>Ga0105048_10011761_pt1 | contig 13782 bp, 12 predicted proteins | sample MAT05_FD_78382 | JGI IMG/M metagenome (GOLD analysis project Ga0105048, IMG submission 78382) | Freshwater microbial communities from Lake Fryxell liftoff mats and glacier meltwater in Antarctica - MAT-05 | ecosystem: Environmental > Aquatic > Freshwater > Ice > Liftoff microbial mat | place...
CCCGGCGCGCATGCTCGAACCATGCCCGACCGCGCGGCGGCACTCCATGCCGAAACCGGCGAGGCGCTGACCTATCGCGATCTCGATGCGCAGTCGAACCAGTTGGCGCAGTTCCTTCACGCCAAGGGGCTGCGTCGTGGCGACCATATCGCGCTGTTGATGGAGAACCGGCTCGACTATTTCGTGGTCATGTGGGCCGCGATCCGCTCCGGCCTCTACATCACCGCCATCAACCGCTACCTCACCGCCGATGAAGCCGCCTACATCATCAACGACTGCGCAGCCCAGGTTCTGATCACCTCCATCGACCGCGCCGAGGTCGCCGCAGCACTCACCACCCTCACCCCCAACTGCCCCATCAAGCTGATGATTGGCGGGGCGGCGCCCGGCTACGATTGCTTTGAAACGACGATCGCGCTCCTGCCAGCCACGGCACTTGCCGAGGAATGGCTCGGCGACACCATGCTCTACAGCTCCGGCACCACCGGCCGCCCCAAGGGCGTGAAGCGCGTGCAGCAACTGGCGAAGGTCACCGAGGCCTTCGCCGGCTACGAAATGTTCCTTAGCCACGACTACCATCGCGACATGGTCTACCTCTCACCGGCGCCGCTCTATCACGCCGCTCCGCTCGGCTTCTCCATGGCCGCCCAGCGCTTCGGTGGCACCGTGGTCATGATGACCCGCTTCGATCCGGTCGAGGCCCTGCGTGCCATCGAGCGCTACCGCGTCACCCACAGCCAATGGGTGCCCACAATGTTCGTGCGCATGCTCAAGCTCGACCCCGCCGAATACCGCGGCATCGACCTGTCCAGCCACACCCACGCAATCCACGCCGCCGCGCCATGCCCGGTAGAGATCAAGCGCCGCATGATCGACTGGTGGGGGCCCATCATCACCGAATACTACGGTGCCACCGAGGGCAACGGCCGCACCGTCATCACCAGCCAGGAAGCGCTGGAGCGTCCCGGCTCGGTGGGCCGCGCGCGCCTCGGCGTGCTCCACATCTGTGACGACGACGGCAACGAGCTTCCGATCGGCCAGGATGGCCTCGTCTATTTCGCGCGCGACACGCTTCCCTTCGCCTACCACAACGACCCGGACAAGACCCTGCGGGCGCAGCACCCCACCCACCCCACCTGGACCGCGCTCGGCGACATCGGTCACCTGGATGCGGACGGCTACCTCTATCTGACCGACCGCAAGGCCTTCATGATCATCTCCGGCGGGGTGAACATCTACCCGCAGCAAATCGAGGACGCGCTGATCGCCCACCCCAAGGTGCGCGACGCGGCGGTCATCGGCATTCCCAACGCTGACCTCGGCGAGGAGGTAAAGGCCGTGGTCGAACCCGCCGACGGCACCGAGCCCGACGCAGCCCTCGCCGACGAGTTGACCGCCTTCCTGAAAACCCGCGTCGCGCGCTACATGGTTCCGAAATCGATCGACTTCACCGACGCCTTGCCGCGCCTGCCCACCGGCAAGCTCTACAAGACCGCGCTGCGCGACAAGTACCGCCAGCAGCAACAACCCTAGCGAACGCAACGAAGGAGACGCCCATGTCGGATGCCCCCAAGCGGCCCCGGCCGCAGCCAACGCCCGAAACGAAGCACTTCTGGGAAGGCTGCGCGCGCGGCGAGCTCCTGCTCCAGAAGGATAACGCCACCGGCAAGTGCTATTTCCCCCCGCGCCCCTTCGTGCCCGGCACCGGCAGCACCGACATCAGCGTGGTGAAGGCCTCCGGGAAGGGCCGGCTCTACAGCTACATTATCAACCAGCGCCCGCCCCCGGGCTTCACCGCCCCCTACGCCATCGCGGTGGTCGAGCTCGACGAAGGCGTGCGTATGATGACCAACATCACCGAATGTCCGCAAACCCCCGAAGCCCTGGTGCTCGACATGCCGGTGGAAGTCGTCTTCGAAAAGATCGACGACGAGATCTCTCTCCCCCTCTTCCGTCCGGTGAAGGCGTAGTCCCATGTTGAAGCCCCGCGAAATCGCCGTCGTCGGCGCCGCCGAAACCACCGGCCTGGGCAAGATCCCCGGCATGTCCAACATCCAGCTCCACGCCGACTGCGCGCTCAACGCCATCAAGGATGCCGGCCTCAAGGTCAGCGACATCGACGGCATTGCCTGCGCCGGCGAAAGCCCAACCAACGTCGCCCACTATTTGGGCATCGTGCCGAAATACATCGACGGCACCGGCGTCGGTGGCTGCTCGTTCATGATCCACGTCCGCCACGCCGCCGCCGCCATCAGCGCCGGCCTGTGCAAAACCGTGCTGATCACCCATGGCGAAAGCGGCAATTCCCGCATCGGCCTTAACCGCCCGGCCCCCAACCCCGCCAGCCTCGCCGGCCAGTTCGAAGCCCCCTACGGCCCCGCCGGCCCGCCGTCGATGTTCACCATCCCGGTGCTGCGCTACATGAAGACCTACGGCATGACCGAGGAACAACTCGCCATGGTCGCCGTCATCCAGCGCGAATGGTCGTCGCAGAACCCGCGCGCCTCGATGCGCGATCTCACCACCGTCGAAGGCGTGCTCGGCAGCCGCATGATCGCCTATCCCTTCCGCCTGCTGATGTGCTGCCTGGTCACCGATGGCGGCGGCGCACTCATCCTCACCTCCGCCGATCGCGCCAAGGATTTTCCCACCAAGCCGGTCTACATCCTCGGCACCGGCGAAAGCGTGGAAACCCCCCTCATCAGCCAGATGAAGGATTTCACCTCCTCCGCCGCCTTCAAGGTCGCCGGCCCCGCCGCCATGAACGCCGCCGGCATCAAGCACGCCGACGTCGATCACCTGATGATCTACGACGCCTTCGCCCACCTGCCGATCTACGGCCTTGAAGACCTCGGCTTCTGCAAGCCCGGCGAAGCCGCGCAGTTCGTCTGGGACCGCAACACCGCCCCCGGCGGCAAACTCCCGATGAACACCAACGGCGGCGGCCTGTCATACACCCACACCGGAATGTACGGCATGTTCGCCCTGCAGGAGAGCGTCCGCCAGATGCGCGGCACTGCTGCCGCCCAGGTCGCGGGCGCCAAAGTCTCGGTATGCCACGGTGTCGGCGGCATGTTCGCTGCGTCCGGCACCATCGTCTTCAGCAACCAAGCCTGACCTACCGCGTCCCCTCTCCCCGCACGGCCCGCCCGGGGAGAGGACCTTCCCGGCGGGTTTCTACTGGGCGTTGGCGAGGTGGTTGGCCCACTCGCTGCGCAGCGCCAGTTTCTGCACCTTGCCGGTGGCGGTATGGGGGAGTTCCTTGACCACCACGACATCGTCGGGGATCCACCACTTGGCGACCTTGCCTTCGTAGAACGCCAGAATCGCAGCCGTGTCGATCTCGCGACCCTCGCGCGGTACGACGATCAGCAGCGGGCGCTCGTCCCACTTCGGGTGGCGGGCGGCGATGATCGCGGCCTCGGCGATGTCGGGGTGGGACATGGCGAGGTTTTCGAGCTGGATCGAGCTGATCCATTCGCCGCCGGACTTGATGACATCCTTGGAGCGGTCGGTGATTTCCATATAGCCGTCGGGGTTGATTGTGGCGACGTCGCCGGTGGCGAACCAGCCGTCCGGCGTCAACGCGTCGCCGGCGGTGCCGCCGAAATAGGAGTTGCAGACCCAGAAGCCCTTGGATTGCAGATGGCCGGAGGTGGTGCCGTCCCAGGGCAATTCCCGGCCCTCGTCGTCGACAATGCGCATGTCGACGCCGTAGATGCTGCGGCCCTGGGTGAGTTGCAGGCGCAGCTTTTCGTCGCCGGTCAGGTGGGCGTTGGACGGTTTCGGCGCGTTGTAGGTGCCGAGTGGCGAAAGTTCCGACATGCCCCAGGCGTGGTCGATGCGGATGCCGTATTCCTTGTCAAACGCCTCGAACAGCAAGTGGGGACAGGCGGAGCCGCCGATGACGAAGCTCTTGACGGTGTGCAGCCGTTCGCCGCTGGCGCGCAGGTGATTGAGCAAACCGAGCCAAACGGTGGGAACGCCGGCTGACAGGGTGACGCGTTCGTCGTTCATCAGCTTGGTCAGGCTGGCGCCGTCGAGGTGGCGGCCGGGCATGATGAGGGAGGCGCCGACCATCGGCGCACTGTACGGTGTGCCCCAGGCGTTGACGTGGAACATCGGCACCACCGGCAGCACGCGGTCGGAGGCGCGCAGGCCGATCACGTCGGCCATGTTGCTGGCAAGGGCGTGCAGCACGGTGGAGCGATGGGCGTAGAGCACGCCCTTGGGCTTGCCAGTGGTGCCCGAGGTGTAGCAGAGCGCGGCGGCGGTGCGCTCGTCGAACACCGGCCAGGCGTACTCCTCGCCGGCGTCGGCCAGCAGATCTTCGTAGCACAGCAGGTCCATGCCCTCGGGCAGGGCGATGTCTGGCATGTGGGCGCGCTCGGCCATGAACACCACCGCGCGTAGGGTGCCGCGCACTGCCGGAGCCACGGCCGCGATGAGGGGCGCGAAGGTGGTGTCGAGGAACAAAACGCCATCCTCGGCATGGTTCATGATGTAGATCAGGTCGGCGGGCGCCAGCCGCGGATTGATGGTGTGGCAGATCGCCCCCATGCCAGAGATGCCGTAGTAAAGCTCGATATGGCGAAAGCCGTTCCAGGCCAGGGTGGCGACGCGGTCGCCTGGATTGACACCGAGGCGCTGGAGCATGCGAGCGACGCGGCGGCAGCGCGGCTCGATGTCGCGCCACGTGGTGCGGTGGATCGTTCCCTCGACGGTCTTTGAGACGATCTCGCCGGTGGGGTGATGGCGCGCGGCATGGCTAAGGATGGAGCTGATGAGAAGCGGTTGATCCTGCATCAAGCCGAGCATGAACGTTCTCCCTGGGCGGGGCGCCGTTTGCGGCCCTGGGATGATCCTATTGAGGTTGCGCGGGTTCGCCAACCTTGCGTGGGCGAGGAATTGGCTGCGATAGGGCCAGTGGCGTGCCCCTCACCGAACCCTTTCCCACCAGCGGAAAAAGGGGTTTTCGATCGGCGGTCAGGCGTGTTGGGCGATGAAGGCCTTGATGCGCGGGGCCACGTCGGCGTTGAAGCGGCGGCCGTTGAAAAGGCCGTAATGGCCGACGCCGGGCTGTTCCCAATGGGCGTGTTTCTCGGGGGCTAGGTTGTGGGCCAGCGCGTGGGCGGCGCGGGTCTGGCCGATGCCGGAGATGTCGTCGCGCTCACCCTCGACCGTAAGCATCGCAGTGCGGTCGATCGCTGCGGGAGCCACCACTTCGCCATTATGGTGGAACAGGCCACGCGGCAGATGATGCTCCTGGAACACGCGCTCGATGGTCTGCAGGTAGTAGGCAGCGGGCAGGTCCATGACGGCGCGGTATTCATCGTAGAAAGTGCGCTTGGCGGCTAGCGGTTCGCCGTCGCCCTCCACTAGGTGCTGGAACATCTGCCAGTGGGCTTCCACGTGTCGGTCGAGGTTCATGGCCATGAAGCCGGCTAGCTGGAGGAATCCGGGATAGACTTGGCGCATGACGCCCATGTTGCCGAACGGCACGCGGTGGATGACGTTGCGGCGGAACCAGTCGAGGTTGCGGCTCTTGGCAAAGGCGTTGACCGCGGTGGGGCCCTCGCGGGTATCGATCGGGCCGCCGATCAGGGTCATGCTGCGCGGGGCGGCGAGCGGCATGCCAGCGTTCATCAGCGACACCGCGGCGAGCACCGGTACCGCAGGCTGGCAGACGGCGATGACGTGGCAGTCGGGGCCGAGATGGGTGAGAAAGCCGATGATGTAGTCGACATAGTCGTCGAGGTCGAAATCCGGGCCGATCAACGGCATGTCGCGGGCGTCGCGCCAGTCGGTGATGTACACGTCGTGGTCGGGCAGGAACGCCTCGACGGTGCCGCGTAGCAGGGTGGCATAGTGGCCCGACATGGGGGCGACCATCAGCACCTTGGTGTCCGGTTGACGACCATTCGGGCCGTCGGCGTCGCGGCGGAAATGCAGCAGGTCGCACCATGGCTGACGGGCCACTACCTCCTCGTGCAAGGCAACCTGCTCGCCGTCGATGGTGGTGTAGGGCAGGTCGAAGGCCGGCTTGGCGAAGGCGCGGGTGGAGTGTTCGAAACTGTCGAGTGTGGCGACCGAAAGGCGCCCGATCGGCGTCTCGCGCATCGGGTTAAAAGGAAGATCGAGCAGCGAGAGCGCACCCGTGGCAGCCATGCGCATGGGCGCGAGCGCCACCCGCTGCATCTCGTATACGTGATAGAGCATTCGATCCTTTCGGTGTTCATGCTGGCCGACCGGGCGGTGCCCGGTCCCTCGATCCCTGTTGTAGGCTTGGCGCGACGGCAACTCGCTTTTCGTCGCGTCGGCCGCCATGGCGTGGGTTCGCCGGCAGAGTTCGCCCCTTGCTGGGGTACTCGATATTCCATAAGAACGTGTAAAGCGACAAGCCGCTCTCGCCGCGCGGTGAATTCACGGCTGATGCGCGTGAAACACGCGGCGCACAATGACCAGCCGCATGAGGAACAACCCCATGACCGATGTCTTCATCGTATCCGGCGTGCGCACCGCCGTCGGCACCTTCGGCGGTTCGCTGAAGGATATCACGCCCTCTGCCCTCGTCGCCGCGGTGGCCCGGGAGGCCGTTGCCCGCAGCAAGGTCGATCCCGAGCAGATCGGCCTCGCGGTGTTCGGCCAGATCGTGCACACCGACCCGCGCGACATGTACATCTCGCGCATCGCGGTGATCGAGGGCGGGCTGCCGCAGCATATTCCCGCCGTCACCGTGAACCGCCTGTGCGGCAGCGGGTTGCAGTCGATCTTGACGGCGGCCAATGCCATCAAGGCTGGCGACTGCGACGTGGCCCTGGCCGGCGGGGTCGAGAACATGAGCCGCGCGCCCTACCACGTTACCGCCGCGCGCTGGGGCCAGAAGATGGGCGACACCACCATGAAGGACACGCTGGACGGGGCGCTGAATGACCCGTTCCACCGCATTCTGATGGGGGTCACCGCCGAAAACCTGGCCACCAGCCACAATATTAGCCGCGCGCAACAGGATGCGCTGGCCCTTGAAAGCCACCGTCGCGCCAGCCAGGCCACCCGCGAGGGCCGGTTCAAGGAGCAGATCCTGCCGATCGAGGTGAAGACCCGCAAAGGCGTGATTGCCTTCGACAGCGACGAGCACATCCGCCACGACGCCAAGGCCGAGGATTTCGCCGGGCTGCGCACGGTGTTCAAGAAAGACGGCTCGGTGACCGCCGGCAATGCCTCGGGCATCAATGACGGCGCGGCGGCGGTGATGCTGGCCAGCGGCGAGGCGGTGCGGCGGCTCAACCTGACCCCGATGGCGCGCATCGTCTCGGCCGGGCATGCCGGGGTCGATCCCGCCTATATGGGGATCGGACCGGTGCCGGCGAGTCGCAAGGCGCTGGAGAAGGCGGGCATGAAGGTGGCCGACATGGACGTGATCGAAGCCAATGAAGCCTTCGCCGCCCAGGCTTGCGCGGTTGCCAAGGACTTGGAATTCGACATGGACAAGGTGAACCCGAACGGCTCGGGCATCTCGCTGGGCCATCCCGTCGGCGCGACCGGCAGTATCGTAACAGTGAAGGCGATTTACGAAATGCGCCGCACCGGCGGCAGATACGCCCTGGTCACCATGTGCATCGGTGGCGGCCAAGGCATCGCCGCGGTGTTGGAGCGGGTCTGACAGCACGGGACGGGCTGGGTTTTTGGTCTGCCCCTGGCCTTACCTGCTTGCCAGCCACGCCACCGCCCCGTGTCCGACGGCACGGCCGGTGGCGAGGCAGGCGGTGAGGAGGTAGCCGCCGGTCGGCGCCTCCCAGTCGAGCATTTCGCCGGCGGCGAACAGGCCGGGGTGGCGTTTCAGCATCAGCCGGGCGTCGAGTTCGTCCAGCGCGAGGCCGCCGGCGGTGGAAATCGCGCGGTCGAGGGAGAACGGCGCGGTGAGGGTGACCGGGACCGCCTTGATGAGGCGGGGGAGCGTGGTGGTGTTGCCTTGGTGCAGGGCTTCCTGAAGCAGTCCGATGGCGACGGGCGACAGGATGGCGTGGCGCTTGAGGTGGGATGAGAGCGAGGCCCTGCCGCGCGGAGCGGCGAGGCGGCGGGTGAGCTCGGGCTCGGCGATGTCGGGGCGCAGGTCAATGGTGAGGGTGGTGGTGCCGTCGTGGGCGATGGCATCGCGCAGCGGGGCGGAAAGGGCATAGATCGCGCCGCCTTCCAGCCCAGCTTCGGTCACCATGGCCTCGCCGCGGATGGTGCGGTCCTGGTGGTGCAGGGCGATGCGCTTGAGCGGCGTGCCGGCGTGGCGGGTGCGAAAGGACGCGGACCAGGCGACAGCGAAGCCGCAATTCGCCGGGCGGAGCGGGGCGATGGCAACGCCGGGCAGCACAGCCGTCCAGGACCCATCGGCGCCGAGGCGGGGCCAGGAGGCGCCGCCGAGGGCGAGGATGGTGGCGTCCGGGCGTTGGGTGGTGCCGTCGGCGAAGTGGATGGTTCCGTCGGGGTCGCGGGCGGTCCAGCGGGCGCGCGTGACGAGGCGCGCCCCAAAGGAGCCAAGGCGGGTGAGCCAGGCGCGCAGCAGGGGGCTCGCCTTCATGGCCTTGGGGAAGACGCGGCCGCTGGAGCCGATGAAGGTGGGCTGGCCGAGAGCCTCGCACCATGCGATGAGCGCGTTGGGCGGGAAGTCGTCGAGGATGGGGGCAACCCATGGTGCGGCCTCGGAGTAGCGCGCCAGGAAATGGTCGAGCGGCTCAGAGTGGGTCAGGTTGAGGCCGCCGCGGCCAGCCATCAACAGTTTGCGGCCGGGGCTGGGCATGCGCTCGTATATGGTGACGCGGTGGCCGGCGGCGGCGACGGTTTCTGCGGCCATCAGCCCGGTGGGGCCGCCGCCGATGACGGCAACCTCGCGCGGGCAGGGGGAGGGGTAGATCATGCCCCCTTATGACGGGGCCGCTATCAGATGGCGAGGCGCATAGGCCGCGCCATGAGGCCGGCGATCAGCGCGGCAAGCTCGCGTCGGTAGATCGCGAGCAAGATCACGGCCGAGAGCCAGCTCCAGCAGGCTTCCTTGAATAGTGCGCCACCGTCGCCGTAGGGGTCGATACCGAGCGGGCTGACCACATGAAAGAAGATCGCGCCGGACATGATGCCGAGGGTCAGCAGGGCACCTGGCAGGCGGGTGCGCGGGATCAACAGCAGGAACGCGGCGATCAATTCGGCGATGGCGACCGACAGGCGGAACGGCTTCTCGTAGCCGGAGATCCAGAGCCAGTCGGCCAGAGTATTGAACAGCATCACCGAACCCTCGGCGCCGGTCAGCTTGAACTGTTCGTACCACAGCATGATGTGCGCGGCGTAGAGGGCGGGGAGCCAGCCGAGCCATTTGAGGATGCGGTCGCGGTCGATAGTTGCCATTGGGAGCCTCGCTGCAGGTTCGGTGAGAGGTTCGTCGGTGGAACGACTCGCGCTTGCTGGCGACGTTACAGGGGCACGCGAAGCGGCTATAGGGAGGCATGGATGGTTTGCTGGTCCGCACCATGGGGGTCGAGAATCTCGCCAAACTGGAGCTGATGGCGGTTTTTCGGCACCGGCTGCGGGTCCGAGTGGAGTTGTGGCAGTTCGCGCAGGCGTCGGCAGCGAAAGCGCCGGCGCGTCGCGATGGACAGTGAGCTCATCCACGATCTGGCCGTGATCGGCGGCGGGATCAACGGCACCGGCATCGCGCGCGACGCGGCTGGGCGGGGCTGGTCGGTGTATCTCTGCGAGCAGGGCGATCTGGGGAGCGCGACCTCATCGGCGTCGACCAAGCTTATCCATGGCGGGCTGCGGTACCTGGAGCATTTCGAGTTCCGCCTGGTGCGTGAGGCGCTGATGGAGCGAGAGGTGCTGTGGGGCATCGCGCCGCACATCATCTGGCCGCTGCGCTTCGTGCTTCCGCATCATCGCGGGCTGCGGCCGGCGTGGATGCTGCGGCTGGGACTGTTCCTGTACGACCATTTGGGCGGGCGGGGTACCCTTCCGGCGACACGGGTGCTCGACCTGGCGCGGGATGTGGCGGGCGGGCCGCTGAAGTCGGAGTTCCGACGTGGCTTCGAGTATTCCGATTGCTGGGTGGAGGATGCTCGGCTGGTGGTGCTGAACGCGCGCGCTGCGGCGGACCGGGGCACCGTGGTGGCAACGCGCACGCGGTGTGTGGCGGCCGAGCGGGCCGGCGATGGCTGGGCGGTGACGGTGGAGGCCGGTGGAACCAGGCGGGTGGTGCGGGCGCGCACGCTGGTGAACGCGGCGGGACCATGGGTGGCCGATGTGCTGCGTGGCGTGGTTCGTGAGAATGCGCCGGCGAAGGTCCGGCTGGTGCAGGGTAGCCACATCGTTGTGCGGCGGAAGTTCGAGCATGAACGTTGCTACATCTTTCAGAATGGCGACGGGCGGGTCTTCTTCGCCATTCCTTATGAACGCGATTTTACCCTGATCGGCACGACCGACCGGGATTGGAAGGGCGAGCCGGGGGCGGTGCGGATTTCCGCGGACGAGATCGACTACCTGTGCGCCGGCGCGAGCGGGTATTTCCGCGATCCCGTGACGCCGGCGGATGTGGTGTGGACCTATTCCGGGGTGCGCCCGCTGTACGATGACGGCGCGAGCGCGGCACAGGAAGCGACGCGCGACTACGTGCTGGTGCTGGAGGCGCCCGCCGATCGGGCGGCGTTGCTGAGCGTGTTCGGCGGCAAGATCACCACCTATCGCCGGCTGGCCGAGGCGGCGTTGGCGAAGTTGGCACCATATCTGCCGCCGGCCCGCGGGGCGACGGCGGGGTGGACCGGGCGGACCGCGCTGCCGGGTGGCAATTTTCCCAGGGATGGCTATGAGGAATTGGTGCGCGCGACGGCGGCGCGGGTGCCGTTCCTTGCCCAGGCGACGGTACGGCGGCTGGTGCGGGCCTATGGCACATCGGCGGGTGTGTTGCTCGACGGCGCGACGTCGATGGGCGATCTTGGCGCGGTGCTGGGGGCGGATTTGACCGAGGCGGAGGTGCGCTGGCTGCGCGACCATGAATTTGCCCGCACCGCCGAGGATGTGGTGTGGCGGCGCAGCAAGCTGGGACTGCGGATGAATGCCGACGAGATCGCGGCGGTGGAAAGGATGCTGGCATGACCGAGCTGGGGGCGCTGCACGTGGTGCAGCCGGGCGCAGGCAGGAGCTATTGGCAGCCGGTGCCGGCGAACGGATCCATCGATGTGCTGATGGCGCCGGACATGGTGGAGATGGAACATCCGTTCGGCTTCGGCCGGCAGACGGTGGCGCCGGGGTGTCATGTGCGGGAGCATGCGCATGATCGCAACGAGGAGTTGATCCACGTTGTTTCTGGGCGTGGGCGGGCGGTGATCGAGGGGGTGGATCATGTGATGCAGCCGGGATCGACGTTCTTCCTTGGGCTTAACCGCCGGCACATGTTCGTCAACGAGGGCGATGGCGAGCTGGTGTTCCTGTGGCTAATTTTGCCGAACGGGTTGGAGACGTTCTTTGCCGCAATCGGTCGCGACAAGCACGACGGCGAGCCGGATCCGACGCCGTTTGCGCGACCGATGGATGTGCTGGCGATCGAGGCGCGCACCGTGTTCGCGCCACCGCCGGCCGATGGGGGACGCAAGCCGTGAATGATTTTCCTGCGTTGATGGCTGGCGATGTGGTGCCGGCCAACGACGCTGAGGCGGCGATCCTGCTCCGTCGAGCGGTGCGGGGGTTTCTACCGACGCCGGTCGAGCGGGCGACGGTCGAACATCTGTTGGATGTCTCGGCACGGGCACCCAGCGGGACCAACATGCAGCCGTGGCGCGCGGTGGCGCTGGCCGGAGGGGCATTGGAGGAATTTCGCGAGGCGTTGGCGGGAAGTTTCCTCGCCGGTGGGCCAGCCGAGAAACGCGACTATCAGTACTATCCCGATCCGTTCTTCGAGCCCTATCAGTCGCGGCGGCGCAAGATCGGTTGGGACCTGTATGGGCACTTGGGCATTGGGCGGGGCGACACTGCGAAGATGCGCGAACAGGTGGCGCACAACCTGCGCTTCTTCGGAGCGCCGGTGGGGCTGGTGTGCGTGATCGACCGGCGGCTGGAGATTGGATCGTGGCTCGACTACGGCATGTTCCTGCAGAACATTGCGGTGGCGGCGCGGGCGCGGAGGTTGGATACTTGTCACATGGCGGTGTTTGCGCAGTTCGCTGGTACGATTCGCCGGCTGCTGGGGCTGGACGACAACGACGTGGTGGTGTGCGGGGTAGCAATCGGCCACGAGGACCCGGACTGGCCGGCCAACCGTCTGCGCACAGAGCGGGTGCCAGCCGCTGAGTTCACTGATTTCCGCGGCTTCTAAGTCTCTCGAATAATTTCGACCGCTTGGAGTGAATGCCATGAATCTCGCGTTCTCGAATGTCCGTATCCTGGATTTCACCCGCGTGCTGGCGGGGCCCTTCGCCTCGTTTCAGCTGGCGCTGCAGGGCGCGGATGTGGTCAAGATCGAACACCCCGACGGGGAGGATACGCGCAAGATCGCACGCTCGCGCGAATGGGCCGACCGCCAGATGGCGCCCATCTGGATGGCGGTTAATTCCAACAAGCGCAGCCTGACGCTCGACCTGCAGAAGCCCGAGGCGGTGGCCGTGGTGCACCGGCTGGCGCAGGACGCCGACATGGTGGTGGAAAACTTCCGCCCCGGGGTGATGCAACGTCTCGGCATCGGCTGGCCGCAGCTGTCGAAGATCAATCCCAGACTGATCTACACGGCGATTTCCGGCTTTGGCCAGAAGGGGCCGGAGAGCCGGACGCCGAGCTATGACGGCATGATCCAGGCGATGAGCGGGCTGATGGCGATGACCGGCACCGTTGAAAGCGGGCCGACGCGGGCCGGCTTCGCGGCGGCGGACATGATCACCGGGTTGTCGGCGGCCTATGCGATGTCCACCGCGTTGTATCAGCGCACGCATACCGGGCAGGGCCAGTTTGTCGACGTGGCGATGCTCGACGCCGTGTTGAATCTGCTGGCGCAGCAGGTGGCGGAATACACTACCGTGGGCGACGTGGCCGGCCGGGTGGGCAATCTGTCGCCGTCGCGCAAGCCGACCGCCGATCTGTTCCAGGGGCGCGACGGCTTCATCCTGCTGGCGGTGCTGACCGAGAAGCAATACCGCCAGTTGTTCACCGCGCTGGAGCGGCCGGACGTTCTCGACGACCCGCGCTTCGCCGACTGGTTCCTGCGCATGGAGAACGCCGCGGCGATGAAGGCGGTGATTGAGGAGGCGTTGCAGGCCGACAGCATCCGCAACTGGGAGGAACGGCTGAAGGCGGCCGACATCCCAGTGCCCGGGTATGGGGAATTGACGAGATCATCACGCATCCGCAGCTGGCGCACCGGACGATCCTGCAGACGGTGGACTCGGAGTTCGGCAAGCTGACCCTGGCCGGCCCGGCGTTCCGCATGGCTGAGGGCGAGGGCGGCATCACCCGCCCGCCGCCGCGCGTGGGGCAGCATAGCGCGGAGATCCTACATGCTGCGGGGTATTCCGAGGCCGAGATCGCGGCGTTGCGCGCGGTGGGGGCGACAGGGGCGGCAGGGTAGTCACTCGCGCGGCTTCAGTTCCAACAGGGTGAGCCGGCGCAGTTTGGGCGCGATGGCGGCAGTGACGGCGACGACGGCGAGCGTGATGGCGCCGCCGCCGGCCACCGCCAACGCCGGGCCGACCAGGTGGGCGGCACGAGGCCAATCGCCGGCGCCGCCTCGATCAACCCGAGCCAGCCCAGCGCCAGCGGGTC
>Ga0105048_10011762_pt1 | contig 13782 bp, 10 predicted proteins | sample MAT05_FD_78382 | JGI IMG/M metagenome (GOLD analysis project Ga0105048, IMG submission 78382) | Freshwater microbial communities from Lake Fryxell liftoff mats and glacier meltwater in Antarctica - MAT-05 | ecosystem: Environmental > Aquatic > Freshwater > Ice > Liftoff microbial mat | place...
GGGAATCTTGCCTGCTCTTGGCGAGATTTCCAAGGGGCTCGTGGAAAGGGTGGGAAGCCTGCTGGTGGCATTCCAGGCTTTCCACAGCCCCGCCATTTCCACAACGCGCACGTTGTCGCCGAGAGGGAGTTTTAATTGTCGTCATCCGCGAGTTCTAATTGTCGCTGGACATCGGCACCCGCGAGAAATTACCCGGGTATGCTCACGGAGTGTGACCCACCGGCCCAACGGGGCCGGGGATGATAATGCCCTGCCCATCTGCGGCTTACGGGCCAAGGTGCGGTGCCGGGGGTGGGCAACTCTATCGGAGCACAAGTGGTCAAGTTTTGGTGAGCGCCGAGGCCGGATGCGTCCCTCACGCCTAATGGCAGATTACCGCCGCGACCCCGTGCCCATGGGAGCAGGGAACATCGCTCCACGGCTGAGTGGCAAAGATCGTCAGCCCTTCTACGCTGATTCTGAAGAGGTACCGTTCATGCCGACACGAAGCATCAATCTGACGGAGCATCATGACCGCTTTGTTGAGAGCGGGGTCATGTCCGGCCGTTTCAGTGACGCCAGCGACGTAGTGCGGGAGGGTCTTCGGCTTTTGGAGCAGCGCGAGCAGGAAGACCGAGCCAGAATCGAATGGCTCCGTAGCGCAACTAAAGACGGTTTAGATGACATCGACAGCGGTGATTACGTGACCCTGCATTCCGGCGAGGAAATCGACAACCTGATCGATCAGGTGCGCCAGAAAGTAACGGAAAAACGAGTCGCGGCCACGGCCCGTGGATGAATCCCGGAGGCTGACAGTTCATCTTACCCGCACAACAGCCCTCCGGGATCTGGCGGCCGTCTTGGAGTGGAGCATTGATGAATTCGGCGAACGGGCCGCGCGCCGTTACGAAAAATCTCTGCGCCCCGGTCCAAGGCGGTCCAAGAGAAGTACCGGAAATGATGATCGAGGGCGTTAGGGCATATCATCTTTGGTTCAGTCGCAAGCGAGCGGGCCGGCCGGGCGTCAAAGCACCACGTCATTTTCTGGTGTACCGTCGGAGCGGCGAGGCGATCGAGCTGGTGCGAATTCTTCACGATGCCCGCGCCTCGGATCAGACTATTTGAAGCGCTCCAGGTTCTACCCTGGAATCTCTCGCTCCACTGGGCTCTGGTCCATGCCTCACTCGTCACCTGCCTGCCTTGAAACAGCTAAGTCAACGGCTGAGAGTCAAGGCGATCCGAGCCTTCCGTATCGGCACTGATATTTTCGCGGCGAACTCTTCGGTGGCGGTCGCTAAGAGCCCGAATAAAATCGATTTTTACCGTTTCCCGGACCGTTCCGACGACACCAGGCTCCTTGCGGCGGAAGCACAAACCACGAATAAGACTCCCTCTACCCCAAAATCTCCCGCACCACCCGCCCATGCACATCCGTCAACCGGAACTGCCGGCCCTGAAACAAATACGTCAACCGCTGATGGTCAATCCCCAACAAGTGCAGAATCGTCGCCTGCAAATCGTGAACATGCACTCCACCCTCGGCCACATTAAACCCATAATCGTCCGACGCCCCGTGCGCAAACCCGCGCTTCACCCCGCCCCCGGCCATCCATAGCGAAAACACCCGGCCATGATGATCCCGCCCATACGAATTGGGCTTCGACGGCCCCTGCGCATATGGCGTCCGGCCGAATTCCCCGCCCCAGATAACCAGCGTGTCGTCCAGCATCCCGCGCTGCTTCAAATCCTGAATTAACGCCGCCGACGGCCGGTCCACATCCTTCGCCAGCACCGGCAACTTCTCCGTCAACCCGCCATGATGATCCCAGCCGCGATGGTAAAGCTGGATGAAACGCACATTCCGCTCGGCCAACCTTCGCGCCAGCAGACAGTTCGCCGCAAACGTCCCCGGTTTCTTCGAGTCCTCCCCGTACAACGCGTGAATATGCTCCGGCTCACCCGACGCGTCCACCAACTCCGGCACACTCGCCTGCATCCGGAACGCCATCTCGTACTGCGCGATCCGCGTCTCAATTTCCGGGTCGCCCACGCGGTCGTAGAGCCGTTTGTTCAACGCCGCCAGTCCGTCCAACTGGCTCCGCCGCTGCTCCCGGCTCACCCCCGCCGGATTCGACAAATGAAGCACCGCGTCCCCGCCCCCGCGGAACTGCACGCCCTGATATCGCGATGGCAAAAAGCCCGCGCCCCACAGCCGCGACAGCAGCCCCTGATCCGCCATTCCATTCGACGGCGTCGAGTTCAAAACAACGAACGCGGGCAGATTCTCGTTCTCGCTCCCCAGCCCATAATCCACCCACGAACCCAGGCTCGGCCGGCCCGGCAACTGGCTCCCGGTTTGAATAAATGTAATCGCCGGATCGTGGTTAATGGCCTCCGTATGCAGCCCGCGCAAGATACAAATCTCATCGGCAACTTTGCCGGTCTCCGGCAGCAAATCGCTCAGCCACTGGCCGCTTTTGCCGTACTGCTTGAAACCGTACATCGTCGGCATCACCGGGAACCGGTCCTGATGCGCCACCATGCCCGTAATGCGCTGCGTGCCGAAGATCGACGGCGGAATATCCTGGTCGAACCGGTCTTTCATCTGCGGCTTGTAATCCAACAGATCTAAATGAGACGGCCCGCCCGCCTGGAACAGGAAGATCACCCGCTTCGCCTTCGGCGCAAAATTCGGGAACGCCTTCGGAGCCGCCAGCGCTTGAAAAGCCGCCGCGCCCAATCCGAATCCGCATCGAGTCAACATCTCTTTCCGCGTCATTTCGTAATGACCTCATCCAGGTTCAGTATCAGATTCGCCACCGCCGCGTACCCCTCCGCGGGCATTCGAGCATACGTATCCAACAGCACTCGTGTCTCCTCGGCATCCGGCGCTCGCCCTGTCGCCAACCGGAACGCATACGCCAACCGCGCCTCCGGAGTCGCGCCGCCCTCTCGCACCGCCCGCTCGGCGAACTTCCGCGAAGCCTCCACATAGATCGGATCGTTCAACAGCGTCAGCGCCTGCAGCGGCGTATTCGTCGTTGACCGCCTGACAATGCAAAACTCCCTGTCCGGCGCGTCGAAAACCGTCATCGTCGGATGCGGCACCGTGCGCTTCCAGAACGTGTACAGGCTCCGCCGGTGCAGCCCGTCGCCGGTGCTCTCCACCCACTTCGTGCCCGGATAATCCGCCGCCACCACGATGCCCTTGTACAGGTCCTTCGTCTGGTACGGGAACACACTCGGTCCGCCGATATGGTTCTTCAACAATCCCGACAGCAAAAGGCTCTGGTCCCGAATCACCTCGGCCGGCAACCGGAAACGCGGCCCACGCGCCAACAGCCGGTTTTCCGGGTCGCGTGTAAAGCTCTCCTTCGTACCGCTCGAATCCTGCCGGTAAGTCGCCGACAGCACCATCCGCTCCATCAGCGCCTTGACGTTCCAACCCGAATCCACAAACTCCCGCGACAGCCAATCGAGCACTTCAGGATGGCTCGGGAACTCGCCCTGCAATCCGAAGTTGTCGCTCGTCTTGACCAGCCCTTGCCCGAACAACTGCTGCCAGAACCTATTGACAACAACGCGCCCCGTCAACGGATGATCGGGCTTCGTCAGCCACTGCGCCAGTCCCAGCCGGTTCTTCGGCGCGCCCGCCGGCCACGCGCCCAGCAGCGCCTCCGGCACGCCCGGTTCCACCTTGTCCCCCGGCATGTTGTACTGCCCGCGCAGCAGGACATGCGTCGGCCGCGGCGCGCCCTCCCGCTCCTGCATCACCATCACCGTCGGCGCGTTCCGCGCTAACGCCAACCGCTGTTCACGAAGGGTCTCCAACTCCACATCCGCGGACACAACCCCCGCCAGCGACCGGATCTCCGCCGAACTCAATGCCCGCGCCCAAAACTGCGGCTCCACCGCCGGACCGATCTTAAACTTCGTCTGCGCCGGCTTATCGGACTTCGCATCCGGAATGGCCAGCCCGTCATTCAACACCTGCGTCGGAACTTCCCGCCCATCGATGTAGAACCGCACCCAGGAAGCCAGCGTCCGCATCGTGTCCGGCGAATTCACCGCCCCTTCAAAGACCATCGCCACATGCTTCGCCCGGCTCGCCCCGCTCGCGGCTACGCGAATCGAATAGGCCTCCAACCGGTCCGCCAGACGGAACTCGATCTGGTCCCCAACGCGCCGCAACTCGATGCCCCGGCCATAAGTCGTCGCGGCCATGTTGCGCGTATAGTCGATGGTCGTCAACAGCGCCACGTCCACATCGGCCGCCGCCGGTTCCAATCGCAAGCTGAACGTCATCGGCTCCCGCCGCGAAATCGGCACGGCCTTATCCGCGGTCAACGGCGTTCCCGGCGCAACCGCTATCGCCGGCAAATCCCGAATCTTGCTCTTCTTCGCGGCCTTTTCAATCGTCTTGTCCAGCGCCGCCATCCGCTGCTGTTCCGCCTTCGTCGGCGCCGGAATCATCGGCACCGCATTGGCCACCCGCCCGTCCTCGCCCAGTTCCGGCACGTTATTGAAGAACGCGAAGAAGCGGTAGTGGTCCTTCTGCGAAATCGGATCGTACTTGTGGTCGTGGCACTTCGCGCACTCCACCGTCAGGCCCAGCCACGCCATGCCAAGCGTCCGGACCCGGTCGGCCACATACTCCACGCGGTACTCTTCCTCGATAATGCCGCCCTCGGAGTTGATCACATGATTCCGTCCAAAAGCGGTAGCAATGCGCTGATCAAGCGTCGGCTTCGGCAGCAAATCCCCCGCGAGCTGCTCGGTAATGAACCGGTCATAAGGCATGTTGGCGTTGAACGCGTCGATCACCCAGTCGCGCCAGCGCCACATCGACCGCGCCGAATCGTTGTTGAACCCATGCGTATCGGCGTAGCGAGCCACGTCCAACCAATCCATCGCCATCCGCTCCCCGTACCTCGGTGACGCCAGCAGACGCTTCGCGGCCGCCTTGTAAGCCGCCTCGCCTTTGTCCTTCACGGCGGCCAGGAACGCCGCCTGCTCCTCCGGTGCCGGCGGCAAGCCAATCAGGTCCAGCGACGCTCGTCTCAGCCAGACGGCCGGATCCGCCGGCGCATTTGGCTGCAAGCCCTCAGCCGCCAACCGCCGGCGGACCAAGGTGTCGATATCGGGCGCATTGGGACGAACCGGAGGCGTAAAGGACCAGTGCGTGCTGTACTGCCCGCCTTCGGCGACCCAGCGCTTCAGCGTCGCAATCTGCGTCTCGCTTAAGTTCCGGTTCGACGAAGCCGGCGGCATCCGCAGCGCCTTGTTCTCAGCCGTGATCCGCTGCACAACTTTGGCCCCGGCATTGCCCGGTACATCCAGTCGCAACCCCGCCATCCGCTTCGCGCCATCCTGCCCGTGACAATGAAAGCAGTTCTCCGAAAGAATCGGCCTGATGTCGCGCCCGTAATCCAGGCGTTTTTCTTGAGCCATCACGGCCAGCGCCGTCAATAAGAACAACCAATGCATACAGCTTCATAATATATGGGTAGACCCGATGAAAACCTGGAAATTGACGCTTGAATACGACGGCACGAAGTACAGTGGCTGGCAGGAGCAGAACAACGCGCGGACAGTGGCCGGGTCGCTCCGCGGCGCGGTCGAAGATTTCCTCGGCGGGCCAATCGAGCTGATGGGCGCCGGCCGCACCGACGCCGGGGTTCACGCCCTGGGCCAGGTGGCCCACGTCAAGCTCCGAAAAAGCGAACGCCGCCATCCCCGCTACGAACCGGAATATCTCCGCGCGCAGTTCAACGAACGCCTCCCATCGGATATCTCGATCATCGACATCGAAGAAGCGCCCGTCTCCTTCCATGCCCGCCATTCGGCAACTGCCCGAACCTACCTCTACCAGATCGCCACCCGGAAAACCGCGTTCCACAAACGCCACGTCTGGTGGATCAAGGACCAACTCGACGTGGCCGCCATGCAAGCCGCCGCGGAAAAAATGGCCGGCCGCCACGACTTCGTTCGCTTCGCCCAGAAGGATCCCTCCAAGCCGAACGATTCCACCATCGTCTACGTCGACTCCGCCGAGGTTCTGGAAGACGACTACCTCATCCTCTTCCGCATCGATGCCTCCCATTTCCTGTGGCGAATGGTCCGGCGTCTCGTCGGAATCACGGTCAAAGTCGGCCTCGGCGAAGTATCACTCGCCGAGCTCGACGAACTGCTGGAAGGCCGTGGCGCGGCGCGGTTGGACGTTGCCGCCTGGACCGCGCCGGGCGCCGGGTTATTTCTGGAATCAGTGCGCTACTAGCAGAAGTGCGCGCCCTGAGTTTCGACGTAAACGGAGTACAGCGACTGGCTGCCGGTCATGAACAACCGGTTGCGCTTCGATCCGCCGAAGGCTACATTGGAACAAATCTCCGGCAGCTTGATCTGACCAATCCGGACCCCATCCGGCGCAAAAATATGCACGCCGTCGTACTCGTTGCCCACCCAGCCCGCGCTCGACCAGATGTTCCCGTCGATATCGCAGCGAATGCCATCCGCCAGACCCGCCCCCAGCTTGCCCAACGCCATCGAACAGAAGTTCTTGCCGTTCGTCAGCTTTGCCCCATTGATATCCCAAACCTTGATGATTTTAGGCGCATCGGGGTAGTGCGTCGCCCCCGTGTCAGCCACATAGAGCTTCTTGTAGTCGGGCGAGAAGCAAAGACCGTTAGGCTTGTAAATTTCGTCCGTCACTTTGTCGATCCGGCCGGACTTGTCGATGCGGTAGACCGCCTCTTTCAGCTCCAGCTTCCCCTTGTTGCCTTCGTACCACATGAGAGCCCCGTAGCCGGGATCGGTGAACCAGATCGCGCCATCCGGCCCCACAACCGCGTCGTTGGGCGCATTGAGCGGCTTGCCCTCGAACTTGTCGGCGAGGACGGTGGTGGTGCCGTTATGTTCGTATCGCAGGACCCGGCGGTTACCGTGCTCGCAGGCGATCTGCCGTCCTTCCCAGTCGAAGGTGTTGCCGTTGCTGTTCCCGGCGGGGTTGCGAAACGTTGATATTGCGCCGGTTTCTTCGGTCCAGCGCATCTGGACGTTGTTGGGAATATCGCTGAATAGCAGATATTTGCCGACGCCGCTCCACGCCGGACCTTCGGCCCACAGGAAGCCGGTGCCGAGGCGCTGAATGGGCGTGTTGCCCAGTTTGTACTTGTCGAAGCGCTTGTCGATAGAGACGATGTCGGGGTCCGGATAGCGGACGGGATTCTTGCCGCTCCAATCGCGCTGCTTCTGCGCGAGCAGCGGGGTGGCGCCGAGGGCGGCGGTGGTTAAGAAGGATCTGCGATTCATGGCCGTTTCCTTGAGGAATGTTTGGCAAGTATATCAACCTCGACCTTGGTACACTCACGTTTTATCCCGGAAGGAACCACAATGAGGATCAAAGGCGTACTGAATTTTGCTGCGATGGCCGTCGTGCCGGCCATGATGGCCCTGGCGAGCCCGATGCCGGTGCTGTTTGAGCAACACGGAGCGGGCGCCTATCGAGTCCGGGGCAATGGGTACGCGGTCGCGCTGAACGGCGAAGGCATGGCGCTGGCAACGGCGGCCGGCACGGCCAAACTCACATGGCGCGGGGCGAAGGAAAGCCGGATCCGGCCGCTGGAACCGTTGGCGACGCGCGTGAATTACATCTCCGGCAAGGATCGGCGCGAATGGCATACCGGTCTGGCGACGTTTGGGCGGCTGCGCATGGCCGAGTTGTATCCGGGTATCGATGTGGTTTACTACGGGTCGGACCGGCAATTCGAGTACGACTTTGTGGTCAAGGCCGGGGCGGACGCGGGGGCGATCCGATTTGGGTTGCCGGCAACAATGGGCGCGGACGGCGGCTTGCTCCTTTCCAATGGCCTGCGGTGGCGCAAGCCGGTGGCGCGGCAGGACGGCCGGGAGGTCGCGGCGCGCTTCGAGAAGCGCGGCGACGGCGTATTCGGGTTCGCCCTGGGAAGCTATGACCGGAGCCGGGAACTGGTCATTGACCCGATCCTGACTTACGGGACCTATCTTGGCGGATCGCTGGCGGACGAGGCGCGGGGCGTGGCGTCCGACGCAGCCGGCAATGCGTACGTGGTGGGTTCGACTTCATCGCCGGACTTTCCGGGAACGACGCGGGGGCAGACGTTCGGCGGGCAGGACGTGTATGTCGCCAAGCTGAATGCTTCCGGCCGGGCCCTGGAGTGGGTGACCTACATCGGCGGGACAGGCGCGGAACAAGGAACGGCGATTGCGCTCGATACGTCGGGCGCTATTTACATTACGGGTCAGACGGGCAGCACCAATTTTCCGGTGACGGCGAATGCTCCGCAAGGGGTGCTTCTTGGCGGTAACGCGATCACCGACGCCTTTGTCCTCAAGCTGGCGGCGAACGGGGCGGATTTGGTTTACGGCACGTTTCTGGGCGGGTCCCAGAGCGACTTTGGGAACGCGATCCAAGTGGACCGCACGGGAATAGCCTACATCGGCGGGCGGACGGATTCGACGGACTTCCCCTCGACGGCCAGGGGCGTTTTGCCGGCCCGCGGCGCGGGCGACGGGTTTGTGACCAAGGTGGCCGCGGATGGCGCCTCGTGGGTCTATTCGGTGTTGCTGGGCGGGTTCGCGTTGGACGGCGTGAACGGCATTGCGGTTGACGGGACCGGCGCCGTCTATGCGACCGGCGAGACGCGGTCGGATAACTTCCCGGTTACCGAGAACGCCTACCAGAAGGAGCGGCGCGGGAGTTCGGACGCCTTCGTCGCCAAGCTGGCAGCCGATGGGACGGGCCTGGTCTTTTCGACGTACTTCGGCGGTGACGGCCAGGACACCGGACGCGCCATCGCGATCGATGCGACGGGGAGCAGCTATGTAGCCGGCGTGACGGGATCGGTCAACATGCCGGTGAGTTTCAACGCGGCGCAGCGGTCGCCGCTGTTATTACCGGACGCCTTCGCGATGAAGCTCGATCCGGGCGGCCGAAGTTTGTTATACGGCACCTACATTGGCGGCGACGCGGAAGACCAGGCGAACGCGATAACGGTGGACTCGACGGGGTCGGCCTATGTTGCGGGCCAATCTATCTCGGCCAATTTCCCGCAGGCGAACGACGGACCGTTGAGCGCGGATGGCCCGAGAGGCGGGTTCGACGGCTTTGTCACCCGGGTCAGCTCCGGGGGGAACTTCTTCCAGTTTTCGACGATGTACGGCGGAGCGGGGGCGGACATCATTTGGGGTATCGTGAACGACGGGCGGGGCCGAATTTGGGTGGCCGGCTCAACCGACTCCGAGAACCTGACGACGACGACGGGCGCGTTGGCGACGAAGGCGCCGGGGGCCACGGACGGGTTTGTCGCCCTACTCAGCGAGGTCTCCGTTCAGGTCACGCCGGGAACCGCAACGTTGGGAGCGCGGGAGACGCAGCAGTTTACGGCGACGGTAGTAAACGCGGCGAACACCGCGGTGCGCTGGTCGCTATTCCCGGACACCGGGACGTTGTCCCAGACGGGGCTTTATACGGCGCCGGCGACCTTTACGGGATCGCCGTCGATCACGGTTTCGGCGATCAGTCTGGCGGATGGCACAAAGATCGGATCGGCGACGGTGACCTTGGTGAACCGGGTAACCGTTGTGGTGGAGCCGGCAACGGTTTCCCTGCTGGCGGGACGGACGCAGCAGTTCACGGCAATTGTATCGGGGACGCCGAACACGGCGGTGACCTGGACGATCACGCCGGTGATCGGGTCGATCTCGCCCGCCGGAGTGTATTCGGCGCCGGCGACGTTTCTGAACGAGGCGGCGGTGACGGTGCGGGCGACGAGCGTAGCGGAGACATCGCGGTCGGCGACGGCGACGGTGAATTTGACGCTGCCGCCGCAGGCGCCGGCGCCGGTGATTACGAAAGAAGGCGTCGTGAATGCGGCGAGTCTGAGGGGCTCCCTGCTCGACGGCGGGATGGCGCCGGGCCAGATGATCACTATCTACGGAACGAATCTGGGACCGGCGACGGTGGTTACATCGCAGTTAGACGCGCGCGGCTTCGTGGCAAGCCGGCTAGGTGGGACGCGGGTTCTGTTCGACGGTACACCGGGAGCGATGATCGCGACGAGCGCGGGGCAGGTGAGCGCGATCGTGCCGTACGGTCTGGAGGGGCTGACGAGCGCCGCGGTTTCGGTTGAATTCGAGGGCCGCGTATCGAATCAAGTTCCGATTTTGCTGACGGATGCGTCGCCGGCGATTTTCACTCAGAACTCGTCGGGGACAGGGCCGGGAATTGTCACGCACCAGTCGGGGGAACTGGTAACCGCGGCGAATCCGGCGGTGCTGGGAGAGGTATTGACACTGTTGGCGACCGGCGAAGGATCGACGACTCCGGCCGGGGTGGACGGCAAGCCGGCGACGGCGCCATTCCCGCTGCCGAAGCGCCCGGTGAAGGTGATAATCGACGGCTTTGAAGTGGATCCGATGTATGCCGGAGGAGCGCCCGGACAAGTGGCCGGGGTGCTCCAGGTGAACTTTGCGATGCCGTCGGCAGGCGGCGTGGCGCGGCGGATTCAACTGCGGATTGGCGACAAGCTGAGCCCCGAGGGTGTGACGGTGGCAACCCGATGAGGGTACTGCTCTTTCTCATCAGCCTGAGTGTTTTGGCGCAGGAGAAGCCTTTGCCGCGGTACGAGGTGAAGCGGGCGGCTTCCCGCATCACTGTGGATGGCCGGCTGGACGAAGCCGCCTGGCGGGGCGCCGCGGTGGTGGAGTTTGTCTTTCCATGGGAGCAGGCCGGGGCGAAACAGAAGACGACGGCCCGGGTGTTATGGGACGACACGTATTTGTATGCCGGTTACGCTTGCGACGACGCGGATGTGGTCGCGCATTTCGACAAACGGGACGATCCGACTTACCGGGACGACGCGGTGGAACTATTCATCAATCCGAAGCCAACGCAGGACTTCTACTACGGCCTGGAGATGAACGCGCGGGGGACGCTGTACGATTACTTCTACGCCTTTCCACAATTACTGTTGAAGCGAGTGGATTTTAGCGGCGTGTTACTGGCGACACATGTGGATGGGACGCTGAACCAGACGGGCGACAAGGACCGCGGGTGGAGTTTGGAGGTGGCCATTCCCTGGAAGAACTTTGAGGAATTGGGCGCGGTCGCGGCGCCGAAGGCCGGGAGCGTCTGGACGGCGAATTTGAACCGCTGGGACGGAGTGGAACCGGCGAGGCGGTTGAGTTTGTGGTCGGACCCAGGGATGACCAGGCCGTCGCCGCATCAGCCGAAGCGGTTTGGACAGTTGATTTTCGCCGAGTGACACCGGCCCCGTGGCGAGATTGGGATGGCGCGGTCCGAGCGTAGTGCGCCTGGACCCGATAGAGGACGCTGGCGGAGAGACGCCCGGCGTCGTATTCAAGCGATCGGTATTGCAGAGTACCGGATGGCCGACGAAGGGGATTCCCAGGGCCGGCCTCGCGGTTGGCGCATACGCCTTAGAAGAGACGCCGGTTGATATAGCCGAAGTTGGAGTTGGACTCGGTCCGGCGTTTGGCTCCGGGTATCAGTTCCGGGACGTCGCGGATGGCGACGGAGACGGCGAGGGCGGTGGCCATGACCAGATCGTCGTGGGTGTTGGCGTCGTGGGGCTGGGTGCTTTCGCCGGAGAGGTTTAGCAGTTCCTCGCGGAATTCCTTCCAGCCCGTGAGGTTTGCCGGACAGCGAAGGATGCGGCCGGAGATCATCTGGACGAGTCGCGTTATGAGCGTCCGGCGCGGAATGCCGACATAGCCGTTGGAAAGCGAATTTTCGCCTTTTCCTCCGGTGACGATGACCGGGGTGATGCGAACTTCGCCTTTGAGTTCGCGGCGAACGCGGTCGACGATGGGGGGACCCGGGCCGCCGGCGTCGATGATGAGGTCGCGGCCGGGAATGGCGCGATTGGTCTCCTGGGAGATACGCTGTTCGAGCGCGTTCAGTTTCTCCGCGAGGATGAGGTGTACCTCCTCGTAGCTGGTTCCGAGGGTGACTCGTTCGAGGCCGCGGATGGTGAGTTGCGGTTCGAATAGCCAGCCGTAAGTTACGGGACAGCGGCCCTGTTCGACCCAGGTGAGGTCGAGGACCGAGATGGCCGTGTGATCGCGGCGCTGGCCGGCGTCGAGCCCGATGAGCCAGCGGGGGGCAGGGGTGCGTGTCTGGTGCAGGACGTATTCGAGTACTGGCTGTTTTTCAGTGGATGCGGTCATTTTTTGCTCCTTTGTTTTTCGGGTGATTTTGCCTACCCTTCGTATACCTCTCGGCGTTTTGCGGGCCGGTTGGCGGTTGGCGGACTGGGAGTCCGGTGCAGGGACAATACCCCGCGGCAGTTGCCCGTGGGAGTGATGTCCCCGAATAGGGGTGATTTCGCTTGCTTGCGAACTCGTTACTTGGACCGGAGTTCGTGTGACTGCGGGACCTGCCACTGGTCGATGGTGGAGTCGATCATGCCGTCGATGGTGGCGGCGTCGAACAACCTATCGGCGGGTTGGATGAACTCGCAGTGGAAGTCCTGGCGGTACTTGATGGGGTCCAGCGCTTTTTGCATTTCGAGGAAGTCCGGGTCGATTTCCGGGCAGTCTTCGATGGTGGAAAAGATCTTGTGCCAGCGGGGGTCCTTGCCGTGCCAGATGTTGCAGAAGAATCCGGCCTGGCGGCGCGGGGTCGACATCAGCCAGATACGGCCGTGCATGCGGCCGACGAAGGGCGAAACGGTGCTGAAGACTTCGTCCTTGACGAGGGCGGCTTCGTCGACGATGAGGACATGGGCGGTGTTGCCGACGCTGGTGTCCATGCTGTGGGCGACGGCGAATATCGCGCTGCCGTTGGGCAGTTGGAGCGACAGGCGCTGACCGAGGGCGCGACGGATCTTGAAGCCGAGAGCGATGGCGAAGCGGCAGGCGCGGTCGATGAGAATGCCGGCCTGGAGCTTGGTTCGCGAGATGATTACGATGTTCTGATTTTCGACGGTGATGGCGCGGTGGAGCGCTTTTACGGCGATTGTCGTGGTCTTGCCCCATTGCCGGTTGCAGCACAGGATCATGTATTTTGATTCGGCGTCGAGCACTTCGGCTTGCTTGGCGCTGGGTTTGAAGTTCAGCGCTTTTTCGGCCCATTCGGAGGTTTTCTGCTCCGGTGCGGTGGATTGGTTTTCCGGACACACTTCGCTTGCCGCTTTGATGCGTGCGAAGAATATTGGCCCTAGATTTTGCATATTACATTACCTTCCTTGGAATGTCGGGCATGTCGTCTTCGATGTCGATGCCGTTGGCGACGTCGTCGGGCGGCAGGATGATGATTTCGCGGTTCGGATAGAGCTTTTTGTAGTAGTTGATGACCTCCGGGAGGTTCTCGGTGATGAATATGGGCGGTTCGTTTTCTTGCGTGTTTTCGGGCTCGTTATCTGTGTTTTCAATGGGTTGCGGCGAAGGTTGCTGGGTTCGCACGGAGGCGGTGGCGAAATTCTTGTGCACTTCGCGGAGTTGACGTTGGAGGCGGCCGATGCGGACGCCGAATTGGTCGATTTGGCGGTTTAGACGGTGCACCAGGGCGTGCCCGGTGTAGAGGGCTTCGACGGCCCGGGACATGGTTTGGACTTCGCCGAGTTCAGGGGCGACGGTGAGGGGTTTTTGGGCCTGGTCGATGAGAGCGAGGTTCCATTGGCTGGTGATGCAGGTGTCCAGACGGAGGATCTGCCAGCGGGCGATGGCGATGTCGCGGACGATGCATTTGGCGACCTGGTTGACCGGTTGATAGGCCTGGAACTGCTCGTCGAGGAGTTTGTAGAA
>Ga0105048_10011764_pt1 | contig 13781 bp, 10 predicted proteins | sample MAT05_FD_78382 | JGI IMG/M metagenome (GOLD analysis project Ga0105048, IMG submission 78382) | Freshwater microbial communities from Lake Fryxell liftoff mats and glacier meltwater in Antarctica - MAT-05 | ecosystem: Environmental > Aquatic > Freshwater > Ice > Liftoff microbial mat | place...
CTTTAAAAACGGCAAACGATTCGCCTGTAAGTATGGACTCATTTACCGAAAAATCGTTTGAGTGTACAATGATGCCGTCGGCAGCAATACTCGTTCCTTCTTCAATTACCAGGCTATCGCCTACCACCAGGTCTTCGCTGTTAATGGCTGCTTCTTCGCCATTGCGCAGCACTTTACAATGTGGTTGTGTAAAATTTTTTAATTTTTCAAGGGCATTCCGGCTTCTCGAATCCTGGAATAGCGATATGGTGGCTACGAGTATAATTGCGGCACCCAAAAAAATAGCGTCGCCTAAGTCGCCGCTAATAAAGTAAATGATGGAAGCTGCCAGCAGCAGGAGCACCATGGGCTCTTTTGCCAAATTTTTTATGGCCTTTAAAAAGCCATTTTCTTTTTTAAAAGCCAGTTTGTTGGAGCCAAATTGCTGCCGGGCGGCCAGCACCTGTTCATCTGTTAAGCCTGTAATGCCGAAATGATTGGAAGACATGGTGCTTTTGTTTTAGCCGTTCCGTCCTGAATAATAGCTTCTCTAACCGTTATGGCATTTGTAATGACTGTTCTTTTAAGTGTATCCGTGTTCGCTAATACTTGCATTTCCCATCCGGATAATTGCACCTGCATTTGATCCGCTAGTTTTTAAAACTGGGGCACCTGCTTTGCCTCGTTCCACTAAAATCATTATAGCTGCCGTATTTAATTGCGGAAAACTCTGCTCCACCACGGGCAGCATTATAATTTTTAAGATTGGATACCGTAGCATCGTAAGTAAATGTGAAGCGGATATTTTTTAGCTCAAGTCCAATCATCGCTACTGCAGCATCACCCGGCCTAAAGTAAGCTCCGCCCAGCAATTGTGTTTCACCATCGCCACTTAGGTTGTACTGCGCCATCATGCCGCCAACTATTTCTGTGCTACCAGCTTGTGTGCTGTAATACACGTTGGGGTTAATAATCCATTGGTCGTTTAGCTTTATGGAGGCATTTAAAAACGCTGTGCTGCGCACTGGCACCCGGGTATCGTTACTGCTTTCAGCAAAAAAAGATTCCCTCGGTTTATTAAGGTGCATAAGGCTTACCCCGGCATTAAAGTATAGATTATCGCTGGGGAAAAAAGCATAATTAAGGCCTGTTTGTATGTCGAGGTAGCCTATTTGGGTATAGGCAAAATTTTCACCGCTTGGTGAGGCAGCATCAAAAAACTTACCCGTCCATTGGTTTTCGAAACGGAACCTGGTGAGATCCACACTTTTGGCGGCATAGCCTACATTAAAGCCCACGCTCAGTAAACTTCTAAAGCCCAGTTCCTGATGATAGGCCACGCTGGCATAGGCTTTGGTGCTGGTTAGATTACCGCTGCCTGCAACGTCGCGTAGCAATACACCACCCAATCCCAGCCAGCCATTTTCGAACCTGTCTTTTAGTATTTGCCAGTCGCCCCACAAACTCATGGTTTTGTAGGGAATAGGTATAGAAGCCCATTGATTGCGATAGCTAATACCAAGACGGTAATCATAATCAGGATTGAAGCCAGTGTTTGCAGGATTGGTAAGCAATGGGTTATTCATAAACTGACTAAAGTGCAAATCCTGACTGTGGGTAATGTTCAAGGTACCAGCTCCAATCAGCAAGCCACAAGCAGCAATTATTGACCTCAACTTGTTTCTATTTTTAATGCTATCCATAATATTTTATTTGATCCGTGATAAAAGAACCCTAAAGGCCAAACCCATTATCTAAGCAATGTTATATCGCCCTGTTTTTTTATTTTTTTCCCATCAAAAAATTCTGCGTCAAGCGTGTAAGCATATACATCCATTGGTTGATCTTTCCCTTTAAACCTGCCATCCCAGCCAATCCTGCGGTCGTTACTTTCGAACATCAACTGCCCCCACCGGTTGTAAATGCGAAACACCATTCTGGAAATGCCGATGCCTATAACTACTGCCCTATCGTTTGATCCATCTCTATTAGGGGTAAATGCATTAGGTACATCCAATATTGGTTTTACAATACTGTTCAGTAACTGGCAGGCAGTATCGGGGCACCCAAATTCATTAATGGCCACAATGCAGGGCTGGTATTGTCTGGTCTCATTGTATTGATGTCTTACCGTTGTATCCAGCCGGAAAGTATAGAGGCTATCGCCATCGCCATAGTACCAACGATAGCGCCTGCCGCCAACCGAGGTATTGGTAAAAGTGGTAATACTGTTTTCCTCACCGGGGTTAGGCGAATACGTAAACCCGGCAACGGGAATACTACTTACCGTAACAGTAAAAATAGTACTGTCTATCAGGTTGCATGTAGTGGTATCTGTAGCCAAAAGCCTCACCCTATAAACCCCTGGAGTAGTATATAAATGCGTTGGGTTCACAGCCGTGCTTGTGGTGCCATCACCAAAATCCCACACAAAATCTGTACCGCCCAGCGACGTGTTTGTAAATACAGCATTATAAGGAACACAGCCACTTGGTGGAGTAGTAAACGTAGCCCTTACGTTGGGCGAAATGCGGATGGTAATTCTAAAGGTATCGGGGGCATTACAAAAGTTTGTGTCTTCTAATACGAGTTTTACGTTGTAGGTGCCAATGCCCGGATAAGTATGGTTGATGGGTGCTGTACCTGTTATTACATCAGGCGAACCATCGCCCCATATCCACCTGAACGAAGTGTTTGTAAAATTTTTACCAGCAAAAGGAACCGAACTATTTGTAAACCTATAGACCGTAGATTGACAAGGGGGCAGCTTGGTTCCGGAAGCGTTGAGTATCGCTACATCTTCGCGTATTATAACCGTCGCATAGGAAGTATCGCGGGGAAAACATTTGGTGCTGTCTATAGCTATAAGCCGTACCCGGAATGTACCAACCCTGGTATAGGTATGTGATAAATTAACGGTAGTGGAAAAAAATGTGCCACTACCATCGCCGAAATTCCACTCATAATTTCTGGCCAAAGCCACGGTATCCCTGAAGTCAATCGTTAGCGGAACACAGCCCGAAGTATCACCATCAACATTATTAATAGAGGCTTTAGGCCCACCTTTAATACCGGCCAGGTTAAATTCTACTTTTACCAGCGCCTCGTTACAACCAGATGATGATCCATTGGTAGTAGCCCACGCACCCGGCGTGGTAGGAAAAGTAGCACCACCGCCACAGTTGGCACATAGTGCCTGATAAATAACGCCTTCTTCATCAAAGCGGCTGGTACCACCATCTACATGGTCGGTGGAGCCACCGAGCTGCCCATAGAAACTGCCATATAATTGACGGGTGGCATTTTTTTCCAACACAAAAAAGTAGAAGTCTCCTCTCGGATAAGGGTCAGCAGCACTCTGGATTGCATCCGGCGTTACACTCATTCCAAAATTACCTGCATTTGGAAATTGAGCGGATGCTGATTGGATAATTCTTCCACCCCAGCCAGATATATAAACATTCTCACAACGATCTACCAAAAAGGCTATGGGAGAAATATTAGGGTCAACTGAACTGGTACCAAATATGGTAGAATACACGTATGCCCCAAGATCCTTTTGTAATTTGCCTATAAACTGCTTGCTGCCGGGCTGGCTGAAAGCAGCATTTTGCACCGGAAAATTCCCCTTAGTAGTGCCCATTATGTATGGAAATCCGTAAATGTCAAACTTTAAGCCATACACCTGGTCGTTAGCACCCGTGCCTATGTAAGACGACCTTAACAATACCCCCGTTGAAGATATTACTGCCACAAAACCATCAATGGCTCCGGCGTTTGTGGCACCGATAACGCCCGTTTTATTACCTGGAAAATTAGTGCTGCTGGTGGCACCGCCCACCCAAATATCACCGGTTTCGGGGCTGGCGTTTAGCACATAAGCTGCATCATCGCCGTTGCCGCCAAGAAAAGAACTATAGGTAAGGTTAACAAGATTGGCATCGAATCTTAAAAAGAGACCATCTTGTCTATTTATTTCACCGATTGCAGGTCCAGCCTTAATGGGTTGAAAAGCACCGGCCGTTACCGGAAAATCGGCTGATTGGGAACAGGACGCAAGAAGGATATTCCCTACTCCATCCAAAATAACTTCACTACGGCTATCATCGCCATAATTCTGCATCAGCGATGCTGGCTGTGGGTCAGGATATTTATTGCGGATATTCACCCCATCATCCCCGGTACCGCCCACACGGATAGAACCAATAAGTGCCGATCCGGTGGCGTTCAACTTAAAAACAACAATATCCCACAGCCCCCCTGAACCAATTAATGGCCTGCGCACCGGAAAATTGGAGGATGTAGTGCGGCCAGCTACAATAAGATTACCCTGAGCATCAGTAACCAAACTGTGAGGTGCCTCGTTTCCGTTTCCGCCGACATAAGTTGCATATATACGCTGGCTACCATTAGCGTTCAATTTAATTATGGCAATATCGTACCCAGCCAACGCTTCGCCTGTATTGCTGCCGCCACCAAACGTTGTTTGAAAAGCCCCATTGCTAACCGGAAAGCCTGAACCAAATGTGATGCCCCCACCAAACATGGTGCCACCGGGGCCATAGGTGGCAGCATAGCCCCAGTTGTCAGTAGTGCTGCCGGTAAAACTGGCAAACACAAGGGTTGGGTCTATCACCAGGGTTTTAGTATCATCATAATTACCCAATTGGTAACGTACCGTATTGCCGCTGATTTTAAACTTGCAATTTACCTGGGTTCGAATACCATTTACCAACTGATAGCTGTACGGATATTGTTCTCTTACTTCGCCTACGGAAGTTTTAATGTAGAGGTCGCCATTTTTTATTTCGAGCTTATCTACACCATCATATTTTAAGGCCAGCTTACTAAGGTCGGCCTTAGGGCTTACGATAATATCGTATTTGAGTTTTCCATTGTCGCTGTAGTAGCGCACATCTACACCAGGGTACACGTTTTTGTAAACAGCAGCCGCGTAAATTTTACAATTGCTTGCCCAGGCTTCCGGGTCGTTTCCGGTAAAATAATTGTTGTGGCCGGGCTGTTGCTTTTCGGGGATGATTAACGGGTCGGTATTGCTTTGCTCAAAAGAAACTTCATAAGCATGTGCGTTTACCGCCAACCCAATTACAGGCATAGAAGGCAATCCTTTTCCATTTTGTATGGGTTCATTTGTTTCGCCATGCGGGTGGCCGGTTAAAGTATTTGTTACAATGGTATACTGGTCCATATCATACTGCAGTATTTTATAACCCTGAGGCTGCAGGTAAAAAGCTCCGGTGTTTAATTTGCCCTGAAATTTTACCTTATTATTCCACTGGCCTTTATTTTCTACCAGTTCCAAATTCTGCGATTGGCCGCTGTAAGCCAGCAGACTAAAAACGGCAATAGCAATCTTCTTCTTTATTTTCATGTAGGTACTGTTTAATTCGTGAGCCGTGAGTGGTGAGTGATAGGCGGTAAGTGGCAGAGAATTGGTTATATTTTTATAAAACCCCTATTATTTAAAACAAAATTTTAAAAGGTAATAGTGGCATGCTGCTCTCCTCACTTCCTAAATGTACTACCTAAAAACCAATAAAATTTCGCTGATTTCTATTACGAAATTTTACTCCAGTTTGTTTTACCCTTCAATGACAAAAGGTGGCTTTTTAACATCAAATTTTCATCCAGTTCCAATTCGGGGTCATTGTTCAACAAATACGCTGCAGCCTTTCGGGCAAGTTCTATTAATTGCCGGTCGTTTACGATAGAGGCAAGCTTAAAGTTTAATACGCCGCTCTGCTGTGTGCCTTCTATATCGCCAGGGCCGCGTAGCTCCATATCTTTCTCCGCAATTTTAAAACCATCGTTGGTGGCGCACATAATTTTTATGCGTTCCCGGGCTAGGTGGTTAAGCTTGGGGCCGGTGAGCAAAATGCAAAAACTTTGTTCGGCACCGCGGCCTACCCTGCCACGCAACTGGTGCAACTGGCTAAGGCCAAAGCGTTCAGTACTTTCTATAATCATTACACTGGCATTGGGCACATTTACCCCTACTTCTATTACCGTTGTACTCACCATTATTTGTGTATCGCCGGTGGCAAAACGACGCATGTTTATCTCCTTCTCTTCCGGCTTCATGCGGCCATGCAGCATGCTAATCCAATACTGCGGCTCGGGGAAGTAAGACTTTACATTTTCATATCCCCGCATCAGATTTTCAAATGCCAACTTTTCGCTTTCTTCTATCAGCGGAAAAATAATAAATGCTTGCCGGCCTTTGGCGATTTCCTGCTTTACAAAATCAAGCACATTGCTGCGGCTGCTTTCGGCCCGGTGCACTGTTACAATTGGTGTGCGACCTGGCGGCAGTTCGTCCATCACACTATAATCCAAATCACCGTAAGCGGTCATGGCCAGGGTTCGTGGTATGGGTGTGGCCGTCATTACCAACACATGAGGCGGCACAATGTTCTTTTTCCAAAGGCTGGCCCGCTGCTCCACACCAAAGCGATGCTGTTCGTCCACCACGGCCAAGCCAAGATTTTTAAACTGCACAACATCTTCTATAAGGGCATGGGTGCCAATCAATATGTTCAAAGAGCCGTCCAGCGCTTTTTGCAGCAATGCTGTTCTTTCTTTTTTGCGGGATGAACCTGTGAGGAGCTTTACACATAAAGGCATGTCTTTAAGCAATTCCGTGAGGCCGGCAAAATGTTGCTGCGCCAATATTTCTGTGGGTGCCATCAGGCAGCTTTGAAAATTGTTGTCGGCCGCAATCAACATAGCTAAGAGGGCTACGATCGTTTTTCCGCTGCCTACATCGCCTTGCAGCAGGCGGTTCATTTGGTGGCCGGTGCCACAGTCTTTGCGTATTTCTTTCAGTACTCTTTTTTGGGCACCTGTTAGCGCAAAGGGTATGTAATTGTTGTAAAAATTATTGAAATGCTCGCCTACTTTTTCAAACGTAACCCCCTTGCTAAAGCGGTGGCGGTGTATGCGGGTTATGTTCAGCCGTATCTGCATTAAAAACAGTTCTTCGAACTTGAGGCGTTTTAATGCTTCATCGTACTGCTGCTGCGTTTTGGGGAAATGAATGGCCATGTAGGCATCGTAACGTGGCATTAGTTTATATCGTCCCATTACAATGGCAGGTATAAACTCCGGCACATCCTTCGGGTGAATTTGTGGCAGCAATGCTGCTACAAACTTGCCCATGGCACGGCCTGTAATAAAGCGTTGCTTTAGTTTTTCGGTGGTGGGGTAAACGGGTTCCAGAAAGTTTTTACCGGCCATATTATCTTCTACGGCCAGCTCTATTTCGGGGTGCATTATTTGTGGGCCATTAAACCAGCCGGGCTTACCATACACCAGGTATTCTTCGCCTTCTTTTAAGATTCTTTTTACCCACTGCATGCCCTGGAACCAAACCAGATCCAAAAAGCCAGTGCCATCTTTTAGCTGTGCGGTAAGGCGTTTGCCCTTACCGGCATTTACCTCCTCTATATTGTACAGGCGGCCACGTACTTGTATCATTTGTGTATCCCGGCCTATGGCCGAAATAGGGAATACACGGGTTTTATCTATATGCCTGTACGGAAAAAAATTGAGCAGATCACCGAAGGTGAAAATGTTGAGTTCTTTGCGCAGCATATCGCCCCGTTGTGGGCCCACACCTTTAATGTATTCGATGGGGGATGATAGTATGGAGATTGAGGGTTCGATAGTTTTTTCGGGTTATTGGGTCAATGCCCGCCCAGCCTGGCCCCGCCAGAATTACCTTGTCGGGCTTGGGTTAGTTCGTGGGTCAATGCAGCATTGGCCAATATCTTTATTTATTTGAGGATGGAAAGTAAGTAATAGTTAGAACGTAATCATGTAATGGAAGCAGGCATCCTCCTATGCCTAAATATCGAAGCGTCAGATACATTTTGTAAAATTCACAAGTACGATTGACAGTATAAAATTTTTTTGGAGGCGTCATAAAGCAGTGGACGCCTGAACGAAATTAAGTATTTGGGGATGCATGCGCTAATTGAAGACCAGGGAAATTTGCTGGGTAATTTGCAAGTTCACTTTACAAGCTATATGGATCAATAAGGTTGAGGCCGGTAATGTTTTTAAAATCGTCGTATTACGGGTAATCAAATCAAGGCTATTTACAAGGGCTGTAGCAGCAATAATAGCATCCCCAAATTTTATCTTTTTGGATTGTTGTACCTCAACCACTTTTAAAATTACCTGCTCATTTATAGCCAGCAAAACAGACTTGCTAACAAAAGCTTGCACTTGTGCAAGTTGCGCAGGTGTAGCATTAGGCCACCGAGTAAATCCATTTTTGTAACTTCAGAGATAACCGGTAGCAAGATTGCCACAAACGCAGGCCATTTACCGGTAATGCATTATCCAGTACATCTATTATGACGTTAGTATCCATTAAAAATCCCTGTGCCATTCTGTTCTTGCTTTTTCGGTGTGCAACCTTAGTGCCTGTGCATTTTCTTTAGTCATCGTACCTACAAAACCGGCCATCGTTGCTGCTTGCTTTGGCTGCAGGGCTATTAGTTCATCTTTAGAGTAAATCAAGACTTCTAGGTCTTTTCCCCTATACTGTTCCGGCAATGGAATAACAAGAACATTGTTATTAGATGAGTGGATAGAAGTTTGTACCATAATACTTTATTGATTATTGATTGCGCAAATCGTTGCTGCTTGTAGTTCAAAAGTAGCCATACGATTTCCAACTTATACAATGCTGGCAAAACTATTTTGTTCCGTAGTCTCCGGGGGAAAGTATGTTAAGGGTTAACGCCCATTAAAAACCTGGCGACCCTTGCAGCCTATTCATATTATATTTGCCCTCCCCAAAATTAAAATCCCAGTGGAAAAAGAACGTGTATTAAGCGGCATAAGGCCTACAGGATTGCTGCACCTGGGCAATTACTTTGGTGCCATGCGCAATTATGTGCGGATGCAGGACGAATACAATTGCTATTTTTTTGTGGCCGACTGGCATTCGCTCACCACACATACCGATAGCACCACTTTGCCAGCCAGCGTACACCGGGTAATTGCCGAAAATATTGCCTGCGGCCTTAATCCTGAAAAAGTATGCCTGTATGTGCAAAGCGATGTACCCGAAATAGCAGAACTCTACCTATACCTGAATATGCTGGCCTATAAAGGCGAACTGGAAAAAACAGTAACCTTTAAAGAAAAAGCCAGGCTGCACCCCGAAAATGTAAATGCAGGATTACTGACTTACCCTGTGCTACAGGCTGCGGATATATTGATACATCGTGCCACCAAAGTACCCGTGGGCAAGGATCAGGAGCAAAACCTGGAAATGGCACGCAACTTTGCCCAACGCTTTAATCATCGCTATGGCGATGTGCTGCCAGAGCCACATGCTTTTAATTATGGCGGTGAACTGGTGAAAATTTTAGGGCTGGACGGAAACGGCAAAATGAGCAAAAGCGAAAACGAGATGACCACCCTGTATCTGGCCGATGACGATGACCTGATTCGCAATAAATTAAAGAAAGCGAAAACCGATGGTGGCCCCGCCGAACCTTATGGCCAGCAGCCGGATTTTATAGAAAACCTTTTTACGCTGATGCAGTTGGTGAGCAGCCACGATACCTATACAAAATTTCTGCAAGACTACAACGACTCTTCGGCTGGCAATGTGCAGATACGTTATGGCGATATGAAGAAGCAACTGGCAGAGGACATGGTAAACTTTATTGCGCCCATCCGCCAAAAAGCCGCCGATCTGCAAAGTGACAAAGCCACCCTTGGCAGCATTATACAGCAAGGAAAAGAAAAAGCCAGGGAAAGCGCTGACATAACACTACAAATGGTGCGGAAGGCGATGGGGGTAAAATATTACTAATGAAATGGTTTTGCCATGAGCATAATATTCAATATCCAACTCGTAATAAGCCAATCTTCACTTTTGAATCCTATTGAATTTTGAACATTGTTCGGTGACTATTGATAATTATTTTTCATTGTGAATCAATATTATTTTGGCTACGGAAAAACTTTCAATCCCATCTTTCATAAAGTTTTGATACTTTGACCCACCTAATTTTTGGGAGGAACAACCAGTACTTTAAACACAGCTACACTACCATTTTTATGGCAAAATCTAAAAAGCCCAAACACATAGCCGTAGCCGGAAATATAGGCGCAGGCAAAACCACCCTTACCGAAATGCTGAGCAAGCATTACCGCTGGATTCCTCAGTTTGAAGATGTGGACCACAACCCCTATCTCAACGACTTTTACGAAGAAATGCCCCGGTGGAGCTTTAACCTCCAGATATATTTTTTAAACAGCCGCCTCAACCAATTGCTGGAAATAAGCCGGGGTACTGAAACGGTGATACAGGATCGCACCATTTATGAAGATGCCAACATATTTGCCCCCAACCTGCACGAAATGGGACTGATGAGTAAACGTGATTTTGATAACTATTACAAGTTTTTTGAAACACTGAAGAGTATGGTGCAGCCACCGGACCTTATTATCTATCTAAAGGCTTCGGTACCTACATTGGTTGGGCAAATACAAAAACGTGGCCGTGAGTATGAAGAAAATATCCGCCTGGATTATTTAAAAAAACTGAACGAGCTCTACAGCAAATTTATTGAAAGCTATAATGAAGGCCCGGTGATGATAATAGACTGTGATAAAAATAAATTTGCAGAAAATGAAGAACATTTTGGCGAAATTATCGGCAAGATAGATGCCCAATTGTTCGGGTTATTTTAATAAGGCTGTCAATCATTATTGATTTTGTACAGGGCTGCCTTAGTGGTAGCCCTTTTCCGTTATCATTTAAAAAATGCTCCATGTGCAAACTATTTTTTCTGCTCTGCTTTTTTATTTTACATCAAGGTTTTGGCCAGATTAAACCCTTTCGTTTTGCATTTATTTCCGATACACATATCGGCTCACCAAATGGGGTTTCAGAAAACGACCTGAGGCGAACCGTGGCCGATATTAATAGCCGTACCGATATTGCTTTTGTAGTAATAACCGGCGACATTACCGAACTCGGAATGGATTCAGAATTACAATTGGCCAAACAAATACTTGATTCTTTACACGTAAAATATTACATCATTCCCGGCAACCACGATACCGGCTGGAGTGAAAGTGGGGGCGTAAGTTTCATCACCGTTTTTGGTGCTGATAAATTTCTTTTCGATTATAATGGCGTCCGTATGATGGGCTGCCCAAGTGGCCCCTACGTGCGGATGAGTGATGGGCATATACCAAGAGATGCCGTGAACTGGATGGACTCAATACTGCAAAAAACAGATAACCGGCAACCCATTATTTTCTTTAACCATTACCCGCTCAACAATAGCCTCGACAACTGGTACGAAGCAGTGGACCGGCTTAAAATAAAAAACACAATCGCTTATTTGTGCGGCCATGGCCATGCCAATAAAGCCTTTAGTTTCGAAGGCATACCCGGCGTTATGGGTCGCAGCAATCTAAGGGCAAAAGCTAATGTGGGTGGGTATAATTTGGTTGATGTAAATGAAGATTCAATTGCATTTACTGAGAGAAGGCCGGGGGTGGAAACACGCCCATCGTGGACACACATTAAAGTGGCGGCGCACAACTATGCAGCCGATACTACCTATTACGAAAGGCCGTCTTTTGAAATTAATAAACTGTATGCGCATGTAAAAGAAAAGTGGCGCTTTGCCAGCGATGCAAATGTGGTTAATACCCCAGCTGTAACAAAAGAATCCGTAATTTTTGGGAACAGCCTAGGTAATATCCAGGCATTGGATTTGGGAACAGGTAAAGCAAAATGGAGCTTCCAAACTGATGGCGCTATTTATTCATCTGCTGCCGTAAAAGATGATAAAGTAGTAATTGGTTCCGGCGACGGAAATGTGTATTGTCTGCAAAATAAAACCGGGAAACTGCAGTGGAAACTCAAAGCTGGGGCTGCTGTACTTGGCTCCCCGCTAATAGCTGGCGACACGGTATACATAGGTGGCAGCGACCACAGGTTTTTAGCCATTGATTTAAAAACCGGAAAAGAAATATGGTCGTTCAGCGAACTTACTGGCCCCGTTGTAAGCTCCCCTTTATTATACGATGGCAAACTGATTTTTGGTGCCTGGGACAGGAACCTGTATGCCCTCGATAAGACGAACGGCAAACTGCTGTGGAAATGGAATAACGGCTCTGCGGTACTCAATTATTCACCCGCCGCCTGTACGCCTGTTGCTTATGATAGCGTGGTGTATATTGTAGCCCCCGACCGATACCTTACTGCTTTGGATGCCAATACAGGAGCCACTTTGTGGCGAAGCAATGAGGCCACAGTTCGTGAATCAATAGGCATAACAGCCGATGGTAAATGGGTGCTGGCCAAAACCATGAATGATAGCCTTGTGGCTTATGCGACCAATAGGGCAAAGCAGAAACCAGCATGGTATGTAAACTGCCGTTATGCTTACGACCATGTACCCTCTATGCTGGTTGAAAAAAAGGGAATGGTGTTCTTTGGCACCAGGGTTGGGGTGGTTTATGCCGTGGGTATTTTTACCAAACAAATAGCCTGGGCGTATAAGATTGACAACGCTATGGTGAACACGGTAAGGGTAATAGATGCCAGCCATATTATTGCATCAACCATGGATGGAAAAGTGGTTATGCTGGACGTAATTAAGTAAGCTGGTTAAACCATATACAATTGCCGGGCGACCCCATACCGGTTAAAAAAATAATCGCCCATGTTAAACCATGTGAATACCCACAGGTCTGTACCCCCGAAACAATAAAAAAAACAAAAAATTATGAAACACTCATTCAGGTTATTCGGAATCCTTGCTGCTACAATGCTTTCGACTGGCTTACTTTTCACCTCTTGCAAAAAAGAAATCAGTAACAACACCGACACTACTGTTGCCACAGAATCTCAAATAGCATCGGAAGATGATGCGGAGGCAGATGTGGTTTACGATGGTGTATTCGACAATGTGGTAGGTGTAGATGAAGAAGTAGGATTGGGTGGGGGTATTGGCATTTTTGGGTCGGCCAATCTTGCAGATGATGATACCGGCGGTATTCAGCCGGGTACGCCCAATGGCGTTGATTCCATCCGCTGCTTTACCGTAACAAGAATGCCAAACGTACCGGGGGTATTTCCCAAAACGATTACCATAGATTTTGGTACGGGCTGCACTGGCCCGGATGGTAGAACTCGCCGTGGCAAAATAATTACCGTTTACACAGGCCGCCTGATTGTATCCGGAAGCGAGGCTACAACTACTTTTAACGGGTATTATGTGGATAGTGTTCACGTAGAGGGTATCCACCGGGTAAAGAATAATAGTACCGCTTCGGTACGCATATTTACCCGTACCGTAGTAGGTGGCAAACTTACCAAACCAAGCGGCAATTATATACATTGGAATGCCACCCATACTAACGCCCAAACAGCTGGCCTCGGCACACCAAACTTTCCGCTTGACGATGAATTTGACATAACCGGTTTTGCTGAAGGTCAAAATAAAAGAGGCATCCATTTGCTTAACTGGAGCCGCCTTATTGTAAACCCGCTGCACAAGAAATTTACCTGCCGCTGGTTTGGCAGAGGCACCGTAAGAACTACAAGGAATACCCACACGGCTTTACTTGATTACGGTACTGGCGGGTGCGATAACCAGGCCACCATAACTATTGGCGGTGTTGTAAGAACAATCACACTGCGTTAATAACCTGACACACTTTTTGATAAAAATCCTACGGCATTGGTCGTAGGATTTTTTTTGCCTTTCGTGGCCAGTATAAATGATCCCATA
>Ga0105048_10011766_pt1 | contig 13780 bp, 12 predicted proteins | sample MAT05_FD_78382 | JGI IMG/M metagenome (GOLD analysis project Ga0105048, IMG submission 78382) | Freshwater microbial communities from Lake Fryxell liftoff mats and glacier meltwater in Antarctica - MAT-05 | ecosystem: Environmental > Aquatic > Freshwater > Ice > Liftoff microbial mat | place...
AATGACCTCGACATCGTTGTTGACAAGGCCGACTATAGTTCCGCGCGCCATGCGTACTGCGTAATTGTTGATTGCCGAGTAGTTGAACGGCCCGGCGTAACGAACAACGCTTATCCGGGGGTCGTTGCCGAGGCCGTCCAGATACGCCAGCGAATCGCTTTCCACTGACCCATTGTCAATCACAAGTAGTTCCCAATTAGGATAAGTCGTTCTCTCGCGAATACTTTCGACGCAGGCTCTCAGCAGTACAGACTTGTCGCGCGTGGGAATCACAAGACTGACAAGTGGCGCCGACGGGGGCAGCGGGTATCGCACGCGGTAACAAGCTGTCCCACTGATCTGGCTCACCTCGGCACCCAACGATGCTACATGCTCTTGAAGGGCCCGCAAACCGGCAAGCCCTTCAGAGAGGAAGCCAGAACACCTACCTGAAAACGGCCGCTGTACGCTGGCATGCGGCATCTGCCTGATGCTGTACAACACCTTAGGAACATGCAGAATCTGCAGATCTGCTTTGGACTTCACTAAGCGGAGCAGCAGGTCATAGCCCTCTGCGCCATCGAACCCGTGTCGATATCCCAGGAAAGCCAAGAGATGCCGTGTCCTGAAGACAACCAGCGGCCCCACATAGTTCTGTGACAACAACAGGTCAGGATTCCAGTCGGGCTTGAATTCAGGCGCGAAACGTGCACCAGCGACATCCACCCGATCGTGGTCAGAATAGACGACGTCGACCTGCGGGTGAGTGTCGAGTTTCGCGGCGATGAAACCCAAGGCACGTTGCGACAACAAATCATGTTGTCCCAGACGCATCGTAAAGTCGTCAGATGCCATTGCCAATGCCCGCTGATAACTTGAAACAACCTCAGCGTAGGCCAGGTCCAAAAAGACGAAGATTCGTTCGTCAGCGCACCGGTGTTGCTCGAGCACGTCATTGACGCCCGCAGCCATCGACGCGTTGCCAACAATCAACAAATGCCAATGGGGATACCACTGGCTGCGCACTGATTCAATGGCCTGCCCCAATAGCTCGGCGTTCGGGGATTCAAGACAGATAACAATCGCCACCGAATGGCGGGCAGACTTCCTCGCAAAATTGACTCGTATTTCTCGTGATTCGGATCGGGACAGGCGTTCAGTTCGATCAAGGAACGCGTCATAGTCGTTCCCGCGCGCCTGACGAAGCCTTAACTCCGCCGTCAACCGGTACGCCGCCTGAAACCGAACAGGCAGGCTGCTCCAATCAAGGCGCTTGTGGCGGCGGGCCTCGTGGGACCGACCCCTGCCGGGCAGCGTGGAAATGCGATACCCCCTGCGAAGGACGCTTTCTAAGGCGCCGATCGCATGGACCAGCAGGGGACTCTGGGAGAAAAAGCCCGGTGCGGCAGTCGGTTGCCAACGCAGTCGAACAGCGTTTGATGGCACGTACACCACCTCCCTGACGCTGCCACGCATATTCGTGGTGATTGGCCAGGAAAAATTCTCCGTCTGTCCACTGTCCACATCCAGGTACAGATTCGCGATTCGACTGCCATTGTTGCGCACCAACGCGGCCTCCAGATATATCCAGCGTCCTCGAATCGATGCAAGTGCCAGCGAAAGTTCGAACCAGGGTTGAGAACCCCGTGCCTTGTATTCCCCCCGTTGCTCGTCGACGACGTCGATGTCATTGGCTGGCACCAGAGCCACATCGATTCGACTTCTCCGCAACTTCTCGACCATCCGCTCCAGCCACATTTCGACAGGCGTCGGTGGCAGCAGTCGTGCCTTGACGGAGTTCGGATCCGGATCGCCCATGAAATCGAAACGACTTAGCCGACGTTCTGATAGAAATCGAACGCTTGTGCCACATCGTCGAAGCTGCGCAGACAGCCGTTATGCAAAACAGCTGCGCGGTCACAATGGTTCACGATATTCTCTGGCTGGTGCGAAACAATGATCATCGCCCGGTCCCTGCGCTTTTCGAACAGTTCGATGTTGCACTTTTCATGGAACCGACTGTCCCCCACGGCGATCACTTCGTCGATCAGAAAGCAGTCAAATTCAACGGCCATCGACAATGCGAAACCGAGTCGGGCCATCATCCCTGACGAGTAGTTCTTGACTGGCTCGTCAAGGTAGTCCCCGAGCTCCGAAAACTCTCGCACTTGCGGAATTGCATTCGCAATGTCAATCCCGTAAATGCGGCATACAAAACGTAAATTGTCCATACCGGTTAAAGCGCCCTGAAACGCCCCACTGAATGCCAACGGCCAAGAAACCGTCATTCCACGATGAATACGCCCGGTGCTGACAGACTCTGCCCCGCTGATCAGTCGGATCAACGTGGACTTGCCAGCGCCGTTGCGCCCCAGAATTCCCAGCTTTTCACCCGGCGCGATGCGCAGATTGACGCGATCGAGCACCGTCCTCATCCCCTGCCGCATCGGGTAGTTCTTCACTACATCGATCAGTTCGATCATTCCGGGGCGATCCTGCGACTGATATGCCTCTCCTGCAAAAGGCCCAACAAGGTTAACCCTAGGCAGCACGATGTCATGTAGGCAAGATCGTAGTGCGCCCTGACTGCGGATCCAAAGTAGCCCTCACGTAACAATTCGACGCCATGAATCATCGGCAAATAGTAAACGGCGCCTTGCACGGACGGGGGTAGCCAGTCAACCATGAAGGCGGCGCCTGACAAAGGGAACATCAGGTACGTGATCGGAGCCCAGACTTTCTCGATGATCTCCGTTCGCTCGCTCAACGCACCCACAAAAAGCGCCAAACCAGCGCCAAACCAGGCTAAGAGAATCCAAGCAATCAAGACCTTACCTACGTCTTCGGGTGCTTGCATCCACCCCATCGCAGTGAAAAAGCAAGCCAAAGCAACAAACGAGATCGTGGCACCGACCGCTTCCAATGCCAACCGGGCTGCATAGACATCGATCACCTTGACGTTCCGGTGGTACATCAATGCCAGGTTGGGTCCGACCGCGCCAACCAGGCGGTTCGGCATATTGCGCCAAAGCAGCACCGACGAATAGCCCGTCACCGCAAAAGCGACGATCGGAATTCGCACACCATGGGTGGCCTGCAATGCCGACCAAAGGGCGGCGACACCCATGGTGAAGATCATGGGCTCCACAAACAACCAGAAGAAGCCAATGTTGTGTCGGCCATAACGCGTGATGACTTCTCGCATCAGCAGCGCACCGATCACACGCAATTGAACGGCGAGCGACCGACGTAAGGAACTCCCACCACTGTGCACCGCCAACCCCTTATTGTTGATGTTCTCTCACGCCAGCAATGAGCATGCTAAATACACCCCATGCGACGAGGCCCAGACCGAATACGATGAATACACTGCGGACACGCCGCGGTTCCACCGCCACGTCGGGCAAGCTCGACCTTACGATGCGTTCAAGGTACAGTTGCTTGCGTTGGGCTTCGTTGCGAGCTTGTTCCAGCAGTGTCATCGCGCCTGCGAGTTGCTTGTCCGCAAATGCCCGCTCCATTGACAGCCGTTCGAAATCGGCCGACTTGCTGGATAGGGATCGCTCTCCACCTGCCACCTTTGCTGTTTCCGCATTGATTTCCGCTTGTAGCGTGTCGAGCTTTTTCTGCAAAGACGGTATCTGAGGGTTGTCACGTGTCAAATCACGGACCTGTGCCAATTGGGTCTTGGTGGCAATCAATTCATCTTGCAACTTCGACACCAGCTGCAACTGGAGGGACGATTGGCGCTCAGGATCAAAAACACCCTTCTGAGTCCGGAATGCGGACACCGCCAGCGTCGCTGCTTTCGCATTCTGTTCGGCAGCTGCTACCTCAGCCGCTGCGAAACGGATCATGTCCTGGCGGCCCCGCTCGTTCAGCTGGTTCACGAGCTGTTCGCTCAACTCAAGCAACTTGTCGTTGATGTCGTAAGCGTCCTTCGCACTAAACGCACTGGTGCGCAAAACAGTGATCGATGACACTCCGTCCACCGCCAGACTGAGCTGCTTCCGGTAATACCGGTGTAATGCCTCGAAGCTCTGGTCGGGGTCGATTCCCGCAAATCGACTGAATATGTCAACATGTGAACCACCGAAGGCCTTCGACAGCCCGAACAGTTTTTCCAGCTCCCTCAGCGCGTCCCTGGACTCGATGTAGTCATGCACTGTATAGGTATCGTCCTGGGAGCGGCTGAAACCGGCCCCTTGAAGGAGCGCCCCCAGCCCCGAGGTTACCTGCTTCTGAGGGCTCCGAACGACGAACCGGGACTCTGAAATAAATACATCCGAGGCAATCAGCCCATAGTAAATCGCGGAGAGGATGGTGGGCAACAACACTGTCAACAAAAACAGGCGATTGACGCCCAACATCCTGCGCAATAAACTTCTAGACATAGGGCAGGATTATGCGCGACGCCTTTAGTGCGGTCCGCGCCAGCCACAACCCTTGGTGACTACCGGGGGCCCCCTCGCCGCGGTTGGCAAAGCTACCAAATAGGCATGAACAGTTTGAACGGGCGCTTCGAGCAAGGCCAAAATCCATAATTCTGGTAGAAACTGGCCGCGCCATCGTCTGTTGCATCCACCATCAAGCCTGCGCTTCCTACCGCAAGCGCAGCTTGTCGGGTGCGCACAATGGCATCTGTCAAGAGAAGCTTTCCAAGACCCTGTCTTTGCAAGACCGATCGAATTGCGAGGCGGCCGAGTCGGGTCACTGGAATCTGCTGTGGGTAGCGCTTTGCGTGCTCAGCGGGCAGATCCTCCATCAGGGCAAATGCCAAGGCCAGTGCGTAAAAGCCAAGAATGCTGTGCTGCTCAAGCACAGATGAATCGGCATTTGTAGCAACAAAGGTTCGCGAAATGCCCTTGGCTTGATGCTGCATGGCGGTTCGAACCAGCCAGTCATTCAGTAAAGCGCTGCCGTAGTCAAACCCTTTTCGGTTGTGGTTCCCAGCCAAAGGTTCCAGTTTGATCATTGCGTTTGGCTGTGTAGTCAAGAAGTGCCGCGGCCAATTTGTGGTTTGGCGGCAAGGGGGCGTCGAGTGCATTGACAAAGAGCAAGGCATCTTTGCCCGCAAAACGGATGACTCGTTCCTGCTCGATGATGCGTTCAGCTTCGCGCAAGGCGGTTTGCACCACGAACTGGTTGACCGTCGCGCCGATCATGGTCGCGGCTGTCTCCAGGGTTTCTTGAACCGACTCAGATACACGGGCCGTGATGCGTCCGCGATCAAGGGATGTAGTGGTCATGACAATCCTTCAAAATCAAGTTCGTAAGGCACTCCAACAGGGTGGTGCCAATTTGTCACCAAGCCAGTTATCTGTGACAGTTATCTGTGCAGTTTCAATCCAGCCCTGCCGGGTATGAAGTGTCCCAGGGCGGTCAGCTTCCACTTCCTGGCTCGCCCGCGCCCTCGGGCAAGATCCGCCGCAGCCGCAACCAGATGCCCGTATCCGGGCGCAACGTCAGCCGAGCCACCGGCATCGGTGACGGGCCGGGCGCCAGATTGATGCGATAACGCCGCACCACCTGCCCCAGGATCAGCAAGCTCTCCTGCGTAGCAAACGCAGCCCCCGGGCAAGACCGCGGCCCGAGCCCGAACGGCAGATAGGCCACCCGCGCAGACGCCACCCCCGCCTCGGTGCAAAAGCTCCCCGGGTCAAACTCGTCCGGCCGCTCCCACAGGCCCTCGTGCCGGTGCACGATCCACGGCGACACCGCCACCATATCGCCCTGCCCCACCAACTTGTCGCGAAGGCAGCCGCCAGGCTGGGCCGCCTCGCGCAGGTAAAAAGCAATCGGCGGGTACAGGCACAGGGTTTCGCGAAACACATCATGTGTCAGCGGCAACTGGCGGGTGTCGCCAAACGCAGGCTCCCGGTCGCCCCAGGCGGCCGCCACTTCGTCACGCATCTGTTGCTGCAACTCGGGCTGGCAGGCCAGCAGGTAAAGCGCCCAGGCCAGCGTCGAAGCAGACGTCTCATGGCCGGCCAGAAACAGCGTGGCCACCTGGTCCACAGCCTCGTCTGCGGTCAGCCGCGCCCCGGTCTCGGGGTCGCGCGCGGCAATCAGCGCCGCCAGCATGTCCTGGGGCAGGCCCGCGTCGCCGCGCTCGGTGGCGCGGTAGCGCTCGTGCACCAGGCCGGCAAACGACGCCCGGATGGTGGCGCCCATCTGCCGGCAGCGCCGGCGGTGCAGGAAGGTCGGCAGGCGCAGGGCGCTCAGGGCCATCACCCGCTGGGCGTTTTCCTGGTAGTGGCGAAACGCATCGTGCACGGTCTGCGCCTGCACCGGGTCGAGCGTGGTGGACAAGATGGTGCGAAAGATGATGTCGGCCGTGACATGGGCCATGGCCACGTCGGCCTGCCAGAGCGGCGCGCCGACGCTCAGGTCCAGCCGATCCAGCAGATCGGTCACCGCGGCCTGCATGAGCGGAAAGGCCTGGCGCAGATTGGCATGCGCAGCGGCCTGGTCGACCAGCCGGCGCTGCTGCTGCCAGGCCACGCCATTTGCATTGAACAGGCTCACGCCGATCAGCGGCCGCAAGATGTCTTCGATGTAACGGTGTTTGGGGTAATGCGCCGCGTCAGCCACCAGCACGCTGCGCAGCGTTTCGGGTGCATTGACCAGAAAGACGCGATGCCCCCCGATACGCGACACACCCATTTGCACCGTGTAGGCCTGGCGTGGCAGCAAGTTCAGGATCGACCGGCCGCCCCGGGCCAGCACGCCACCCAGCCGGGCCGCACCGGAACGCAAGCCGGGTTTCGGAGGGACAAGGCGCTGCATGGCCCCCTAGAATACCTCAGACATGACTCTGATCGGCTGACCCGGTGCAAGGCGACATACTGATCGACATCAGCCGGCTGCTCTCGCGTCTGGCGCAGGGCCATCTGCCAACAGGCGTCGACCGGGTCTGTCTGGCCTATACCCAGCATTGGGGCCACCGGGCCCGCGCCGTGGTGCAAAAAGGCTCTTGGCGCAGGATTCTGTCTCACGGCGCGTCGCAGGCACTGTTCGGCATCCTGCAAGAGCGGCAACCCGACTTTCGCAAGCGCGCCAACCGCGTGATTGCGCGCGCGCTGCTCCCGCCCTGGCCGTCGCAGAACGCCGCTGGCAAGCCCGCTTTCTACCTGGGGCACTCGGGCATGGAGGCCAAGGGCTTTGGTGAGTGGGTTCAGGCCACACACCAGCGCCCGATCTACTTCATCCACGACCTGATCCCGATCACCCACGCAGAATATTGCCGCGTTGGCGAGCGCGCTGCGCATGAGCAACGCCTGCGCGTGATGCTGCGGGGCAGCGGCGGGCTGATCAGCAATTCGCAAAGCACGCTTGACACGCTGGGCTATTGGGCGCGGTCGCAAGGGCTGCCCATGCCGCCGGCCGTGGTGGCCTCGCTCGCGCCGGCACCGCTGGTGGCACCGTCCGACGCGTCGCCGCCACTGGCACAGCCCTATTTCGTCGTGCTTGGCACCATCGAGCCGCGCAAAAACCACCTGCTGCTGCTCAACCTGTGGCGCGAGATGGTGGCGCAGCGGGGTGCCAGCACGCCGCACCTGGTGCTGATCGGCCGGCGCGGCTGGGAATGCGAGAACGTGGTCGACATGCTCGAGCGCTGCGACGCGCTGCGCGCTCACGTGCACGAGGTTGCGGGCTGCTCCGACACCACGCTGGCGCATTACCTGCACCACGCGCGCGCGCTGTTGTTCCCATCGTTTGCCGAGGGTTTTGGCATGCCGCTGGTCGAGTCGCTGCTGCTGGGCACCCCGGTGGTGGCCAGCACACTGCCGGTGTTCCAGGAGATCGCGGGCCAGGTGCCCGATTACCTCAGCCCGATCGACGGCCCGGGCTGGATGCAGGCGGTGCACGACTACGCAGCCTCGCCGGCGCCGCGGCGCGACGCCCAGTTGCGCCGCATGAAAGGCCTGCCCATGCCGACCTGGGACGCCCATTTCGCCCAGGTCGACCGCCTTATGGGGCAACTGGCGTGAGCCAACGGCGGCCGCCTGAAGGTAAGGGGCACCCCAGCCCAAAGGGGGAAGCCGCGCCCCCAGGCGCCGATCTGCCCTGCATCGACTGGCGTACGCGCGTGCTGGCCTGTGGCTTCTCGCTGCGCAAGCGCTCCCTGGTCCGGGATTTCACCGGTCTGCGCACCGTTCGGTTCGTCGCGGCACCCGATGCCGATTCCGGCGCCGACACCGACCTGCTTTTGTGGGGGGCCACGCTGCGCCCGGCCGACCTGGCGGCAGACGTGCGGGTGGTGCGGCTCGAAGACGGCTTTTTGCGCTCGGTCGGCCTGGGCGCCGACCTGACACGGCCGCTGTCCTGGGTGCTGGACACCCGCGGCATCTACTTTGATGCGCGCACCCCCAGCGGCCTGGAAGTGCTGCTGCAGACCGACCCGTTCTCAGCCGCACTGCTCCAGCGCGCCAAAGCATTCCGCCAGCAGCTGGTGCAGGCGGGCCTGAGCAAGTACAACCTGACCGGCACGCCCTGGCAGCGGCCTGACACGCCCAGCCCGGTGGTGCTGGTGGTCGGCCAGGTCGAGACCGACGCCTCGATCGCCACCGGCACGCTGGACATCCGCACCAACATCGGCCTGCTGCAAGCCGTACGCCAGCAGCGGCCCGGCGCCTGGCTGGTCTACAAACCGCATCCGGACGTCGAGGCCGGCCTGCGCCGGCGCGGCGCCCACGAAGACCAGGCCCGCCAGTGGGCCGACGAAGTGCTGCAGGGCGGTGCGATGGAACAAGTTCTGCCGCTGGTGGACGAAGTGCATGTGATGACCTCGCTGGCCGGGTTCGAGGCGCTGCTGCGCGACAAGCCGGTGGTCTGCCATGGCCAGCCCTTTTATGCCGGCTGGGGGCTGACGACCGACCGCCATCCGCACCCGCGGCGCACGCGCCAGCTGCCGCTGGATGCGCTGGTGGCAGCGGCACTGCTGCTCTACCCGGTGTACGTCAGCCTGGCCAGCCGCCAGCGCTGCACGCCCGAGCAGGCACTGCAGGAGCTGGCGGCCCTGCGCCATGCGGCAGCAGCCCGCGGCCCCGGGGCGCCGCTTTGGCGCCGCATGGCGCGCCCGCTGCTGGCGCGGCCCTGAGCACGGCCGGCTGGGGGTCACATGCAGGTCTACCTGGTCACCTTCGGCAGCCGTGGCGACGTCCACCCGATGCTGGGCCTGGGGCAGGCGCTGCGCGCGCGCGGCCATACTGCGACCGTGTTGACCAACCCGGCCTTTGCCTCCGAAGTGGGGCGGGCGGGCCTGGGTTTCATCCCGGTCGGCGCCGAGAGCGACTACCGCGACACCCTCGCCCACCCCAAGCTCTGGCACCCGGTCGACGGCTTGGGCGTGATGTGGCGCTATTTGCTGCGCCCGGCGCTGCGTCCAACCGCCGAGACGCTGATGGCCTTGTGCAACGACTCGACCAGGCCGGCCCCGCTGGTGTTGGCCAGCCCGCTGGCGATGGGCGCGCGGGTCGCCCAGGAAAAGCAGGGTCTGCGGCTGGTCAGCACCTATACGTCGCCCACCCTGCTGCGCAGTGTCGGCGACCCGATGACGGTCGCGCAATGGCAGGTGCCGTCGGCCGTGCCGGCCTGGGCCCGCAGGGCGCTTTGGAAGCTGCTGGACCGCGCCAAGCTGGACCCACTGGTCAAGCCGGCGCTGGAAGCGCTGCGCGGCGAGCTGGGCCTGCCGCCGCTGGGGCCTACCGCCGTGTTCGACCGCTGGGTGCACGCGCCACAGGGTGGCCTGGCGCTTTTTCCTGACGGGTTTGCGAGCCATCAGCCGGATTGGCCGGTGCCGGTGCAGCGCGGCGCGTTCCCGCTGTACGACGAGCCGGCCACGGCAGCGCTGAAACCCAGCGGCGGCCCTTCGCTGCAGGCCTTTCTGGATGCGGGGACCGCGCCGGTGGTGTTTATGCCCGGGTCGGCGCAACAGGGTACGGCCGAATTCTTCCAGGCGGCGCCGCAGGCCTGTGCGCAGCTGGGGGTGCGCGGCATCCTGCTCGGCCCTGCCGCGGCATTGCCCGCACCTGTCCAGGGCAACGCGCTGTGGTCGGCACCGTATGTGCCATTCGGCCGGTTGCTGCCCCGCGCGCGGGCGATCGTGCACCACGGCGGCATTGGCACGTGCGCGCAGGCCCTGCGTGCCGGTCTGCCGCAGCTGGTATGGCCACAGGCCCATGACCAGTTTGACAACGCGCTGCGCCTGGAGCAGCTGGGTTGTGGCCTGCGGCTGCACAGCCAGCCGCTGCTGGCATCCGAACTGGCCCGGCAGTTGGGCACCTTGCTCGCACGCCCCGGCCTGCCTGCCGCTTGCCAGCGCCAGGCCGGGGCCCTGACCGGAACCGATTTGGCCGAGGCCTGCACCTGGCTGGAGGCGCTGCCATGAGTGGCGCACGGCCCGCAGCCGGTGCCCCGCACCCCTGCACGCAAGGCGACGCGGCACCCACGGGCGCCGTATCCTCCAGCGACCGGGCCAACCGCATCGGGCGGCGCCACGTCTTCTTTTTCAGTGGCTTCGACCCCAAAGGGGCGGCCTACTACCACCGCCTGTACAAGGACGGTGCCGAAGCCCAGCAGGCCGCCACCGGCGACCACTACCGGGTGGGGCCCCGTGAACGCACCGACGACCGCTTGGTGCAGCACTGGCAGGTCGAATCCCGGGCAGCGGGCGCGGCGGCTGGCGGCCCGGGCGCGGGCGAAGGCAATGGCACGGTATTCACCGATCTCGAATTCCTGGCCTGGGACGACCTGGTGCGCGCCCAATGGCCCAAGGGCGTGCTGGGCATGGCCGCCGGCTCGGTGCTGGCCTATCTGGCGGCGCTGTCGTCGGGCATGGCGCTGGTTCGGGTCTGGAAAGAGACACCCCGCACGCTGGTTGCGCTGGCCTACCCTGCCGTCTTCTGGCTGCTGGCGCTGATAGGCGCTCTGCTGCTGGGTGCTGGCGCGGCGGCCCTGGTGTCGGCCCGTGGCGCCGGCTCGGTCCCGCGCGACATCCTTGCCTGGCTGCTGGGAGCCACCGTCTGCCTGGGCTTCTGGTGGTGCGCCCTGTGGCTGGAGCGGCAGTTGCACACCTCCTGGCTGCTGCGCATCTACCGCTTCGCCGACCTGTGGGCGCGCCAGCGCCTGCCGGATCTCGATCAGCGCCTGGACGCCATGGCAGCGCGGGTGTTCCGCCGCGTGCAGGCGCGCGACAGCGACGAGGTGCTGCTGGTGGGTTTCAGCGTCGGCAGCATGCTGGCCGCCAGCGTACTGGCGCGGGTGCTGCAAAAGTGCCGGCAGCACGGCGACGCTGCCGATATGGCTGCGGCCGAGCGCATGCTCGCCCTGCTGACGCTGGGCCAGTGCGTCCCGCTGCTGGGCCTGATGCCGCAGGCACAGGTCTTCAGGCAAGAGCTGGCCGTGCTGGCGTCCGCCACCGGCCTGTGTTGGACCGATTACTCGGCCCCTGGCGACTGGGGCAGCTTTGCGCTGGTGGACCCGCTGCGCATTTGCCGCGTTGCCCCGCCTGGCAAGCCTGCTTTGGCACCGCGCATGCTGTCGCCGCGCTTCCACACCTTGTTTGCCCCGCAGGACTACGCGCTGCTCAAGCGCGACAAGCGGCGCCTGCACCTGCAGTACCTGATGGCAGCACCCCTGGCAGGCGATTACGATTACTTCCGTCTGACGGCGGGGCCAGCGCGGTTGGGCGCCGAAAGCCGCCTCGCCGCTTCCACCACAATCCCCCTGTGAGCCATTTTTGCCCTGTCTATCCCAAACCCCGAGGCAAGCTGGCCTCGGTCTGGGGCCTCTTTCGCAGTGCGCGCCATTCCTGGCTCGACGGCCTGTCCGACCGCAGCTACCAGATGCAGATGGGCGAGGTGCACCTGCCTGGCGTAGACCTCTACATGGTCAACGACCCGGCGCAGGTGCAGCGCATCCTGGCCGACGAGGCCCCGCTTTTCCCCAAGAGCGCCCTGCTCGCCGATGCCTTGCGACCGCTGCTGGGTGACAGCATCTTCACCACCAATGGCACCCAATGGCGGCGCCAGCGCGAGATGATGAACCCGGCCTTTGCCCAGGCGCGGCTGGAGGCATCTTTCCCGGTGATGGCCGCGGCGGCGGACGACATGATGGCGCGAATGGACGCGACTGCGCAGGCCGGCGACGAGATCGACATCGAGATCGAGATGACGCATGTCACCGCGGACATCATCTTTCGCACCATCTTCTCGGAGCCACTGACCGGAGCCGACGCCTTGCGCGTATTCGAGGCCTTTGCGGATTACCAGGCGCTGGCGCCCAAGCTGATGCTGCCCTCGCTGTTCGGGCTGCGCTGGCTGGTCTGGCCCTGGACCCTGGCACGCAGCCGGCGCGCGGCGGCCGAAATCCGGCAATTGCTGGAGCGGCTGATCCAGCCCCGCCACCAGGCCTGGCTGGCGGGCAATACCCAGGGCAAGAACGACATCCTCAGCGCCTTCATGGCGGCACGCGACAGCACGACCGGTGCGCCGTTCACCTTTCAAGAACTGGTCGACCAGGTCGCCATGCTGTTCCTGGCCGGCCACGAAACCTCGGCCAGCGCGCTCGGCTGGGCCACCCACCTGATCGCCAACGCGCCGGGCGTGCAGGAGCGCATGGCTGTCGAAGCCGTGGCCGCCATGGGGCACGGCCCTGCAGCCCAGACCCATATGAAAGAAATGCCGCTGACACGCAATGTCTTTCGCGAGGCGCTGCGCCTGTTCCCGCCGGTCGGATTTATCGCGCGCGAATCGGCCCAGCGCTGCCCGATGCGCGACAAGGTAGTGCCGCAGGGCGCGTCGGTGGTGGTCTCGCCATGGCTGATCCAGCGCCACCGTAATCGCTGGGGCGCGCCCGATGATTTCGACCCCGACCGCTTCGAGCGTGAGGAAAGCCGTGACGCGCTGCGCAACGCCTATCTGCCCTTCGGCATGGGCCCGCGGGTGTGCCTGGGTGCCGCCTTTGCGCTGCAGGAGGCCACGCTGATCCTCGCCAGCATCGTGCGCGGGTTCCACCTGGCGCCGCTACCGGGGCATACCCCTATGCCGGTAGGCCGCCTGACGATTCGCTCTGAAAACGGTGTGCGCCTGCGCATTGAGCGCCGCGTCCACTTGCCGGGGGTTGCGGCATGAAAGAACGCCTGGCCGGTTTCGCCCTTATGACGGCGGTGGTGCCCATGGCCCTTCTGGGCTACCTCATCCTGTGCGTGGTCGGCTTCCTGGGGCCGGTGGCGCGCGGCCGGGCCGGCGTGCGGGCGCTCGACCATTTCGTCAATGCCGCGGTGTTCAACGGTTATGCCTGGGAAAGCGTTTCTTCGCATGCCTGGCGCGAGCGCCACCGGCGCTGGGCCCGGGCGGTGATCTGGGTCACCAACCGCTTTCAGCAGGATCACTGCCGGCGCGCCAACAAGCGCGAGCAACCGGTGGTGGACCTGGTGCTGTCCAAGGGGCTGCACCAGAAATCGATCTTCTAGCCCGCGCCCCGATGTCTCCCGTCGCGCGGCGCTGTGTTTTCTATGTGAGTGGTTTCGACCCCAAGGGCGCCGCCCATTACCACAGCCTGTACCGTGATGAAAGTGCCCGCCAGCGCGACACCGAAGGCTTCAAGCGTAGCGTGGGGCCCCGGCAGCGGCAGCCCACGGGCAATGCGTTCTGGCAGGTCCGCGCCGAAAGCGGCCCGCATACGGTGGACACCCACTACGAGTTCATGCGCTGGGACGACGTGGTGCGACGGCACTGGCCCAAGACCACCATCGCGTTGTGGCGACAGGTGATCGAATCCACGCTGTTCTACCTGC
>Ga0105048_10011767_pt1 | contig 13780 bp, 12 predicted proteins | sample MAT05_FD_78382 | JGI IMG/M metagenome (GOLD analysis project Ga0105048, IMG submission 78382) | Freshwater microbial communities from Lake Fryxell liftoff mats and glacier meltwater in Antarctica - MAT-05 | ecosystem: Environmental > Aquatic > Freshwater > Ice > Liftoff microbial mat | place...
AACACGCTCATCGTCCACCAGGACCGCGGCGCACCGATGACCGCACACTGCTTCGCTGACTTCCTCACCGAGCTCGGCGTCGACGCCAGCTATTCCCGGCCACGCGTCAGCAACGACAACGCCTTCAGCGAGAGCCAATTCAAAACCCTCAAGTTCAACGCCCGCTACCCCGGCCGTTTCCAGGACGCCGCCGACGCCCGCGCCTGGCTCACGCAGTTCTTCGACGAATACCACCAGCGCCCCCAACCACCATTTCCAACAACATTCAGAACGCTATCCCAACGGCCACCCTGTCGCCGCAAAGCCACCCAAGCTGGTCACCATCAACCCATCCGACGGCGAGCCAGAGAACGCCACCGACGTACTCAACACCCCCGGTGCCTTCCGACCAACCCCGGTCGCCACCGAGCAGTCGCTACCTGCAGTCATTAATGATAAAAAACACCACCGTTTGTCAGATGGGTGTTGACACGTCCCGCCACATGAGCGGATCACCCAATTTTCGCCACTTACTTATGGAATATAAATGTCATCCCGCACCGATACCGATTTCAGAGTCCATGACGGCTATGTGAAATTCAGCTCCGAGATCGTACGGCTGGCCTTGCTTTCTCCGACAGTATTCTTATTACTTGTCGGAATTGCGGGAGAAAACGTTAGCCGTGAGTACTACCTAGCGTTGCTGAAACCAGGCCTCAAGACTTTAGCCTTCGGTTTGGTGTTCATGAGTCTAGCAATCGTATTCGGCTTCGCGCACCGTTACTTTGCGATGGATTTCATGAGTAATCTTATTGAGACGTACCGAGGAAAAGATCGGAAAACTGAACTGGAAGTACTAAAGTGGTTAAACCTTGCCACGATTATTTTGGCGCCTATCTCTCTAGTCATCGGTGCATCGTGTATGTTTGTCGCCCTTTTCAGAATTCTAGGCGGATAATTGAGACAGAGAAGAGGATGCCAGTGAGAAGCTCATCGGGTTTCAGCCCCGCCAGTCGCTGAGATTATTGAGACCGGATCTCCGGAGTGTGGTAAAGCGCCGCTGAATCTGATCGAGATCAGGTTTTTTGCGAAACACGCAGTTGCGGGCGATCAGCCGGCTCCCGCGACGCCGATCGTCGCGTCGGTTGCTTCTCAAATCCACCTCGTCAGTTTGAAGCGCATCGGCGCTCACCGTGACACCGGGACTATTGCGCTTTTTGAATGGTTCAGGGTACGGTATGCGGTCCGGCTCAAACGGACGTCGAATTCAGGAGCCGTTCTGTGGCAATCCGTTTGCTGTCAGGGAGCCCCGATCAGGCTCCGGCTTCGTTTTCGCGCTTTGTGCTGCCGTTCGCCTATCGGCTGGTTGAATGCGCGATACCGGATTTGATGCGCGCTGCCGGTGAGAGGGCGAACGCGGTCACTGGATCTTGGGACAACCTTGCACGCTGGGTGCCGGCCCTTGCGAATCCGCAATGCGGACTGAGCCGCTCGATGAGGGCGACCCTGCAACAACGGCAGAGCTATTTCACTGCCGAGACTTCCGAAGTACTTTTTGGCAGTCGTACGCGGCGGTTCCGCCTGGAGTGTCCGGCTAGCCCCATTTGCTGTAGTGAGGTTTGGGCAAATGAAGAGCGCGCCTTTCTCGAACCGCCCGAGTTGATCCTTTTTGAGTGCGAAGTCCGCGGGGCCGAGGACAATTTATTGCAGGTCGGCTTGCTCGTGCTTTCCACGCATTTCGACGCGAGCGAGTTGCTGTCCAGCACGCGCCTGTTCAAGTTCAATGAGTGTTTCCGCAACTTCCGTCGGCCATTCGATGGCTATGGTGCGGGTCCGCCCAATTTCAGTGCAGTGCCCTGGCTTCCGCTGTTGTTGACGCGCGGTTGTGATTGTTCGGACGATCCGAATACGCCCTATCAGCAGCATTGGTTGCGCTTACTCGACGCCCCTGTTGTCGGGCTAGGAACCGGAAATCGACCTTATCAGCTCTTTGACGCCGATCGGAGCGCGCGCGCGCGCCAGTTCTGCGGGACGCTCGCCGGGGCTCCCTTAAGCCCAATGATCCATGCGGACCACCGTACCTATGTGTGGACCGCTGCCGTGTGCAAGGGCGGCGCTTGCGAATTGACCGCTTGCGCGGATACCAGTCCCGTGCACACCCGCGGCTGGATGAGTCTGGTGAACATCGACAACCCTTGGGATACTTCGGATCAGGCGACGCTGGCGTCCAAATTTGATGTGCAGTGGCTTGACGATCATAGCTATTTGCGCTGGGCGCCGGCCAGTCTTTACGGATTTACCCAACATTCCGGCGCCGCGTGGCTCCCGGCCTTTGCCGAGCCGCCTTTGTGGAACCACTTTCGGTCTATTTATTTCGATCAGACCTGTCTTTTATTGTATCTGCGCAGCGCAATTTTCGGGTTTAGCCGCGAAGTGAGTTCACTGTCGCGACAGATGCAGCTTGACCAGCGGCAAGGCACGCGTGAGTTCAGTGCGCTCGAACGCGATTTCGGCTTGTTCACCAACCTCTACCAATTTCCTTTGCTTTCGCATCAGCAGCAAGCGGTTGAAATGTACAGCAAGCAACGTGCGGCCTTGGATATTGACGACTTCTACCAGGAAGTCAAAGAAGAAATCCAGCATATGGCCGAGATGTTCGATCGGCGCCATGATCGGGATATTCGCAGCTTGGGCCTCATCATTGCCGTCATTGCAACCTTGGGCGTGGTCTGGGGTGATCTTGGTCTCGGCAAATTATTCGATACACAAAGTTCGGGTGTCACTGGCCTGGCCATGGTCGTACTCGCAGCGTTGATTTTTACGGCTGTCAAATTGTTTCTGTGCTGGATCGCTCGACGCCGCTGAGAGCAGCCTTGTAGGCATTTCTTTAGCCCTCTGAATTCGCCGATCAAATCGCGCCGATCCAGTCGAGCACCTGCCGCTCAAGCTGGTGCCGGTCCTGGATCTTGTCACTGCCCCAGTAGCCGCGCTCCGGTAGTGCGCCGCCGTACCAGCCCCCTGGGTGGGCAGCATTGAGCGAAAGTACGATCTCACCGGTGCCGAAAAACTGCACCTCCTTCGGCCCGAAGAGCAGCAAGTTGCCGACAGCGTGGCCACCAAGTGCCGGATGCAGACGGTCCGTGATCGGCGCGCTCCGATCATGGGGGCACTGAACGACCGCCAGCCGTCCATCGGCTAGCCAGCGCAGATTGGCGATCGCTTGTTCGGCGGCACTTTCCTGGGCAGCGGTAACGCCCTGCGCAGTGCGATCGGCGGCGCGGATCAACCAAATTTCTTCGAGCGTGGCACCCAGGGCCTGCATGGCAGGAATCCAGCCAATATCATTGGCTTCGATCAGCGCCAACTCGCGGGTCCAGCCCGGCGCGCTAGGGCCCAGGAGCGCATGCACTTGTCTCAGGGCGCTGGGGCGGTCGAGTCCTGCACGCTCGCCGTGGTGATCCACCAGAATCACGCCATCCGCGGATTGCTCGACATCCCAGGGCAACTCCACCAGCACCGGCGTATATCCGTCTGCACGGGCCATTGCGATCTCGTCACGGTAGTGCGATGCACGCGCTCCCCAGGCGAGTCCGCGATCGACAACGAGCGCGCCAGCACTTCGCGCGATATCACCAATGGCTTGCATCTCCAAGTCGCGGCCGCCGAGAAAAAATGCATATCTCAGCGACTCAAGGTTTGCGCTGGTCTGACTCAAGCTGGAAATCCGCGTTGGGCTATGCGTTGATGATAGTCCGCGAACGCCAGATTCGAGCAGCGTCAAAACACGTGACGAGACCAGCGGTGACCAAACGTTCCGTCGACGGCAGGGCGCTGGTTCGCTTGCTAGTAGCCTGTCGGGCTTTCCTCGCGAGTGCGCGGTCAAGTCCTTTCGGCTCTCCGCTTTGATCGATGTTTGGTGAAGAAATTGGATTTGCCGGTTCAATTCTGGACTTATGGTCGCCAAAAGCACGTCCGGTCCTTCGGATTGCGCGTCTCACGCTGAAAGCCCGACAGGCTGCTAGTCATCCCTCACCGGAGTCGTGCCTTTGGCCTGCGGCAACGGCGGCATCGATGGATCCCCGTGCGCGAGCGTTTTGCTGCACTCGGCAAGTGTCTGGCCGAGCAGCCTATCGCCCTCTGGGTCTGGTTTTTGTGGAATCAGCACAGGGCAATTTTGGAGTGCATACATGCGAACGGTCATGGCGCCACGCTGTACGACCAAACCAGGTGCACCGAGTTGTCGTCCGGCCAAAACAGAATCAACCACGTCCGGACGCAACAATCCTGCACCATTGGCGCCTGCCTGCGCCCCGGTGACCTCAATCAGCCAGTGCTGACGCAGCCGCTCCAGCACCAGGGCTTGCTCAGCGACCTCGACCGATTCGGAATCCTTCGACACACGGGATTCAAGCGTATTTAGGGTCGAACACACGGTGCCGAAGCCATTGCCTCCGGCATCAGTGTAGCGAACCCAGGCGCTGTCGAACTGGTCGTTGAACGACAGCCGCGTTGGCAGGAAGAACAGCGGCGGAGCATCGGTCAATTGCACTTTCCGGATCGATCGCTGGCCCAGCCGATGCAGTTCGGCTCCGCCAAAATTATTGCTTTCAAGGCACGCGGTCTGAAAGCTGGCGCCCCCGAGATCGGCGCCTTCGAAGTTCACCCAAGCCAATCGTGCCCTGTGGAATTTCGCTCCGCGCATGCGGGCACCACTCAAATTCACACCAATCAGCTCAATCCCAGTCAGATCAATATTGTCGGGCAAGTCGGCCAGTTGGAAGGTAGCGCCGCGCGTGGCCAAGGCACTCAGATCGATTCGCGCTGCATGCAGGCTGGCCAACAACTGCCCACGCTCGGGACTAACGGCTTGACAACTCAATTGCGCGCCCTGACTTTGCGGGACCAATCGCTCCGAAACCCACCCGAATGCACGCTGCCAAGATTTCTGTACCGGTGGCGGCTCGAGATCTGTCAGCGCCGATTCGATTGCTGCGCGTGTGGCGGCTGCATCCAAGGTCAGTTTGGATTGGCTCAGCAACTGTTGAAACAACGCATCCGCCACGAGCGTCGGCGCAGGCGGCGCATTGTCCGCACCACAGTCTTCTCGCAGCGACTGATCAACGACCAGATAACGATATGGACGCAGCGCCTGTGTCAGTGCCGCGAGGCGTCCCATTGTTGCAGCACTCGGCACGAACAACTCCTCGCGCCAGCAGCGATCATCGCTTTGCGACTCGCAAAGCGTGCGCGGAGGCGTGCCGCCAGACGCGGCCAGCTCCTTTTCGTGTTCGATTTGCTCAAACAGGCTGGTGGCCTCAATCACCAATGATGCTCGGCGCTGCGCCTCGGCCAACATGTTTTGCTCTTCCATGCGTGCCGTCTGCAACCACATCACTCGGTTCGCCTGCAGCGCAATCAATAGTCCAATGACACTGACGATCGAAATGCTCGCAGTGGCAGCGCTCGGCACCAAGCACCAGACCAGGGCCTGGCTGCAGGCGACAAAAAGCTCGCGATCGAACGGCCGGAGTAGCAAGAAACACTTGAGCCATCCGACGAGCGCGGGGATCAGCCGATGTTCCTGACCGGCGAGCTCCAGAGTCCGCGCCCTGGATTCCCGCTCGACCCTTGCACTCAGCTCAGCCACCTGATTACGAACGGCGTCTATCGGAAAAGGACACTGGCTCTTGACTTCCGGGTCCTCCACATCATTTGAAGACATTGGTCACCGTAAGGAAGTAAAGTGCCTCTAAATCACCGCAACTCATTTTGGCTTTACCTGCTTGTGTCGACCCTCGGCTGCACTTAGCAACTCCCGCTCGCTAAATCAACAAGACTCCTGAGGTCCATTGTGGGCATTTCCCTTCACGATAATGTGGAACTACCAGCACTCGCGCCGCTTTCCGCATTTGGCAGATGAGTTCCACACTAACCAAGTGGCTTTATGCACTTTTCTGCTCGTCCTGCGCAATAGCGCGCCCACGGACTTGGTTGGATTCCTCAGGTCGTTTTATCGAGAACCGCCCATGTTTTGGGTCCGACAATTCCGTCCGGCACCAATTCTTTGGACCGCTGGAACACTCGGACCGCTGCCTCTACCCTTCCGTCGAAAACGCCGTCCTCGGGCTGATAGCGAATCGCGCGTTGAATAGACTGGACCAATGCACCTGCAGAGCCACGCCTGAGCGTTTCACGCACCGGCGCCCCGCCACCAGAATCAGCTTCCTTAACGGGAATGGTTGGGCGAACAGCTCCGCGCCCCTCTATCAAGTCTGCAACTTCCTTTCGGAAAATATTCATATCAAATGTCGGATCTGGCTTGCGGCCGGCCGGGAGAGCGTATTCCTTGTGACCGACGCAAAAGTCAGCAGTGCAACGCGCGCGCTTCAAAATCGCCGCGACGCCACGCAGATACGCGTCCATCTGAACTTCTGGCCATGGCAAATCGTCGCCACCGCCAGTATTTTCGGCTTCGATTCCAATGAAATGTGCATTTCCATTCTTCACCTCCCGCCAAACACCCGTCCCGGCATGGAAGCATCGCCCAGCCGCAACCACATAGAAGGTACCGTCGCGACCGAGCGCCAGTTGAGCCAATGGGCCAGGTAAATCACTGCGGCCTTCGACGATGGTTCTATAACTCGGCATATTACCGAGCTTCGGCCCCGCCGTGTGGTGACACATTACGCCGTGGATCTGACCTATATCACCGTGTCCGCGCGTTTCCCAACCGGGCACAACCGCGACTTTCAGTCCAGCGAGTTCAAGCGTTTCGGGCAACCAAGTTAGAGAATACTTCATTTCCCGACTCCCCCAATGGACTGCGGCAGATCTTCATCATGAGTTGCAGCGGCAGGATCAACATAATGGTCATGCTCGTCCACTTCATTGGTTTCAATTGTTGATTCGGCTACCGCTGGAAGTCTTCCCCGGCCGAGCACGCCACTATCTCCGGTGCGCGACGCAAAATAGAAACTGGTGACGGAGGTCATCAACGTTCCTATCAGGATGAGCAATTGTTTGGCTAGGTCCGTTGACTCGCGACCGGGCGGCAGTTGGACAAAGACCGTATAGCTGCAAACGCGACTAACGCCGACGCCGGCGTCACAACTCGGAATCACCGCTAGCACATCGTTTGGCCTTTCTTTGACAAATTCCAATTTCTCGGCCTCGGTCAGACCAGCAATTTCTAAAGGTTTCGAAATCGCCTGAAACAGCATGATGGAAATGATTGCGAACAGGACAATGAGCGACAAGGCGATCACCGCTCGAATGGAGCCCTCGGGAAGCGCCAACGCCTGAGTTCTGTCATCCAGGCCCAATCGTGCGAAAAGCGTCGAGGTGAGCACGAGTGCACCCAAGAGTATCATGATTCCAAAAATCGCAAGCATCGGCAGTCCCACGGCGGGTGCCGAATCAAATTTGCTGATCCCGAAATACATTGCAAAGGTCGGTAAACAAACGAGCACGGTTCCAGCGCCAACGGCGCCGCCGAAGCGCCGTTTTCCCAACACTCTGCCAAACCTCGTTGTATTATCCATCGGTTCCACCCTCCAGGGTAAAATTGTTCAAAATTTCAAAATGGTCGACTCTCCCAACAGACATCCCTTGCGTTCGTAGTAGGTAACCTCAACCTTGTTCAACTCGACAGAGATACGTGCAAAATTGTCCGTCGATATCGTCGGCGACAGCAGGTTGGAGGAGTACTGTGCGCCATCGCCTGCGAGTGGTTGACCGAACAGAAAATCGCTCTGCTCCGTATGTGGATAGGGCCAGAACAGTGACGATGAGACTACCGAATGCAACCGGAAGTCGGGGTCCACCGAAGAACGTAGTTCGCATACGAATGAACAATGCACGTCGCCAGACACGAATATAACTTTCCTGATTTTATTGTTTGCCACGAAATCAATGATTTTTTTGCGCTGGAGCCGGAATGCGCCCCACTTGTCGTCAGAGTCATTGGCGAGGTCTGGAAACACCAGCACGGAACTGACAACCAATTTTACCTTCCCAGATCCATTGTTCAGCCAACTTAGCAGCGCGCTCATCTGCGTATTTTTGATCATTCGACGGTCGGCTTCACTGAGGCTGCGTTCGGTGCGCGCATCCATTACGAAACACTCGGCGCATCCTTGGGCGAAGCTGTACCAAAAGTGGGACAGCGTGCCTTCAATACGCCCGTCAATTGCTGGAAATAGCGGACTATGACTGCATTGATAAATCTGATAAGCGTGGATAGCGTGCGGGTAAAGCGTAGCGCGGTCCCTGTTTGTGGCTTTTGCTGGCCAATTGTCCTCGATTTCGTGATCGTCCAGGATCATATAAGTTGGAATGCGCGCCATCAACTGCTGAATGTATTTCTGGGAGAACACTGCTCGGTAGCGCTCGAGAAACTGGTCGAGACGCCGGTCTGGAGCCGCGAAATTCAAGTCGTCTCCATATATTTGATCACCTATCATGAGATGCGCATCTACCGGCATGGCTTTTTCGTCAATTTGCTCAAGAATGGATCGAAACACCTTGCCGCCGCGGTCGTCGAATATGTAGCCTCCGAATAGCCGAAGTAGATATCGACAAGAGCCGACGATGAAAGACTGCCTTGCGTTATTGAGGCTATTCGCTGTGCTGAAACGATGCGTGACTGCCGGCCACTCGATTTGCTGGTCTTTTGTCAACTGCACCTTTTCCAACTCTGCCTCGGCGAAAAACCATCCGCAGCGATATTCGTATTCAACGCTAGATTCCAGACCGTCGAGTACAAAGACCGCAGTCATGTCGAAATTTGGAGAAAGCTTGTTAAACATCGGGCCGTTCCACTTCTGCAAGGCCACGCGCTTCCATTTGATGACGCCGAAACAACGGCGGAACCCATCGCCCTCGCGTGCCGCTTGTCCACGAAGGAATATGCGTGATTGCGTCGCTGTCGTTTAGCCGACGATTGGACAACGCTCGGTTGGTTGATTTTCATGGGCATTCCTTTGGCACGTCTAAGTCAAGATTTGCATTCGAGGCAATTCGCACTCATACATGGCGTTCTCTGGATGGACTCGCGCTCAAGGCAAAAACTGGCTCCGTCGCGACGGCGAGGAGTGCTTGCCTCCGCCCTGCAACGCTGAGACTCAGTCTCGCCAGAGCGTAAGTTCTCGCAGGGCAGGACGCGCGTCGACACTTCTCGCGCGACGATCAGAGAGCGCGAGACGCAGATCGCCACTCCAAGGCCAACTTGGTGCGAGAAAGTTCACTTGACGCAGACATCATCAATGAACCCAGGCCGATAGGAAGCGCACAATGATTTCACCCCGCAGCCGCCGTTACGTGCTCTTGCTATTGGGTGTACTGGTGCTTTCGGGCTGTGGCCTGGCCAACCCGTACGTAGTGCGCCCCGATACGGACCCGCGTCAGCGGCTGTGCGCCAATCGAAGCGACTGCACGGTGTCCGAGGCGAAGGGCTCGGCCTATGAATTGGCTTCTCTGTATCGAAAGAAGCTGAGTGACCACGCGCGCATGGAATCCGCGGTCGGGGCCGGAGGTATCGTTCTTGGGGCGGCCGTGCTCGCATTGGCTGCCGCTGACGCGCATGCGGATGCCTTCAAGGCTGCGGGAGTCATCGGAGCCGCGACTTACGGGCTCAACACCTGGTATTCCAACAAGTCGCGCGAGACGATCTACGCGAAGGGAATGGTGGCCCTCAGTTGCGCCGCATCCGCAGTGCGTTCCGTCGACCTGCCTGTGGGTGAGCGCAACAAGTTGATGCGCACGACGGGCGCCATGGCGGCGATCTACAAGGTTCAATCCGCCACGCAATCGCTCATATCAGTACTGGACCAGAACCTGGGAACGGTCGAAGAGCGTGCGAAGGCCAGCGCGATGATCGAGCAGGCACAAACAGATATCGTCGCCGCAGTGGCGTCCCTGGATTCGGCAGCCAAGCTCGATTCGGCCGCGAGCAGCGCGGGGAATGTGCTCATGGACAGCATCGACGCGATCGGAGCGGCCGTTGATGAAGCGCTGCAAAAAACTGTGCCGGAAGGCACCCTCGGGATCAAGATCGGCAACTCACTGGGCGCTATCGCGGCGACTATCGTCCCCGGCTGGGATGTGAAAGTCGCGATGCCGAAAGCAAAAATAGCGCTTGCTCAGGGCAAGACCGTGTCGAATTCGATTTCGGCGGAGTTGCTGTCGCTGACGAACAGTCTCGCTGGGCTGCAGATCGAACTGGCGCCGATTCGCGGAGTCCTCGCCAATTTCGGTGGGTCGAGTGTGTCGGCAGCACTCGACGCCTGTAAGGTGCTGGGCATGATGGCGCTTTCGGTCGCGCCGGCGCAGGTCTCGTTCACCTTTGGGGCAGTCGCCACAGCCAGCGTAGTCATCGACCACGGAAAGCCGCCATATTCCGCAACATCGATCGGCGCCTCTGCACCGGGCCTGGAACTAAAGAATCCGCTCCCCTTTGATCGCCGACTGGATGTCTCGATTGCAGCGACGACTCCCGTCGGGATTCACACGGTTCTTGTGTCCGATGCCAATGGCAACCACGCCTCCCTGGTCGTAGAAGTAAAAAAGGTGCCTGCTGCGGACACGCCCGCAGCAGTCGGAAAAGCCGACGATACAACCAAGAAACAGGTGACGTTGACCCCGGCGTCCCTCGTCGACGCGATGAACCTAGAACTTAAAGGAAAGTCCCTGGTTGGCGGCAAATACGTCATCGAAAGCTTCACCCAAGCCGGCAAAATCATCACCCTAAAGTTCAAAGGCGTAAGTAGGATCAATTCGGCCCACAAGGATGCGGTCGAAAATGAGATCGATCAGTTGGCAGTGCTCAACAAACCCGTCAACCAGCAGTTGAAAGCACTCGGACTGGCGCTGGAACTACCGCAGTGAACCACAGGCAGGCCAAACGCGCCGACACTTCCGCGCATCCGCAGGGGCCATCGGCGCTGGAAGCGGAAGCGGCCCAGGAGCGTTTCGGCTGTCTCAGCCGAATGCGGCAACAGATCTTGCTCAACGAACTGCTGTCGACGCGCACTGCTGAGCTGATGCTGGCATATCCAGATTTGCTCGCCATTGGCCAGGGCTTTCGCCGTCGCCGCACAAACGCGCGCCGAGTCACCGGCGAAATCGTATCCGGGGAACGCTGCGTGCTGTTTCTGGTACGAACAAAGTTCAAGTGCAGATCGGCTTCGCGACGCCGCCTGCCCGCGCACCTGTATTGCCACGACGTGATCCGCGGGCGTCGCGTTCTTCTAGCGATTCCCACCGATGTCGATGAGGCCCGACCACTGGTAGCCAATGCCGCCCCGCCATCCGCGGTCGACGTTGACGGCGTTGGGGAATACGGCGTGCTCACCTGCCGTGTAGATTGCCGGTTGCCAAACGGTGCCGTTGAGCAACGCGTGCTGAGCTGTCGCCATGTGTTCGGCTTGAGCGGCATTCGGGCGCCTGATCTCCCGACTGCGATCATCAGCCATGAGGCCAAGCCGATCGGCAATGCCGTGGACGTTCGCGGCAAGCTTGGCAGCAATGTCCCCAGCGGTTTCGACGCGCAATTAATGCAGCCACTCACACCGGGGGCAGCGGACCATTGCCTGCTTCGCGCCCACTGGCCAGGTGGATTTGCGAGCTATGCCGGCGAGTTCGAAACTACAATGTGGCTGCATTTCCCGCGCCAGAGCGGCCCGTTCCGCGCGCACTATCGAGGTATTTGGATACACTTGAAAGTGCAGTACGGTACTGGCGAAACCTCGTTTGCCGCCAATGTCGGGCCGGTCATCGAAGTGGATCTCGACAATAGCGATGCTCCACGAGCCGGCGACAGCGGCAGTCCCTTGGTCATCGGTTTCACCAAAGCAAAATTGGCTGGAATGCATATTGCCGGGCTCGTCGACAATGGCGACGGCCGTGCGCTCAGTTACTGTATTCCAGCATATGCGCTGCTGGACCCCAAGAACTATGCCGGCGCAGCCGGGGAGGTCTGGGAATTGCCATGATCGGGATCAGCGATAGCTGCAGCAATTTACAGCGGCGTGTCAAGGCCACGCGCCCATTTGAAACAATACTTTAAAGAACCAATAATTTCGCTAGAGTCGGCCGGCTTCGCAGACCTTCCGTCGCAGACTAATGGATTAGAGAATGTCGCAACCCATAGAGCGAAAAATACACGATTTCAGCCCCTATCTCGTGACCGCACGTTACCACAACAAATGGTTCCCATATCGTGTCTATGTTGGCTACTCCTATCTTGGCGAACTTGCGGTGCTCCTTGCCGGACTCGGACTGGCCAGTCCGGTCTCGGCACTCATCGCCCGCGCGAGTGCTGCCCCAGTGGCAAATTCCGGTACCGCGGCTCAAAGTATCGGGCAGCTCGGCTGGGGCGCCTTCTTGCTGTTGGTGGTTTGGCTTTGCGTGAAGATCTACGTCCAGCAAGAGTCGCTCGAAAAGCGCTGTAGTCTCCTCACGAGCTACCGTCGGCAATGCCGACAGATCGAATTCGAGCTGGGCGAGGCTTTGCGCGCAAGTGACCCGATGCCCGAACTCATCCAACTAAAAGCGAGATTGAGAGATCTCATTGATCGAAGCATCGCCGAGGATGCGATTGTCGGGGTCGGAGTCGACGATCGATGGAGTGGCGAATGGGAACGTTTCAGCAGCGATTTAATCGCTAGACATTCCGCCAATTGGTCGCCTGCACCCAACACAGATCGTCGTGAACGTAAAGAAGGAGACGGACAATGAACCTGCCAAAAATCAAAGCCGAATTTATACTAGATGCCAACGGCAAGCCGCAGGGGCGTAGTTCAGGAGATTACAAGATTCGGATCTCGCTTGCCGGTGCGCCAGAAGATTCGCACCGGGTGACCTACCATCTGGATGATAGCTACTATGACGCTATTCGGGACGTCAACGACCGCAGCACGGGCTTTGCCGAGGAGCTTACCTCCTATGGTGACTACGAAGTCAAAGCCAGCATTCGAGTGAAAGACCGCGCGATACTGACATCCCGCGGTCTGGCCGACGCGTTGCGGGAGGCCCACGCTGAAAGTACCGACCCAACAGTGCAAAAGGCGTTGAGAGATATTTCAGATAACTGACTTAACGGGCCGATTCGCGACAGAACCTAGTTGCCTCAATTCGTAATAATCAGTCAGAGTGTAATTTATGAAAAGTGTACTGGCAATCTTGGCAATCTGGGCAATCTGGCTGCTGCCTAGTGCTATCCACGCCGCTGAAAGCGATGAACCAGTCACGGGCAATGCGCCGACCGCACAAACGGTAAACGTGGCGCCCGGCCATCCGCAAGTCCTGGCAGCGAACCGCTCTCCTGTCCCTATTGCGACATGAGCGGCGCCGATCTCGTTGGCCGAGATTTGACCGACGCCAATCTAACCGGAGCCAACTTGCCTAGCCCATCTTCGTCACCCGGAAAATAATTCCTCTGTACATCAGTAATATACGAGCATTTTGTCGGGCGTATGGCACTACACGATTGTTTTCACAGGTCGCGGTTGGGGTGCAAGTGGCGCTTTGCTGATGCCACCGGGCTTGCTGGCGAGGCCGAGGGCTACGGCGCACAAATCCAGCGGGCACACCGCGACAGCGCCGACGACACCCGCACCACCATCGCCGACTTCGACGATCCGCCGCCGTTCTGATCCACGCCCACAGCGCCGTCTCATCGAATTAACGACCGAGACCCAACGACAGCGGCCTCGCCGCTGTCGTCGTCTTCAGCATCCCACTCCTTCGCCCCCGAGCCAAAACCGACCGCACCCGCAAACCGACGCCAACGACGGTGCTACGA
>Ga0105048_10011770_pt1 | contig 13778 bp, 12 predicted proteins | sample MAT05_FD_78382 | JGI IMG/M metagenome (GOLD analysis project Ga0105048, IMG submission 78382) | Freshwater microbial communities from Lake Fryxell liftoff mats and glacier meltwater in Antarctica - MAT-05 | ecosystem: Environmental > Aquatic > Freshwater > Ice > Liftoff microbial mat | place...
CAATGAAGATGCTATGAAAATGCTCCTCAGCGACATCAGGCAAAAGATAGAAAAAATACACTTGGGTGGCGGTAAAAAAGCTATTGACAAGCAACACGAAAAAAACAAACTCACTCCGAGAGAACGAATAGAATACCTGACCGACGAAGGCAGCGACTTTATAGAAATCGGCAGTTTTGCGGGCTACGAAATGTACGAAGCTGAAGGCGGCTGCCCGGCTGGTGGAACCGTAGCCGGCATTGGCTATGTAAGCGGCCGCCAATGTGTGATACTGGCAAACGATCAAACTGTAAAGGCAGGAGCCTGGTTCCCTATTACCGGAAAGAAAAATTTGCGGATGCAGGAGATAGCCATGGAAAACCGCTTGCCCGTAATTTACCTGGTGGACAGTGCCGGCGTGTACCTGCCGCTGCAAGACGAAATATTTCCTGATAAAGAACATTTTGGCCGCATTTTTCGCAACAATGCCATAATGAGCGGCATGGGCATTACCCAAATAGCTGCGGTCATGGGGCCATGTGTAGCAGGCGGCGCCTACCTGCCTATTATGAGCGATGAAACACTAATGGTAGAAGGCAATGGATCTATTTATTTGGCCGGGCCATATTTGGTAAAGGCAGCAATTGGCGAAGAAGTGGACAACGAAACGCTTGGCGGTGCCATAACCCATACAGAAATAAGCGGCATTGCCGATTATAAATTCAAAACCGAGCAGGATTGCCTTGATCAGGTAAAAAAAATAATGGACAAACTGGGCAGGCCCGCCGATGCTGGCTTTGATAAGATAGCAGCAAATGAACCCTGCAAAGACCCCAAGGATATCTATGGTATTTTCCCCGAAGGCAACGCACGGCCTTATGATATGAGAGAAATTATACAAACGATTACGGATGCTTCGCAGGGAACACCAACCAGCAGTTCGTTCGACGAATTTAAAAAAGACTATGGCAAAACGATTGTGTGTGGTTATGCCCGCATAGAAGGCTGGGCAGTAGGTATTGTGGCCAACCAGCGGCTGATAGTAAAAAGTAAGAAAGGGGAAATGCAATTGGGTGGTGTTATTTACAATGATAGTGCTGATAAAGCCGCCCGTTTTATTCTCAACTGTAATCAAAAAAAAATACCCCTTGTGTTTCTACAGGATGTTACCGGTTTTATGGTGGGGAGCCGCAGCGAACACAGTGGCATTATTAAAGATGGGGCCAAATTGGTAAATGCGGTAGCTAATAGCGTGGTTCCTAAAATAACCATCATTATTGGCAACAGTTATGGTGCAGGCAATTACGCCATGTGCGGCAAGGCTTACGATCCCCGTTTTATTTATGCCTGGCCTACGGCCAAAATAGCTGTTATGGGAGGGGAACAGGCAGCTAAAACCTTATTACAAATTCAGGTAGCTGGTATGAAAGCCAAAGGAAAAGATGTTACCGCCGAAGACGAAAGAGCCTTACTGGATACAATTATGCAGCGTTATAAGAAACAAACCTCGCCCCTATTTGCTGCCGCCAGGCTCTGGGTAGATGAAATTGTAGACCCTGCAAATACCCGGAAACTGATTGCCGCAGGCATAAAAGCAGCTAATCAAAACCCGTGCATCAAAAGTTTACAAAACGGTGTCTTTCAGGTTTAGTGATTAGTATTATTGGAGTTATTGTGAACGTTAACAATTTTTTGATATTCCGAATTAATCACTATTTTCACGGCATCATTTTAACCAAGAACTAACCAGTTACATTATGAGAAAAAGAGCTTTTAGCCACCTTTTTGCAGTTATGGGTGTGTCATTTACATTGCTATTTACAGCATGTGTTGAAGATAAAAATCTTGAATTACCACCTCTTGCCGACCAATCTTTTAGTGAAGAATTTGACACTACTTCAGCAGCCATTTCCCGCGGTTGGAAAATTATAAATGTCAGCGACCCCAAGGGTTCCGGTTTATGGCAGCAGGGAGGGGATGTTGTTCCATGGTTTTCGCCGTGGTCTAGTAATGGTACCTATGCAGGTTTTATCGGAGCAAGTTACACTTCTACATCTGCAGCAGCCGGCGATATTAGTAACTGGGTTGTTTCTCCGCCCTACATGATCCAAAATGGCGATAAACTTACTTTCTACACAAGAGGCTTGCAGTACGATGATGGAAGCGGCACTGGGGAAATGACTGATTATGGTAACAGGTTACAGGTACGCATCAATAAATCAAACACAGGAACTAATGTAGGCTTTGGTGCAATTCCTGGTGATTTTACGTCTCTTTTGCTCGACATTAACCCTACCTATTTGTATAGCAGCAAATTGAATCCGGTAGCCAATGCTTACCCAACTGGCTGGACTAAATTTGAAGTAACCGTTTACGGAATCGAAAAACCAGTGGAAGGCCGTATTGGATTTCGGTATTTTGTACAAGGTGGCGGTTCCAATGGTTTAGGTTCAGGTGTGGGTATTGACAATGTAGTTTACAAAAGCGTTGGTCATTAAGCATTACGTTGGTAAAGTAAAATATAAAAACCTCTAAAATTTAAACATGAAAAATAAAGGCATTTTGTTCGGCTCATTGATTGCAGGTTTGGTACTTGTTGCGTTTTCCTGCACTAAAGATGATGTTACAGTTCCGGTAAAACCACCAGCGGCGGCACCCCCTCCTGTTTCGTTTGTTGAGGAGTTCGACAACGTTGGCGACCTTGCTTCCAAAGGCTGGGTATTTAAAAATAATAGTGTTCCAATTGGTCAAAACGGATGGCGCCAGGGTCGATACGAAGCAGCCACCGGTGCCCAATATAAATTTTTGAATCCTGTTCCTTTTTATGGTTTTCCGGCTCACTCAGCATCAGCTACACCCAACGATTTTATTAGCTGCGATGTTACCGCCGGTAATGATGTAAATGGTGCAGCCGACTACAGTGCCTTCCTTATTTCTCCACAACTGCCCTTGAAAAATGGTGATAGATTAATTTTTTACACCCGTGCAGTAGATGATGCTAACTATTCAATTTATACAAGAGATCGTATGCAGGTGCTGGCTAATTACACCGACGGAACTGCTTCAGTAGGTAATACTAAAACGAGTGTTGGTGGCTTCACCAGAGTATTGTTAGATATAAACCCTAATTATGTAAATAATGATCCCGGAGGTTATCCAAGAATATGGAGAAAATACACCTATACATTCGCTGGTATCCCTGGCGATAGCGTTATGAAAGGCAGGTTTGCTTTCCGTTACCTGGCGTCCGATGCCGGTATTTTTGGCGGTATTTCAGGCAATAACTATCCTAGTTGTGTAGGTATTGACAGTTTGGCTTACATCCACAATTAATCTTTTCTCCAACATATTTTTTATAAAAAGGCTGTCCCGTAAGATGACAGCCTTTTTATTTTGAATCAATAATTCGCACCTTCATGCAGGGTTTACTACGTTTACTTCTATTGACAACCATGGGCCTCGCTTCCTGCAATAGCCCTGAAAAAGAACCTGCTACAACCATACAGAAACCGGAAGAGCAGGGAAAAAAAGATCTTGCAGCGTTACAAAAGGAAGCAAAAAATGGCGATTTAGTGGTAAGGTTGAGCGACGATATACTTAGCAACCAAATAAGGTACCTCAACGAAACAGATAAGTCTTACTCACATTGCGGGCTTATAGTGGAGCAGGGCGGCCAAAAATACATTTGCCATATTGCCCCGGAAATAGTTGGCGCTGACACAATCCAGTTTGAACCTATAGATTCTTTTTTGAACCCAGAAAAGCATGTAAAGGCTGCGTTATACAGGTATAATTTCGTAGCATCTGAAATAGATTCCACAATTGCCACAATCCATTCTTATAGAACTGCGGGGATAAGTTTCGACCGTCTTTACGATTTGGCGACCAATAACAAAATGTACTGTAGCGAAATGATTTCGAAGGCAATAAAAAAGGGCACAAATGACAAGGTCTCGTTCAAAGAAGTTTTAATACCAAAGAAATTAAAGAAGATGGTAGAAGGATATTTTGCAAAGGAGAAAGGGTCAAAAAAAATTGTATCGGAAAGGGTATATATACCGATTGACGGTTTGTACCTTATACCTCAATGCAGGCAAATCATGGCTATTACCTTAAAATATTTTCCAGGGCAATGAGTATTGCTGAGGTTACCATATATACCGATGGATCCAGCCGGGGAAATCCTGGCCCTGGCGGATATGGAACCATTTTAATTGCCGGTACGCATCGCAAAGAATTGAGCCAGGGCTTTAGGCATACCACTAATAACCGCATGGAATTGATGGCCGTAATTGAAGGGCTAAAAGCTTTGAAAAAAAAGCAGGTTCAAGTAACGGTGTACAGCGATAGCCAGTATGTAGTGCACGCAGTGGAGAAAGGGTGGCTAAAAAAATGGGTGGCCAGCAACTTTGCCGGAGGCAAAAAAAATAAAGATCTATGGCTGTCATATTATAACATAGCAAAAGATTTTACAGTAAAATTTATTTGGGTAAAAGGCCATGCTAATAACCCACTTAATAACCGGTGCGACGAACTGGCAACCATAGCTGCGGACAGCGGACAATATTTGGCAGATGAGGCATACGAAGCAGAACCCACAAACCTTTTTTCCAAATGATATAGAAGCTTGCATCCAAAAAGCAATTATTTGTCGAACGTAATATTGAACTTGCCTGCCTGTGATTTTATTAAAGTTTGGACCCTGTTTTCCAAATCCTGAGGTTGATTTTTTTTGTCCTCCTTTTTTGCTTTCGCTATATACTTTTCACGTTCGCCCATCAGGCTGGTTATTTGCTTTTGTATTTCCCCTCGTTCGGTGTTTTTATGCTGAACATACTTCTTTATTTCCGCTGAGGATTTATCTTTTATCTCGGCTGGCAGGTATTTCTTGTCCAGTTTTGCTATGATAGTGGTGTCTTCGTTGTAGGCGTCCACCAAATCCCAGGTAGCGTTCTTATAAGCATACATATTCGCTTTTACAGCAGCCCGTTTTATACCCACAGCATATCCGGCACTTTCGTTAGCCACATCCATATTTTTTTGAAGAGCCATTTTACCACTTCCAACATTGTTATAGGTAACATAGCTGCCATTCAGTTTGGTGTTGAGTGCATAGATGATAGAATCCATGGGTGTGCGGATATCTTCCTGCTTTTCATTTTGGTCAATGTTAGAATAGGTACCGGCACCACACTCACCGTTTAGGTTCCATGATTCTGTTATCCCTGCCGCATAATCGCCACAGTAAATGGTATTAATTATTACGCCTTTTTGCATGGCCATTTTGCATGCTTCCGTATAAAGTATGCTTCCTTGTTTAAAAGATTCGTTACCTGCAATAAAAATTACTTTGTACATACTGGAGCTGGGGTGCCAAGTAAGGTCGTTAAGGCTCTGAACCAATACCGCACCACAGTACTCATCGCCCCCATCGGTACGCAGTTTAAAAAGTTCAGCCGAAAGCTCATCGAGGTCGGTAGTAAACGGCTTTATTTGTTTAATAAAATTATTTTTTTCACCGGCAGAAGGGCGGCCATACTCATACAAAGCTATTTCTATGTTGGGCTTTACACCCTGGCAGGATGCCTTACCCAAAGTTTCCACCATGCTCCACAGTTGGCTTTTAGCTTGTTCTATAAGTCCATCCATACTGCCGCTTACATCTAACAATACAGCGACCTGAATCCGCGGGGTATCGTCAAGGGTTTTTTCATCTTTATTTTTTTGGGTGGTTGATGCAAAATTGTGACCCAATAACATAGCTGCGATAAAAGTGATGCTGATTGCTTTCATGGTGAAAATTTTGATGGTTAATTTAAAGTTTCAACAAGATGCAATGGTTAGCTATCATTCACATGGGCAGTTTGTTAAAGAGGCGTTATCGTTCCTATTATTATTGCGGATTGACGCATAAATCTCAGGTCTTGTGAGCAAATTTTTTCCTGTTTTATGCAAAAAAAATACCCGAACACGGGCATTTTTTTATTTAACGAAAGGTTGTTGAAAAGTATATCTTATGCCTAAGCCACCTCAACTACCTACACACCCTCTATTATCTCCAAACTCAAAAGAAGGATGCTAATCTATGGACAAGTTGATAGGTGCTCAATTGAATTTAAAATCAAATCCAAGTACACCATCTACTCCGACAAAAGTCTGTCCGCCATTTTTGGTGTGATAAATGCCAATGTAGCCACCAGGACCTATCTACCATTTTAAACTTGAAACACCCGTTATTGGGCCATTTATTTCATATAAAACTATGGTACGAGTACCCTGTTCCAAAATATCCAATGCCCTACAAAGGCGTTGTGGGCGTGATAAATTGTTTTTACGAAATACCTGCGCTATCCCAAACTTTTATTCTTAATGCGGTTTTATAACTTTGGCCGGAACTTTTTTGCGCCTGCAGATTTGTTGTAATTGCTAAGGCTGTAATAATTACCATTGCCACAATTGTTTTTTTAATGTGTTGCTTTTTTGGTGTAAGTAGGATTGAATCGTAACACCATGCCACAGTTTGTGTGAATAAATCTTGAACCGGGTTTATATTCCAACTTTGCCAAAAAAAGAATCGGCATATATAGCTACTGGGGCTTTCAACCGAAAACGTTTGCGAAAAAGTGAATCATCCTTATGCCTTATTAGTAACTACGGGCATTATATCCATTACAACCGAATACCCTATTTTTGAGCGTCGTGTATTTTTTACGTTATACCCTCGATTGCATTGCCGTAGGTAATAACAACTTAGTCTTATGAATACAAAAGTTACAAAAATCGGGGTGCTAACCTCCGGCGGCGACAGCCCCGGTATGAATGCAGCCATACGTGCAGTTGTGCGTACAGGAATTTATCATGGGCTCGAAGTATTTGGCATTTATAGGGGTTACAGCGGTATGATAGAGAATGATATTCAGCCAATGGTGAGCCGCAGTGTTGCCAATATTATACAAAGGGGAGGCACCATATTAAAAACAGCCAGAAGCAAAGAATTTAAAACACCCGAAGGCAGGCTGGTGGCTTATAACAACCTCAAAAAACATGGCATTAACGGCCTTGTTATTATCGGTGGCGATGGAAGTTTTCAAGGAGCCCAAACTTTCAGTACCGAATTTGATATCCCCTGCATAGGAATACCAGGCACCATAGATAAAGACATTGCAGGCTCCGATTTTACCATAGGCTTTGATACCGCAGTAAACACAGCGGTAGAGGCAATAGATAAAATAAGGGACACTGCAGATGCACACGACCGCCTTTTTATTGTAGAAGTGATGGGGCGTGATGCCGGCTATATTGCCCTGCACAGTGGCATTGCTACGGGGGCGGAAAATATTTTGGTCCCTGAAAGCGAAACCGACATAGAAGAACTGATAACATCGCTCTCCAAAAATGAAAAACGGCGAAAATTAGTAAACCTTATTGTAGTAGCTGAAGGCGAAAAAATAGGTGCAAATGAAATCGCTGCCGTTATTGAAAAACGCCTGCCCAATGCTGATACACGGGTATGTGTACTAGGTCATATACAACGTGGTGGTTCGCCTACTTGCCTCGACCGTTTAATTGCAAGCCGTATGGGTTACCATGCAGTGGAATGTTTACTACATGGTAAGCATAATGTAATGGTGGGCATACTAAATAATAAAATGAATTACTTGCCACTTAATAAAGCCGTGAAGGCCAAAGAAAAATTCAATAGCGACTGGCTTAAAATCGTAAAAATTCTTTCGAGTTAAATAACAAACCGGGCTTTTCCGGCCAAAAAAAATTATTAAATAGTCAATCAAAAAACATGTCAAGAAATATTAAAAAGTACCTGCACACCAATATGGACAGGCAAGCAGGACTTGAACATAATTCAAAGAAAACCAAAATTGTGGCTACGGTAGGCCCTGCTTGTGATACCTACGAAAAGCTATTAGAACTGGTAAAAGCTGGCGTAAATGTATTCAGGCTAAATTTTTCGCATGGGGCACATGAAGACAAACAAAAAATTATAGATTTTATAAGGCTCATCAACAAATCTGAGCCATATAACATCGCCATACTTGGAGACTTGCAAGGGCCTAAACTAAGGGTGGGCGAAATAGAGAACAATTCTTTATTGCTTACTGCCGGCGACATCCTCACTTTTACTAACGAAAAATGTGTAGGCACTTTGGAGAAAATTTATGTGAGTTACCCAAACCTCGCTGGAGACGTAAAAATTGGTAATAAAATTTTGATAGACGATGGCAAAATGGAAGTAACCGTAAAAGACATTACCAGAGAAGGGCATGTAAAAGTGGTGGTTACTTTAGGCGGTATTCTGTCTTCCAAAAAAGGCATTAACCTGCCCGATACAAAAATTTCTTTACCAGCACTTACCGAAAAAGACCTGGTGGATCTCGAATTTATTATAGAACAACAGTTAGACTGGGTGGCTTTAAGTTTTGTTCGCAGCGTAAAAGACATAGTTATACTGCGTAGTAAACTACAGGAGAAAAAGAGCAAGACAAAAATTATAGCCAAAATTGAAAAGCCAGAGGCATTGGTAAATATCCGGGATATTATTCTTGAAAGCGATGCAATAATGGTAGCCCGTGGCGACCTTGGTGTGGAAATGCCTGTAGAAAAAGTACCGATGATACAAAAAGACCTCATTAAAAAATGTATGCACCGCGGCAAGCCAGTAATTGTGGCTACGCAAATGATGGAAAGCATGATGGACCGAACCAAGCCCAACAGAAGTGAGATTACTGACGTAGCAAATGCTGTACTGGAAGGAGCTGATGCAGTAATGCTGAGCGGCGAAACTGCTGCCGGACAATACCCGACTTTGGTAGTAGAAACCATGACCAAAATAATACGGGAAGTGGAAGCTACAGGCTACGATTATAACCGCGAAGAAACGCTGAAGCCACAACCGCACTCACCATCTTTTCATAGTGATGCCGTTTGCTACAATGCATGTAAACTGGCTCAGGATTTAAATGCTGATGCCCTCATTGGCATGACTCAATCTGGTTATACTGCTTTTGTATTAAGCAGCTACAGGCCGCAGGCACCTTTGTTTATTTTTAGTAAGGAACGTACACTTATAAATCAGCTAAGTCTGAGCTGGGGTGTGCGTGCATTTTTTTATGCAGAAGAAGAAAGCCTTGACGATATTATAGGCGACCAGATAGACATTCTTAAAAACCGTGGTTTTTTAACCCAAGGCAATGTGGTAATAAATACCGGCTCTACTCCCGTGGATCTTCACCTGCCCACTAATATTATTAAAGTGACCAAAGTAGATTAAAATGTATAGCAGAGAAAACGATAACCGTGAAGACCGCTACAACGGAAGGCCGCAATATAGGAGACGTTCTAATGCCCCAACCCCGTTGCCGGAAGGTTTTGCACTATACTATATTGGAGCTATTTGCCCGGAAGATGTGAATGAGAAAGTAAGTGTGTACAAGCAATATATGCTGGATAAATATGGTAGCCGGGCGGCACAAAAATCACCGGCACACCTTACAATCGTTCCACCTTTTAAGGCGGAGGAGGACATGGAAAAACGCTTAGATGATTTTGTGGCGACGTATAATTTTAGTCTCATTCCTTTTGAAATACAATTAAAAGGGTTTAATCATTTTACCAATAGTGTATTATTCGTGGATGCGCTGCCCAACGAGGCACTTAATTCAATGGAACAAGAACTCAACACACAATTTACTGCTGCATTCCCTTCCATCATTTTTCGTACCAAACCAATGTTTCACCCACATGTAACCATTGCAACAAGGGATATACCGGAGAACCGTTTTGAAGAAATATGGGATTATTTTCAGCAGCAAGAAATAGAAGTGGCGTATTTATGCAAAGCGGTGTCGTTAATGAAATTAATTAGAGGTGTGTGGCAAAAAGCGTAGGCGAAAAAGAATGTGGGTTATTTATCAAAATAAATTTTGCTGCCAAATTTTGAACCCTATTTTTGCAATCCCAAATAACAAAAGGGAGCATAGCTCAGTTGGTTTAGAGCATCTGCCTTACAAGCAGAGGGTCCGCGGTTCGAACCCGTGTGCTCCCACAAAAACCTCACAGCAATGTGAGGTTTTTTTAGTGAAATGACATACCATGTTTACATACTATATTCCCAATTGAGAGATGCATTTTATTTGGTTCCACCGGCGATGATTTAGATGAAAGAATACGAAAACACAATTCAAAACATAAAGGCTACACTGGTAATACCGGAGATTGGGAAATAAAATACAAAGAACCTTACCAGCTAAAAAGCGATGCGTTGAAAAGAGAAAATACCATCAAAGCATGGAAAAGCAGAAAGAGAATAGAGCAGCTCATTAGTTTAAAACATCCCGGTTTATAACCGGGAGGGTCCGCGGTTCGAACCCGTCCCGTTAGCGGGACAAGTTGTTGCTCCCACAAAAACCTCACAGCAATGTGAGGTTTTTTTAGTGAAATGACCTACAATGTTTACGTAATTATTATGTCACTTTGGTATAGTTGCCATATCGTAGTTAGGTTTTTGGGAGGCACAGTTAGGTACCGATACCCTTACCATTATTTTAATCTCTACAAAAAATTACCGCATAATAGTTACGCTACCCGAAACGGGTTGCCTTCCAAAGCCAGTGCTTACTATATAATAATAAGTGCCCATGGCCAAAGGCTTGCCAGCCAGGGTTCCGTTCCAGGGCAGGGCATAGCCTTTACTGTTATACACTATACGGCCATACCTGTCGTACACCTGCACTGCAGCATTGGGGTAAGTGTCTAAATACGGTATTTGCCAGGTATCGTTTATGCCATCGCCGTTGGGGCTAAAGGCGTTTGGTATCTTTAAACTTTTTAATACCCACACCAGCATCGAATCTTCGTTTTTGCAGCCATTGCTGTTAGTAGCGCAAATGGTATAATTAAGATTGGTGGGCGGGGTGGCCGTGGGTTGCAGGGTATTAGGTGCCGATAAATACATGGCAGGCAACCATTGGTAGCTAAGCCCACTGCCAGTAGCCGAAGCATTCAGCAACACAGTGCCACCTTCCAATATCGTTTTATCTGCCCCGGCAAATACCATTGGTACGGGCAACACATTTATGGTACCGAAAACGCTATCTGCACAGCCGGGGCTTGTAATGGCTTTATAGCCAATAACCACATTTGTGTTAGCACCCATGCCAGCCGCCGAAAAAACATATTGCCCGGCCGCCGTATGCACGCCAGGGCCATAATAACTTGTAAAGGCGGTAGCACCATTAGTTATATGCCCCTGCAATAATAACTGTGGCGGCGCATTAAGGCACACACCTGCAAAAGCATGTAACCCAACCCGGGGCTGGGCATGTTGCAGCAGTATGGTATCTTTTATGGCTATACAATTGGCACCGCTTTGTACCACCAATCATGAGCCCTTGGCATACTGGCTGGTGTACCAAACTCAGGGTAATGATGTGTAAATATATTTCCGCTACAGGGCTGTAAGTTTACCGTACTATCTGCACCGCCCCAATACCATACCTGGCGGGTAAGGGTACCAAAATTTACGCTGCTGTTATTGGTAAGGTAAATGCTATCGCCGCTGCATAGCAGTTGGCCGGGGCGCAGCGCAAAACTTGCCTGTGGCACTGCTCCGTTTATAATAAAATTTTGGGTGAGCGTATCGGCACAGCTTTTATCAGTAATAGCCACAAGCCTTACGGCATAGCTGGCCGCTTACTGGTATTGATACCATGGGTTTTGTAAAACTGCAGTGTCGGGGTTGGTGGCTGTAGCCCACGCATCGCCAAAGTTCCAATGCCAGGCAGTTATGGTACTGCCAGTGGGGGCGGTGCTGCTATCGGTAAACAGGCTACGATCCAGCACACAGTTTTGGGGCAGGCCAAAAGCGGCATTTGGTTTGGCGTAAACCGTAAAAATTCTAATAGCTGTATCGCTGCGACAGCCTTCTATGCTGGTGGCCGTTTGTGCCAGGGTATAGCTGCCCGGTGGCAGTGGTGGCATTTGCAGGGTGCCGCTAGTATTGCTTACCGCACTATCGCCATTGTTAAGTTCATATACCCATCGGGCTATGGTGGTATTGGTAGCATTTGCGCTATCGTAAAGTTGCACCGGAGTATTGTTACAGGTGGTGGCAGCTATACCAAAGCCAGACCATACTTTTTTATTCACCGTTACAGTTTTGCGTACTGTATCGCTGCGGCAACCGAGGGTATCGGGCAAATGGGCAAACGTATAGGCAAACAGTGGTGGTGGATAATTGATAAACCTAGGCGGGTGAATTCAAGTTCCTGTTCGTGGGATATGAAATAGGGGGGAGGTTCCGATTCGTGGAACACGTACATTTATGGCGAAGGCACAATTAATTTCACGCAAACATACTAGGGGCAAAGGCGCAAACAATCTTATTGAACTATCTATAAAGTATAATTGGTATAATACCTGATACTGGGAATTAAAATACAAGGAACCTTACCAGCTAAAAAGCGATGCGCTGAAAAGAGAATATAGCAGCTTATTGGTTTAAAAACCAAGGTAAAAAAACCGGATAATAAGTATTGGGCTAAATGCCCTTTTGAAAAGTCTAACCTTTCAAAAGGGCATCATTTTTAGATATGCATCTTCTCTTTCTTGGCCAGTAGTTCATCAACTGTTTCCACATACATCTCATCTGGTACGCAGCAATCTACCGGGCATACCGCCGCACATTGTGGTTCTTCGTGAAAGCCCTGGCACTCCGTACATTTATTGCTTACAATATAATAGGTGTCATCGCTCACAGGCGTATTTTTTTGGTCGGCATCCATTAAAGTGCCATCCAGCATTGCTACCATTCCTTTTACGGTGGTACCGTCAGCAAATGCCCATTCTACACCACCTTCATAAATAGCGTTATTGGGGCATTCAGGTTCGCAGGCCCCACAGTTAATACATTCATCGGTAATCTTGATAGCCATAAAAATGTTGATTTGAAGATTTTAAAATCGGGTTTGGCAAGTTTGAATTTTTAAAACAGCAATGCAGGTTGTTTACATTTACCATTCAAAAATAATAGTTGAACGTGAATTTAGAACAACGAATTAATCTGCTTGTTTTTTTAAGTGGATATTTAAAAGAAAACACAGAAGAATGGCAGGCAATTAAACAAAGAGCAAGCAATGAAAACGGCTGGTTTGTACCCGAATACATAAACCTGGCCATTAAGAACATTTGCGAAAATTTTTTACCAAAAGAAAAACTGCAAACATGGGTCGAGCGTTATCATTTGCCACACGAAAATGAAAACCCGAAAACAATCGGTCTGGTAATGGCGGGTAATATACCAATGGTGGGTTTCCACGATTTGCTCTGTTGTTTTATTACCGGGCATAAGGTGTTGGTAAAAACTTCTTCCAAAGACGATGCCATGATTAAGCACCTTGTGCAGCAATTGTACATAAAAGATCCCTCCGTAAGCCAATACATCACCTTTGCTGAACAGCTAAAAAATTGCGATGCTTACATTGCCACAGGCAGCAATAATACTTCCCGTTACTTTGAATTTTATTTTGCCAAGTACCCACATATCATCCGCAAAAATAGAACCTCCGTTGCCATACTCGATGGTACTGAAACCGACGCAGAATTAGAGGGGTTAGCAGATGATGCCATGATTTACTTTGGCCTCGGCTGCCGAAATGTAACACAGCTTTATGTGCCACATCAGTACGATTTTATTCCATTGCTGGCCGCTCTTAATAAATACAGTTGGGCCAGCGACCACCACAAATACCGCAACAATTACGACTACAACCTGGCACTACACATCC
>Ga0105048_10011771_pt1 | contig 13778 bp, 17 predicted proteins | sample MAT05_FD_78382 | JGI IMG/M metagenome (GOLD analysis project Ga0105048, IMG submission 78382) | Freshwater microbial communities from Lake Fryxell liftoff mats and glacier meltwater in Antarctica - MAT-05 | ecosystem: Environmental > Aquatic > Freshwater > Ice > Liftoff microbial mat | place...
CGAGTGGAGCAACGGATGAAATCCGAGCTGCTCAACCGCTATCGCAATGAGATCGCCAAGCGCAGCCAGGCAGCGAGCAAGGCGGCGACGACGAAGCGGCGCAAGGCAGATGCCGCGATTTGGCACGATCGCCAATCGGACGCGGTGGGTCGGCCTTTCAAGAGGAGGTCCGCATGACACCCGAGCAGACTATCTACCTGGCATTCCTCGCCTTTTGCGTGCTGGTCGTGCTTTGCATGATGGCGGCGGTGTTGCTGCGGATCGGGCGCTTTCTCGGCAGTCGGGAAAATCACGAGCGGGCCTACCTCAGTGGCTACGCGGCAGGGCGGCGCGATGAGCGCGGCGAAAGCGCCCGCGATCCGCTGATGCCGCGGTCGTGGATCGAACCGCAGGCCGATGAAGCGGTGTATCCGCCGATGGTGATCTCGGATTCTGCCGCGGGAGGAGACGGACAATGAGCGCGAGCACCTATACTTTCCCGGATGGCGAAAGTGCGGCGGTCGTGTCGCTGGCGGGACATAGGAAGCCGCCCTCGGTGAATTCGTGCCGCGTGATCGCGCACCATTGCGTGCAAGCGTTGCTGGCCCGCGGCGTACGGGTGGGAGGGCTGCGCGAGATCATCCAGGCGGCAGCGGGCGAAGGAAAGGCGCGGGCGCATCGCAAGCGGTCGCTGGAATGGACGATCGACTGGGATGACGACGAACCGGGGGCGATCTACCGATGACCCCGACGCTCGGCCAAGTGCTGGAGAAGCTCGAAAAGATCGAGCGGCTCATGACGTCCGCACCCCGCAGTGACGGGGAGGCGGCAGCGCACGCGGCTGGGCTGCTGTCTTACGAAGATCTGCAGGACCGGCTGACGATCGGGATCAAGAACCCGCGGAAGCCATGCCTGCGCACGGTGAAGGAGCTGGTGCGCCGCCACAAGCGTGCGGCGGGGCCAGTGGAGCTCGGGCACACCCTGGTCGGTTTCCGCCCCGCGAACGTGGAGAAACTGCTCGCCGCGCTGGCCGGCGAGGAACCGCCGGGAAGGAGCCAACTTTGATCGTCGTGAAAGGCGTCGTGCTCCAACTCGACTTGAGTGGTTCGCTGCCGCGCTTGCGATATCGCACCCGGAATCTGCAGGCGCTCTTTGCCGAGGTCGAGTGGGATTGGTCGCCGCGGAAAAGCGACCGCCACATTTTTCCGACCTTTGAAGAAGCGGCGGCGCACGTGCGCGACCTCACCTCGCTCGGGATCGAGCACGTCCACGCGGCGGTCTATGGCCCGGATGCCGATGAAGCGCAAAAGGAAGCCGCCCGCGCGCCCCGCGCGCCGGAAGCCGCCGAGACGCTGACGCCGGGAGAGCGGAAGGAAATCGTCCGAAAGACGCGGCGCATCTTCAGCCGCTTGGACGCGGAAGCCCGGTGGCAGCAGGAACACGATTTATGAAACAACCTCGCATCATTCTGGAATGGGACTGCGGCGGCATCGGCTGCACGAAGATCGTGCAGGTCGAGACCGACGCGGCGCTCAGCTCACTCACCGACGCTGCCCTCCAGCTCATCGCCGAGGGGGGGGGGCTGCCGCACCCTCGGCAGAGCGACCTTCTTTTGCCCGACGTGCGCCGATCCGAAGCGCCGCGCGCCTGACTGCCTGCGCTGATGAGCGGACGCGGCCACATGACCCCAGCGGCGATCGAGCGCGAGATGGAGCGGATGGACACCGTGGTGCGCGCGGCGCGCCATCGCTTCCACAAAGGAGCGGCTCAAGTCTATCAGGACGAACAGCTTCACGGGGTTGATTGGAACAACCCGCTCGACGAGCTGATCGCCCGCGAGGAGCAGGCGCAACGTGATGCGGCGCTGGCCTCGATGGAGATCGTGATCGCGGAGGGAGTGGAGCTGCCGCTGTGGTTCCAGGAGAAGATCAAAGCCGAGGTCGAGCAGCAGTTTTACCAATACGAAAATGCGCTGATCGAATGGATTTTCGCGGCGGGGCCGCACCCGTTGCAGGTGATTCGCCGGCTCTTTGCCTACGTGAAAATGAAGCGCGCGACGCTGCTCTGGAACATGGGCTTTCGCGCGCTCGGCAAGCTGCTGAAGGAGAGCCACGAGAACATGCGGCTGCTCACGGAGGCGCTCTTCGGCGACACGCCTGCGGGGTGGAAAAAGCGCGACGAGGCGAAGCGCCGGATGGCCGAGAGCGCGAAGGGCAACTGCAACCGCCGGGGCGGCCACAAGATGAGGCGGCGATGACGCTGCACGGCGCTGCACGCGGGAATTTCCAGCATCCAAAACGAACCATGAAACCACCGACTGACCACCAACCGACCCCTGAACACATCGTGCTCGCGCCCCGCGAGGAGATCACCTCCAGCCCACTGAATCCGCGGAAGACTTTCCCCGAGCCTTACCTCGGCGAACTCGGGCTCAACATCCGCAACAACGGGCTAATCAACGCGCTCGTGGTGCGACCGATCGCCTACTTGGTCGAAGCGCCGGAGATCACCAACTCCTGGCATGTGAAATGGCGGTGCCATGCCGCCGCGCCGTGGCGGCCGCTGCACACGATGACGGCGCAGCCCGAGGAGCTGGTGACCAGGCTGCCGGTGAGCCGGGAAGAAGCGGACGCGCTGGTCGCGATGCTGCCGAAATACGAGCTGGTTGCCGGCGAATGCCGCTGGCGGGCGACGGGCGAGCGCCCGCACCCGGAGATGCCCAGGCTGACGATGGCCGCGGTGTCGCATCTGCCGATCATCGTGCGCGAGCTGAACGACGCCGTGGTGCTCGAGCTGATGATCTCGGAGAACATGAAGCGCCGCGATCTTTCGCCGCTCGAAGAGATGGACGCCTTTGCCCGGATGCTGGAGCAACGCGACGGCGACGGCCAGGCGGTGCATACTGCGAAGACGCTGGCCGATAAAATCGGGGTGTCGGAAAACTACGTGCGCCAGCGGCTCTCGCTGCGCAAGCTGACCGCGCATGGGCGGAAGGCGCTGGCCGAAGGGCGCATTTCGTTCTTCACGGCGCGCACGCTCTGCAACTGCCCGGCGGCGATCATTCCCCTGGTCGAGGACGAAGTGTTGCACCCGAAAAAATACGATCGCTGGCATGAGGGCGACGGCCCGCTGACGGCCGACGAGACGCAGGAAGTGATCCGCTCGAAGTATGTGCGTGAATTGCGCGGCGCGCCCTTCGCGCTGACCAACGCGAGCCTGGTGCCGGTGCATGAAAATGAGGCTGGCGAGCGGATCGAGGGCGGACCCTGCACGGACTGCCCGTGGAATACGGCGAACCAGCCCGACGAAGCGGCAGCAGAACCTAACACTGGAGGCAAGCGCGGACGCGGGCGACCGGTGGGCGACAGCAAGTTTTGCCTGAACCCCGCGTGCTACCAAAAGAAGGTCGATATCCATGTCGCGGCCGAGCTGGTGCGGGCGAAGGACGAAGGCTGCCGCGTGCTTTCGGATAAAGAGGCAGAGAAGGCGGTAAACGACAACGGCTCGCTGACTTACCAGTCGCCGTATGTGAAGCTCGATGAGAAGCCGGATGCCACCGATCGAGCGCACGCGGTCGAGGAAAAGAAATGCCCGACGTGGGAGAAGATCGTCGATGGCATGGCCAAGCCGGAAGTGGTGATCGCGGTGGACCGGCGCGGGCATGTGCATCGCCTGGTCGAGCGCAAGGTGGCGCTGGCCGCGGCGCGGAAGAATGGCACGGAGAAGTATCTGAGCCTCACCTCCGGCCGCGGGCGATCGAGCCAGGGCGCGGACTTCGATGAGCAAAAGAAAAAGGATGCCGCGAAGGCGAAGCTGCGCGGCGCGCAGGGCAAGGCGGTGCTCGAAGCAATGGTGAACGGATTCCAGCGCGTGTGCGTGAATCTGCACGAGGTGCTCGATGAGCGCTTCTGGAGGGCGATGCTGCCGATCTCGGTGCGCCATGCCGGCCACGCGGGCTGCACCCTGGTGTCGAAGCACCTGTCGATCGAGGTGCCGAAAAACAAATCGGTGTCGGCCGCCGTGGAAGCCTATGGCGAGACGCAGACGGGCGTGATTCTCGCCGGGTTCAATTTCGAGCTGCTGCTCGCTCAGGACTTCAGCTACGCGGACAGCCCCTATAACAGCGGCGACGTGTTTCCTGAGAATACCAAGGCGCTGATCAAGCTCTTCAGGATCGAACCAGGGACGATCAAAAAACAGATCGAGCGAGAGGCCGCGGAGAAAAAGAAGGTGGCAAAGAAGGGCAAGGCGGCAGCGCCTGCGAAGAAAAAACCGCTCTCAAAAGAAGAGCTGGCGAGCTTGGGAGGGCTCTCGGCGAAGCTGGAGGGATTGCGGCAGTCGCGAGGGCTCAGCCCCGCCGCACTCGACAAGGTCGCGAAGGTGGCCTGTGGGCGTCGGCCGTGCGACTTCGCGGGCGCGGCCGATTATGACGCGACGATCGCGGCGGTGGAAAATCTGCCGGTGAATAATCAGGGGAAGGCCGCGGACACTCACGATGCGGGCGTCGGAGAGCCGGGGCTGCCGCCCGAGCGCCAGGCGGAGATTGCGAAGATCGATGCGATGCACGCGGCCGGCAAAGAGATCACTGTGGTGAAAGTGCAGAGCGAGCTGAAACTGCGCGGTACGACGCACGCGAAGTGGCTGGTGAATCAGTGGAAGAAATTGCGCGCAGCGACGGCGACGCCTGATGCACCCTTGCCCTTGGTCGATCTCGCAAAGAAGTCGATCGCGGTCGGGAAAATCACCAAGAGCCTCAAGCCGAAGAAGGAAACCGAGAAAAAGCGGCATGGACGAATGACGCCCGCCGATCGAGCGAAGCTGGCCGCCAAGATGAAGGCGCGGTGGGCTGCGCGGAAGAAGGGCCTTTCAGCCTCGGAGGCGAAGATTTGAGCGCGCCGATTCCCAACGCGGCGCATCCCGTCATTGCCGACGCAATCCGCGACTATCCGGATGCACCCAAGCTGCGCTCTCACTTCGAAAAAATTCTGACCGTGTGGCCGGGGCACTACCGCGAGCACGATGCCGGGTTCCGCGACTTCGCGGCGGACATTCGGGCCTGCATCAAAGCGCAACCTCGGGAGGTCGCACTTTGAGCGCGCTCGAATTGATCGCCCAGGAGCGGGCGCGGCAGATTGCCACGGGATTTGATGCCGCGCACGACGATCAACACACGATGGGAGAGCTGGCCGAAGCCGCCGGTTGCTACGTGTGCGTTGGCGGCGCGCAGATTCGCGGCAGTGGGGTTGAGGAATGGCCTGTGGAAATGTTCGACGGATTCCACGACAGCGTTCTCCAGTGGCCATTTGAAGACAAAGCCTATGACCCGGCAGAGCATGCCAGGACGAATCTGGTCAAGGCGGCAGCCTTGCTGATTGCGGAGATCGAGCGCCTGAATCGCCTCGTGGGGGGGGGTAAGTGATGGAGAAGAAGCGCTATCCCCGCGCCGAGGCTCTGGCGGTCGCTGAGGAACTGACGGCGGCGCTGGCCCCGGTGTGCTCGCGCATCGCCGTGGCGGGCTCGCTGCGGCGCGGCAAGCCCACGGTGGGCGACGTCGAGTTGCTGTTCGTCCCGCGATTTGAGGAGCGGCCTCATGAGCTGTGGAAACCGCTGCAATTCAATCTGGCGGAAGAGGAGATCGGCAATTTGCTGGCCCGCGGCACGTTGGCGAAGAGGCCGTCGATCAAGGGCACGTTCGCCTGGGGCGCGAAGAACAAGCTGGCCCTGCACCGCAATGGCATCCCTGTCGATCTCTTCACGGCGACGGCGGCGAACTGGTGGAATTACCTCGTCTGCCGCACGGGGCCTGCCGAGAGCAACATGCTGATCGCGATGGAGGCGCAGAAGCGCGGCTGGAAGTGGAATCCTTACGATGCGGGCTTTTCGCGCGGTGGGCCGCTGGCCGGCGAGCGGGAGGAGCACGCGGTGACGAGTGAAGAAGACGTGTTTGCCTTTGTTGGGTTGCCTTACCATCCACCGGAGGAACGGCGATGAAGGCGATCTCGCTCTGGGAACCGTGGGCAACAGCCATCGCGATCGGGGCCAAGAAGATCGAGACGAGAAGCTGGGCGACGAGTTATCGCGGGCCGCTGGCGATCCATGCAGCGAAGCTGGCCTCTCATGCGCCGGGGATTTACGCTCCCCTGTTGCGTCCGGTGTTTGCCGCCGCGGGGATCACGGAGTTTCGTCATCTGGCCTTTGGCTGTGTGGTTGCCACTTGTCGCGTGGTGGATGTGAGGCGCACGTAAGTCTTGCGCGATGGATTGGGCGAGATCGAGCTGCTGCTCGGCAACTACGACGACGATCGCTATGGCTGGGTGCTCGGGGAAGTGCGCCGCCTTCCGGTGCCGGTCCCCGCGCGCGGCGCGCAGGGGTTCTGGCAATGGGACGGTGGGCCGAGCCAGCTCGGAGATACGCACGGCCGTGCGATAAATCAGTCGCCTGACCTCTTCGGGAATGGCGACGGCGCTGCATCAACGGCGGACTGAACGATGGCCGATCGAGCATCGCCAAGGCCGGCGCGGAAGCGTGCGGCGGATCCTGTGACGCCAGCAACGGCGATGCCGGCCGCAGTGGCCACCATCGCCGACGATGACTCGGCTGCAGGGCTGACTCGTTATCCAGGCGGGAAAAATGGCATGGGAATCTGGCAACGGATCATCAACCAGATGCCGCCGCACTTGATCTATATCGAGGCGTTCCTCGGGTCCGGGGCGCTGCTGCGCAGGAAGCGGCCGGCGCCGGCGGGCAACATCGGAATCGACGTGGACGCAGGCATCATCGCCCGCCACAGCGCTGGTCTGCGCCGTGACTGCACTTTCGTTTCCGCGGATTCCCTGGGGTGGCTGCGCGCTTACCGCGGCGACGCGCGGACGCTGATCTATTGCGATCCACCTTACCTGGGTGAAGCGCGGTGCCGGCCGGGCCGCGCGATCTACCGCTCCGAGATGCAGGGACGCCAGGAGCACGCGGAGCTGCTGCGGATCCTCACGTCGAGCCCGGCGATGGTGATGATCAGCGGTTACTCGAATCCGCTCTACGACACGGCGCTTTACGATTGGCGGCGCGTGGAATACCAAGCGATGACGCGGGGCGGCCCGAAGACGGAAGTGCTGTGGATGAACTTCGCCGAACCGCGAGAGCTGCACGATTACCGGTTTCTCGGTGACGACTTCCACGAGCGGTGTCGGATCAGCCGGAAGATCGCGCGGTGGCAAAGAAGGTTGGCTGCGATGCCCGACCTGGAGCGGTCGGCCGTGCTCGCCGGAATCAACGTTACTCGAGCCGAAGACAACTGCTGACGACCATGCTCGCGATCAACGGTGACACCTATGACATCCGGGATCAGCTCAAAGCTCTAGGTTGCCAGTGGGATGCGGATCAGCAGTGCTGGCTGGCTCCCGACGAGGCTCGCCGGGCTGAGGGACAGGCGATGGCCGATGGCGAGGCCTGGCGGAAGTGGCGCGCCTTCATGGACACGCTGCCGTGGCAGCCGGGCGCTTTCACGACAACGGCGTGGGAAGCGGGGCTCAATGGCTGCTCTCGCGGCATTCCTCTCGCGGAGGCGATGCGGGAGATTTGTGGCCGGATCGAGGCGACGGGCAAAGCTGTGGAACCCGGTTGGATCGAGCGCAACGTCGGTCGGGCTTATGAGCACGCGGAGCCGCCGAAAGAAAAAGTTAGAGGTTCTTCGACTCCGCTACGCTCCGCTCAGAATGACAGTGAGGAGCGGCCGGAGCCGCCGAAGAAGCCCGAATTCGCCGCCGCGAAGTTGAAGGCTTTTGCGGGGACATGGGCGCAGATGGTGGATGCTTCGTGGCTCGCGGATCGCTCACCGGTGGAACCGGCGACGCAGACCGCGGGGGATTTTCTCGCCGCGCTTTACGAGCCGGGGGAGCATGTCGTGGTTCTCGATGTTTTCGAGAGCCAAGGGCAATGGGTGTGGTCGCGCGAAGCCGGGTTGGTGGGGGGCCGCGTGGATTACCCGGCCTGGGATGGCGATGACCGCCGGCATGAAAATGCGCCACCGCTGAGGGAGGGGAAGCCATTCGAGGCGACGGGCGCGCAGGGCATCTGGTATCTCTGCAATCCGGTGGATGGCGCGTTTCGCAAGACGGGCGAGGAGGACAACTATGGCCGGCCCAAGTGGTCGCGGCGTTTCGAGGCGTGCGTGACGAACTGGAGGTATTTTGTCTTTGAATCGGACGAAGCCGATCCGCGGGAATGGGTGGGCGCGATCGTGCAACTGCCGCTGCCGATCGCGGCGATCTATACGAGCGGCGGCGGGCCTTCGGAGAAGCGCCCGCAGGCGCGGAACTCGGTGCATGTGCTGGTCCGGGTGGACGCGAGCTCGAAGGCGCACTTTGACCTGATGCGGGAGACGGCGAAGCGGACGATGATTCCGCTCGGCGCGGACAAGGGATGCATGTCAGCGGTGCGGTTGACGCGACTGCCCGGCTGTGTGCGGCAGTGTGACAAGGATGGCGGGGCTTGGCCGCGCGGCCCGCAGCGGCAGAAGTTGCTGTATCTCGATCCGGCGGCGGGGAGCACGAAGCTGACGGAACGCCCAGCGGTGCGGGACACGCGCCAGCCTTGGATCAACTGGTGCGAGGCGATGGTGCATGGCCATGTCGAAGATGCCGATCCCGAGGAGGTGACGAGGCTGCTGACGGGGCTGGCGCAGTTCCGCGCAGCGCCGTGGGCGCGGCGGTTAATTGACGAGGTGAAGCGGTGGCAAGGCTCCCCAATTTCATGAGCGAATCGAGTGATCCATTTCAACAAGCGGAGCAGTTGCTTTTCGACGCCGGGGTGATCGAGGTCTCGCCGGCCGATCGGGTGAAGATCAAGCTGGTGCCCGTGATGAGCAAGCTCGCGGAGCAGGTGGGGTTGGTGCTCGGGAAGGCACCCCACAAGCTTTTTTTGCGCGGGGACGCGGTGATGAAAATCGAGTTCGACCCGAACCAGGATGACTACGATTTCGCGCCGATGCTGGAGTCGGAGTTTGTGACCTGGTCGGAGAAATACGTGAGCTTCGGGCGCGAGGTGAAGATCAAGGATGAGGATGGTGAGGACACGGGCAAGCAGCGATGGAGTGAGACGTCGATCAACCCCAAGGTCGCGAAGCTGATCCTGATGTCTCCGCAGTTTCGCGCCTGCCTGCCCCGCGTGGCGCGGAAGAATCGGGTACCGTTGCCGACCTTGCGGAAGCCGACGCCGGAGCATCCTCGGGGCAAGATCGAGCTGCTCAAGCCGGGCTTCGACGAGGCGAGCGGGATGTTCACTTTCCCGAGTCCGGTGGTCATCGATGAGACGTGGACGCCGACGCAGGCGGTGCGCTACCTGGTAGCGCTTTACAGCGGTTTCCCGATCCCGGTCGTCTCGATCGGAGATGAGGAGAAAAAGGCGATCCGTCTTTGCCCGCGTACGCTGGCGGCTTGCGCGACTTCGATGATGGCCACGTTCGTGGACGGGCTGATCCCGGCGAAGACGCTGAGGTGCGGCTTCTTTTTCACAGCGAACATGCAGGGCTCGGGGAAGTCGCTGCTCGGCAAGATGGCGACGGCGCCCTTTCACGGACGCACGGCCGTGCTGACGGTGTCGCGGAACGACGACACGCTGCGATCGAGCGTGGATGCGGCCTTGCTGTCGGGGCAGAGTTCGCTGTTTTTCGACAATGTGAAGGGCCACCTGGACAACCAGGTGATCGAGGCCCTGATGACCGCGACCTTTTGGACGGGTCGCATGATGCACACGCAACGTTTTTTCACGGTGAAGAACGAGACGACGATCTACATCAGCGGGAACAATGCGACGGTTTCCTCGGATCTGAATCGGCGGTTCGTGTGGGTGAATTTGCAGAGCGAGACGCTGGACATCAGCGAGCGCCAGCACGCGGTGGAAATCGACGATGGCTGGCTCGTGGAAGCGAAGAATCGGAGCGACATTCTTTCGGCGCTGTGGGCGCTGGTGAGGAATTGGGACGCCCTGGGGCGGCCTGCTGGCGAGACGTCGGTCGCGAGCTTCAAGAGTTGGTGCGATGTGGTGGGCGGCGTGATGTGCGCGGCGGCGAGGGTCTCCGACGATGCGTGGGCAAATCCGCTCGTACAGCCAGAGATGGAGAATGCGGGCGACAAGGAAACGCGGCACCTGAAGAGGCTGGTGCAACTGCTCGTCGATGACGCGCGGAAGACGATCGGCTTCAAAGGCGGGAACATGGAGTTCGAGCCGGTCGAACTCATGACGATCGTGATGGAGAATGGGCTCTTCGATTGGTTCATGCCCGAGCTGGCGGAAGGCAAAGAGGTCAACGACGTGCTGAAGCAGCCTGAGCGTGTGCGCCTGGGCAAGCTCTTGACGGCGCGCAGTGGAGAGCATCCACGCGGGATGAAGTATGTGGTCAAGGAGGGCGATCAGGCGCACCTCTGGCGGTTCAGCTATCGGGGGAGCGGCAAGGGAAGGCGCTACCTACTCGATCGAGAGTAGCAGTCGGGGACAGTCTGGAGCGGGAGGGGGCAGGTGTAGTCCCATCTGTGAGCGAAGCGAACCACTTGCTTTGCCTTTGCTGCCCGCGCCTTGACGCGCGCAGCTCCCCCGCGCCCCCTTAGATTAGAACACTTTAACGACGACACTTCCCTACAGTGTCCCTTTGCTGCTGGATATTGGAACGGTGCAAACGGGCTTCGCTGAAGGCTTTGCGGTGCTTGGGGACAGTCTAGGGCAATATCATCACTCGATTTGTCACTTTAAGATTAGAGATATGTGGCGTGAGTGTCTTGGGTGGCACTTAGGGCCGTAGAGACGGGGGACATTGGCCCCCCGGAGCAAGGAATCTTTTAATTCCTGCCCTTCCGTTGGGTTTAGAAAGATCCATCGGTGTGCGCAGATGGCCCTTCGGAAAATCTTTTGTCCCTTTGACACCGCGCAGCAAAAAAATGCTGCCCGAAAAGACCGCCACTCTCCGCGTCGAGCGCCTCGCTTTGGCCGATCTCAAGCCGCACCCGCGCAACCCGCGGACCCATCCTGAGCCCGGGTCACCTCAGTGGGAGGCGCTGAAAGTCAGCCTCGGGCACGATTACTTCGATCCGATCGTGGTGAACGAGAGGAACCGTACGCTCGTCAGCGGGCATCTTCGCCACAAGGTGCTGATGAACTCCGGTTTCACGCACGCGGACGTGTCGGTCGTGGATTACGACGAGCCGACGCACTACGCGCGCCTGATCGCGGCGAACAACCTCCTGGGTGAGTGGGAGGACGCCATCCTCTCGGCGCTCGCCCGCGACCTCGAAGCCGCCGGGCTCGATGCGAGCCTCGCCGGCTGGAGCGAGAAACAGCTTGCCGCGCAGCTCGACGGCCCCGCGGTCACCGACGACACCGAAACGGCCGACGCGCTCGTCTCCCAAGCCGAGGAAATCCAGACGCAGTGGCAGGTGAAGCTCGGCGATCTCTACGCGATTGGCGAACACCGCGTCCTCTGCGGCGACTGCACCTTGGCCGCGAATTGGCAGCTCCTGCTCGGCGACCGCCGCGCCGACATCGTGTGGACCGACCCGCCCTACAATGTCGACTACGACTCGATCCAGCGGCGCCGCATCGAACTCAAAGCCGAGCAGGGCAAGGCCAGCCACACGAAGCCCGAGGCGATCCTCAACGATCACATGAGCGACGAGGCCTACCTCGCATTCCTCACCGCCGCGCTCCGCTCCGCGTTCGAGTTCACCAAGGAAGGCGGCGCGATCTACGTCGCGCACGCCGATTCCCACGGCCTCACCAACCGCCTCGCGTGCGTTACCGCCGGCTGGAAGATCGCGCAAAACCTGATCTGGGTGAAGAATGCGTTCACCTTGGGCAGGCAGGATTACCAGTGGCAACACGAGCCGATCTTGTATGGGTGGAAGCCCGGAGCGGCTCACTATTGGCAGGGCGGATTCAGCCAGGCATCCGTGATCGATGACGAGGAAGCGCACCTCGACAAGCTCGCGAAGCCCGAGCTGATTGCGATCATTCAGCGCCTGCGCAACGCGCGCGACACGACCGTCATCCGCGAGCCGCGCGGCACTGGCAACGCCCTGCACCCGACCGTCAAGCCGCTTGGCCTGGTCGCGAGGCAAATCTGGAACTCCAGCCAGCGCGGCGACGTCGTCATTGAACTCTTCGGCGGATCGGGCACGACGCTCATCGCCGCCCAGGAAACCCAGCGTGTGTGCGTGGCCACGGAACTCGATCCGAAATTCTGCGCCGTGATCTTGGAGCGGGCGACGAGGCACGGTCTCAAAGTGGAGAAGCTGCGCGATGGAGCCGAGTGAGGAGCCCGGCCGCTTCCTCGGCGATCCCTGCCACGGAGGCGTGGAGTGGGTGCTCGATACCGACATCGAGTCCGCCGTCTCTCGGCTCGATCAGCCTCTCCCCGAGCCGACCTTCACGCTTCCGAGGAATCTCTTCCACGTCCGCAAAGCGGAAGACAAGGCAACGCGCCGCGGCATCAAGCGGTTGATCCGACCGGAGAACGCCCGGGCCGTTCTCGATCATCTACCCGTCACGCCCGACGATCGCACGCACTGCATCCTGCGCGGCGACTTCGTACTTTGCGACCTGATCCCGCAGATCGCCGACCACGACGGCGGCATCCTTGATCTCCGCATCGCCACGCTAGGTCTCAGCGTGGCCAATGCCTCGCTGCTGCGCGATCTACTCGCCGAGGGCAAGGTCGCCACCCTGACGCTCATCGTCAGCCACTACTTTCAGCAGGTGGACAAGGCGACGACCTTCGCGGAAGTCGCCACGATCCTCGATGACGAGCGCGTCCGGCTCGTCGTGACTCGGTCGCACGCGAAAGTGATCTGCATGCCGACCGGCGCGGGCAACCACTTCGTGCTCGAAGGCAGCGCGAACCTTCGGTCGAGCGACAACCTGGAGCAGATGCTCCTCACCAACGATCCCGAGACGCACGCCTTCCACGCGGCGTGGATCGATCAACTGGCCACGAGCTGATGGACGCCCTCACGCCCGATCTTGCCGAGAAGGTGCTCACCGCCGAGGTGCGCAACCTGATCAAGAAAGTCAGCGACGGCGGCACGCTCAGCGCGGCGGCGCGGACGATGTTTCACAAGGCCGCGATGCTCCCCGGCCTGGCGAACGATGCGCGCGTCACCTCGCTCTTCAAGCGGTGGGCCGCGGGCGGGCGCCTCACGAGCGACGAGCTGGTTGAGCTGCGCGCCTGGAGTGCCGCGCCTGTAGTCGATCCTCCTGCGATCGAGCCGCCGCCTGCACCCACGCCAGCGCCAGCGCTGGCCGCGGCACCCGCCTTCTCGCTTTCCGCCGAGGGACCGCGGCTGGTCGGCAGCCGCGTGAAATATCCCGAGCCATTGAGCGCCTACGCCGCGCGTTACGACGTCGATGAGCGTTCGATCAAACGCTACATCGCCCGCGGTCGCGAGGTCACCCCGCCCGATCTCCCGCCGTTCCATCAGCCGGGAGAAATGCCCGCGTGGTGGGACCGCCGAATGCCCGCCGTGCGCTGCCCGGCTGGTTTCCTCCTCGCCGCCGAGAAGGTCCGCCTGGCTACACCCGCCGCCGCTCCAGCGCCCGTGCCCTCTCCCCCGCCGCCACCGGCCGAGCACGTCGCCCCTGTCGATGCGGCTGCGAAGATCGTGTTGCCCGGACGCGACTTCTCCGACATCGAGACGCTCGACCTCGCGCAGAACGTCGAGCAGCTCCGTCGCTCGCTCGCGATCTCGATGCGACTGCTCGAAGAAGCCCGCCAGGGCGCGGATGAAAACCTGATCACCGCTCGGCAGCGCAACTAC
>Ga0105048_10011773_pt1 | contig 13777 bp, 8 predicted proteins | sample MAT05_FD_78382 | JGI IMG/M metagenome (GOLD analysis project Ga0105048, IMG submission 78382) | Freshwater microbial communities from Lake Fryxell liftoff mats and glacier meltwater in Antarctica - MAT-05 | ecosystem: Environmental > Aquatic > Freshwater > Ice > Liftoff microbial mat | place...
AAAAAAGATCCAAATGGGGCTGCGCTTTTCCAGCCAGATGGTATATTGAATAATGATGACAGAACCGTTATTGGTAACCCCAATCCAGATTTTATCTGGGGGTTCAATAATGAATTTACCTTTAGAAATTTTGATTTGAATTGTTTTATTCAGGGTTCGCAAGGCAATGACGTACTCAGCTATACGCTTTTGGAATTAGAAACGTTATCGGGCATTAATAATATAACTACCCAAGGTTTAAACAGATGGACAAGTACAAATACCAACACAAATATTCCAAGAGGTTTTGCAGGCAGACCTCAAAGAGTTTCTTCGCGTTTCATTTTTGATGGCAGCTACCTTCGGGTAAAAAATATTGCATTGGGTTATAACTTAACCGATGAAATATTGAAAAAAATAAAGTTACAAAAGGTGCGGCTTTATGTTAGTGCACAAAATGTTTTTACATCTACAAAATACAGGGGATACGACCCTGAAGTAAACTACAGAAACTCAAATCTGAATGCAGGGGTAGATTATGCCAGTTATCCCAATGCAAAATCTTATACTGCAGGAATAAACATCATTTTTTAATTACTATAATTCAACAAAAATGAAAAAGATATTCTTTTTTATATCAATACTATCTACCCTGTTTTATATATCGGGATGCAAAAAAATATTAGAAGAAAAACCAATTGGTTTGCTTGCGCCTGAAAGTTTTTATAAATCAAAAAAAGACGTTGAGGCTGCCGTATTTGGCGCCTATGGATTATTAGCGTCTGAACCATTATATGGGCGACAATTTGTTTGTGCATTAATGTTCAGAGGCGATATGTGTGATATTGGTAACAGGGGTACAGTAGCTGCAAGAATCCAGGTAAATGATTTTAATATGGATGCCAACAATGCGATGGTTTCTGCATTTTGGCCAGTTTGGTACCAGGTAATTTCTGCTGCCAATTCAGCAGAGGCTGGGGCTAAAACACTCGGTTTGGCGGAGAGCGACATTAACCCGCTGATTGCAGAAGCCAGGTTTGTTCGTGCCTTAAGTTATTATCACCTCGTAAGGTGTTTTGGTGATATCCCCTACATAGATTTCTTTGTATCCGACCCGGAGCTGGTTAAATCAATTAGCAAAACAAAAGAAGCAGAGGTGTATAAAAGTATTATTAAAGATTTGGAATTTGCCAAACAATGGTTGCCGGTTACCTATGTGTCAGATGTTAGAACAAGACCTACAAAAGCTACTGCAGCAGCTTATTTAGCCTCTGTATATTTAACGACTGCTGATTATGCAAATTCATATAAAGAAGCGAAATCGGTAATTGATGATAAAGCAACTTACAATTATGAATTGGAAGCAGATTACCAGGACTTATTCAGAGCTGAAAAGGCAGATAATATCAGGGAGTCTATTTTTGCTGTTGATTTCAAGGGTTTACTATCCGTTGGCAATCAAAATGATGATTTAGTTGGCTCAATGACTGGTATCCGAAATACACCGCAAAATGGCTTTGGTGTAAACGTACCATTGTTAGCGGTATTTACAACATGGGATGCCAAAGATTACAGGCGCAAAGTAAGTTTTGAGGACAGCACATTAAATGCTGCAGGTGTAAGAATTCCATACACCGCTTTTCCCAACGAAAAGAGGCCGCATATTGCTAAATGGAGAAGGTTTCCGGGTACCGCGCAAAGCGATGGAAGATACTCTGATCATAATTATCCTGATATGCGCTATGCCGAAATACTTTTAATTGCCGCAGAAGCAAAAACAGAAACCACCGGCCCAACACAGGAAGCTATTGACTATATTAATCTTATCAGGGCCCGGGCAAGAAACTGGCCTGGTAACTTTACGGGGTTTCCGGTAAATAGTTCTTTGGGTGCCCTAACAAAGCAACAGTTAATTGATTTGATTTTAGAGGAAAGAAGATTAGAACTTTCTTTTGAATTTAAACGCTGGTATGATATAAAGCGAAGACAATTAGGGGATGTTGTATTTAAAGGACCTAACGCTCTTGAGCCCCAGCCAAACTTTACATCGGCACGAGACTATTTATTTCCTATACCACTAACTGAAATACAAAATAATCCCAATTTAAAGCCACAAAATGCAGGGTATTAAAATTATTTTTTCTGTAGATTTATAAGGGAATAAGTTACCCATTTACGAAATAGTGCACTTACGTTTGGTTTATTTTGTAAAGATAAATATGGTTGTTTATTGCTCTTGTAAAGTGAAAAGGATAGACTTATCCTTTTTTTGTTTGCACAAAAATAGTGCGGGAAAATGAGAACATAAATTATCAAACTTTCGAAATTGTCCTGAATAATGTTGATAGTTGGATTTAATAACTTTGTAGAAATTCCGAACGTACTGCATCTAAATTTAGATGCTGAAATGCTGGTAGTGAAAGAAAAAGTAGCAATAAAAAATAACAGTATTACAGATGAAGTAGAAGATTTAATTAACCATTTTATTATGGGTTGTTTTTTTCGCAACAGAGTCATTTGTATTGCATAGTGCAACGATAGGATGTTGAGCGAATTACACTTTCAGATTGACTTCATTAAAATTAGAGCCTAGCATTTCTGTTACTTTTCGGCCAAATTTTTTAATTACCTGGCGATATGCTTAAAGTTACCTCAACAGTTGGTACCGATGGTGCCGAATTTAGCCGTGGCCGTTGGGGGGGAATCATTCTGGTTAAGGCCGGGAAAGGAAAACAATTGATGAATAATTTAAAAAATAATGGAACCACCGAAACCTTAAAAAATACGTTTTATGAATGTAGCCAAATATTTTTTAGCGGTTTTCTTTTCAGCATTTATTGGAATTTCAGGTTATGGTAAAGGGACTTGGAACGAATTAATTAAACGTGGAATTTACCAGTTGTGGGAACTGGAGGTTAAAAATAACGCTGCCTGTAACGATCCTTGTTGCGATGTAATTTTAAACGTAAAACTAAGTACAAGCAATGGACGGGTTTTAAATCATGCTGGATTTAGCGATGGAAAAAATGCATGGAAAATACGCTTCAGCCCCGATGAGTATGGCGAGTGGGCTTATAAATATTGGTTTTGCGACGATGGAAAAAAAACACCTGGTAAATTTGGTGGCATTACTTCTGATAAGCCGGTAAGGGTTCAAAAAAATGCCATCAACCCATTTTTGCTTGGCCAGGGGAGACAGTCCAAAACCTTGTTCAAGAGTTTTCAAGCAGGCGATATTTTTTTTGCCATTAACTGGAACAAACCCGAAAAACTGAACGATGGTAATGCACGGACACTCTTCCTCGATTGGGTCGTAAAAAACGGGTACAACGTGCCTAGTATTGCCAGTTGTTTTACTAACCGCAACCAAACTGGGCATGAGAAGGAATGGGATACCTCAAAAATATGGCCTGTCGACCCCACAGAATACCAGAAGGCCGAGGTTATTATGAATCAATTGAAAAATCGGGGGATCGCTGTTTTTCCCTTTGCCAGTATTTTCGGACCACATGGCGAATGGCCGGTAAATTGGGACGATCAACAGTTTTATATAAGTTATTTTCTTACATACTTTGGGCATTACCCCAACCTTATTGTAAACATTGCCGGGCCTGAACCTTTCTGGGCTGAAAGAGGGTGCAAAAACGCCATGCTGATGAACGACATCAAACGTATCGGTAATCTTATCGACACTGTTGATGTTTATAACCATGTCATTGCTGTTCACAACCAAACAAGGGCAAGTCAGTACGTTTGCCCATTTATTGATGAACCATGGTGCGATATGGCAACCATTCAAAGGCCTAAAACATTCAGGTCAGAAGAGCTTTTCTCAAAACTGGCTTTGACCAATCGCCCCACAAAAATTAGTTATGCAAATAAAACCCTTTGGACCCGTAATACTTACCATCCTGCTTATTTAAACGACCGGATCAGAAAAAATACTTTTACCACCCTTTTTTCTGGAAGCATCCTAAATCTTGCCGGCAACAAGGATATTTCCTTAACCGGATTTTCAGGCACCATGGATTTAAAGGAGGTAAATCAGGCGAAACATGATATTGTAAGCGACGTTCACAACTGGTTTGCAACAATTCCTTTTTGCCATATGACAACCCGGCAGGATTTGGTAAAGCAAGGTTATTGCCTCGCAAACGAAGGCAAGGAATACTACATATATCGGGATACATTGGGCAAGGTTGAAGTATATCTCGATTATCATTACCCCTTTCAATTAAAATGGATCAATGCAAAAAAAACTGCTGATACCAGCCAAGGTATAATTGTGAAGCCACCCACCAATTTGCAACACACCACATTTAAAACACTTATTGATGGCGTCGACTCGATACTGCATATCTATGCAACAAGGCCAACTGCAGTGGCAACCGGTAACTTTCCCGATCTGGCAGTCGATCGGCAAGGTAACATTCACCTGGTTTATAACCGCTCGGGATTAAAGTACATGAAATATGACGCTGCCAAAAGCGAATGGACAAAAGAGACCGGAGTTGGGTGCCAATGTAATAACGCAGGTCGCTCAGATCCGGATGTGGTGGTAGATTCAAAAGGAAACCCACATGTTTATTGCGGTAACGAATATGCGTGGTTCGATGGTAAAAAATGGATCAAGGTCAATCCCAAAGGTGCCCGGGATTCGGAACTTGGCATTAACAAAAACGATCAACTGTTTTTGGCTAGCAGGGGTGGAAACCACAATGGGAATATTGGTATGGAAACCCGATCGGGCAAATCCAACTGGTTGGTTCTGCCCGATCCGGATGAAAATGGAAAAAGCTTTAACGACCATGTGTATAACGATATTTATTTAGACGCTAACAACACCCTGCACCTTGTTCAGCGCCACGGGCCGGTGAAAGAGGTAACCTATCGCAGGTCGGTTGACGGAGGCCGAACCTGGCCAATTGAAGAAGCCGTAAGCGACGACCGCTCAGAATCACCCCATATTGTGGTAAGTCGGGCAGGTAAAGTATTTATCTCAACAGGCAAAGGGTATGTGTTTGAACGCACAGGTATCGACAAATGGCAGGAGCATGGTCAAAAAGTGGCGGCACAGTCCCGGGAGCAACCGGAATTTGGAATAGACAGCGAAGACAACCTTTATCTCACATCATTTGGTGGGTTGTACAATACCTTTTACAAAGGAGCATGGATAGGCGAAAAAAAGATACTACCCGTTACAAGCCACCCTGCAATCGGATTTGTAGAAACTGCCGGGTACCGTGACTTTGCTTATATCGTATGGGAAGAAGGCAGTGGTCAGGCTGATGAAGGATTGAGCGAAGATGCTTCTATTATGGTTGGAAAACTTTTTCCTGATGGAAGAATTTTAGGATTAGGTAATATGATATTTCTTCGGGAAAAAAAGGGAAGGTAAATTTTGTGAAAATGATTGTATGATAAAAGTTTTTAAGGTCAAATTTGATTTGCAATATATTTTTAAAGAGTTGATTTAGTACAAAACGTTTTAACGGAACGACCTTCCAAAACTTGTTATCTCCTACCCACCAAATGTTTCTCTGGAACATCAAAAACCACCATATCACCTTAAATTTGCTATTAGTTATAAAAGGAATAGCATTAATAAATAAAGCTGAACAAGCTTTTATAGCTATGCAAGCCGGGCAGGGCGCAATTATTTATATCCCGGTTTCAGACAAAAATTATCTATTTTTTACGAATATTATTTGGGAAAAAATTATTCGATTTGACAGGTATTTGGTTCCTTACCGAAAATAATAGAATCGATACTTTCATTGCAATTAGAACAAGCGAAGGTTGGATAATTGAAAAAAATCAAAAATTAAAAAACAGGTAATCATTCTATTATAAGAAAACGCTAACTACTAATATTTATTGCCTAATCGCTGTTGGCTGCATCGCAAACGGAAAACGGGCGCACCGTATTGGATTTAAACGGTACCTGGCAGTTCAACCAAACTGTCACCGCTTTTTCGCCGGCAAAATTTACGCGTACAATTCCAGTTCCGGGGTTGGTGCATTTAGCGGTTCCCAAGATTGAAGATTACGATAAGTTCTTTAAACGTCCGGATAAAGTGGAAGCCAAACAGCCACACAATTTATACAATATTGATTACAAGCTCCGTTACAGTTGGTATCGAAAATAAAATCATTTAGACAGTTTTTACAATCAGTAACCATGGGGGGACTTAACCTGGCTCTCTTACCTGCCGTTGCCAGTGCAGCATGTTTTTTTTGATGACGAGTTAATGAATGCACATGATTTGTATAGGCAGGCAATTTGTTGGATACATGGGTAGATGCTCTATTGAAAAGTCAAATAACCGATATTACAACACCTGCCTTATATAGTGGATTAATGTGCCCGGCTTGTAAAAAAGAGTGCATGGCCGGGTGGCCGACAGCATTTATCCGCTGGTGTACAAATGCAAAAAATTATATTGCGCAACAAAGCAATATTAACCAATTTTAAAATTTAATTATGAAGAAATTAATTGTACCAGGAGTTATTTTACTCTCATTTATCATATTTGCTTTTACCAACAATAATAAAACCAAAAAAGGTTTTGTAAAAGTAGAGGGTCAGAATTTAGTGATGCCCGATGGAAAAATGTTGCACATAAAAGGTACCAACCTCGGCAACTGGTTAAATGCAGAAGGTTACCTGCTGGGTTTAAAAAATTCCGCCGGCTCTTACCGGCAAATGGACGAGGCATTCAGGGAAATGGTGGGAGAAGCTTTTACTGATCAATTTTGGAGAAATTTTCAGCAGCAATACGTAACAAAAGAAGATATCAGCTATATAGCCAAAACAGGCATGAACACCATACGGCTGCCGTTTCATTATAAACTGCTTACGAACGAACCTTTTATGGGCTATGCCTCCAAACAGCACGGTTATGCCTTGCTCGACTCGGTTATTAGCTGGTGTAAAAATGAAGGTCTGTATGTAATTTTAGATATGCATGTTGCCCCGGGAGGCCAAACAGGTATGAACATAGATGACAGCTACGGCTACCCATGGTTATTTGAAACGGAGCAACACAAACAGCAATTCTGCGATATATGGAAAGAATTAGCGAAACATTTTGTGAGCAATACTACCGTACTGGCCTACGATGTAATTAATGAACCCATTGCATCTTCCTTTTTTAAAAATGACACGGCCCGGCTAAATAAGCAACTGGATTCACTGCTGCGGCGGGTTACAAAAGTTATCCGCACGGTAGATAAAAACCACATCGTCATGTTAAGTGGTTCTCAATGGGGAAACGATTATTCCATTTTTACCGACTGGAAATTTGATAATAATATTATGTTCACCTGCCACCGCTATCATAGCGATACAACCGAAGCAGGAATACAGGATTTTTTAGATTATCGTACCAAATTTAATTTACCGTTTTATATGGGCGAAACCGGCCATGAACCGGATCAATGGATTGCAGGTTTTCGCCGCCTTTTAGACAGGGTAAACATTGGCTGGACCTACTGGCCTTATAAAAAAATGCGGAAGAATGCAAAGCAAAACGGTATGGTTTACATGGAAGAACCGGCCAATTGGCAATTAGTAGTGGACTATGCTGAATCAGACAGAAGAAGTTTTGAATTAATCCGAAAAAACAGGCCCAACCCAGTGCTGGCCAAGGCTGCATTTAACGGGTTAATTCAAAAGATGACCTTTCGTGACTGTATTAAAGATGAAGGCTATATTAAAGCATTGGGCATGGTGCCCTAATGAAATTATATTGCCACGCTGGCGCAAAAACATTGGAAATTATTGAAGTTAAAAAGCACGGAATGAAATCAAGAAGACAGTTTTTACAATCAGTAACTATGGGCGGACTTGGCCTGGCTCTATTACCTGCTGTTGCCAATGCAGCATGTTTTTTTGATGACGGGTTAATGAATGCGGATGATTTGTATGGGCAGGCAGGCAATTTGTTGGATACATGGGTAGATGCTTTATTGAAAAGTCAAATAATTAATGATAAAACACCTGCACTGTATGGCGGGTTAATGTGCCCGGCTTGTAAAAGAGTGCATGGCCGGGTGGCCGATAGCATTTATCCGCTGGTACATATGGCGCATAAAAAGCAGGATAGCCGCTATATGGAAGCTGCGAAATTATTGTACCAGTGGATGGAACAAAATGTGAGCGAACCCGATGGCTCGTGGAAGAATGAAACCTATACAGGCGCCTGGAAAGGCATTACGGTTTTTACCACCATTGCCCTTGCTGATACTTTAAAACATTATGGCAACACTTTAGAACCTGGGTGGAAAACCGAAATAGAATGCCGTGTAAAAAAGGCAGGTGAATTTATTTACAATAATTTTTCCATGGATTATGGAAATATTAATTATCCCATTTCAGCCGCTTATGCCCTCACATTGCTGGGTATGCAATTAAATATTCCTGCCTTTATAAAAAAAGGAAAGTTTTTTGCTGACGAGTCATTGAAGTTCTTTTCTACACACGCTTCATTTATTTACGGCGAAGGCGGGCCTTATTACACACCCAGCAAAAAGGGTTGTTTTTCTGTTGACTTAGGTTACAATATGGAAGAGTCGTTACCGGCCATGGTTTTTTATGGGCAGCTCGTAAAAAATCAAGTATTGCTTCAAAAAGTACACCAGTCGCTACAAACCCATTTGCAATTTATGCTGCCCGATGGCGGTATGGATAATAGCTGGGGCACACGCAGTTTTAAATGGACGTATTGGGGTAGCCGAACATCCGATGGTTGCCATGCCGCCCTTGCCTTAATGGCGCATAAAGATGAACGCTACTACAAAGCAGCTTTTTTAAACTTGCAGTTGCTTAAACAATGTACCCACAATGGTCTGTTGCATGGCGGCTTGCATTATGTGTCGGCTGGGGTACAGCCATGCATTCATCACACGTTTTGCCATGCCAAATCGTTGGCAGCTTTAAGCGATTATGGGCGCCCATTTAAGTTGGAAAAATTGAACAAAATAAAATTACCTGTGGAAGAAAATTATGGCTTCCGGTTTTTTAAAGACATACAAACGTGGCTAATTACAAAAGGTGGTTTTAGAGCTACCGTTACCGGGTACGATAGGGAATATACATTTAAAGAAGGGCATCCTACGGGTGGCGCATTATCGTTGCTTTGGCATGCAAAGACGGGCCCCGTAATTGCAGCAAGTATGATTAAATATCAAATGCACGAAGCCGGCAATATGCAGCCCGATACAAATTCAACATCAATACCATTAACACCACGTATACAATTAAAACTGGATGGTAAAACTTATACCAACATAGCAGACCTGTCTGCACAAATAGTAGTTAAAGAGCAAAACGGGCTCATCATTGCTGATACAATTTCAGCTATGGTAGATGGCGATCAAAACAATCCCCCGACCGGCAGTATAAAATGCAATGTAAAATATACCTTTTCAAACAGGGGTGTAAGGTTGGCATTCTCTTTTGATAGTAGTGTGCATAATAACCAGGTTCAAATCGTTGTTCCTGTAATATCAGCCTCCACAGAAAAGGTACACATACATTCAGAAAAAGAAATAAAGATTATAAAACCGAGGGCTGTATTGCACATTACAACCAACCAACCTATTACACCGATATTATCAACCACATCCAGGGTTTTTAATTTTGTACCAGGGCTTCAGGCGGTGCCATTGTATTTTACACAGCGTGAGGTCGAAATTAATATTCAGATTTCTTAGAAGCAGCTATTGTAGGAAGAGCGTTTTATTCCTATTTATTTTTTTAAAATACCGGCAATAGTTTTCATGGCATCTTCGTTACAGCCTGCCTCTATGACCATAGAGGTGGCAGCCGTTCATTCAAAGTACAATTGGCATCGTCAGTTTCAAAATAAAAGTTTCAAATTAAATTTAAACAGCTTCGGAAAGAAAAGTATAATTCAATCTAAAGCTCTGTGAATTAAATACCCAATCCTATATTGTAAAAATGAATACCATTATAATTACTTCTGTCGTCATAGTAATTGCTAATTTCTAGCAGTCTAAATCGCCGCTGTCATCAATGCTGTATCCCGATTAATCGGCACGACACAATGAAAGCCTTCTCAATGCTCAATTGCCGGGTCTAAAAAAAATAAAAATTTTCATATTAATGTAAAAGAAATAAGCAGTTCCAAACATTAATAAACGAGGTGCAAATCAATTAAACATGAAAATAAATCTTAACTACATCGTGGCGTTTGTTTTTGTGTTAGCATGTAGCTGTGCAGGTAAAATATCATCGTCCAACACTAATTTTGCAAACGGCAAACCAGGTAAAGTTGCGTATAGTTTGCTTCAGGGTACAATAGATAGAAAAGCCACAATGCGGCTTGCTACAGGCAAAGCCAGCCCATTTAATTGGGCGTATCAATTAATAGACAGTTCAGGGATAACTATCGAATGGAACAAAAAGGTAAATACAGATTCATTTCCCTTTGCACGATTTAGAATAAGTACCGCTACTGATGTAAGAGAACCTTGTGTATTTGAGATACGGCTAAAAAAGAGCCAGGAAAAATTAGGCGAAATGGATATTGGATATGCCACTTACCTGCAGGTGTATGAATTGATAGTGGAAAACGGGCAGGTAAAAAAGGTACTTGAACAGGGGGTGACCATCCGGCAAATTAAAGGCAAACAGCCCCAGGCAATATTTGGTAGTAACGATGCAAACATTCCCGACGTTTACAAGCCGCACCTGCTGGTATCCAAAGGTGCATTGGCAGGTATTGATGAGGTAAAAAACACCCTATTGAACCGCAACATGTATCAGCCCTTTGGGTGGATGGAAGGGGTGGTAATGGACGGACTACAGGTTTTATCGGCCAGCGAGCCTGCTGCAAATAAAAGTTTGCAAAACAGGTTTAACCAATATTTTACCAATACATCATTCAATTACATCGGGCTTAATAATACACCTGTCAATAACAGGGTAATGAACGTAGAAACTACGCTGCCATTTGCAATGTATGCCCGTTTGCATCCGAGGCATCCATCGTTACAAACAGCTATTGATTTTTGCAAACAACACCAGGATAAAAAGGGTGTAATCAGCGACGATCCGCAATCGGCTTTTCCTACAATAAAGACAGAAGAGTGCTACACGGTTTCTTATCCGTTAGCCGTGATAGCCGCCAACCGGCACGATAAATATTTGCAAAATATAGCCGTAACAAACTTAATGGCAAGGGCTGCAGCTTTGGCTGACTCAACCGGAGTTTATCAACGCACCAATAACAAGGGCGGCCGCGAATATAAAAACTGGAGCCGGGGAGTAGCCTGGTACCTGCTTGGTTTTATCCGCTCGTGGCAGCAATTAAAAAATCATCCCGATGCAGACAAAATAAAGAATGAGTTTATACGTGCTGCTGAATACGTTATGCAGTTTCAGCGACCAGATGGTATGTGGTACTGCTTTTTGCACGAACCCGAAACCGTGGTAGAAACTTCGGGCACTGCAGGTATTGCCGCTGCATTAAAATATGGGTACGAACTAGGTGTGCTCGATAATAAGGCAGCCACATCAGCAACCAAAGCAACAAGTGCATTAATAAAATTTCTAACACCCGACGGTTTACTTACAGGAACGGCGCAGGTAAACAAAGGCGGCGAAGCCTTACAGCGAAGTGGCTACCGCGTTATATCGCCTTACACATTGGGCTTTATGGCCTATTTAATTAGCCCCGGCAGTCCCGCTAAATCTAAGAATTAAGTTTGTTAAAGTATAAACACGCCAAATAATGTTTGCGTGTTTACTGATTGTAAGAGAGGCGGAGCTTAACAAGACAAGGTAAAGTTTAAGATATGATGTTAGCCGAAGTGTATATCTCACTACATGATCGTATCAAAAGTAACTTGCAAAAACAAGTCAATACAGTGCATTTTTTATATAGATGTCAGAATATTTATCAAATTTTGCCAGTATTTGAAGGTCAATGAATATTTACAGTAAAATATTTACACCATTTTTACCCTAGAATAAAAAATGCCTCGTAAATTTTTAATTTATAAGGCATTAATAACAATTTAAGCGCACCGGACGAGATCTGAACTTGTCTCCACAATCGGGCCCCCTATCAAAAAGACTGTCCAGCATCACGTGATACTCGTTTCAGTAACTTTCCTATGTCGCTTGTAGATGTTACAAAAATCATCAGCGAAGACGTCACACTAAACACATAGCAACACCCACTTGGAGTTTAGAATTTCTGATACGTTTACCAATAGCTTAGCACGCTAACGGGCAATGAGTAGTAAGCCGTTAAAACTACTGCCTTTGACATGCAGTTGAACCCGGCAAACCCGGCTGTAAGCTTTTATAATCCGGATAAAAATTTTTTTGGTCTGTATGAGTAAGTTTTGATGACCAGTCAATTGCTAATATATAAAAATGGGGCATACTAAAGTCCCTGATAGCCTCATCTTTTCCTGCTAATCTTTTTGCTATGATTTCTATCGGGCTGTCCGATTGTAGGAGAAAGTAATTAAGTATAGCAGCAAAAAGTGATTAATCATTTGGGAGGATAAGCTAATAAAGCTATTTAGGGTATCGTGCCCCCATAATAAAGGGTGGCCTTATTTTACTTTTTTGACAAAAAAGGAAATAATAAAACTTCTTATTTTACTTTTTTGGTATTTCGTACAATAGGTTACGAGCTTTTTTTACTACTATGTAAACATTTGAAGCATGTTTTAATATCAACCATGCCACTTATAAAAGTTTTCAGCCAAACGCCATAAACCGTGAATGGACGATAAGTGATATGCAGGTAATTAATCTGCTTAGCCAGGCCTATCGCCAATTAAGCAGATTAGATATGTATTCAAATTACGTAAACATCGACCTGTTTATACAAAAGCATATAGCCAGGGAGGCAGTATTATCAAGTAGGATAGAAGGTACACAAACCAACATAGAAGAAGCTTTTTTTACCTAAGGAAGTCCTTAAGGGTGAAAGGCGCCTCGATTGGGAGGAGTTTAAAATTATATTGAGGCAATGAATAAGGCAGTAAAGCTGTTGGAAAGGTTGCCTTTTTCGAGCCGGTTGATCAGGCAAACACATAAAGTATTATTGCAAGGCGTTCGTAGAAAACATAAACTTCCGGGCGAATACCGAACCAGCCAAAACTGGATTGGTAGGGTAAGCATTAACGACGCTGTGTTTGTGCCTCCGGTACATATAAGCATACAGGAGTTGATCGGTGATATTGAAAAATTTGCAAACGATGAGTCAAATCGCCTTCCCGACTTGTTGAAAATTGCGATCATCCACTACCAGTTTGAAACCATTACCCATTTTTAGATGGCAACAGAAGGGTAGGCCGATTGCTGATAACCCTTTACCTGGTAAATAAAGGAATTTTGAAAAGGCCGATTTTATACCTGTCGGATTCTTTTAAAAAACACCGCACCCTGTATTACGATAACCTCATGCGGGTGCAAACACATAATGACATTGCACAATGGTTCAGGTTTTTTTGTAACCGGGGGTAATTGAAACGGTAAAGAGCGGCGTGGCAACCTTTGACGCCATTTTACATAGTAGACGTAAAATGGCATAAATACAAAAGCCCCAACTATTGTTGAGGCCTTGCGGACCGGACGAGACTCGAACTCGCGACCTCCGCCGTGACAGGGCGGCATTCTAACCAACTGAACTACCGATCCAAATTTTTATAAGAGCATTCTAATCCCGATAAATCGGGAAACTACCGATCCAAATTTTTATAAGAGCATTCTAATCCCGATAAATCGGGAAACTACCGATCCAAATTTTTA
>Ga0105048_10011775_pt1 | contig 13775 bp, 14 predicted proteins | sample MAT05_FD_78382 | JGI IMG/M metagenome (GOLD analysis project Ga0105048, IMG submission 78382) | Freshwater microbial communities from Lake Fryxell liftoff mats and glacier meltwater in Antarctica - MAT-05 | ecosystem: Environmental > Aquatic > Freshwater > Ice > Liftoff microbial mat | place...
CTGGCTCTCCCCGAGACGGATCGATACGGACACGCCCATCATCCTCCAGGGCCTAGATTTGACTCAAGCCCGACTGGTGTCACTCCAGCGGATGCTGAGAATATTATCCATGGAATCGACGGTCCGGCGTCGTGGTCGGCCGGCGAAGGATCGGCCCGAGCCGACGGAGGCTGAATAAACATGCCTGTCCAAGTTTCCGGGCGATCTGCCGGCCTTCGGCTGACGAACGGTTCCGCATCGGCGTACAATCTCCTCCGTCGTCGAATCCCCTCTCCGGAGTTCCCCATGTCCGTCGATCGCCGCTCCTTCCTCCTCGGTTCCGCGGCCGTGCTCGGCACCGCCGCCCTCGGCCGCACGGCCGAAGACAAAGACCCCTTCGGCGGGTTCACCGTCGGCATCCAGTCGTACACCTTCCGCAAGTTCAACCTCGAACGGGCGCTGAAGGAGACCAAGGAACTCGGGCTGGCGAACGCCGAGTTCTACCGCGGCCACATCCCGACCGACAGCAAACCCGAGGCGTTGAAGGGCATCTTGAAGTTGTGCGGCGAGTACGGCGTCAAGCCGGTCGCCTTCGGCGTCGAGAACTTCGGCAAGGACCACGACAAGAATAAGAAGCTCTTCGACTTCGCCGCCGCGCTCGGGGCCAAGTTCCTCAGTGCCGACCCGGACATGGACAGCTTCGACAGCCTCGACAAACTGGTCGAAGAATACAAGATCGGCATCGCCATCCACCCGCACGGCCCGGCGGGCGGCGGCAAGATGCACCGCTGGCGCGACGCCGAGATGATCATGAAGACCCTGAAAGGGCACCACGAAATGATCGGCACCTGCCTGGACACGGGGCACCTCATCCGCGCGGCGCAGCTCGAGATCAAACTCGACCCCGTCGAGCAGATCAAGATCATGGGTGCTCGCAACTTCGGCCTGCACTTGAAGGACCACGACAACAAACGCAAGACGGACGTGCCCTACGGCGACAAGACCGGCGTGCTCGACGTGTTGGGCGTGCTGAAGGCGCTGAAGGACGTGAAGTTCAAGGGGTACATCGCCATCGAGTACGAGGCCAACGAGAACGACCCCGCCCCGGACGTGAAGAAGTGCCTAACGTACTTCAAGGAACAAGTGACGAAACTGGGGTAATGGAATCGGGAATCGGGAGGCGCCGGCCTCCCGATTCCCGACTGGATTGCCCAACCCGTTTGCAATAATTCCGATGATGCACGAAACCCCTGCCCCAGCCGAAAACGACTTTCCCGAGCCGGAATTCCTCGACGGGGCCGCGCCGAAGCCGCACGAATGCACCATGGCCATGCTCGCCCACTTGGGCGGGCTGCTCTTCAGCTTCCTGCCGCCCGCGTACCTGATGCTGAAATTCCAAGATCGGTCGCATTATGTCGTCCGGCACGCCCGCGAAGCGGTGAACTTCCAACTCACGTTATTCTTCTACGCGTTCTTGATTTTGATCCCGTCCGCCGGCGTCGGCTTCGCGGTCTACGCCTGCAACGTCCGCTGGCCGGTCGCTTTGCTCGTCGGGGCCATCGTCGGCTTGGTGCTGTCGATCATCGTGGCGATTATCGCGACGGCGATCATCGTCATGGCGTGTCTAGCCGCAGGGAAAGGACGAGAATACCGCTACCCGTTCACCATCCGGTTGATTTGACCCCAATGCGCCCTGCGCCGGGAGAGTTCGGGACGTCCCGTGTCCACCCGCATGATTGGAATACCTGAAATCTATGGAGAAACGAAAGCGGCACCGGCGAAGCCGGTGCCGAAGTGTGGGGAGTTGCTGCCTATTTCAGGTGATCCGGAATCGGCGTGCCCTTATCACGGAACGCAATATAGGCGTTACGCCACTCGTAGTAGGGCTGCTTTTTCTCGACCACTTGGCCGGCAGGAATGAGTCCGCCGGGCCGTTCCCAAATGCAGATGGAGACGCAGTAGGTCACCTTGTTCTCGACAAAGGTTCGCAGATCGACAATATCGCCCACCTTGACATCTGAGAGCAGGTATGAGTTGGCCGGAGTGACGAGTTTGTGAACTTTGCCGGCGGCGAGGAAGTCGTGCATGGGGAATGTTTTTGGGACACCTTTTTCCAGAGTCATGAGGATCGAGTCCTTGGTCACGGCAAGCACAGTCCCCATCGCCGTATCGAGTTCCGTGCCGTTGAACGAAGTCTTCCGCTCCGGCTTTGCCGGTTGCTTGTCCTCGGCGCGGAGGCAGCCGATGGAGAGTACAAGGGCGAACAGCGCCAAGAGTTTGAGGATCGTGTTAATGTCACCGGGTGTGAGATGCACGGCTGGCGGGGATGAGTCTATCAAGACTTGAAGACACGCAATATTGTTATGTCACCTGCGATGGCGCAGTCCCACGAAGCACTCATCGTCGGCTTCGCGGCATCGACGAATTTTTCGTCGGCGATGATGACTTTTCAGAAGCGACCGGCCACGCCAGTCGCTGGCTCGTGTAAGACTGTCGGCGAGACTTTGGCCGCCGCCTTGATGGTGAATGTGCCCGCGCACGTCCAGAGATCCCGCTCCGCGCTGGTCGGTGTCCCGTTGACTTTCGCTTTGAACTCGCCCGCTTCGAAATAGACATCGCCGATCACTTGGACAGCGCCGAACTGCTTCTCGGCAATGGCGAATCCGAGTGTGAGCGTACCGTCCAAGACCCTCATGTTGCCCCGGATGTAGACGGTTTCTTCCGTCGCGAGACCGGGCTCCCAATGGGACACAGTCGAGAACGTGCCGCCCGCCATTGTGAAGCCGTTCTCGACCGTGAGAGTCAAGCCGTTGTCGATGACTATTTCTCCACCCAGCATCTTCAGTCAGGCGGGGCTGTCGTCGGTTCTACCTTTGATTTCGATGCTACATAGCGATGATCTCGAGTCGACCCGTGGCTTCCACCGTGATGCCTTGTGTTCGACTGAGCTTGGCGATGAACGTGCCCCCTTCGACCACCATCGGTTTCTGCACGGCGCCCGGCACGGGATTGGCGTTGATAAACTGGCCGAGTTGGGTTCCGTCCAATGATTGAGGCCGGACGAAACTGCCGGCGAACATGTGGAGAGTCGCTTCGTTCGCAAACCCAATCGTCCCGTTCCCGTACTGCAGAGTCGTGCCACTTTCCACGCTCAGCGTAGTCCCCGTTGTCACTGTGGCGTTACCCAAGCCAATGACACCGTCGACGTCGAGATCCAAGAGGTGTACCACGCCGGTTGTCGAAGTGTTGTTCAGCGTCCCGCCGGTGAATTGGAACGACTCGGTCACGACCAAGGCATTGACGCCGTCGGCGGCGCCGAGTTGGCCGATGCTACCGATCCGCAGTTCAAGCGTGTCGGGGTGCTGGTTGTCGCGCGTCGAGACGGTGCCGGTGTAGTGATCCACCAAATGCAGCGACTGGAGCGTCGAAAGGCTTTCGGGTACCGTGGCGTGGGCGTCCGGATTGATCGACCAGCTCCGGCGGAGGACTTCCGGCAGATAGATCCCGTCCGGCAGCGTGTCTTGCGGGCCGACGAAGTAAAGGTCGTCTTCGGCCGTCGGGGTCTTCCAGAAGTGCGTGTCGTCATCTTCGTCTTGGAGCACGGTGCCGGGGATCGGCACGGGCGTGCCGCCACTGCCGGCCGTGTAGTCGTACCAGTTTTGATCATTCGTGAAGTTGCTCGGATCGACGCCGGCCCAGATGAGTGCGGCCGGGACTTCACGCATTTACAAGCCCTCCAACTTAAGCTTGGCAAGCTGGGAGGGGGGCAATGCGGGTGGACTTGGACATCGACCGTGAGATCCAACCGAAGATTCGCTGAAAGATGCAAAGCTCCCGTGCGGGAAGTGAGGGCGTGGCTGCAACTGGGATAATTAAAACGAATCTCACAAAGGGTTCAAGGTGAAGGTGATGAATACGCGGTGAAGATCGTGAGTGTGATTCGTGATGGCTCGATCCTCGCTTACCGCATCCAATTACAGCTGGCTGCCGCGAGAATTACAAAACAGTATTCACACTACCAGCAACAACTTCGCGCAGGCGGCGGCACCGATGAAGCCGGCGTCCGAGCCGAGTTCCGCGAAGACGATCCGCACGCTTTTGCCGGGGAAGGGCAAGGCATACCGGCGGACATCGGCGGCGATCTTGGCCCGGAACCATTCCCCGGCCTCGGTCATACCGCCGCCGTAAACAATCACCTCCGGATCGACCGTGGCGATGGCGGCGCAGGCCCCGAGCGCTAAAAAGTAGGCCGTGTCGTCCACGACTTTGATCGCGCAGTCGTCGCCGGAGCCGGCGAGGTCGAAGATCACCTTCGCCGTCAGTTCGTCGTCGTTGGCGGTGTAGAACTCTTTCAGTTTCGTCGGGCCGCGCCAACAGGCCATCTCTTCGCGGGCGCGGCGGGTCACGGCGGTGGCGCTGGCGTAGGCTTCGAGGCAGCCCCGCGCCCCGCAGCCGCAAAGCCGACCGCGATCCGGCATGTCGATGCGCAGGTGGCCGAGTTCCCCGCCGTGGCTGTGCTTGCCTTCGATCACGGTATCGCCGACGAGGATCCCGCCGCCGACGCCGGTGCCGAGCGTGAACATGACCATGCTGTGGGCGCCGCGGCCGGCTCCGATCCATTTCTCGCCGAAGGCCGCGGCGTTAGCATCGTTCTGGAAGGCCGTGGGTTTGTGGAACATCGCGGCAATGCGGTCCCGCACCGGTACGTTTTTCCACGGCTTCAAATTCGGCGGATCGAGGATCAATCCGGCTTGGATATCCATGAGGCCCGGAGTCGCCACGCCGATGGCGTCGATGTCGGCCATCGTCAACTTCGCGGCGGCGACGGCTTGTCGGATCGTTTCGCCCATGGTTTCGAGGCCGGCCTCTTGCCCGCGCTCCGGGTTCGTCCGCAGCGCGACTGCGGGGAAGGCCCGGCCGGTGCCATCGACGACCGCGGCTTTCATGGTGGTGCCACCGACATCCAACCCGACGAAATGCTGTGCCGCCGCCATGATCGCCATCCGGAAGGAGAGGAGTGAGGATTGTTGTAGCCTTAGAAATGGCGGAATCCACGGTTGTTCGAACCGCGGATTCGCAGGCGGAAGTTGCGCCGGGGAGACAGGGTCGAAGCCGGGCGTCGATTCAACCGACCGTCGTCGGAATGCCTTCCAGCGATGCGGCGGGCCGCCGGTGGGAGAGGTTCGGCATCAAGTCGTACATCGTCCGCGTGATTTCCTCGCGGATTTCGAGGAAAGCGCGGGCGCAATCCGGGTCGAAGTGCCGGCCCGCTTGGGCTTCGACTTCCGCGAAGGCTTCCTCCGGGCTGCGGCCTTTCTTACCGACGTGGTAGGGGCGGTTCGAGGTCATGGCGTCGAAGGCGTCCGCGACGGCCACGATGCGGGCCAGGAGGTGGATGTCGGTCTTCGCCAGTCGGTCCGGGTAACCGGTGCCGTCCCAACGCTCGTGGTGATTTCGGATGATCGGGATGCAGGGGTGCAACTCGGGGATCGTCGAAAGGTACTCGGCGCCGAGCGTCGTGTGGGTTTGCATCACGGCGAATTCCTGGGCCGTGAGCTTGCCGGGCTTTCGCAGGATTTCGTCCGAGATGCCGATCTTGCCGATGTCGTGCAGCGGGGTCCCGAGCTTGATGAGTTCGATCTCGTCGTTCGACAAGTCCATGTGCGTGGCCAGCGCCGTGGCGTATTCGGTGACGCGCTTCGTGTGCCCGCCGGTGTACTCGTCGCGCAGTTCCACCATTTGGGCCAACACCATGATGGTGTTGACGAACAGCTCGCGCTGTTTGCGCAGCAGCAGGGCGCACTCGATGCCGGCCGAGACGTTGGCCGCGAGGGCATCGGCGAGCATCAGGTCGTCTTCGGTGAACGGGTCTTGCATGATGCCGCGGTCGAGGTGCAAGACGCCGAGTTTGCGCCGCGGCGTCCGCAGGAGTACGCACAATATCGACGACATCGCCCCGTCCGCGATGCTCTGGGTCAGCAGGTCCTTTTCGTCTTGAACGTTCTTGTACAGGGCCGATTCGCCTTTGATGAAGCAGCGGTTCGTCAGCCGTTTGCTGAAGTGGAACCGGCCGCGTGCATCACCGTTGCCGACGACGAGCGAGCGCAGTTTCAGCTTGGGTTCTTCCCCGGTGGCGATGCCGGTGGAGTCGCCGAGGACGATGGCGCCGCGTTGGGCGTCGAGGACGCTGACAGCGTCGTTGAGAATACTATCGAGGAGTTGATCTTCGGTTTCGAGGTAGACCAGGTGGTGGCCGGCCCGGAGCAGCGCCAGCAGTTGATCTCCGGCGCGGGGCATTTGATCGCGGCCGAAGGCGACCCGGCGGATGCCTTCGTCGAAGCCGCCTTTCATCGTCGCGGCCATCACCATCGAATCGGACGGCGGGCCGTCCGGCGTCGCGTCGGTCACTTCCACGAGGAAGGCCACTTTACCGAACTGGACGATGTCCCGCGGCTGCAAGACGTGGTCCCCGGCCGTGATGCGCGAGCCATTGATGTAGGTGCCGTTGGTGCTCTCGAGGTCGCGGACGAGCCAGCTTTCCGGGGTTTCGGCTGCCGAGGCACGACGAACGACCTCGGCGTGGCGCCGGCTCACGGATGGATCTTCCAGCATCAATTCGAACTGGGGCAAGCGACCGACTCGGATCAGGTTCGGGTGTTCCCAAACCTGCCCTTTGATCACCCCGCTGACTCCGCGGAGCCTCATGACGCGTTTCATGGCCGCCTTCTCCCGCCGCAATCCCGAGAACGTGTTTTACAAGACTAGCACACGCAATCCGACGCGGGGCGGAGTCGAGCCGAATTCATTCTCCGCAGCGACAATCTCGCACGATCCTCACCATCCTCACACTTTGTCCTCACGGCCGCGCAATGTGAACCGGAAGGTCGAACCGACTCCGACGGTGCTTTCAACGGTCACGGTGCCTCCGTGGGCTTCTACAAACGACTTCACGATGGCGAGGCCCAATCCGATGCCCCCCACTTTGCCCGGATCCGTTTCGAGTTTGTCAAAGATCTTGTCGATGCGCTCGGCGGGGATGCCTTCGCCGTTATCAGCGACCCAGCATTCGACTCGACCGTCCACGAGTTGCGCGCCGATGGTCACTTCCCCGCGCGGCGTGTATTTGATGGCGTTGGCGATGAGGTTCTGGAATACCCTCGTGAGCAAACTCGCATCGGCGTAGGCCGCGAACTCTTCGGGGACGCCATTTACCAACCGTGTGCTGCTCGACCCGGCGACGGGTTGGAGGTCGTGCGTCAGGCTTTCGACCAGCGCCCAGAGGTCGATCGACTGGCGATCGAGCGCGATGCCGCCTTCGGTCTGGATGTGGGCGCTCTCCTTCAGAACTTTGTCGATCAGCGATTCGATCGCCTTCACGTTGCGTTGGAGCGTCTGCAGCATTTTCGCGGTGCGGGTATCCGTCTCCGGTCGGGCGAGTTTTAGTTCGAGCACCTTCGCCGCCAAGGCGATGGCGCTGAGAGGCGAGCGCAGGTCGTGGGCAACGAAGGCCAAGTACTCTTCGCGGCGGCGCTGGACTTCGAGCGCCTGCCTCGTGGCGAAAGTCTGTACGGCGAGCCCGATGGCGCCGTCGAAGACGCGATTGGAAATGTGGAACGCGCGCCCGAACAAACCCGAGCCGTGCCGCTCGGCGAGATCGTGGACGCAGCCCCGGAGTATGTTGTATTCGGCCACCACTTCGACGATGTCGAAGCCGTCCTCGAAGCGCTGCCGGCCGTGTTGGAGCGGCGTGGCGTCGAGCAATTGCTCGGGGATCGTTTCGTCGAGCACTTTCCGAAAAGCCACCGACAACTCGCCGAGGAATTCGGGGATGTGGTCGTTCAACGTCGGGGTATCGAGCGGTTTCGCCGAGGGCAATTCGCGCACTAGTCTGCGCCATTCGCTCAGCAGCGCGGAACGCTCGGATTCGATCAACGCGGCCAACTGCGGCAAGTTCTCAACAGCCATCCCAAACTCCGTGATCCGACCACTATCTAGCGGCATTGTATGGAGTTCTGTTCCTCTCAAGGCCTGTCGAACGGCCGGCCCAAGGAAACGTCGTGCCGGTGGAGTCCGGCGCGCGGTTGGCGGACATCGTTCGCGAAGATGTTGTCGTCGGGGGTGCCAAGGGACGGCAGCGTGGTGAATCGGACGGAGCCACCCGCCGTGAGCACATTCCAACCGCCGTGGGATGCCGAGCCGGACAAATCGGCCGAGATCGGCAGCATGTCGCTGCTGGATTCCGGGTCGGGGAGCCTCGGGCCGATCAATTCGCCCGACAGGCCGCGGTACCCCAAAGAATAAGCGTAACCGACGTCGGTCGACGGGCCATCGCTCGGGCAGAAAGGCTTGAGGGTGGGCGGGTATTGCCCTTCGCGGGCGAGTTCCGCAACGAACGCCCCGGCCGTCGGGACCCGGTCGGTGCCGACTTGGGGGAAACGCCCGCCGTGGGTGTCCGAGTAGCCCGCCAAGGATGTGTGCAACTCGCGGAGATGATCTTGGCAGGCGACCGTCTGCGAGCGCTGGCGCATCTTTTGGATCGTCGGTAGCAACAGGCCGAGGAACACGAAGGCGATGCACGCGGCCACAATGATATCGGCCCGCGGCCGGCCGACGAACGACGGCCGGTCGTTGGCCCAAGTTCGCGGCGTCGCCAGCGGGGTCGGTTCGCCTTGCGGGTGGTTCGCCAAATATTCGGCGACGTGCGCGATCGAAGCGAGGGCCAAGCCTTGGGGAGTCGAATCCGAGGTCCGCTCGGAGTTCAAGTAAGCCAAGTGCGACTCCAACAACTCGAGCTTGCGAGCTGTCGCGCGGTCTGACGCGAGGTGCTCTTCGAACACCGCGCGCTCGGCGCCGGACAACTGCCCCAAGGCGTAATCGATGAGATGGTCGTTCATGGGAAAACCTCCGCCGCCACGGTTTTCAACTCGGAACTATTCTGCCGGGTTCATCGCCTCGATCAACTTCGCCAAGGCCGCGTGCAATCGGGATTTCACGGTGCCCAACGGCACGCCCAAAATCTCGGCCGCATCTTGGTACTTCAACCCTTGGAAGTACGTCAAGATCACAACCTGTTTCAGTAAATCCGGCAGGTTCGCCACGGCATCCCGGACTTGCTGCCGACTCTCGCCGAGTTCCACTAACTGGAGGGGGCTGGGCCCGGTCGCTTCGAGCACGATGAACAGATTTTGGGCCGATTCTTCGGCGGAATCGTCGCCGGGCGGCATCAAGGCCGTCGTGTCGCGTCGCCGGGCCCGCCGCCGCATCGCATCGATCGCTTGGTGCGTGGCGATGGTGTAGATCCACGGCCGGGCGGGCCGACCCGGTTCGTACTGCTGGATCTTCTTGAACACCGCGAGGAATGTGTTCTGAAACACATCCGCGGCCAAGTCGGCATCGCCGACGTAGCGCCGGAGGTAACCGAACAATTCCCGTTCGTATTTGCGAACCAGCGGGCCGAACCACTCCCGTTGCCCGGAGCGGATCCGGGCGAGCAGGTCTTCGTCGGAGAGCGGATCGTCGGCCGTGGGCAAGCTGTTCACCCTGCTGATTCTACGCCCGGCGGTGAGGTTGGGTTCGCGGAAGCGCGGGGAATGACGGGTGGCATCCCCCACCGGCGAACGAGGTTGACCGGGATGCTCCGGCCGATAACTTTGCACGGGTTTCCGATTTCTATGAAATCCGCGTGCGTCGTTCCGTCAGTGTTTACAATCATCCCCACACGAAAACTCTGGACACTGTCAGTAGACCGTGCCAATCCCACGACCCGCGAGCCATAGCAATGCCCCGTCCGAACGACCGCGCCGTCGATCAACTCCGGCCGCTGAGCTTCCGGCGGAAGTTCACCCGGCAGGCTCCCGGCAGCGTGCTCGTGAGCATGGGGAACACCGTCGTCCTCTGCACCTGCTGCGTCGAGCCGAAAGTGCCCGACTTCCTCGTCGGCAAGGGCCGCGGCTGGCTCACGGCGGAATACGGGATGCTGCCCGGCTCGACGAACACCCGCAAAGCGCGCGACAAAGCCGGGAAGGTGGATGGCCGCAGCGTCGAAATCCAACGGCTCATCGGCCGAAGTTTGCGATCCATCGTCGATTTGTCGAAGCTCGGCGAGCGGACGCTCTGGATCGACTGCGACGTGATCGACGCCGACGGCGGCACCCGCACCGCGAGCATCAACGGGGCCTACGTCGCCCTCGTCGATGCGTTGACCTCGGTCGCGGACAAACTGCCCTGTCCGATCTCGGAAATCTTAACCGACAGCGTCGCCGCCGTCAGCGTGGGACTCGTGGACGGCGAAGTACGGCTCGACTTAGAATACGTGGAGGACCGCGATGCCGAGGTGGACTTCAACGTGGTGATGACGGGCGCCGGGAAATTCATCGAAGTGCAGGGCACCGGCGAAGAAGCGACCTTCACCCGCAGCCAACTCGACGGCTTGGTCGATTGCGCCGCCACGGGCATCGCGGTTATCTCGAAGCTCCAACTGGCTTCGCTCGGGAACTGACTCGGAGGCCGACTATGGCGATGATGGCGAATAACATCTTTTTGAAGATTCTGAGCCGGGAGATCCCGGCGAGGATCGTCCACGAGGACGACCTGTGCATAGCGTTCCACGACGTCAGTCCGCAGGCGCCGGTCCACGTCCTCATCATCCCGCGGAAGGTCATCCGCACCCACGCGGACATCGCGCCGGAAGACGCGCCGCTGCTCGGGCACATCCACCTGGTCGCGGCGAAGTTGGCCGCGCAACTCGGCCTCGGCGCCGGTTACCGACTAGTATTGAATTGCGACGAGCTGGCCAGGCAGACGGTGCCGCACCTCCATCTGCACCTGCTCGGCGGCCGCGATTTGGGCTGGCCCACGGGTTGAACCGATGACCGACGACGAATTGAAAGCCCTATTGGGCGAACGTATCGCGGCCGTGGAAGCGCGGGTGACAGCGGCTTGTCAGCGGGCCGGTCGGCCGCGGAACGCGGTGGCGATTGTGGCCATCACCAAGACCGTCTCCGTGCGGGTCGCGGGGTTGCTGCCGGAACTCGGCCTACCCGACTTGGGCGAAAATCGCCCCCAGGAATTGTGGAAGAAAGCCGCGGCGATCCCCGGCGCGACATGGCACTTCACCGGGCATTTACAGCGCAACAAGATCGAGCAGACACTCCCGCTCATTTCAATGATGCACACGCTGGATAGCTTCCGTCTCGCGAAATCCATTGACAGCTTCAACGCTTCGATCCCGATCCTTCTCGAGTTGAACTGTAGCCGGGAATCGGCGAAGGGAGGCTTCGCTCCGGAAGAACTCCGTGTGATCGGCGATACATTGGTGCCACTCGAGGGGTTACTGATCACAGGATTAATGACGATGGCCGCGCACTCCGACGATCCAGACATGTCCCGTTCGACGTTCGTGGAACTGAGGGAGTTACGTGATCGACTCGAAAGCTTCATGCAGCGAGAACTGCCTCATCTCTCAATGGGCATGAGCAACGATTTTGAAATTGCCATCGAAGAGGGTGCCACGCACATCCGCCTCGGTACGGTACTGTTCGAAGGGCTAGAAGGGGTGTAGCAACGATTCTCGATGGTTTTTAGGATGAGCCTGTCTTGTAGGGTGGGCCGAGTCTTTGAGTCCCACCATTTCCCACCGGTGGACGTGGTGGGACTCGAAGACTCGGCCCACCCTACAAAAGCTCCAAGAATCGTCGCTACACCCAGCGGTTACCGCCGCTCGGTACGTTGCGCCGGAACGGATACGATGCAGGACAAGGAGACACCCGTGCTAGAACTCACCGAACAGCAATGGCAAGCGTTGGAAATCCCCAACGAGACTCCGGCGCGCCTCGTGAACCCATCGACGCAAGAACGGTTCGTATTGGTGAGCGAAGCGGAGTACACGCGGCTGACCGACGATGACTACGAATACGACGACAGTCCGTGGACGATGGAAGAAATGCACGCTCTCGCTTGGGAAGCCGGCCAGCGAGCCGGTTGGGACGAGATGACCGAATACGATGATCTGCCGCAGGGAGCATGAAACGCGGCGATGTTATTCTCGTTCGATTTCCACATCCCTCGGGCATTCGCGGAAAGAAACGCCCGGCTGTGATCGTTCAATCGGATGCCTACTCCGGGAAGATTCGATCACTCGTCGTCGCCGAGATTACGGGCAACTTGTCGATGGCGAATGATCCCTGTTGTCTCTTCATCGATTCGAATTCCGCAGATGGCAATGCCACTGGGATCATCAAGGATTCCCTCGTGTCTTGCCTGCTGCTCGTGACGGTGGCCGCAGATGCCAGTTCCGTGATTGGCACAGTATCCCAAAAATATGGTTCAATAGCTCAATGCATGCCTGAAAGTCGCCCTCGAAATCCCTTGATCGCCTTGCCTTCCCACAGTCCCACCGCAACCGCGTACGGCACAAGTCCGGCTAGCACACCCAGCACAATCCCCGGCCATGTCGGCTCGGGTTCGCCCAGCGCTAACCAAATGCCCGTCGGCAGTGTCACGCATATCAACGGAGTAGCCCAAGCTTTCAAGTAGCTGCTGCGGCGGACCCCGAGTTGCCTACGGGTGAATTCGAGTACGAACGAGCAGAATAAAATATTCGGCACGGCCACCGCCACCGCGACCCCTGCGACGCCGTGCGAATGGATCAGCGCCAGCATCAGCAGCAAATTCAACGCGGCTTCGCCGAGGGCGGCGCGGGCGAACCAGCTCAGCCGCCCGAGCCCGTAGAGCACCCGCGACGCCACCGATTGAGCCACGCCGATGGTCAACGTGAACGACAGAATCACGAGCGTCGGGTAGGCCCCCGGCACGAAATCGTCGCCGACCCAGCGCTTCAAAAACGCCGCGCCGAACTGGAGTAGGCCGATTTGAACCGGCAGCACGAAATAGAGCAGCCAGCGCGTCGCCTGCAAATAGAGCCTGCGGATGCCCTCGGCATCGCCGCGGGCGTCCATCGCCGCGACCCCCGGCATCAGCGTCGTCGTGATCGTCCTCAGTAGCGACTTCGCATATTCCACCAACCGCCCCGCGGTAGCGAAGTAGGTCACTTGGCCCGCCGGGAGTACGAGGCCGATGACGATGGCCCCCGTCTGCACGGTGATCCGCCCCGCCAGCAAGGCGAGGAAAGCATCGGTGCTGGAAGTGCGCACGGTGCGCAGGGTCTCGCGGTCGATGTACCGGCTCCGCAAATGCAACTCGGGGAGCGCGCGGAAACTGAAAATCGCCATCGCCGCGTGTTCGAGGAGATTCGTGATGAGCGACACCACCGCCAAGGGCAAAAGCGTGTGCCAACGATCCACGACGATCAAGAAGCCGACCGTGCGGAGTGCCAATCCGACGATGCGGATGAGGCTCTTGGCGGTGAAGCGTTGTAAGCCATCGAGGATGCACGGGAAGGTGCTCAGCGGGAGCGTCAGCGACAAGTTCACCAGCATCAGCAACATGAACGGCAGCACATCGCCTGGGTCGCCGGCTTTCGCTTCCAACTTCTCGCCGAGCATCCACAGTATGGGGGCACCGACGGCGAACGCCACCGCCCCGGCCGCGATCAACACCGCCAAGCAGCAGGTGCTGATACGGTTGACACGTTCCGCGTCCGGTTTGGAGGTGTGCCCGGCGATCGCGCGCACCAAGCACGCCGCGATGCCGAGGTCGAGCAACGTGAAGTAGGCCAGCACCGATTCGACGACGCACCAAACGTCGTACTGCGGCTTGCCGAGCGAGGCAATGAGGTACGGAGTGAGGAAGAACGACACCGCCAGCGTGGCGGCGAAGGCCAGCCAATTCGTGGCCGC
>Ga0105048_10011777_pt1 | contig 13774 bp, 15 predicted proteins | sample MAT05_FD_78382 | JGI IMG/M metagenome (GOLD analysis project Ga0105048, IMG submission 78382) | Freshwater microbial communities from Lake Fryxell liftoff mats and glacier meltwater in Antarctica - MAT-05 | ecosystem: Environmental > Aquatic > Freshwater > Ice > Liftoff microbial mat | place...
CCCGTCCCGGAACGACCGGCCCGGCAGGCCCGGCAGCGGCCGCCGGCACCGATTCGATGACCGATGGAAAGCACGCCAGCAGCAGTGCGGCGCAGACGGCAGTGGCACGATGTCGCGTCCGCATCAGTTTCCCTGGGCCAGTCGATACGCCTCGTTGCGCGGCACGCCGAACTCCTCTTGCAGGTGACGAACCGTGTCCCGAACCGAGACCCCTTCCGCGCGCAATGCGACGGCACGCCGCGCCGCGCCTTCCTGATCGGGGACGACCGGCGGCGCCCCCTCCAGCAGCAGCACGACCTCGCCGCGCGGGGCGGTCGTCTCGTAGTACGCAGCGAGTTCCGCCACCGTTCCGCGCCGGAACTCCTCGTGCAGCTTGGTCAGCTCGCGGGCCACGACGGCGCGCCGCTCCCCGCCCCCCGCCCTCAGCAGCGCGGCGAGCAGTTCCCCCACCCGGGGCGGCGCCTCGTACAGCACCACGGTGTGCGTCGTCGCCAGCGCCGCGGTGGCAGCGGCCTCGCGTTCCGCCGCCGCGCGCGGCAGGAAGCCGAGAAAGGTGAACGCACCGACGGGCAGGCCGCCGGCCACCAGCGCGGCGAGGATCGCCGACGGGCCGGGGATCGGTGTGATCGTAATGCCCGCCGCCACCGCCGCTTCCACCAGCCGCGACCCCGGATCCGACACCAGCGGTGTTCCGGCATCGCTGATCAGTGCGATGTCGTGCCCCTCGCAGAGTCGCGACACCAGCCGCGGCGCCTGCTCCGCCTCATTGTGGGCGTGATAGCTGCGCACCGGTGTGGTCACGCCAGCCCAGGCCAGGAGTGGGCTGCTGTGGCGCGTGTCCTCGGCCACGATCAGCGAGACGCGCTGCAGCGTCTCGATTGCGCGCGGCGAGAGGTCGGCGCGGTTGCCGATCGGGGTGGAGACGATGTAGAGCGTGCCGGTCATGTGACACGCAAGATGGGCCGGCCGTCGTTGCGGCGGCACCACCGCGAACCACGACGGGGTGCACCGTCCGGTGCACCCCGTCGCCCATCACCGACCGGAACACCGGCCAGTGCACGACTCAGACGTGCTTCTCGAAGTACGTCTGCAGCTGTGACTTCGGCATGGCACCGACGACCTGATCCACCACCTTGCCGTCCTTGACGAACAGCAGGGTCGGGATCGACCGCACCTGAAAACTGGCGGCCGTCTTCTGGTTGGCATCCACATCGAGCTTGGTGATCTTCACCTTGCCCTCGTACTCAATCGCCAGCTGATCGAGGATCGGGGCGACCATGCGGCACGGGCCACACCAGGTCGCCCAGAAGTCCACCACCGCGAGGCCCTTGTGATCAAGGACTTCGTTCTGAAAATCGCCGTCGGTGACGGCTGTCACGTTTGCCATGATTCTCTCACCTGTCGTGGGCGGCCGCATCCGGCCCCCCCGCTAGAGTTCTCTGCCTCATGCCAGATACCGCACCACGCGGCACCCGCATCGCCCACATCGGCATCGCCGTCGAGACGCTCGACGCGGTCCTGCCGTTCTACCGCGACATCCTCGGCCTGCCGGAAGTCCCCCTCGATGACGCCGACGGCGCCCGCATTGCCGGCGTCGCCGCCGGAGAGTCCCTCGTCGAACTGCTCGAGGCCCAATCTCCTGATACCCCGATCGGCAAATTTGTCACCAGGCGGGGGCCCGGCATTCACCATATCTGCTTCGCCGTGGACGACCTCGACGGCACCCTCGAGCGCTGCAAGGCGTTCGGCATCCGGGTGATCGATGCGGTCCCGCGGGTGGGGGCCGAGGGAAAGCGGATCGCCTTCCTGCATCCCGCCAGCACCGCCGGCGTGCTGATAGAACTATCCGAATACTAGCGTCGAGGTTCCTGCGGTTGCGACGAACAGAAGCCGCGCATCGGCGCGAGGTCGGCATTTTCGACGAACCAGCGGGCGTCCGGACCGAGCACGGTGGCCATGCTGGTCTGGGCGACCAGCGTCCCGCGGCGGAGTTCGACCTTGAGGTTCCGGGCACCGGCGGTCACGGGGAGATCGCTCAGGATCCGGTAGGAGTCATGATTGAAGTTGCACTGCATGACGAGGATCCGCTTCTCGAGCTCGGCACGGTCCTTCATCCGTTCCCGCGCCGACCCTCGCGCGGTGCCCCAGATGATCGAGGTCGCCTGGATGTCGCCGGCACGGATCGAGGTGAGGAACTGCTCGACGGCCTGCCGGGATCCTGCTGCCCCGGCCACCGCAGGGGTAGGGGCAGTCGCATTACGTGAACCGCCGGAGCGGCAGGCTCCCAGAACGAGCATGAGCGCCAATACTGTCCGTCGCATCACGTTTACCACTCCATGGGTCTGATTTGAGTATGCCGAGCGAAGGTAATCCGGAGGGGACTTCCTCACCACGCAGCGCGCTGTACCAGCGGCTGTATGTGAACATCGATCACGTGGCCACGCTGCGACAGGCGAGGCGCGGCAGTGCGCCCGACCCGGTCGAGGCGGCCCGCTGGTGCGAGGACGCCGGCGCGGATGGCATCACCGTCCACCTCAGGGAGGATCGACGGCACATCCAGGATGCTGATGTGGAAACCCTGTCGCGGACGGTTCGATCCTGCCTCAACCTCGAGATGGCCTGCACCGAGGAGATGCTCGCGATCGCGCTGCGGCTCGCCCCGTACCAGGTCACGATCGTCCCGGAGCGGCGCGAGGAGATCACCACCGAGGGTGGACTGGACGTACTCCGGGACCCTGTCGGACTGCGACGAACGGTCGACGCGCTGAACACCGCCGGCATCCGGACCGCCCTGTTCATCGATCCCACCGTCGACGCCGTGCTCGCATCGCGGGATGCGGGAGCTGCGGCCGTCGAGCTGCACACTGGCCGATATGCGCATCACCCGCGCGATGCGACGCCCATCGCGGCCCTCGCCGCTGCGGCTGAGGCCGGCGTCGCGGCGGGCCTCGCCGTTCATGCCGGCCACGGGCTCTCCGTCGCCAACGTCGCTCCCGTCGCGGCCATCCCGGCCATCGAGGAACTGAACATCGGCCACGCGCTCATCGGGCGCAGCATTCTGATCGGGATCGCCGGCGCGATCCACGAACTGCGGGCTGTCATGACCGCGGCTCGCCCCCGGCGCTGAGCTGCGCCGTGGAGCGGCGTCGGTGCCGCATGTAGCTTGCAGGCAGCACGAGTCGTCCCTCGGGATGTACCGTCACCCACCCGTCATCAATGTCTGCCGGTCTCATCGATTTTTTCGTGCTGGAAGCGAGTGATTACGTCGACCGGCTGCAGCGTCTCGCGGCCACGGACGACGTGCAGGGCCCCGACGCGCCCACATTCCACAAGCTCGCGCGCGGGCTTCGCGGGAGCGCCACCATGGCTCGGCTCAGCAGCTTTGCCGGCACGGCATCGAGCGTCGAACGCGGCGCCCGATTGCTCCACGAAGGCCGGATCGCCTGGACGCCCGAGCTCGCCACTCGCATGGCCGAGGCGCTCGCCGAGTTGCGCGCGCTCATCCCGATGGCGCGCCTCTGGGGCGACGGTCATGACCGTCGGGCCCGCGAGGCCGAGGGTCGTCTGATGGCGGTGCTGGACGCGGTCGAGCGTCGCGGAGAGCAAATGCAGCGCGGCGGCGGTCAGGCGACGCCGGTCCGCGCGCCTGAAGCACCGAACTCCGCCGTGACGGCCTTCTTCGATCGTGTCGGGCGTGGTGTGGCAGCACCAGTCGGTACCGAGCTCGGCACCGCGCCCGTTTCCGCGATCCCTGCTGCACGTTCCGAGTCTCCACCGGTTGCGGCGACGACGCCGGCGTCACGTCCGATTGCGCGTGCCCTGTCGGCACATCCACCAGCAGTTCTGACCGCCCTGTCCGACGTCCATATGCCCATCGTCCCGATCGCCTCGCTCGCGCCAAGCGCCGACGCCGACCACGTCATCTTCCGCGCGCCCAATCCGGCCATCACCTACGACCAGCGGTTCGCGGCCGATGTGTCGCCGCTGGTCGGATCGCTGCGCGCGCGCCTCGCGCCGCTGCGTCAGGGCGTGGTGCAGGAGGCGAGCGCCGACATGGTCGCGGCATTCCGACCGGTGCTCGTCTCGCTGCGCGACATCGCCGCGAGCTACCAGCACGATGACATTCGGAGCTTCTGTGATGCGGTACTGACCGCGCAGGCACCGCTCCCGGCGCCGACGGCCGGCGCCCTCGACACTGCGCTGTCGGTGATCCTGCAGCCGGACGTCGCGGCGCATCTGCGCGCGCAGCGGCTGGCCGAGTTGCGGCGCGTGGTGCTGGTGGCGACGCCGCTCAGCGGCAGCACGCAGGCGGCGCCGGCCGTGCGGGCAGAGTCAGTCTTTCCGGCGCAGCAGCGACTTCGCACTCCGCTGTCCGTCCCGCCGGTTCCCCCGTCGCCGGCACCGACCACATCGCGTCCGACCCCCGCGGCACCCAGCGGTCGCGCGCTCGACTCACTGCTCACGAGCAGCCTCGAGAGGACGCGCGAGCTCGAGAAGACGCCACTCAACCTGATCGCGATTGCCGAGCCACCCGCCGCCAGCCCGCCAGCCATGGCATCGCGCGGCCCGGACGGCGAGCCCGACGTCGTGCCGATCGACTCGCTGTTCTACCGCGGCCCGCGCGCACTGTCACGCGCTCGCCATGTGGTGAGCCAGCTCCGCTCGGGCGGCACGCCGCACGACGCGGGACTCATCGACGAGCTGTTCGACCTCGTGGAGCTCGCCGGGAGCGCGAGCTGACGAACGGATCGCCATGATCCGCGCGCGGCTGCAGACCGCCGTCGGCGCGGTGCTCACGATCCTGCTGCTCGCGTGGACGCTGCGTGACGTGAATCCCCCGGTCCTGCTGGCGCAGCTGCGCAGCGCGAATCTCTGGCTCCTGCTGTTGTCCGCCGCAGTCGCCACGGCGATATTTCCGCTGCGCGCGGTGCGCTGGACGGTGCTGCTCGAGCCCATCGCGCCCAATCTCCGCCTCATCGACGCGTGGCGCGCGGTGGCGATCGGCATGATGATCAACAACGTGCTGCCCGCGCGCGCCGGTGAGTTCGCCCGTGCCTATGCGCTGTCGCGAGAGACGACCGAGGTGCCGTTCACGAGCGCGCTCGCCTCCATCGCCCTCGACCGCGTCTTCGATGCGCTGGTGGTGTTCCTGCTGATGTTCGGCGCGATGCTCGCGCCCGGGTTTCCGGCCGGCGCGACGATCGCCGGCCGTCCGGCGACGGCCCTCGTCGGCACCTGGGGCATTGCCGCGTTGCTGGTGGTGTTTGCCGGCGCGGCGATGGTGGCCCTGCGGCCGGCCATCGTGCACGCGGTGACGACACGCCTCGTGCGCGCGATCGTGCCGCGATGGGAGTTGCGCGTGACCAGTCTCGTCGATCAGGCGACGGCGGGTCTGGCCGTGCTCAGAAGTCCCTCGCGCTTCCTTCGCGTGCTGTGGTGGACGGTGGTGCACTGGCTCACCAATGCGCTCGCGTTCTGGCTTGCCTTTCGCGCCGTGGGGATCTCGGCCCCGTTCACCGGCGCACTGTTCCTGCAGGGCCTGATCTCGGTCGGGGTGGCCATTCCTTCGTCGCCTGGCTTCTTCGGCCCCTTCGAGGCGTTTGCCAAGGTGGGACTGCAGGTCTACGCGGTCCCGGTCACGCTGGCCGTCACGTGGGCCGTCGGCTTCCATCTCCTCTCGTTCGTGCCGATCACGGCGCTCGGCGCCTTCTACTTCTCGCGACTCGGGCTGTCGCTGCGGGAGCTGCGCGGCGGCGCTGGCCAGACGGCCACTGCCGATGCCTGACGCGCGGATGGCGCACGCGCGCGTGACGGCGTGGGCGAAGGTGAATCTCGACCTCCGCATCCTCGCTCGCGAGGCTGACGGCTACCACCAGCTCGAGACGATGTTCCAGCGGATTTCGCTTGGCGACGACGTCGAGGTGCGACTCACCGAGGGTTCGGGAATCCGGCTGCACTGCGCGCCGTCGGTGGGCGTGCCCGAGTCGCAGAACCTGGCCTGGCGGGCCGCGGCGGCCTATCGCCACACCGCCGCGTGGCCCCCGGCAGACGCACGGATCGACATCACGATTGCAAAGGCAATTCCGACCGGCGGTGGTCTCGGTGGCGGCAGCGCCGATGCGGGCGCGGTGCTGCGGGCGCTCGACGCGCTCAATCCGCAGCCGCTGGCGCTGCCGGCGCTGCTGTCCCTCGCCGCGACACTCGGAGCCGATGTCCCGTTCCTCACCACCGACGTCGCGCGGGTGTTGGCCTGGGGTCGCGGCGAACGGATGCTGGCGCTGCCGGCGCTGGCGGTGCGGACGGTGCACTGCGCCGCGTTCTCGGAGGGCGTGAACACCGCGGCGGCCTATCGCGACCTGGCAGCCGCACGCAACGATGGCCGCATCGTCGCCGCCGGGAGTGCCCTGCACGGCGCCGCGACGCTGGACCACTGGTCCGGACTGGCCTGCCATGCGCGCAATGATTTCGAAGTCCCGGTGTTCGCCGCCCGACCCGACATTGCCGCGGTCCACGCCGGCTGGAGTGCCGTGGCGGATGACGCGGCCGGCGACGCGCTGGTGCGGCTGTCCGGCTCCGGCGCGACCGTCTTCGCCGTCAGCGCGGCCCTCCCCGACCGGTTCGCTGCCGCCGCCGCCGCTGCCGGGCCGGCGGGCTGCGTCCGACACATCGAGGCACACACGCTCGACGCGGTGCCGGCGGTGCGCATCTTGTCGCCTGCGAACGAATTCCGTTAGCCTTCCCGCCGGTCCCCGATCGTCTAATGGCAGGACAGCGGCCTTTGGAGCCGTGAATCGTGGTTCGAATCCACGTCGGGGAATTCTGGCTTCAGCGATGACATCTGCGTGACCCTTCCGCGCCCTGCGCGCCTGACGACCGACCTGCCGGCCCAGCAGGCGGCGCGCCCTGGCCTCGACCTGATGACGCTGGCCATCCGCCACGCCGTCGTCCTGCGCGTCGCCTACCTGATCTGCATCGGCATCGCGACGCTGCTGCGCGTCGGCTTCGATCCGACGCCGGCCACTGTCCTGCTGCGCCTCGAGCGCGCAGTCTCGCCGCTCATGAACTTCAAGGACGTGGTGGACGCGGCGCGCAACGTCGCGCTCTTTGCCGGCTGGGGTGCGACCTGGGTGCTCACGTCGGCGACACCGACCACACGGCGCGACATCGTCCGCGCGACGGGCCTCGGCCTGCTCGCCAGCCTGACGGTCGAAGGGATGCAGCTGTTCTCGCCGGCGCGGGAGGCAAGCGTCCTCGACGTCCTGACGAACACCCTGGGCTCTCTGCTGGGGGCGGGCGTCCTCTGGGCCATGGAGCGCCGCGCCACCGCTGATTTGCGCGGCGGCACGATGCTGGGCATCCCGGCGTGGATGTCGGCCGGCGCGATGCTCACCACCGCGACGAGCCTCGCATACGCACCGAGCAGTCGGGTCGCGATGATCATCGGCTGGGGGGCCACACCCGCCGATCGACTGAGCATCGTGCAAGCGATCCCAGCCGTCACCCTGCCCTGGCCGGCGCTGATCACCGACGTCAGCGCGTGGTTGCTCGCCGGGCTGACGGTGGCGATCGCGGTGAGCGACCGGACGGGGCGCGTCAGGCCGCGTCAGCTCGTCGGCTGGCTGATCATCGCCCCGGCGCTGTTGGTGGGGGTCCATCGCGCGCGCGCCTGGTCCGGGCTGCAGCGGGAGGAGGACACCCTGTTGGTGCAGGGGCTGAGTTTCGCGATCGGGTTGACGCTGGCGTTGCTGCTCGTCCCGCGCTGGCGTGACCGGGTGAAGGCGCGCAGCATGCGCGCGGCCCAGCTCGGCATTGTGGTGGCGTTGTTCGGGGCGCTGATGGCGTGGAGCCCTGCCTCGTGGGCGGCACTGCCGGGCAGCACGCCGGGGCTGAGCTGGCGGCAGCTCGTGCCGATGATGTCGCTCTTCCAGCGCCACGACCTCGCGAGCGTGTTTCTCGTGCTGCAGAAGGCCGGGATCGGTGTGCTGGTGGGGGCGGCGCTGGCGGCGCGCAAACGGGTGGGTGTGCCGTGGCCAGGGCTGCGGACGGCCGTGTTGTACGCCACGTGCCTCGAGGTCGGCCAGCTCCTCGTCCCCGGGCGGTATCCCGACGTGACCGACATCATGATGACGAGCGCCGCGGCCGGCGTGGTGGCCGTGCTCGCCGCGCGGAGCGGTCGCGACGCCCGCGTCGTTCCCCAGTTGCCGGACGGAGACTTGAACGGTCGAGCCCTCGCGGGTAAGTTCTGAGGCTCTGCCATATGGACACGCTGCCGCTGGCGCCAGGCGCCAAGATCATTTCGGGAACCGCCAATCCGGCGCTGGCTGACGAAGTCGCGCGCCACCTTGGCGTCGAACTCGCGAAGACCACGGCGACGCGTTTCAGCGATGGTGAGATCTTCGTCCGGATCGATGAGAACATTCGCGGATCGGATCTCTTCATCATCCAGTCTACGAATCCGCCGGCAGACAACATCCTCGAGATGCTGCTGCTGATCGATGCGGCGCGACGGGCGAGTGCGACGCGGATCACGTGTGTGCTGCCCTACTTCGGGTATGCACGGCAGGACCGCAAGGACCAGCCGCGGGTGGCGATCGCGGCGAAGCTGATGGCGAACATGATTCAGGCGGCGGGCGCGGATCGCGTGCTCGGCCTGGATTTCCATCAGCACCAGTTGCAGGGCTTTTTCGATGTCCCGGTGGATCATCTGTACGCGGCGCCGGTGCTCACGGCGCACTACCGGAAGAAGGACCTGAAGGATCTGGTGGTGGTGGCGCCGGACGTTGGTGCCGCCAAGATGGCCCGCGGGTTCGCCAAGCGGCTCGACGCATCGCTCGCGATCGTCGACAAGCGGCGCCCGAAGGCCAATGTGGCCGAGGTGCTGAATGTGGTGGGTGATGTGGAGGGGCGTGATTGCCTCATCGCCGACGACATGATCGACACGGCCGGCACGATGACCGAAGCGGCCCGCGCGCTGAAGGCGCTCGGGGCTGCCGACATCTACGTGTGTGCGACCCATGCGTTGTTGAGCGGCCCTGCCAGGCAGCGGTTCGACGATGCACCGATCAAGGAAGTGACGGTGACCGACTCGGTCGCCATCCCCGAGTCCCGTCGTCCCCATCAGCTGCACGTGCTGTCGGTGGGCGAGTTGCTGTCGAAGGCCATTCGATTCACCCACAGCGAGCAGTCCGTCAGCTCGCTGTTTGACTGACGCCGCGCGCGTCCCGAGGAGTCCTGCCGATGTCCACTGCCACGCTCTCTGCCACCCTCCGCTCCGAGTCCGGAAAGGGCGCTGCCCGCGCGCTGCGTCGCGCCGGCTCCGTGCCGGCCGTCATCTACGGTCACAAGCGCGAGCCAATGTCCCTCACCGTCTCGACCCGCGAGCTCGAGCGCCTGCTCGAGCGTGTGGCCGCGACCACGGTGGTCGAGCTCAGCATCGACGGCAAGGTGTCGCGCACGCTGATCCGCGAGGTGCAGAAGCACCCATTCAAGAAGCAGCTCGTGCATGTGGACTTCCAGGAGCTGGTGGCCGGCGAGCGCATCACGGTCAAGCTGCCGCTGGTGGTCGTCGGCACCTCGATCGGCGTGCGCTCCTTCGCCGGCATCCTCGACCAGACGATGCGTGAGATCGAAATCTCCGTCGACCCGTCGTCGATCCCGAACCACATCGACGTCGACGTCTCGGCGCTCAACATCGGCGACTCCATCCACGTTCGCGACATCGCCGTCCCGGCCGGTGTGACGGTGCTCACCGATTCCGACGCCTCGGTCGTCGTCGTCGCCGCGCCGAAGGTCAACGCGACCGATGCCGCTTCCGACGCCGCCGCCGCCGCGGCCGCCGCCGAGCCTGAAGTGCTCCGCGCCAAGAAGCTCGCCGACGACAAATAAGCGACTGGACGGAATGCGGGGCGCGGTGCGATCTCTCGCGCCGCGCCCCGCTTCCGTTTTCCTCCCATGAAAGTCTTTCTCGGACTCGGCAATCCCGGCACGGAGTACCAACACACCCGGCACAACATCGGCTGGTGGGTGCTCGATCACCTCGCCCGTCGCTGGCTCGTCGACGGGTGGAAGAAGGACGGCAAGGCGATGGTCGCCACCGCCCGCGTTGGTGACGCCGTCGTGAAGCTGGTCAAGCCGCAGACCTACATGAATCTCAGCGGTGACGTGCTCACGCCGTATCTCAACCGCCCTGGCTGGGACCCCGCGCAGGACCTCCTGGTGATCGTGGACGAGGTCGCGCTCCCTTTTGCCACCATGCGGACGCGGCCGAACGGCACGGCGGGCGGCCACAACGGACTCAAGTCGGTGCAGGCGCAGGTCGGCTCCACAGGCTACCCGCGCCTGCGCGTCGGCATCGCGCCCATGCACCCGCGCGCCTCGGTCGGCAACCTCTCCGCCTATGTGCTCGGTCCCTTCGGACGTGAAGAGACGGCATTCATGGAGGCGGCCCTGCCGCGCATCGGCGACGCCTGCGAGGCGTGGGTCCGCGATGGCCTCACCCCGATGATGAATAAGTTCAACGCGACGCCGTGACCCACACGCCGCGCCTCCTCTTCCCTCTCCGAACCATCCCGTGCTGAAGCTCGGCATCGTCGGCCTCCCGAACGTCGGCAAGTCCACCCTGTTCAACGCCCTCACGGCCGCCAAGGCTGAGGCAGCGAACTATCCGTTCTGCACCGTCGAGCCCAACGTCGGCATGGTCGAGGTGCCCGACCGGCGCCTCGATGCGCTCGCCGCCGTGGTGCAGCCGAAGCGCACCGTTCCCGCGGTCGTGCAGTTCGTCGACATTGCCGGTCTCGTCAAGGGCGCCGCGCAGGGTGAAGGTCTCGGCAACAAGTTCCTCGCCAACATCCGCGAGACCGATGCCATCGTGCACGTCATCCGCTGCTTCGATGACGATGACATCACCCACGTGATGGGGAGCGTCGACCCCGTGCGCGACCGCGACGTGATCGACTTCGAACTCTGCTTCGCCGATATCGCCAGCGTCGAGAAGCGACTCGACAAGCAGTCACGCATCGCCAAGAGCGGCGACAAGGAGGCCATCGCGGAGATGCCGGCGCTGCAGAAGGCGCTCGCCTCGCTGCAGAACGGTGTGCCGGCCCGTCGCGCGGGATTGACGAAGGAGGAGCTGCTCCTGCTCGAGCCGCTCATGCTGCTCACCGTCAAGCCGGTGCTGTACGCGGCGAACGTGACCGATGACGAGCTCGCGACGGGTCACGGCACGCACGTGGACGCGTTGCGTGCCGCCATCGGCACCAGCGATGAAGTGGCCGACGTGGTGCCATTTTCGGCGCGCATCGAGGCCGAACTGGCCGAGCTGGCGCCGGAGGAGAAACAGGAGTTCCTCGCCTCGCTCGGGCTGGAAAGCGCTGGCCTCGATCGCCTGATCCACGCCGGCTACCACCTGCTCGGCCTGCAGACCTACTTCACCGCCGGCGAACAGGAAGTGCGCGCCTGGACCATCCATCGCGGCGATACCGCCCCGAGGGCGGCCGCCGCGATCCACACCGATTTCGAAAAGGGCTTCATCCGCGCCGAAACGGCGGGCTTCGACGACTTCGTGCGGCTGAAGGGGTGGAAAGGCGCCAAGGAAGCCGGTGCCGTTCGGTCCGAAGGCAAGGAGTACGTCGTGCACGATGGCGACGTGTTGCTGTTCCGCTTCAACGTCTGACCCACTCCAGGTCGATCACACCAGCCCCGTCACTGCCATGACACTGCTCGCCTTCCTGCAGGACGTCGTCGCTTCGGCACCCGCCCCGCTTCCGTTCTTCCGCACGCAGCTGTTCTACAAGGCGCTGCACATCTTCGGCCTGTTCATCTCGACCACGGCGCTGGGCGGCATCGCGATCCATGCCGCGAACGGCGGCACCAAGGCCACCAGTCGCACCCGTACGCTGACGGCGAGCGCCTTCGGAATCGGCATGCTGCTCGCACTCGTCGGCGGATTCGGACAGGCCGCCCGTCTTGGCATGACCAACACCGCCATCTTCCCCGACTGGCTCTGGGGCAAGATCGCGATCTGGGTGATCGTGGCGGTGCTCTCGATCCTGCCCTACCGCATTCCGGCGTTGGCGCGGCCGGTGTACGTGCTGGTGCCGCTGCTGACGGGCCTCGCGTCGTACCTCGCGATCTTCCACGGCATCTGACGCGTCCGCGAGTCCGGTGCAACGGTCCCGCACCGGACTCGCGTCCACGGGGCAGCGTTGACCTGCCCTGCGCCACATCGCACCCTCCGACCTCGCTTCCATGCTGAAGAGAACGACCGCACTGCTGTTCGCCGGTACCGCGCTGCACGCCCAGGCGATCAGGATCCCGATGAACAACGCCGCGGTGCGCACGGCCCTGGCCAGCCTGCGCAGCGACAATGCGTGGACCCTCGAGCAGCAGGCCTCGATCTGTCAGATCGCCGCGCCACCGTTCAAGGAGGCGGCGCGTGCCGCGGAGTTCACGCGGCGGCTCGAGGCACTGGGCATCACCAACCTGCGCATCGACGCCACCGGCAACGTGATCGGTGAGCGTCCCGGCGTGGCGACCGGACCGACGGTGGTGCTGTCCGCGCATCTCGATACCGTCTTCCCCGAGGGGACGGACGTGACGGTCAGGCGCGACAGCACCGCCGCCGGTGGCGCGCGGATGACGGCGCCCGGCATCGGGGACGACTGCCGAGGGCTGGCCGCGGTGCTCGCCGTCGCGAAGGCGATGCAGTCGGCCAACGTCCGCACCGCCGGCATGGTGTACTTCGTCGGCACCGTCGGCGAGGAGGGCCCCGGCAACCTGCGCGGCGTGCGCGCGCTGTTCGACGGGGAGCTCAAGGGCCGGATCGACTACTTCATCTCGGTGGATGGCACCGGCTTCGGCGCCACCAGCGGCGCGGTCGGCAGCAACCGTTATCGTATTTCGTACAAGGGCCCAGGCGGTCACAGCTACGGCGCCTTCGGCATGCCGAACCCGATCCACGCGATGGGTCGCGCAATTGCCAGACTGGCCGACATTCGCGTACCCGATGCCCCGCGCACCACGTTCAGCGCCAGCGTCGTGAGCGGTGGTACGTCGGTGAACTCGATCCCGTCCGAGGGCATCGTCGAGGTGGACATGCGCTCCGAGAGCGCCGCCTCACTCGCGGAGCTCGATGCGAAGTTCCAGGTGGCGATTCGTGAGGCGCTGCGCGAGGAGATCGCGCGCTGGCCCGACAGCAAAATGCCGCTGACCCTGGTGGTGGACACGATCGGCATCCGCCCTGCAGGCTCGCAACCCGACAGCGCGCGCATCGTGCGCGTCGCGATCGAGACGGGCAAGGCGCTCGGCTTCCCGGTCACGCCCAACGCCTCGAGCACGGATGCGAACGTGCCGATCGGCCTCGGCATTCCCGCCATCACACTCGACGCGGCCGGCCGCGGCAAGGGCGCCCACTCGCTCAGCGAATCGTACGAAGACGGCCCGAACGGCTTCCTCGGGCCGCAGTGGGTCGCGCTCGTCGTCGCGACGCTCTCCGGTGTGCGCTGACGGGCTGCGGACGCACAGCAACGATAGCAGCAGCAGCAACAACAACTCTTTTCACACGGAGGACCGGAGCAACGACGGGAGGGAGGAAAAGACGAGCGTGATGCGGGTCTTCCAGGCGACACGGCTTTTCTCCTCACCTTCGTTGCTTCAGTCCTCCGTGTGACAGGGGTTCGCTGTGTCGATCCCGGCAGACTTACCCGCCGAGATCTTCGAACCGCTGATTGCCGATGCGGTACTGGCGCCACTCCTTGTAGTCGAAGTGCCACCACTC
>Ga0105048_10011778_pt1 | contig 13773 bp, 11 predicted proteins | sample MAT05_FD_78382 | JGI IMG/M metagenome (GOLD analysis project Ga0105048, IMG submission 78382) | Freshwater microbial communities from Lake Fryxell liftoff mats and glacier meltwater in Antarctica - MAT-05 | ecosystem: Environmental > Aquatic > Freshwater > Ice > Liftoff microbial mat | place...
AGCTCGCAGCTCGAGGCTCACAGCTCGCAGCTCACAGCTCGCAGCTCGAGGCTCACAGCTCGCAGCTCGAGGCTCACAGCTCGCAGCTCACAGCTCACAGCTCGAAGCTCGAAGCTCACAGCTCACGGCTCACAGCTCACGGCTCACAGCTCGCAGCTCGCAGCTCACAGCTCACAGCTCACTGCTACTTACAAAATTTAAAAACTAAAAAATATGGAATACAGAATTGAAAAAGACACAATGGGTGAAGTGAATGTACCCGTAGATGCGTATTATGGCGCTCAAACACAACGCAGTATTGACAACTTTAAAATTGCACAGGACATTAATAAGATGCCCAAAGAAATTATTAAAGCTTTTGCATATTTAAAAAAAGCGGCTGCCTTAACTAATTTTGATGCAGGCGTTTTGTCTAAAGAAAAAAGTGATTTAATTGGACAAGTATGCGACGAAATACTGGAGGATAAACTAAATGACTATTTCCCTTTAGTAGTATGGCAAACAGGTAGCGGCACACAGAGCAACATGAATGTAAATGAAGTAGTTGCTTATAGAGGTCATGTACTAAATGGGGGTAATTTATCTGATAAAGAAAAATTTTTGCACCCCAATGATGATGTGAATAAATCGCAAAGCAGCAATGATACTTTCCCTACCGCCATGCACATTGCAGCTTACAAAATTTTAATAGAAACCACTCTACCCGGTATTGAAAAATTAAGGGATACGCTGGCTGCCAAAAGCAAGGAATACATGCAGGTGGTTAAGATTGGCAGAACCCACTTTATGGATGCTACGCCACTTACTGTTGGGCAAGAGTTTAGTGGTTATGTATCACAATTAAATCATGGATTAAAAGCCATTAAAAATACACTGGCACATTTAAGCGAACTGGCATTGGGTGGTACTGCTGTTGGTACCGGCATTAACACACCACAAGGGTATTCTGAAAATGTAGCAAAGCATATCGCTACATTAACCGGCTTGCCATTTATAACAGCCGAAAATAAATTTGAAGCTTTGGCAGCTCATGATGCTATTGTAGAAACGCATGGTGCATTAAAAATGGTTGCAGTTAGCTTGATGAAAATTGCCAACGATATTCGTATGTTAAGCAGCGGCCCCCGTAGCGGCATCGGAGAAATTTTTATACCAGATAATGAACCAGGCTCGTCTATAATGCCAGGTAAAGTAAACCCTACCCAATGCGAAGCACTTACTATGATTGCCGCACAGGTAATGGGCAATGATGTTACAGTGGGTATTGGTGGAAGTATGGGTCATTTTGAACTAAATGTTTTTAAGCCCGTAATGATTTTTAATTTTTTACATAGTGCCCGCTTAATTGGTGATGGCTGTGTTTCATTCAATGATAAATGCGCTATTGGTTTAGCACCGATAGAAGCCAATATAAAAAAGCACGTAGATAATAGTTTGATGCTGGTAACATCGCTTAATACTAAAATTGGCTATTACAAAGCTGCTGAAATTGCACAAACTGCACACAAACAAGGAACTACTTTAAAAGAAATGGCCGTTAAATTAGGTTATGTTACACCAGAAGAGTTTGATGCGTGGGTAATTCCTGCAGAGATGGTAGGTAAATTAGACTAAGAAATTTTAACCCGTAGTAAGATAAAAAAGCATACTGTGTGTAAATCACTTAGTATGCTTTTTTATTACTTATCAACAGGTTGCTGATTCGTTGTTTACCTAATCAACATAACTGTTCCCTTTCTTACTATTTGTACACCTTTATAATTTATAGCGCTTGCTATCCACACATAAGCACCTGTGCCCTGTAGCGCTCCTTTGTAAATACCATCCCACCCCGCAGAGGCATTGCCGCTGCTAAATACAATTTCGCCTTTTCGATTATAAATGGTGAAGAAATTAAACTTTTTCATGCCAACCGGCAACGATTTTAATTGGTCATTGATACGGTCGCCGTTAGGGGTAAAAGCTTTGGGCACATAAATGTCTGGCCCTTCATAAGCCTTCAGTAATATGCTGGCGGTAGTTTTACAACCTTGCAATGTAGAGGCTGTTACTGTATAACGAACGCTTTCATTGATGCTGGCTATTGGGTTAGCAATACTACTATTGCTGAGGCCAAAAGCCGGGTTCCATTGGTAAAAAATACCGCCTGTAGCCTGCAATTGTATTGGCTGATTAACTGCAACAATGGTATCATTGCCTGCAAAAGCATTGGTGCCATATATGTTGATAGTACTATCAATAATATTTGTACAGCCTGCATTGGAGGTAATGCCTAACCTTATTTTATAATTGCCGGTATTACTGTAAATGTGTTGTGTATCTTTTGCTAACGCAGTTGATGCATCTCCAAAATCCCATAGCCAATTAGTTATATTTCCGCCACTATTATCATTTGCTAAAAATTGTATGGGCTCTTTTTGACAACCATCTAAAAACTGCATACTTGCCCTTGGAATATCCTGAACCAATAAGTTTATTAACGCAGTATCGCTGCTGCAACCTGCTTCGTTTTTTACCAGCAGTTGTATGGAGTGGTTGCCTGCTGAAAAAGCAAAGGAAGGATTTTGTATGTTGCTAAACATAGATCCATCTGCATACCATAACCATGATTGTAATACTCCGTTTGTAATGGTGGACGAATCTGAAAATAAAATGGGTACATCCTTACATAAAATTGCCCCGTAACTAAATTTTGCTACCGGCTTTGCAGGGATAAAAATAGTTTTATTTAGGGTATCAGAAATACAGCCATTGGTTGATTTTACTACTAGTTGCACAGGAACATTACCAGTTACACTATGAGTAGTAAGGGGCTTTTGTAAAGTGGAATTAGTGCCATTTCCAAATTGCCACCACCAGCCATTTACGGTGCCACCAAAACTAGCAACAGAAGAATCTGAAAAGCTCACACTTGCCGGTTGGCAAATTATTTGGTAGTTAAAAGATGCCCTTGGTGAAGGAAGGATAAAAACAGATTTTAGAACAGTTTTAGAACAGCCTTTATCGCTTAAAGCGGTAAGCATTACATTGTAATTTTTGGATGAGTCAAACTGCATTACCGAATTTGGTAAGGGCGATTGTTTTCCGTTGCCAAAATCATATTTTAATTCTGTTATGCTTCCATTTAAAATGGTAGATAAATTTGTAAATTGTAAATCACTTTTTTTGCAAAAATTGCCCGTTACAGTAAAGTTGGTGTTTGGTAAAGAATATACTTCAAGCGGTATAAGGGTAGGGGCAGATTCACATCCTTCTAAAGATTTAACTACCAGCCCTGGCATTTTGGTGCCAGCAATAGTATAACTAGCTGTTGGGTTTTTTAGGTAAGATGTATCACCGTTTCCGAGTATCCAAAACCATTCATTGATAGTACCAACAGCAGTTGTTGACTTGTCTGTAAGTTGCAGACTTGCATTTACACAACCACTAGCTGCAGAAAAATCAGCAATTGGAATACTACCTATTTTTATTACCTGTGTATTGGTTTCTATACATCCATCTGCCCCAATTACAGTTTGCCGCACTGTGTAATCACCGGCAATAGTATAGGTATGTACCGGACTTTTTGAAACAGAATCAATAGGGCTGTTATCTCCAAAATCCCAATATACTTTTAAAACAGGTGCAAAGGCAACGATCGAATCAAAAAAGGTAATAGGTTGATTAATACATCTTTTTTGGTTGTATAATTGCTTATAAGCGGGTGTAAGTGCGGTACAAAATTGTTGCAGATTTTTTTCGCCTCCAGTACTACCGGTAAAGCCCCAAAATACCAGCGGGTTACCTCCAAATACCTCTGCAACAAAGTCTTTTATTGTATTTAACCTAACTATACCATCTATATATACATTCATTTCTTTAGATGTGGCGTTCCATTGTATTCTAAGGGTATGCCACTGGCAGTCTTCAATATTATCATTACCGGATAAAGCAGTTACCGGACCGGCAATATTGGTGCTGGCGTTTTGATGATTTATATTGCCATTAAGTTGAATGGCAATATGATCATAAGCAGGGTCATTGCTGTTAACATCTGTATTTTGCCAGGTATCAATGGTAATGCCTACAGAAGGTGTAACGCCGGCAAAACCTAATCCACCACCCGTAGTGCCCACGCTTGTGCTGATAGGTTGCAATACAAACACTATTCCATCTGCGCCTGTGTTGCTACAACCAAGGTTAATATCAAATATAAAATCAAATGATTGGGAAAGATCTATTTTAATATTGTTCCAAACAGAACCGCTTTGAGTAAGCAAATCTGGCGTAAGTGTATAGCAATGGCAATTATCTCTTGTGGCATTACCATTTACAGTATATTCCTGCGCCAGTAGAGATCTTCCTGTAAAGAGAAGTAAAATAGAGAACAATAAATTTTTCATTTAACCCAGATTACGGAGTATAGATTGTTATGTGAGCTTTAAATGCTATAAAAATAGGGCTTTTAGTAGATTTTTTTGCCGACCGTATAGTTAAATACTTTAAAGTATAAAAAATTAGTAGTTGCAGTTTGCAAAAGATTTATACTGGTTAAGTTGAGTATAAAAAGGTACGCTGTAAAAAATAAAAAGGCTATCTGTAACAATACAGATAGCCGTGTACTTTTACTAAGTTTCTGTAGCTAAAAACCTTGTTTGGCAACGCCACCTTTAATAGCTTCCAAAGCTGTTGCTTCGCCAAGCATAGTGGTCATTTTGTTACCCTTGCCATCATGACCCTGGGCCATATAGCCACCACGGGCTGTTTTAGTTATCACCGCATCTTGCATAGGAACATTTTTTTCTTTCGTCTTCATGCAATAGGCTGTTAATGGTTTTGACATTTTTCTTTGAATTTATTGTTAGTAAAATTAGATGAAGCAATCAACTTCAAACTACAAGCTACAAATTATATTGGTTTTATCAAAATATACACTAAATGTGTAAAGTTTAATTGTGACCTGTTGATGTGTAGCAAGTTCGCTTATAATTGGTAAAAATAATGGTTACACGTCAATTTTGGCGTATTTAGCATGGGTTTCAATAAACTCTCTTCTTGGCGGTACTTCATCACCCATCAGCATACTAAAAACTCTATCTGCCTCCGCAGCACTTTCCAAAGCAACCTGTTTAAGTGTTCGGGTAGCTGGGTTCATAGTTGTTTCCCATAACTGATCCGCATTCATTTCACCCAAACCCTTGTAGCGTTGTATGGTTACGCTTTCATCTTTTCCTTGTCCTAATTGTGTAACAAGCTTTTTTCTTTCTTCATCTGTCCAGGCGTATTCCGCCTCTTTTCCCTTTTTTACAAGATACAATGGCGGCTGAGCAATATAAACATACCCTTGCTGTACCAACTCTTTCATATACCGGAAAATAAAAGTAAGTATTAATGTGGCGATATGGCTACCATCCACATCTGCATCAGTCATAATAATAAGTTTGTGATAGCGAAGTTTGGAAATGTCAAGTGCTTTTGGATCTTCAGGCGTTCCAATTTTTACACCTAAAGCAGTAAACATATTTCTTATTTCTTCATTATCATATATTTTATGTTCCATTGCTTTTTCTACGTTCAATATTTTACCTCTTAAAGGTAGTATTGCCTGAAAGCTTCTGTCACGCCCCTGTTTTGCAGTACCGCCTGCAGAATCTCCTTCTACCAGGTAAAGCTCACAGCGGTGTGGATCTTTATCGCTGCAATCTGCCAGTTTGCCCGGTAAACCACCACCTGTTAGTACACTTTTACGTTGTACCATTTCTCTTGCCTTGCGGGCTGCAGCTCGTGCCTGCGCTGCTAATATTACTTTTTGAATGATGGTTTTGGCATCCTTAGGATTTTCTTCCAAATAAGCATTTAATACTTTGCTTAAGGTGCTATCCACTACACCCATTACATCATTGTTACCCAATTTTGTTTTGGTTTGTCCTTCAAATTGCGGCTCGGGTACTTTTACTGAAATGATAGCACTTAGTCCTTCTCTAAAATCGTCGCCCTCAATTTCCACTTTAGCTTTTTCAAACATGCCTTCTTTTTCCCCATAGCTTTTAAAAACCCTTGTAATCGATCTTCTAAAGCCTGCTACGTGTGTTCCACCTTCAATTGTATTGATATTATTTACATAACTAAAAAGATTCTCCTGGTAGCCGGTATTGTATATCATGGCAACTTCAACAGCTACATTGCTGTTTTCATCTCTTCCATCACAATAAATTACATTGGGTAAAAGTGGGTTACGGTTAGCATTTTTGTCCAGCATTTCCACAAACTCCACAATGCCGCCCTCGCTATAAAATGTTTTTGAATACGTTTTGCCATTGTCATCAACATCACGTAAATCATTCATTATTATTTTTATCTTCCTATTTAAAAAAGATAATTCTCTTAATCTGCCTTCCAAAATTTCACGCATATATACTACAGACATAAAAATGCTGCCATCAGGCCAAAACTGAACCGTTGTGCCATGCTTGTCAGAATTGCCAATTTCCCGTACAGGGTATTGGGGAATACCTTTAGAATATTCCTGTTCAAAAATTTTACCATCCCGGTTTACCGTAACATGAAGTTTTATGCTTAGTGCGTTAACGCAACTTACGCCCACACCATGCAAACCGCCGGATACTTTATAAGAGTCTTTATCAAACTTGCCGCCGGCATGCAAAACCGTCATTACCACTTCAAGAGCACTACGGTTTTCTTTGGTATGAAGTCCGGTAGGGATACCTCTTCCATCATCTTCCACCGTTATGGAATTATCTTCATTGATTGTTACTACTATATCTTTACAATGTCCGGCAAGTGCTTCATCTATAGAGTTATCTACCACTTCATACACGAGGTGGTGTAACCCTTTTACACCTATATCGCCAATATACATTGCAGGGCGTTTTCTAACTGCTTCTAAACCTTCTAATACCTGTATACTATCTGCACCATAACCACTTTTGTCAGGGATTACCACTTCTTCAATTGCTATGCTCATAATTATAGAAAATTCACTTTGTTTTTTACAGAAAAATTTATCGGGCAAATATAAGCCAAATAAAGGGTTTAGCAGTTTAATATAAGTAATCGGTTGCTGTTTTTATACAAAGATTTCCACAGCAATAAGGCTGATAAAATTGTATTGTTTAATTTTTGTACAGGCATGGTAATCTTCTTCTGTGGCAGGATAATAAACCCATTTATCAGGAAATTGCTAAACAAGTAGTTTTAGCCAGGTTTTGATAAAAAATCTATTAATGCTCTCAATTAACTAAGCCAGAAAACATTTAGGCTATTCTAAGATGCTCTCCTAATGATAAAAATATTGCTCATGTAAGGTGCATTTTTAATCTGATTACTCAATTTAACTGCCTTTTCAGTAATAAATTCCTGTTAAAATGTACAAGTTCTATTTGCTTTTACTGGTTTCAATTAAACCAAATGTAAAAAAAGGAGGTAAGTTGATTACCTTTGATTTGAAACATATAAATGAATCAACAATTAAATATATTAACCAATAGCAATGAACAGTCGCTTGTTTTTAACGAGTTAGATGTATTGCAGGAAATTGACAGGGTAGTACCGGGCTCTGTTAATTATAGTATTAAGCGCTATAAAAAGTTAGCAACCTGGAATATTGACAATACCGGAATGCTGGTTTATCATTACGAAAAAAACAATCCTGCTGGCAATTATCTGGAGTTAAGGTTTTGTGTAAGCGGCAATATTTACTGCCGTGAAAAGCAGTTGGAGTGCGACTTTTGTAAATTTAGTGCTTCAAAAACCTGTGTAGAAAAGGTAGAAAGTGTAGATGTATTAAGTTTCAGTTTTAAGCCATCTTATTTAACCCAATTTGTAAGGGGGAAAAAGCAAATGAATATTTCTGATGAAGTGCTTGCTTTTACTCATACCGCTTCTTTTTCTAAAGTATTGCCATTGTGCGGTAAAACAAGGTTGGCAATTGAAGCTCTTTTAAATCATACCTATACTGACACCTTAGAAAATATCTTTATAAATGCTCAAACACAGATATTGCTTTTATATAGTATGGATTGCATGCTAGGCGATAAGGAAGAAGTGTTTACCTGCAAGTTTTTGGCTAATGAAGCCGATAGAGAAAAGATTGTAAAAGCAAGAGAAGTATTGTTGCAGCATATTGGTGAACCATTAACCATAAAAGAGCTTAGCCGGAAAGTAGCTATTAACGAATGTTATCTAAAAAAGGGTTTTAAAGAACTATTTGGTACTACAATATTCGATTTTTACCAAAGCCAACGAATGGAGCATGCTAAATACCTGTTATATAATAAGGGTTTAAGTGTAACTGAAGTTTCTTCTTTACTTGGATATTCTTCTATTTCTCATTTTAGTACCGCATTTAAAAAGCATACTGGCATTAAACCCTGTGAACTGCTGCTTAGGTAACTGCAGCTTTCCCTACTAATATAACTAAGCCCTCAGCCCGCTGCACTTGTCAGTTTGCATAAGTACTTAAGTAAATGCAGCTTTTCCCTATCAATATATTTTAGCCATTGGGTGCTGCACTTGTATTCTTACATGTGTACTTGAGTAAATGCAACTTTTTCCATCAGTATATCTGAGCTATATAAATATTTATTTGTTTGATAATCAATTTTTTGTTGGAGTGATGGATGATACTATTGAAATTTTATCAAAAATAAAATTCATTATCTTCGCCTATTAACATTCTTTACATTTTATGAATATAAAGAAGATATATAAGATTGTGAACCGAATTAAAACAAAAACTTTAAATGGAACCAACCATACTTTTCATCATTATTGGTGCAGTGGCCTTAGCTGGAGGCATTGCGCTGGGTAAAATATTATTTGCCAAAAACACCACCAAACAAGTGGAAGCAGCAGAACAACATGCACAAAACATTTTAAGAGAAGCCGAATTAAGGTCTGAAACAATTAAAAAAGAAAAAGAATTAGAGGCAAAAGAAAAGTTTGTAATGTTAAAAGCTGCTTATGACAAAGATGTAATGCAGCGAAACCAGAAAATGTTAGAATCTGAGAGCAGAACAAAAGCTAAAGAACAGAGTATTAATCAAAAAGAAGCAAATCTTGATAAGCAGACAAAAGATAACGAGGCTATTAAAGAAACTTTGAACAGGCAGATAGAAGTAGTAAATACCAAGCGTACAGAACTGGAAAAACACCAGGAGGAACATATAAGAAGGTTAGAAAAAGTAGCTGGATTATCAGCAGAAGACGCTAAGGCTCAACTAATTGAAGGTTTAAAACAAGAGGCACATAGTATGGCAATTTCCTTACAACAGGAAATTATTGAAGATGCTAAATTAAAAGCCAATAAAGAAGCCCGTAAAATTGTAATACAAACCATACAGCGCACAGCAGCAGAACAAGCAATAGAAAATTCTATTACAGTTTTCAATTTGGAGAGTGACGAGATTAAAGGATCTATTATTGGTCGTGAGGGTAGAAATATCAGGGCAATTGAAGCCGCTACGGGTGTAGATTTAATTGTAGATGATACTCCCGAAGCAATTGTTCTGTCTTCATTTGATCCATTACGCAGGGAAATAGCACGTTTATCGCTGCAACGCTTAGTTGCCGATGGCCGTATTCATCCTGCCCGTATTGAGGAAGTTGTAGAAAAAACCAAAAGGCAATTAGATGACCAGGTAATGGAGATAGGTGAACGTACTGCAATGGAGTTGGGCGTGCATGGTTTACACAAAGAATTGATAAGAATGGTTGGGCGTATGCGTTTTCGTAGCTCTTACGGTCAAAATTTATTGATGCATAGCAGGGAAACGGCTAATCTGTGCGCTATTATGGCTGCAGAATTGGGCATGAACCCCAAATTGGCAAAAAGAGCAGGTTTATTGCATGATATAGGCAAAGTGCCGGATGAAGAAACTGAATTAAGTCATGCATTGTTGGGGGCTAAATTAGCGGAGAAGTATGGCGAGAATCCTGCTGTAGTAAATGCTATTGGTGCTCACCACGACGAAATGGAAATGCAATATGTAATCTCACCCATCATTCAGGCTTGTGATGCCATCAGTGGTGCAAGGCCGGGTGCAAGGCGTGAGATTATGCAGCAATATATTCAGCGAATTAAAGATTTGGAGAACCTTGCACAGGCTTACCAGGGCGTAGAAAAAGCTTACGCTATTCAGGCGGGCAGAGAATTAAGGGTTATTGTAGAAGCAGATAAAGTGAGTGATGCCGATAGTGATAAACTAAGTTTTGAGATAGCTCAAAAAATACAAACTGAAATGACCTTTCCGGGGCAAATTAAAGTAACAGTAATTAGAGAAAAAAGAGCAGTGAATATTGCACGGTAAATTTTTTGACAATTGATAATGATAATTAAACTTAATTCCTTACTTTTGCCGTCCGAAAAATTAAGAACATGAACGCAGTAAATTTTGTACACGAACAACTAACCAGTAATCCCGCTTTACCTAATTTTAAAGCAGGTGATAATATTACTGTAAACTATAAAATTGTAGAAGGGAGTAAAGAGCGTATTCAAAGCTTTAAAGGCGATGTAATTAAGCGCCAGGGAACTGGTGCTACTGCTACTTTTACAGTTCGTAAAATGAGTGATGGAGTAGGGGTTGAACGTTTATTCCCTTTTTATTCTCCCAACATTGAAAGTGTTGTGTTGAATAAAGTAGGTAAAGTACGCAGGGCTAAATTATTCTACCTTAGAGAAAGAAGTGGTAAAAGTGCACGTATTCAGGAAAAAAGAATGCCTGTTGCAGCAAAAAAATAATTTTTATTTGAATATTTTGAATAGCGAAAATCAATTGATTTTCGCTATTTGCATTTTGGTGATATCCTTCTTTTGTATTTTGGAATAATTATTGATAATATGCTGAAACTAGTTTTAAACTACCCTTTTTAATAAACTACTATTTAATCCTTAAACCCACTCATTATGAAAAATGGAACCTTATCCATCGTTATTATCATCATTTCTTTATTGTTGTACTCTTGTTCAAGAGGAATTACCATGTCTGAAGCTGCAAATGGAAAAGCTAAATGCGGCAAACATTTAAGGTAATTGATCTCATAAATTAGCAATAGTTCAATGTAGGTTTAAGTATGAATATTTATTGTAGGTAATTATATTTGAACTTTACACTTTGTAATGAGTTTAATATAAGCTTACAGCAGTAAGTAAATTAACAATCAAGCAACTATAAAACTGTTTAAGCTGGTTTGTTTAGTTAATAATTAAATTACCTTTGCAATTAAACATTTAATTTATGACATCTTCATTATTAGCAACATTTCTTATGGGTATGCCCGGTGGATCAGAATGGATTGTAATTATTTTAGTAGCCCTACTTTTTTTTGGAGGAAAGAAAATACCTGAACTAATGAAAGGTATTGGTAAGGGTATGAGAGAATTTAAAGATGCCAAAGATAATGTGAGAAATGAAATTGAGGAAGGTATGAAAGAGAAAGACAAAGATGATGAAATTAGAGACTTGAAAAAGCAATTACAAAAAACACAGATAGAGGAATTACCAAAGTAATTTTGCCTTATTACATTTTTTAGCGGCTGAAGCGGTGATTTTGTCAACTGCTCCAGCCGATTTTATAAATACCAACCAACAATTCTTATTTTGTACAATTCAATTAGTGATTATCATCAACAGCTATTTGCCGGACAAACAACCTGCAAGGCAGTTGTTGAACAATATCTTACAAAAATAAAAGAGCAACTTCATTTAAATGCTTTTACAGCGGTTTACGATGAAGAAGCATTGAACAGGGCAGCTTATTTAGATGATGAAAGAGCAATGGGAAAAGCAACCGGTAAATTGCATGGAGTGGTAATAGCTATTAAAGATGTAATATCTTATAAAGGGAATAAAGTAACCGCTGCTTCAAAAATATTAGAAGGTTTTGTAGCTGTTTATAATGCTACTGCTGTACAAAGAATATTGGACGAAGGCGCTATTATTATTGGTAATTGCAATTGCGATGAGTTTGCAATGGGAAGTACTAATGAAAATTCTGTTTATGGTCCGGTGCTAAATGCTATTGATATATCAAAAGTACCTGGTGGGTCATCTGGCGGCAGCGCCGTTGCAGTGCAGGCAGGCCTTTGTATGGTAAGCCTCGGCAGCGATACTGGTGGCTCTGTAAGGCAACCAGCAGATTATTGTGGAATTATTGGTCTTAAGCCTACTTACGGTCGAATTTCGAGGTACGGGTTAATTGCCTACGCTTCATCTTTTGATCAGATTGGTATTTTTGGAACTCGGTTAGAAGATGTGGCGCTAACCCTTGAAGTAATTGCCGGTGCAGATGAATATGATAGTACTGCAGTAGAACAACCGCTTATTCCGGAAAATAGTAATAAAGAAACTCCCTATTTAGCACCACTTTTAGGTATAGATCAAGAGAAAAAATATCGCATAGCTTATTTTGATGCAGCAATTAATCATCCATCTTTGGATGAAGAGATTGGTACGGCCATAAAAAACTGTCTCCAGGAGTTAGGTGAAAATGGGCACACTGTTGAGGCGGTGTCATTTGATCTGCTTGACCATATTGTACCTGCTTATTACGTATTAACTACTGCCGAAGCAAGCTCTAACCTTAGCCGCTTTGATGGTATTCGATTTGGGCATGCCACAAAAGAGAAAATTGAAGACCTTACAGATTTTTATAAAATGAGCAGAAGCGAAGGTTTTGGTAAAGAGGTAAAAAGAAGAATTATGCTGGGTACCTTTGTATTAAGTTCTGGTTATTACGATGCATATTTTACAAAGGCTCAACAGGTAAGGCGCATGTTAATAGATAAAATGAACACTTTGTTTAAAGATTTTGATGCGATTATTTTGCCAACATCACCCACCACTGCCCCTTCTATTGGAGAAAATATTGATGACCCAATAGCTATGTACCTGGCTGATATTTATACAGTTTTTGCAAACTTAACTGGTTTGCCCGCCATATCTATCCCGTTATTTATACATAGTAATGGTATGCCTTTTGGGTTACAGGTAACTACCAATAAAAAAGATGAATTAAGCCTGTTGCAACTATCTAATTTGCTGCTACAGCAATACAATAAAAGTGGTAAAAGATACTAATGAAAAAGTTGTTAATCATATTTGTAAGTTGTGTTTGCATGATGCTGTATGTGCAGGCAAATGCGCATAATACAGCTAACTGCCTTTATTTTATAGATATAATACAAGATACCAGCATTGAAGAAAATACGAAGGAAGATGCTATGATAAAGGATGTGCTACAATCGAGAGTGGCACCTAAAAAAGAAAAAGTAGAATACTTTAACCAGGTAACCAAATATGGATTTAAAAACCTTTTCTCCAACAATAGTTACAATAGTGCTATACCTTATGCTGCACAAATGAACCCCAATGCAGAGGTATTTGTACAAGATTATATAAAAGGCCATTCTAAATATCTTTTAAATATGAAAGGTTGGGGGCAGCCTTATTTTAACCTGATAGAAAATGTATTGGTGCAATATGGCTTGCCAAGAGAGTTGAAATATATAGCGGTGATAGAATCTAATTTAAATGCCGGAGTAACCAGCAATAAAGGCGCCGGTGGTCCGTGGCAGTTTATGCCCTATACAGCAAAGGAATATGGGTTAGTTGTAAATCCTTTTGTAGATGAAAGAAGAGATTATTACAAAAGCAGCCATGCAGCAGCAAGGTACCTGCTCTTTTTATACCAGCAGTTACATGATTGGCTTTTGGTAATGGCAGCCTACAATGGAGGGCCAGGAAGGGTTTATAGCGCCATCAAAAAAAGCGG
>Ga0105048_10011779_pt1 | contig 13773 bp, 10 predicted proteins | sample MAT05_FD_78382 | JGI IMG/M metagenome (GOLD analysis project Ga0105048, IMG submission 78382) | Freshwater microbial communities from Lake Fryxell liftoff mats and glacier meltwater in Antarctica - MAT-05 | ecosystem: Environmental > Aquatic > Freshwater > Ice > Liftoff microbial mat | place...
GCTCTGCACGCGTTGCGACCGAACCTGGCGCCAGGCCGGCGGCGACGCGATCGAGGTCCCGCCGTCGGTGGGCGAGCGCGCGGCGTGCGACGGCGAAGTGGTCGGCTTCGCGTGCGTCGATGAAGGTATCGCCGAACCCGAGGAGGCGACCCACGTGGACCCGCTTCCGGCTGCGATCAGCGAGATCCTGCAGAAGGCAGGCCCGCGCGGGCTGGTGCGCGCGATATCATCGTCGTGCGGGATGAACCTCCGCACGTTCCACCGCGCCACCCGCAAGCGCATCGCGCTCCGCGATAACAACCGCTGCACGGTACCCGGCTGCACGAACACCCGCTTCATCGATGGTCACCATCTCGTGCCCCGATCCAAGGGCGGGAAGCACAACGACGATCAGGTCGCGTCGCTCTGCAAGCAGCACCACGACGCCGCGCACGACAGCCGCCTGGTCATCAAAGGGAAGCCGAGCACCGGGTTGACGTTCTTCGATGCGCGCGGGGAGATCTATGGGTCGCGACCCACGTGGGTCGCGCAGGCCAACGAAGGGACATGAGCTCGGAGGTCGTTTGGCAGCCAGGGCATCGGCTTTTGGCGACACGGCGTCGCGGAGAGCATCGTTCTAGCGCGTTTTCCGGATTCGGAGGAGGCGCACGCAAGTGAGTGCCCGAAACGATCGCGCGAGGTGTGCGACGACGAGGCGCGCGGTCGAGATCGCCGAAGAGATAGTTGGTCGGCCGCCCACCGAAGCCTTGCGAAATTCGTTCGCGAATGTCCACCACCGCGCCGCGCCCTCCGGAGCAGCCTACGTCGAGGGAGTCGAGGCAGGACACCCACGCGAAGCCAAGGTCGGGCTTGGGCTGGGCGCTTCGGATCCGCGGCCGAAGCCTCACACGCAGCTGGGCAGGGCGCTCCGGACGGGCTTGGGCATCGGAGGCTGCGTCACCCTTGGGCTGGATTGGGCGCCTTCGTCGCCACCCATGCGCCGAACACAGCATTTCGGCATCGTTGCGCGCTTCGCGCGCTCAATCACCCAACGCGAGCGCGGGTCCTTCCGGCTTCGCCTCCAGGACCCATGCTCACGTTGGCTGACCGAAATGCCTCTCGTTTACGGCGGTGACCAGAGGGAGCATGAGCGCAGTGCGCGTCCTCGAAGTCGCGGGATACGAGGTTGTCGACATCAGCCGACCGCGGTGTTGGCGAATGGTTCCGCGACCACCTGGTGCTCATCCTCGTACACAACGAAGCCTATTCGAGCGAGATCGTGAATGCGCGTGATGTGCTCGTGCGCGGAGTCTCGAAACCAGCTGATGCCCGTAGCATTTCGGCGGTAGTGCGCCTTTGATGTCGTCCGGTTGAACCGAGTCGGCACGGCCAGATTTGCGGCCATCCAAGCGAGAATACGAGCCAACTCCGCGCGATCGTGGGGCGCGAGATCGCCTTGCTCCCGCAGGCGTTAGGCCGCGCTGAAGACACCATTCGGCAGGCCGGAGTCCGGATGACGCTCGGGAAGAACGAATCGGACGAAGGCCATGGCCACCTGCAGTCTATCTCACCGAACCACTGCTCAGGTCAGGGTCCACTCCAGAGCCGGTCGGTCCACCTCCAGACGCCCCTTCGTCACGAGCATCGAGAGCGCCCAGGTACAGATCGCGGGGATGCCAGTTCGACGTGTCGACTCGAGCGCGCGCGCAGCGCTCTTGCTGAGCTTCTTCGGCTCGTTGAGCCACCAGACCAACAATGAGCTTCGACAGCGCGATCGCCTACGCGCGTCGACGCCGCACGAACGCCATCAACCCCACCAAGATCCACACGCCCGTGCTCGCCGGCGTGCTCGTCGCGCAGCCGCAGCCGTTGTCCGGTGCCTTCTCGACCGGCGCCGCATCGGGGCGCACGACCGCAGCGGCATCCGCGGACACGACCATCGCTGCATCCGGCGCAGCGGCGCCCGCATCGGAGGCCACCACCGTCGCCGCGTCATCCGCGATCACGCCGGCATCGCTCGCCGGCACCGCCGGGATCGCCTCGACGCCGACCGTGCTCGATCGCGCCTCGATCTGCGTCGCGCCCGCGCCCCCCTGTGCGCCCACCGCGGTCAGGAACGCCTGGTTCACGATGGTCCGCGCGGCCGTGGTCGTCTCGACGCGCGCCCGGAAGGTCACCACCGCCTCGAGCCCCACCGCGAGCGTGCCGCCGCGGGTCGCGCTGGCCGCCGCGCCGAGGCGGAAAACAAGCTCGGAACCGGTCCACTCGGCCTCGTCGTCGCCCGTCGCATCGGTCCGCGTCGTCGCGCTGTACTCGATCGACTCGGGGACGTAGCTCAGCCCGCGCGGGAGCGGATCGCGCATCACGACGTCGATCGCATCGTCCCCGCCGGCGTTCTTCGCCACCAGCCGGTAGCGGAGCTCGTCGCCCGCGACGACGGTGCCGCCGTTGATGTCGACCACGCTCTTCTCGAGCTCGAGCCGCGGCACGATGACATCCACGCCCAGCGCGAGCAGGTGATAGACGACGCCTTCTTGCGTGCCGCAGGTGAACGTGACGTCGACGCTGGATTGCGACGGCATGAACGCGCTCGAGACGTCGAAGGTATCGAGATCCATCTCCTCGTTCACGCGAAAGGTGCTCGGCCGCCGCGCGATCGGACCGTTTACACCGGTGACCGAGCTGTTGCCGATGTTGTTGACCGGGTTCTGGGCGTTGCTCACGCGCAGCGTCCCGACCGTGATCGACTCGCCCGGAAACTGCGCGGCGCCGTCGGTCGACCAGGCCGTGAGGAGCGCGCGCGGGGCCATTCCGCTCGGCGTGCGGAAGCTCGTCAGCGGGAAGACGGTCGAGCCCTGGAAGCAGTTGAGCGCGCCGTCGTAGAGGTTCACGAGGAACGGCGGCGAGCCGTCCTCGTACGTCACGAACAGCGTCCAGCTCATGATGCGGTTGTACGAGTGCGTGGCCGGCGAGAGCAGCGCGTCGGCCACCAGGTACTCTCCGCTCGAGGTGACCAGCGACGTGACGTCGAAGCGGGCGAGGTAGCCGACGCCGAGAGAGATCGACTGGTAGCCCTCCGGCTCGATGGTCACGTACGGGGCGCCGGTGACGCCGAGCTTCACGGCGAAGGCCGCGGTCGCGGTGGGGATCCATGGGGGGCCGGTGATCGCGGCGGTCGTGTCGCTGCCGAGGCCGCTGACGTAGAGCGTCGCGCTGCGCACGATCGCGCCGGGCGGGAGGTCGAGCGTCGCCGCGGACGACATCGTCGTGGCCGGATCTGTGTCGACGTCCACCGGGATCATCATCGACGTGTTGTTGGAGCACGCGCCGGTGCCTGCGCCGGGACAGTCGATCAGCAAGTTGCCGACCGTCACGTACGCGCCCTCGACCAGCTCGGTGCGACGCAGCGTGAGCTGCGCGTGCGCCGGCGCAGCGACGGAGACGAGGAGAGCGAGCGAAGGAAGTAATTTAGCGAACACGTTCCACCCATCCCAGCACGTTGATCCAGAAGCGTCGAATGTCGGGCCCATTGCGCCACTCGGAGTCGAAGGTCACCCACTCGTCGCCCCATACGAACGCGCGTCCTTCGCCGCGCTCGACCGCGATGCCCACCGGTCCTGTGGCGAGGCTCGCGATGTACGTCGCCGTCGCGGTGCCGACGAGCGGCGTGCGGGCGACGCGGAACCCTCCGGAGAACGTCACGCGCGCCAGGCTCGACGTGGTGACGTGCGGGACGAAGTCGACGACGTCCTGGTTCAAGAGCGGGTTGATGTACTCGACGCCCAGCGGCGCGAGCAGTGATCCCGGGTTGATGAGATCGGAAGGGCCGCCGGTGTAGCCGGTGAGGCTGATCAGGCCGCCGCCGGCCTCGACCCACTCCGTGAGCAACGCGGCCTCGCCCGCGCTGTACGCGTGCGTGAGGCGATCGAGGAGCAACACCTCGTACTGCGCGAGCAAGAACGGCGTGATGCTCGCGGTCAGCGTGGTGTGGATGCGGACGACGTTCACGCCGTTGCCGGTCAGCCAGGCCACGAAGTCCGAGGATCCGAAGACGCCCGCGGTGCCGAGGATGGCGATACGCCGGCAGTCGTTGATGCCGTCCGCCGCGATGTCGATGTCGTCGACGAGGCCGTTGCAGTCGTCATCGAGCTTGTTGCAGGTCTCGGGCGTCGACACGCACGCGGCGTCTCCGCTCATCGCGTCGGGGTTCGCGGCGTCGGGGCTCATGACGGTGGCGGCGTCGGGGGTCGAGCTCGCGTCGAGCCGCGCCATCGCGTCGGGGAAGGGTGAGACGCTCGCGTCGTCGCGCGCGATGACCCGCGCGTCGGCGGCGATGCCCTGATCGACGGTCGTTCCGCAGCCACCGACCCAAAGAGCGAGGACGAGCAGCCTCTTCATGGGCGGCATATACCGTCCTAACGCTCGTCGATGGAAATATTTCAGGTCAGGCCGGGGAGGGGGCCCTGGTGGCTCGCGTGGCTGCTTCCGAAGTGCGCATCGGTCCCGCCCATGGCCTGCAAGATCGAGGTGTACAGGTTGTGGAGCGACTCGTTCGATGCGTACGTCCGCGTGTTGGGGTCGGCGACCGCCGCGGTGTTGTAGTCGATCATTCGCCCGGTGCGGAACGCGCCGCCGCCGCTGCCGGCGAGCAGGATCGGCGTGTTGTACGACATATGCGTGGCCGGATCCGAGAACTCCGAGGTGTTGAGCAGGACGCTGTTGTCGAGGATCGTGCGTCCGCCCTCCAGGAGCGCGGGATCGTCGAGGCCCTCGACGATGATGCGGACCAGGTCGGTGCGCCAGCGGCGGTTGTCGAGCATCTCCGCGATCCACGCGTCGTGCTCGTCGCTGTTCTGGCCGGTCTCGCCGACCTCGCGCGCGTAGTGACCGAGCGAGTGGCCGATGTCGTACGCCGAGTCGACCTGCAGGCCGGCGGGCGTCCAGGGCGTGAGGATGTCCGAGATCTCGAGGTTCGCGACGTTGGTGAGGCCGCAGCGGATCGCGGCGACGATGATGCGCGCGTGGAGCGGGCTGACGACTTCGGCGTTCCGCACCGCGCCCGGATCGTTGGGAGGCGTGCAGATCGGCGGGAGATCGGCGCTCTCGATCGCGCGCTCGAGGGCACGGAGGTGCTCGAGATGCGCGTCGACCACGACCCGATCGGCGGTGCTCACGCGGGCGCGGAAGCGGGCGAAGCTGCCGAGCACGCCGTCGAGGATGCTGGCGCGGCGGTGCTGCAGGCGCGTGAACGCCGGGTCCGGCGCGGGGGTCCCGGTGACGCCGGCGAAGATCGACCGAAACGCGACGCGTGGATCCGAATCGCCCGAAACATCTTCGTTCGCAGCGCGAAAGTAGGGCGTCCCGTACTGGTGGCCGCGCACCTCGAGGTGGATGCGGTTGAAGCGCACCGGCTGCGTCACCGCGAGCCGCTCGGCGATCACGTGGTCGATCGAAGGGCCGCGCGCGCTGGGATCCTCGCCGTCCTGCACGTCGGCGCAGGTCAGGACCGTGACGTTGGCGGTGCCGTGTCCGCCGGTGCCGTACTGGTGCTGGCGGATCCCTGCCTTGTTGTCGATGCTCTCGAGCAGCAGCAGCTTGCGGGTGAAGGGCACGAGCGGCTGATGGATCGGGCCGAGCACGAGCTGTTCGGTGCGCGCGCCGGCGCGCCAGTAGTCCTCGCCGTGGTGGCTATCGGTGCCGTCGTGCTTGCCGCGGGTGGTCTGGTTGCTGATCGTCCCACCGTGCGCGAACACGGTGAGGAAGCGCTTGTTCGCCGGGACGCCCTGGGCGAACGCGTGGCCGTGGGTGTACTCGAGGAGCGGGAGACCGATCGCCGCCCCGCCGATGCCCTTGAGAAATGCGCGTCGACCGCTGTGAATCAATTTCCACCTCCGATGACGATCGAGCCGAAGGCCTCGCTCGCGATGAGATCGATGATCAGGCCACGAAGGCTGCCGGTCTCCAGGAACTGCGGCGTCGTCACACGGGCGAAGCAGCCATTCAGAGGGTCGACCGGCTGACCGAACGCGGCGCTCGCCCAGCGGCGCGCGAAGCAGGCCCGCGCGGTCTGGCTGGTGCCGAGCGTCCTCGACATCTCGATCGCGTCCACCACCGGGCCGTCGGCGTCGCTGCCGCTGAGCTTGCCGCTCGAGTCGATCGCGAGGCCGGTGCCGAGCTCGAGCGCGCGATACTTGCCGATCGCGTCGTAGTGCTCGAACGCGAAGCCGGTCGGGTTGATCAGCGCGTGGCATCCGGTGCACGAGCCGCCGCTGGTGCGGGCCTCGACGTCTTGCCGCACCGTGCGCACGGCGGTCGTTCCGTTGCCGGTGTCGACCGTGCCGCCCACGACCGGGACGTCGTTCGCGTTCGGCGGCGGGTCGCCGAGGTTGTTGCAGAGCAGCTCCTCGATCACGAACACTCCGCGGCGGATCGGTGACTGCACCTTCGCGGAGCCGAACACCGTGAGGAACGCGGCGCGCGTGAGGATGCCGCCGCGCTCGCTCTCGTCGAGCTCGACCCACTTCCACTGGCTGCCGGTCGGCGCGCCGCTGGTGACGCCGTAGAGCGCGGCGAGCGGCGCGTTCATGTAGGCCCAGCGGCTGCTGAGGAGGTCCTCGAAGGTGCCGTTGTCGTCGAGCACGACGCGCTTCACGAAGGCCTCGATCTCGGTCTTCATCGCGTCCTGGAGCGCGGGCCCGTACTCGGGGAACAGCGCGGAGTCCTTCACCGCCTCCTCGAGCGCGTGGTGCAGGCGCCCGCCGTCGAGCTGGAGCCAACGCCACACGAAGCGCTCGATCGTCTGGGCGGCGCGCGGGTCGCGCAGCAGGCGATCGGCCTCGACGCGCAGGCCCGCCGGTTCGCGCAGGCGCCCGGCCGCAGCAGCGGCAAACAGAGCGTCGTCGGGCATCGTGCCCCACAAAAAGTAGCTGAGCCGCGACGCGAGGCCCCAGTCGTCGACGGCGTACGTCCCCGGCGCGCGGCTGCCGTCTCCGTCGTCGACGTAGACCGTCTGCGGCGACTGCACATGCGCGGGCACGGGCGCCGACCTCTATTGCTGGGGCGCGTCGCCCAGCTCGGCATCGGCTCGACGTCGTCAACGAACGCGCCGGTGCGCGTAGATCTCGGCGGGTGGTCGGAGATCGCGGCAGCGCAAGATCACACCTGCGCGACGCTGATCGGCGGCGCGAGGAGGTGCTGGGGCCGGAACGGCTCGGCGCAGCTCGGCACCGGCGGCACCGAAGATCGCTCGAATACCAGGCCCGTCGACGCTCCGGGCGGTGATCCGCTGTGGAGCACGCTCGCCACCGGCTGGTTCCACACCTGCGGCCTGACGCGCGACAGGCAGCTCGCGTGCTGGGGCGGAAACAGCCGGAGCGCATCCGCCGAGCCGCTCGGCGTCGAGAGCGTCACGCGCCCGAAGCTGGTGGACGACGCGCGCGACTGGGCGGCGGTCGCGGCGGGCGGCTTCCACAGCTGCGCGCTGAAGAGCGACGGCTCGATCTGGTGCTGGGGCATGAACGAGTCGGGCGAGCTCGGCCTCGGTGACGCCGCCGATCGCGCCGACCCGGCCGCGATCCCGATGAGCGGATGGACGGCGCTCGGCGCGGGCTCGTTTCACACCTGCGCCATTCGTGGCGATGGTGAGCTGTGGTGCTGGGGCGGCGGCGCCAACGGCCAGCTCGGCGTCGGCACGCGCGCGTCCGACGACAGCTCGATCCCGCTGCGCGTCGAGATCGGTTCGCTTCGCGCCAGTACGCAGTGGCGCGCGATCGCCGGGGGCATGTCGCACAGCTGCGGCCTCCAGGACGACGGGAGCTTGTGGTGCTGGGGTCGAAACGATCTTGGCTTGCATGGCGCGGGGGCCACCGAGAACCGCTTCGAGCCGGCGCGCGTGGACGTCCCGGGCAAGGACGAGTGGATCCGCATCGGCGCAGGCCGGGAGCACACCTGCGCGATCAGGAGCGACCGATCGCTGTGGTGCTGGGGCGAGAACGCGAACGGGCAGATCGGGATCGGCCGGGATGCGAACCCGATCACGCGACCCGCACGGGTGTGCTTGCCGGCGCGCTGAATCTCCGTGATACCTTCCGGGCGTTGGCCGACTCGGAGGAAGACGCGCGCATTCGCGCCCTCGAAGAGAGCGAGCGCCGCCACCGGATGCTCCTCGAAGCCCTCCCCGAGGCGGTGATGGTCCACGTCGACGGCAAGATCGCGTACAGCAACGCGGCCGGCGCCCGCGTCTTTGGCGGGAGGATCGAGCAGCTGATCGGGCACTCGATCCTCGAGTTCGCGACCCCGGCGACGAGAGCGCTGATCCGCGCGCGCATGGAGATCAGCCGCTCCGGAGGGGTGCTCCCCAACCCCTCGCGCCAGTCGTTCCTGCGCCTCTCCGACGGTCACGTGCTGCACTTCGAGGTCAACTCGATCCCCTTCGTCTACGATGACCAGCCGGCCACGCTCAGCATGGCGCGCGATCTCACGCAGCGGGTCGAGGCCGAGAGCGCGCTCGATTTCGAGCGGCGTCGCCTCGGCGTGTTGCTCGAGAAGGCGCCCGCGTTCATCGCTGCGTTGCGCGGGAGCAATCACATCATCGAGCTGGCCAACGAGGCGTTCCACACGCTGGTGGGCTGTCGAACGGTGATCGGTCTGCCGGCGCTCGACGCGATCCCGGAGCTCCGGGGCACCGGCCTCATGGAGCGCCTCGACGAGGTCACCGCGTCGGGGCAGCCGTTCGTGTCGAAGGGCATGCCGATCATGCTCGTCCGCAGGCCCGGATGCCCGCCGGAGAAGCGGTACGTCGACTTCGTGTACCAGCCGCTGATCGAGTCCGACGGCACGCGCAGCGGTATGTTCTTGCACGGCGTCGACGTCACCGACGCGACGATCGCGCGGCGGCGGATCCGCGCGCAGTTCCACGCCGTCCCGGTGCCGACGTACGTGTGGCAGCGGACGGATGCGGGCTTCGTGCTCATCGACTTCAACCAGGCCGCGCACGACGTCACGAAGGACGAGATCGCGAACATCCTCGGCCAGTCGGCGCAGGCCTTCTTCGCCGACATGCCCGAGGTCTGCGAAGAGATGCAGCGCTGTCTCGAGACCCGCGTGACGATTCAGCGCGAGATGGAGAGCTTCCGTCGCTCGACCGGCGAGATGGTGCGGCTGCGCGTGACGTACGCCGCCGCGCCGCCTGATCTGGTGATCATCCACGCCGACGACATCACCGCGCGCAGCAAGCTCGAGCAGCAGCTCCAGCAAGCGCAGAAGATGGAGGCGGTGGGGCGGCTGGCGGGCGGGGTGGCGCACGACTTCAACAACGTGCTCTCGGTGATCCTGACCTATTCGGATCTCGCGATGCGCGATCTCGAGGCCGGCAACCCGCTGCGCGCCGACCTCGCCGAGATCTACCTGGCCGGCCAGCGCGCGGCCGAGCTCACCCGCCAGCTCCTGGCGTTCAGCCGGAAGCAGATCCTCCAGCCGCGGGTGATCGATCTCGCCGCGATCGTGGGCGGCATGAGCTCGATGCTCGGCCGGCTCCTCGGCGAGCACATCGAGCTCGCCGTGCTCCCGGCGAACGCGCTGGGTCGCGTGGTCGCCGATCCGGGCCAGATCGAGCAGGTGGTGATGAACCTCGCCCTCAACGCCCGCGACGCGATGCCCGACGGCGGCAAGCTCACGATCGAGACGGTCAACGTGCACCTCGACGACAGCTATGCGCGGGCGCAGGTCGGCGTGACCGCAGGCGAGCACATCATGCTGGCGATCAGCGACACCGGCGTCGGCATGACGGCAGCGCTGCGCCAGCGCATCTTCGAGCCCTTCTTCACCACCAAACCCACGGGAAAAGGCACCGGCCTGGGCCTGGCGACGGTCTTCGGCATCGCGCAGCAGAGCGGCGGCCACGTCAGCGTCTACAGCGAGCCCGGGCACGGGAGCACGTTCAAGGTGTACCTGCCGCGCACCGATCGCACGCCCGACACCAGCGTCGCTGCGGGCCCCCCGGCGCTGCGGCGCGGCACGGAGACGATCCTGCTGGTCGAGGACGAGGACCAGGTGCGCGCGGTCGCGGCGACGATCTTGCGGCGACACGGCTACGAGGTCGTCGAGACCTCGAACGGCGCCGAGGCCCTGGCGGCCGCAAAGAAGCTCGGAACGAAGCTCGATCTGGTGCTCACCGACGTCGTGATGCCGCGGATGAGCGGCCGCAAGCTCGCCGAGGCGCTCCTGCTCGATCGCCCCGATCTCAAGGTGCTGTTCGCCTCGGGCTACACCGACGATGCGATCGTGCACCACGGCGTGCTCGAAGAGGGCGTGGCGTTCGTGCAGAAGCCGTTCACGCCGGACGCGCTCCTGCTCAAGGTTCGCGACGTGCTCGACGGCTGAGCCGCCTCAGCCCCAATCAATGCGCGCCCGCTGCGTAGGCTCGCTGAACGTCGTGTCTTCGACGAGGTAACGCACCTCTCGCCCGCCGCGCTCCTGCTGGCAGGCGCCGTCCTTCACCAGGCTTTGCAAGGTCGATTGCACGACGCGCAGGGACATGCCGGTCGCCTTGGCGACGTCTTTCGCGCTCGCGCCGGCGTTCTCTGCGAGCACGCCGAGCAGCGCGTCGCCGAGCGGGCGCGAGCAGCGCGGGTCGGCGATGAGGAGCGGGGCGTCGAGAACGAGCTTCAAGATGCCGCCGCCGCGGGCGATCGTGCCGCGGTTCTCGAGGTGCTCGCGGGCGCGGTGGACGAGGACGTCGAAGATGCTCTTGTGCACCTCGGGCTCGTACGGGAAGCCGTACACGCTGGCGAAGCAGAGCGCCTCGTCGATGCCGGCCGGCGGCGCGAGCGCGAGCGCGGCGACCAGCATCTCGGTCCGGCCCTGCTTGAGCCGCGACTGGGCCAGCGGCGGGATGCGCGCGCGATCGATCAGAGCGAACGCCAGGCGCGGGATCCGGCGGCGGATCGGGCCGTCGGCGAGCACGTAGGCCACCGCGGTGTCGCCGGCGGGTGCGACGCCACGCCAGCTCAGGACGCCGTCGATCGCGGCCGGCGCCACCGCCGTCGAGCCGCTCGACCAGGGCGTGGGCGGGCTCCGCAGATCGATCGCCGCGATCCACGGCTCGATATCGGTGCGATGCGAAGGCCAGGTGCACGCTGCCCGCAGCTTCGCGGTGCGCGCATCGAACGCCGCGCCGTCGCCGCGTTCGAGCGCGAGCAGCCAGTCCGCGAGCGCACCGTGCTCGGGCGCGGCGCCGCACAGCGCGGCCTCCCAGGCCAGGCTCGGCCACCACGGCGGTGGCGCGACCTTGCGCAGCGAGGCGAGGATCCGGGTCGCGAGGTGCGGCGCTCCGGTCAGCCGGCGGACCCGCGCGAGCACCAGGTGCGCGAGATACTCGACCTGCGGGATCGCCTCGGTGCGCGCCATTCGCGAGGCTCGTCGCGCGATGCGGGTAGCGGCCTCGAGATCACCGCGCGTCGCCGCCGAGAGCGCGCCGAGCGCCGCGGTCTCGACGACCAGCGACGCGAGGCCCTCGGAGGAGGCGCGCGTCTCGACTTTCTCTGCAAGCTGGCCTGCATCGCGCCCCTCGGCCGCAGCCACCCACAGATCCGACGCGGCGAGCAGCAGCTCGTCGTTCGACACGGCGCGCAGCGCCAGACGGAAGTGCCTCACGCCGTCGAGATCGAAGGCGAGCCACGCACGACGGAGCCCTTCGGTCGCCGCCAACGCCGCACCCGACCGCGTCTCCATCGGGGCAGCGCGAAAAGCGAAAACGGCCTCGGGCGTCACCGCGCGCGCCCGCTCGCAGGCCGCCTTTTGCTCGACCCACGACAATCAGCGACTCCGGCTTCGACGGCGTCGCGAGGGTGACCGACTTCGGCGTCGCGCGCGCGATGGGCCGCACCACCAAGACCTCGACCGGCTTTCTCAAGGGCAAGCTGGGGTACATATCGCCCGAGCAGCTGCGCTTCGAGGAGCCCGATCGGCGATCGGACATCTTCGCGCTCGGCGTGGTGCTGTTCGAGCTGATCGCGGCGCGGCGGCTCTACGCGAACCACGACGGGATGGACGGCGCACGGCGCGTCCTGAACGAGCCTCCGCCGGATCTCGCGGACTATCGCGAAGCGCTGGTCCAGCTCATGTTCACTATGCTGGCGAAGGATCGCGCGCACCGACCCGCCACCGCGAAGGAGGTCGCGGCGCGGCTCGAGGGGATCATCGCGCGCTCGCGCTCGAGGAGGGAAGGGCGGACGTCGCCGAGCACGTCACCGGGCTCTTCGGCGAGGAGCGGGCCCAGCTGTCGAAGGCGATGGCGAGCGCGCCCTCGATCAGCGTGTCGGTCACCGCGGCGCCACCGGCGCGTCCCAAGCGGTGGCCGTGGATCGGCGCATCGCTGCTCGCTGCGGGCGCCGCCGGGATCGCGCTGTCGCAGCGAGCCCCGGATCCGATCGCAGCGCCGCCTCCGCCGCCCGAGGTGGTCGTCGCGCCCGCGCCGACCGCGACCCCTGTCGCGCCGGTGGTCACGCCCGCGCCGGTGATCAACGACGATCCCATGCCGCCGAAAAAGCGCACGATCCGAAGGCCCAAACCGTCGCCTTCGCCGGGCGTCCCGATGTGGGGCTGGTGATGCTCGCGGCCCTGCTCTGTCTCGCGCTGGCGGGAGCGCCGCAGCAGAACGACGCGCGCGCGCTGTTCGACCAGGGCCGCGTGGCGCTCTCCACCGGGCGCTTCGCCGAGGCTCGCGATCTCTTTCGCCGCTCGCTCGAGCTGGTCCCGAAGGCGGGATCCGCATTCAACCTCGCGGTCGCGATGCGCGGCACGGGTGAGGCGCTCGACGCGGTCGTGACGCTCGATCGCCTGCTGCGCGGTGAGTACGGCGCGATCGCGAAGGAGCAGCGGGCCGAGGCCGAGAAGCTCCGCGAGCAAGCCCGCGCGGACATCGGCACGATCCACGTCGAGCTCTCCGGCACGGACAGCGGGCGCATCCGCGTCGACGGCCGACCTGCCGAGATCGACGCGCGCGGGGCGCTCGGTGTCGACGCCGGTGCGCACGTCGTTGAGGCCTCTGCCACGGGCTACAAGACGGTCGAGGTGAAGGTCGACGTCGGGCGTGGCGCGACCGCGCGCGTGAAGCTGGTGCTCGAGCCGATCGCGCTCACCGGCATGATCATCCTCGAAGGCGAGCCCGACGACGTCGTGCGGGTGGTCGGCCAGGCCGAAAATCAGGGCGCGCTCGAGCGCGCGCTGAACCCCGGAAATTACAGGCTGGAAGCCGAGGGGCCGTCGGGCCTGCGCGGCATGGACGCGCGCATCGTCGCGGGTGAGACGCTGCGCGTGCGCATCCAGCCGGAGGAGTCCTCCTGGCCGTGGTTGTGGCTGATCAGTCGCCGACGCGCGCCCACACGAGCGTCATCACTCCGTTCCGATCGGGAGACCCGGCGATCACCACGTAGTCGCCCATCGCCAGGAGCTGGGTGACGTTGGCGCCGTAGGGCTCGATGTCGCAGATGCGCGGGGGTTGATCGTCGCGCGTGCCGAACGCCAGCGAGACCACGACGCTTTGGTTGGCGCCGACGATCAGGGTGCCATCGCGCCCGAAGACCGCGGCGCGCGCAGTCAGCGAAGGGAGCTGCGCCGATCGCCAGCTCTCGCCCGGCTCGGAGCGCCACCAGAACAAGGTCGAGATGTCGAACGGGCCGTCGCTGATGACGACCTCGCGCCCGCTGAGCGGGTCGCGCGCGTAGACGGCGCGGCAGGGACGCGGCTCCGCGGGGAGGAGGGCGCGCGTCTCACCCGAGGCCAGATCGAAGGACC
>Ga0105048_10011781_pt1 | contig 13772 bp, 12 predicted proteins | sample MAT05_FD_78382 | JGI IMG/M metagenome (GOLD analysis project Ga0105048, IMG submission 78382) | Freshwater microbial communities from Lake Fryxell liftoff mats and glacier meltwater in Antarctica - MAT-05 | ecosystem: Environmental > Aquatic > Freshwater > Ice > Liftoff microbial mat | place...
AGCTGCACCGCCTGGGGGCGACCACGATTGGCCTGGTGCGCGACCGTGGGCGCTTTGTGACCACGCCCGACGACCCCGACATCATGCCGCATTTCGTGGTGCAGGGGGCGTTGGAAGACTACGAAGTGGTGCTGCGCGGCATCAACGAGCACGAGGCGGATACAGTGCTGCATCTGGGCGCGCAGCCGATTGTCGGCACTGCCCTGCGCAACCCGCGCTCGACCTTCGAGGCGAATATCCGCGGCACCTGGAACGTGCTGGAGGCGTGTCGGGAGACCGGTAGGCTGGTGAAGCGCATCGTCGTGGCATCCTCGGACAAGGCCTATGGCCAGGCCGACCGGCTGCCGTATGACGAGTCGATGCCGCTGAACGGCCGCCACCCTTATGACGCGTCGAAGAGCTGCACCGACATTATCGCGCAGACCTATCACCACACCTATCGGCTGCCGGTCTGCATCACCCGGGCGGGCAATTTCTATGGCGGTCGCGACCTGAACTTCAACCGCATCGTGCCAGGCACCATTCGCTGGGCGATCAACGGCGAGCGGCCGGTGCTGCGCAGCGACGGCACGATGATCCGCGACTATATCTATGTGCGCGACGTGGTGCGGGCCTATCTGCAGCTGGCCGAATGCATGGACGACCCGGCGCTGCACGGACACGCGTTCAACTTCTCGACCGAGCAGCCGCTCTCGGTCGTCGATCTGGTGCGGCGCATCCTGGCGGCCGCCGGGCGGCCCGACCTGGAGCCGATCATTCTGGGCGAGGCGACCAACGAGATCCCCGAACAGCATCTGGCGGCGGCCAAGGCGCGGCGGATGCTGGGCTGGCAGCCGGGCTGGTCGCTGGACGCGGCGTTGGAGGAGACGGTTGGCTGGTACCGGAACTGGCTGGATGCCGCGCCGGTCAGCCAGGCGGGGTAACGCCGAGTTGCCGTATGTTTGACCTCTGGAAGAAGGCAAGGCCAGGGCTTTGCCCTGGACCCACCAAAGGCCGACGGCCTTTGGAAACCCATTTTATTTCAATAGCATGAGGTCCAGGGGCTCGGCCCCTGGTGGGTCCAGGGCAAAGCCCTGGCCTTGTCTTTCTTCATAGGTCAATCACTGCGACACTTAGGTATAACGGTCGCACCACGCCGCGCCACGGCGCGGGCATATCCGGCCCTAAGCCGAGCGATGTGGACCCCGGCACCATAGGAACGCGCGACGTGGGCGCGTGCGGCGGCGCCGAGTTGCCTGGCGAGGGCGGGGTCGTGCCACAGGCGGAGCATCTGGTCCGCGAGGTGCTGGACATCGCCCGCCGTGAACAGCAGGCCGGTGTGCCCGTCGTCGACCAGGTCCTGCAGCGCGCCGAGCCGTGAGGCCACGATCGGGATGCCATGGCTCATCGCCTCGGCACCGACGATGCAGAAGGTTTCGTTCCAGATGCTGGGCACCACCAGCATGCGTGCGCCACGGTAGAAGGCCGCCAACTCCTCGGGCGAGCGGGTGACAACGCAGTGCACCGGGTCGCCCGGGCGGATCGCCGGATGGCTCGCGGCGTCGCCGGCGAGGCGGACCGGCAGGCCGGTGCGGCGGGCGGCTTCGATCAGCAGCTCTACCCCCTTTTCGGGCACGAACCGCCCGGCATAGGCGATGTAGGCTCCGCAAGCCGGGTCGGCTGCCTGCGTCGGGTTTTCGATCAGGCAGGGCACCACGGTGACGCGGTCGGCCGGCACGCCGACATCGGCGGTCAGCCATGCCTGATGGAACGGGCTGAGGACAAAGTACTCGCTGACATGACGCGCGAACAGGCCGAGCGATCGGGAAGCGGCGTTGCGTGCCGCATAGGCGATGCTCTCGCTGAGGCTGCCGCGGCAGTTGGAGAGGATGGCGGCATATTCCCGCCCCTCGGTGCAGCGCCGGCAGATCGCGCCGGCGCGGAAATGCGTGGCGATCGGGCAGGTGAGCCGGTAGTCGTAGCAGGAGTGCACGACCGGAACGCCCATCCGGTCGGCCACGCGGATGACCGAGGGCGACCACAGTGGATACAGCTCGTGGGTATGGACGATATCGGGGCGGAAGCGTTCGATCGCCCGTCGCGTTTCGGTGGCGGCCCCGGCGGAATAGATGCCCGACAGGGCGGCGCCGATCTTGCCGCACATGGACGGCGCGATGTCGCCGCTGCTGCGGGCCAGCACCTCGACCTCGATGCCGGCCCGGCGCGACAGCCGGATGGTCGCCGCCCAGGCGTTGTCGGAGCCGCCGCCCCGGCGATGGCTGTTGTAGACGTGCAGAACCCTCATCACGGGTTCGGCCGCGGGTCCGCGAAGTCTTCGGGGTGATACGTCTCGATGCCGGCGAGGGCGCGAATCCGGCCACGGTCGCCCGATGCCGCCACGACCGCGCGCAGCAGCTTGGCGTAGGCGTCGGCCACCGCGTCCCAGCGGTACAGGGTGTCGCCGCGCGCGCGCGCGGCATCGCCGAGCCGGCGGGCTTGCGCGGGTGCGGCATCGATGTCGGCGAGCAGGCCGGCCAGGTTGCCAGGTTGCTTGGTGAAGAATGGTGCGTCGGCGCCGACGACCTCGCGATGGAAGACGACGTCGATCGGGATACATGCCGCCCCGCCATGCATCGCCCGCAGCAGGCTGGGGTTGGTGCCGCCGACCTCGTGGCCGTGCAGGTAGGCGTAGCAGTTGGCATAGAGCGCGTTGAGGACCGCGGAGTCGAAGATGCTGCCGACACAGCGCACGTGGTCGTCGGCTTCGGCGGCAATCGCCTGGGAATAGGGCGTGCCATAGGGGCTGGAGCCGACGACGACCAGCTTCCGGGCGAGGCCGGCGGCGCGGTATTCGCGGATGATGAGATCGACGTTGTTCTCTGGCTCCAGCCGGGCAACGACGAGGTAGTAGCCGCCCGACTGCAGCCCGAGCTTGGCCAACGCGTCAGCGTCGGGGGGATCGCCGACATCGCCGGAATAGGGGATGAAGGTGCTCTCGGCACCGTAGGTGGTGCGGTAGTACTCCTGCATCGCCCGCGAGTCGGTGACCAGCCAGGTGGCGATGCGGGCACAGACCCGCTCGGACCAGCGGTAGTAGCGGCGTTGCAAGGCGCGCCATTTGCGTCGTTGCCAGCCCAGCCCGTCGGTCAGGTATACCGTAGGGATGCGACGCAGCCATAGCGGCAGGCCGAACGGTGCGTTCCCCGGATCGGTGACCACGACGAGGTCGTAGTCGGTGAATGCGGCGTGCAGCAATGCCAGGTTGCTATGCACGATGCTCTCGAAATTCATGCCGCCGGGTGCGGGCAGAAAGATGCGGCGGACGCCTTGGTACAGCGGCGCGCGGTCGTCGTAGTAGTGGGTGCGGCAATAGACCGTGACGTCGATGCCATGCTCGCGCACCAGGCGCGGTGCCAACTGTTCCACCAGGGTGCTGAAGCCGCCGTAGCGTGCCGGTATTCCGCGATCACCGACGATGGCGATGCGCAGTCGCCCCTGGCCGCTCACAGCGGTGGCTTTCGGGCAATCCAGACGTCCTGGAGGATGCCCGCGTCGGCCGGCGGCTGGAACGGCGCGACGGCGGTGAAATCGGCCAGCAGCGTCCGGCGCACATAGGCCGGTGGATCGATGGCGAAGAACCATTTGCGGCCTTCGCGATATTTCGCCTGCTCGACCACGTGCCCGGCGGCGTAGCGGTGCCGCTCGTCGGCGTCGGTCAGGAGGTAGCGGTAGCGGTCGCCATGGGTGGTGCAGACCAGCAACCCGCCGGGTGCCAGGATGCGGCGCAGCTCGGCGGCCCAGGCAAGTTGGACGGGTTCGGACAGGTGGGTGAAGACCGAAAAGCAATAAACGGCATCGAAACTGCCGGAGTCGAAGGGCAAAGGCGGCATCAGAGCGTTTTCGACGAAGGCGATGCCCGGCAGGTTGGCGCGGCACCACGCGATGGTGCGGGGGTTGTAGTCGGTGCCGGTCAGCGTCGCCGCCCGCTCGCCGAGTAGGTCGCTCATATGGCGGATCAGCCGGCCGGGGCCGCAGCCCCATTCCAGCACGCGCAGCTTCGGCGCGGCGCAGTGCCGGGTGATCAGGTCGGCGAAGATCGACGCGTGGCGCCGGCCGCCGTCGCGGTAGAACTGCCAGTCGATCGAGTTGTAGGCGTCGAAGGCGAGATCGGCCGGCGGTACCGGGAAGTCGGGGTGGCTGCGGCGGAAGCGGGAATTGCGTTGCCGCGTCAGTAGCCGGGCGGCGCCCAGCTTCACTTCGTCGGCAAAGCCGAGCAGCCCCAGATTTCGCACCTGGCGGATCAGGCGGTACTTCCAGCCGCCGGCGACCATGGCGTTCCTCAAGCGTCGGCCGACCAGCATCGCCGGCCGGCCGGCGAGATAGACGACCGAGCCGCGCTGCAGCATGCGCCGCATCCCGCGCCAGCGCCCCTTGCCCGAAACGATCTCGTCGACCGCGATCCAGGTCTGGTGCACCGTGTTGCGGCGCCGCAGAACGGCTTCATGCTCAACGCCGGCGGCATGGTGAATGATCTCGATGACCTCGGCATGAATGGGGCCACGGAAGCGACGTGACATGTTGTCCTGGTGCACTCGGTAGAGCGTGCACAGGTCCTGAAGGCAGGCGGAGCGGGCCTGGCGCGCGACGCCAAGGCACAGAAAGTAGTCGGGACAGTGCTTCACGTATGCGGGCATCGGCAGCAGGGGCATCACCAGGCTGCGGCGCAGCACCACGGAACTGAACGAAATGAAGGACGGGCGTTCCAGCAGCAGCGACGCGAGTGCGCCTTCGGGCAACGGGAGGGGGCCGTTCCAGCGGTCGAACGGCCAGCGCCTGCCGCGTGGGTCGAAGCATTCGGTGCGTCCGTAGACCAGGCCGAGATCGCCGGTCCGGTCTGCCGCGATCTCCTCGGCCTGGGCGTGTAGTTTGTGCGGTAGCCAGATGTCGTCCTGGTCGATGAAGGCGATCCACTCGCCTGACACCAGGGCCATCGCCTGTTCGCGGGCCTGGGCCACTGGCACCTGACGGTCGGATTCGACGTAGCGGATGCGCGGATCCTTGTAGCTACGGCAGATCGCCTCGCTGGTGTCGGTCGATTTGTCGTCGTAGAGCAGCAAATCCCAGCCGCCGTGGGTTTGGGCCAGTACGCTGTCGATGGCGGCACGCAGGTAAAGCTCGCCGTTGTATACGTTCATGATGATGGAGATTTGCTGGGTGCGCCCGATGGCTGACACGGCCCGCTACCTGGACCAAAGCGAGCGCAGGATCAACCGGACATAGGATCGGCTGAACCGCGCGATGTCGCGATAGCCGCGATCCGGCCGCAAACCGCTCAGCACCCCGGCGACGCACCAATGCAGCAGGTCCCTGATCAGCAGGCCGGTCGAGACGGTCCCGACCAGTGCCAGCCTGTACGGTTCGAAGATTGCTGCATGCGCCATTACGTCGGCCAGGCGATACAGCTCGCCGACCTGGTCCGGTGCAACATGGGCGATGCGCACGCGCGGGCCCAGATTATCGCGCGCATAGCCGGCAAGGTCGGGGTCGCTTTAGCGACCTGCTGGCAGAAATCAGCCGGCGGATAATCGTCCGGCGGCATGGCGCATCCCTCGCTGTCGCGCAGGCGAAATTTCATTCTCAGCGCCGCGCGCAGGTGGAACAGCACACGGGTCACTCGCGGGTCGATGGTGTGGACCACGTCGAGCGCGCCGTCGCGACGAATGAACGGCAGCATCTTCTCACCCGAGTCGCCGCCGTCCTTGAACAGGCTGACATCGACATCGCCACGGACATGGGGGAAGATTTCAAAGAGGAAACGCTCGAAACCGCGCTGCGCAAGCCCAATGCCCGGGCAGGCGGGGGCGATCCGAAGGCGGCGATTTGCAGGACCGGCATTCTGCAATGGCGGTCGGTCACTGCAGTCGGCCTTGGCCATGCCCCACCCTTGCGTTGTGTGCGCCACTGTACCGCCCCCGGATTGCGTCTGCAAACAGCGCGATCAGGTCAGCGCCGCCTGGCCAGATGGGCCGCCATCAGGCCCGTCAGGTCGGTCTCGGCGAGGCAGACGATCGCAGTCGCCGCCAGCAGCGGTGCGAGTAGAAGCGATTGAACCACGCGCAAGCGCAGAAGCGCTGTCAGCAGCGCCTCGGCGCAGGCGCGGTGGCGGCCGATCTGCCAGACCACGATGTCGGTCTGGCCGAAATCGACCGGCCATTCCGGTAGTGCCAGGCCGGTAAGCAGCAACACACAGGCGCCGAACTGCTCGGTGGCGAGCAACCGCAAGATCAGCATTGCGGCCGCGCAGTCGCACCAGGCTCAGTGACAGCCGGCCGACGATCTGGCTGGTGGGACCGAGCAGGAGCCTGTGCTGCACCCCGCGCTCACGCGGTGGCCGGGGCCTCTGGCGTGTCAGGCGAAGCAGGGACGGGTGACCGAGGGGCAGGCGCAGGGGCGGCGGCGGGCTGGGGTTGGAAGCGTCGTGCATTCGCACGGTTCCAGTTGTCGATGACGAAAACCAGGGCTGCGATCACCCAGAACATCCGGGCCGGCCCCGCAACGCGCAGATAGAAGCTGGCCAACCCATCGACGCACAGCGCCACCACACCACATAGCAATCCGAGATTCACGGCGAACAGCACGTCGCTGTAGTACCGTTGGATGTTGCGGATCGCGGCGGCGAAAATGCTGCCAAACATGCCCAGAAAAAAAATAAAGCCGAGCGTTCCCTGTTCGGACCACGTCAGCAGATAGATGTTGTGCACCACCGGCCAAGCAGCGCCGAATGTGTCGGTCAGGCCGGTCGCCGCACCGTAGTTGGTGCGCCCCGGCAGGTGGTAGATGAAGGTATTCAGCCCGAAGCCGAACACCGGCTGCTCGGCCACCATGCCCCAGGCCGCGCGGTTCCATTCCAGGCGGAAGTTCAACGCGCCCGGGTCGCTTTCGGTGAACCGCCTGATGATCGCGCCGGAGAACGAGGCGGCGATGATGACCATGAAGGCAATCGCGGCCACACGCGCGAACAGGAAGCGTCGTTGCAAACGGGGGTGAACGAAAGACAGCGCGAACAGCAGAACCACGGCGGCGGCGAACGAAAACCAGCCGGACCGTGACAAGGTCATGATCAACGCGGCCGAACCGAGAAGCACCGCGACACCGAGCAGCATGCGCACGAACGCAGACAGCCGGCTGAACATCAGGGCGATGCAGATCGGTAACTGCATCGCCAGGAAGGCAGACAGCAGGTTGGGGTGGCCCAGCAGAGCATTGCTGCGGAAACCTTCGCTCGCACCGCGGCCCGCATAGGTTCCCGTGGCGGCCTGCTTGATGGTCTCGACACCGGCCTCGCCCAGTCTCTGGAGTCCAAGGTCTATCCGGAAGACGCCCTGCACGATGCCAAGCATGCTTTGCAGCACGACCGCGCCGATGATGGCGACCAGGACATGCATCACCTGGCGCTCGCGCACCACTTCATTAACGATGACGAAGAACAGCAGATAGCACTTCGCCATCCGCACCAACTCCTGCATCGTCAACATGCTTGCCGACCACTGCCCCGCCGTCACCTTGCCCGTCGGCCACAACACCATTTGCACCACGCCGAGCGCCATCATCGCGGCGACCCATTTGGCCATCGGCGTGACGGTCCAGCGCGCCCGACCTGCCGCGATGTCGCGCAACTGGAAACCGAGCAGGATCAGCACCAGCGGATCGACGGCATCGATTGCGAACGAGCCGGCGCCTCCCATGTTGGGAATCGGCACGAAGTTTTTGCTCAGCGCCAGCGGGGCAACAATGATGATGCCGTACAGGCAGAACAGGCGGTGATTGCCTGCCAGCAGGAAGCAGATGGCTAGCGCCGTGATGCCCATGCTGATCCAGATTTCAGAGCGCCCAGCATTTGACCCGGCGATCAGCAGCCCCCCGGCCAGCAGTCCGGTTGCCAGCACCAGGATTGCCGAGCGCAGAACGCCGTCGATGCTGGAAGCCGACCTAGTCCGCATCGGTGCTCGTGTGCGTGACAGCCGCCGGGGCGCGCCGGCCGCCGACGATGGCGCGCGCCGCCGCCGCGATCCCTACCGGGCGCCGCACAGCACCACCCGGACATTCGGCACACCGAGATTGTCGAGCAGAGCACGGCTGCGCGCCATGTCCTCGGACTTGGTCTGCCCCTCCCTGACGATCAGCAGCAGCGTGTCGGCGTGCTCGGCGAAGCGCAGGAACGCGGGGTAGTCCAGCACCGACGGTAACTGCACGAGTGTGTAGTCGTAGTTCTTGCGGGCTTCGTCGAGGACCCGCTGGACGCTGGCCGAGGGCAAGGTCGCTGCACCGTCTGCCTGCCGGCGGCCGGCGGCCAGGGCGGCGATGCCAGGGCGCGCGGTGGGGTGCGTCAGCTCGTCCAACCGCCTGGTGCCATCGCGAACGAGGTCATACAAACCTGGCATTCCGGCCAGGCCGAGCCGTGCACCCACCGCGTCGTTGCGATCGGCGGCATCGACAATCAGCAGGCGGCTGCCAAGCTCCTCGCCGATGAAGTAGGCCATCGTCAGCAGCGTGTCCGTGGGGAGCCCGTCGACGGATGCGACGAACACGATCCGGCCGCCCTCGGCGCAGGGGAAATCAGCGAGCAGCTGGCGCGCGAGTTGCCGGTAGGGCTGGAAGGCGAGGTCGTCGGGTGTCTCGCGGCTTGGTTGCGCGCCGGTCAACAGGCCCCGCAACCGTGCCAGCAACCCGGGTCGTTCGTATGTGACTCGTGCGGACACGGACATCGGGACCTGCTTCATGCAGCCAGGGCCCAGCGCGCGGCGTGTCGGCGTGGGCCGTCGCCGCACGATCGACCGGCAGGAACCGGCATGTCCGCGCTCATCCGCCGCCACCGATTGGCGGCAATTCGGCGCCGCGCTGTGGGGTGGCAGCGAAGGCGTGGGCGGCGAAACGGCGATCCGGCGGGAGCACAACGTAGAGATCGAGCCCCGTTTCGTCGCCGGCGATGCGATAGCGATCCACCAGGCCCGACATCATGTCGATCAGAACCGCCAAGCCGATGCCGGCCAGCAGGCCGAGGGCGGCGGCGCCAGCAAGGATCAGCTTGGTCTGCGGCCACGACTGCTGGTCTGGCGCGGTGGCGGCGTCGATGACCTGGATGGTCGCCGGCGCGATGCTGGCCATGGCGCGCGACACGGCGGCAATCGACAACTTGTCCTGCAGTGCGGTGTAACGCCGTTCAACAAGAAGGCGCTCGCGTTCCAGTTCGTGGCTTGACTTCACCTTTAGCGGAATTGTTGCGACGAGGGCATCAAGCCTCACCACCTCGGCGCGCCGCACGGCCAGCCCCGCCTTTTGCCCGACGATTTCGGTTTCCAGCAGGGCCTTGCGGCGACGCAGGGACTCGTAGGCATCGTTCAATGCGATCGTGGACTGCGAGACCTGGTCGACCTCCTCGCGGGCCAATTGCTCACGCACGGCGCCAAGCTGCTTGTCGAGGTCGCGCACTTCGGGCGCATCCGCGCGGTAGTGGATCAGCAACTGCCGGCGCTGCAGGCTCATCTGCGACAGGCGGTCGTTCAGCACCTCGCGCGAAGGGTTGATGCGCACGAGGCGGGCGGAGACGATCTCGGGCTTCTCGGTGAGGATCTGCCTGTCGATTTCGTCCATGGTGCGATAGGCGCTGGCCAGCGATGCCTCGATTTCGATGATCGCGCCACGCAGCGTCTCGACGCGCGTGATGTCGAGCTTGTCCTTTTCCATCGACAGCAGCAGGGTGTTCTGTGTGAAGTACTCCTCCATCCGGCTTTCCACGGCGCGAAGCTCCTCGCGCGCCTTGGCCACTTCGCCGCTGAGCGCATTGTAGGCGTTGTCGGCCTCACGGCGCTGCCGCTCGATGCGCATCTCCAGGTAGACAGCGACCAGCGTGTTCGCGATCTCGGCCACCCGCGGGGTGGGGCCGCGCACGACCAACCGCCCGACGCTGGAATCGGACACCGCATCGACAGCCACGCCCGACCGGAAATCGCCGATGGTGCGCGCCCGGTCGACCTGTTCGGGTGTCGGCGAATAGGGGCTGCGCTTCGACGGAAACACCCATTCCTTGGCGCGGCGGTATGTCTTGCCCACCGTCGACGTCATCCACAGGTACGTCACGTGGCTCATGAACGGGTGGTAGACCTCGTCGTAGGTCAAGCCAAGCCGGTCGACAACCCGGGTGAGGACGCTGGGCGCGGTGAACAGCTGGACCTCGTCGGGCAGCTGGTTCTTTCGGAAGACGTGCCAGCTGTTGTAAAATTCCATGCGCGGGCCGTCCTTATCCGACTCGGCGGCCAGCAACACGTCGGCGACGAAGATCGGCGGCCAGATCATGATGTAGGCGACCCCGACCCCGATCGTGATCATCATGGTCGCGGCGATCAGCAGCAAATGGCGCGCGATGCTGCGGCGCAGGCCGAGCAGAGTTCGCCGGAAGTCGAACGAGTCCTGTCGCGGGTTGTACGCCTGCACTTCCGGCAGGGCCAACGGCCTTGCCGCGTAGCTGTCCGCCACCTTCATTGACGCCATTGGTCGGCTCCTTTCCGGGGGCAGGTTTCGGCGAGCAACAAGGTCCACTCCATCACGGTTCAGCGCTTGATCAGACTGAACAGCTTGAATTGATAGTACGGCGCCAACACCTGGTTGAGCGCATTGAGCGGCGTGGTGACGAAGTCGTTGAGCGCGCGCACGAACTGTGAGCGCCCGCTCTCCGGCACGATGATCAGGTCGCCGGGCTGCAGCACCATCTGTTGCAATGCGACGAAGAATGCGGTGTCGCCGCTGTCGATCGTCTTCAGGGCGCGGCCTGTCAGGAACCCGTCACTCTCCAGGCGGACCAGCGCCACCTGGGTTTGCGAGCCGGCGCGGGTGATGCCGCCGGCGTCGGCGATGGCCTGGGCGGCCGTGGCGACGGTGCGGAACGGGATCGGCCCCGGCCGCGCGACCTCACCGAGCACATAGACGCGCGCATCGCGGGGGTTGAGCACGTTGATCGAAATCTCGGGATCGATTAGCCGCGCCCTCATGCCGTGCTCAAGCTCGCGGGTCAGCTCCGGGATGGAGCGGCCGGCGGCCTGAATGTCGCGCACGATGGGCAACGACACCCGGCCGTCCGAGCGGATGGTCACCGTGCGCGAGGCGTCGGGAACGCGAAAAACACTGACCTCGATCTGGTCGCCCGGTTGCAGGAGGTAGTCCTGTGTGTAGCGGTTGAGCGAGCGGACGACCTCGGTCGACACCTCCTGGCGGAAGTCGGGCGGCGTCTGGCAGCCGGCCGCGATGAGAGGAACGGCCGACGCGAGCCGTGCCAGAGTGCGTCGCGTCAACGCCATGCCGGGGCCTCGATCGTCGTGGGCGAAATCATGAACCGGCGCCGTCCGTGCCGCATTGCGGCGCCGCCACGCGTTCGCCGTAGACACCATAAGTTTGCACCGGCGGCAGGCTGCGGCGCAACATGCTTGGCCACAGCAGTGCCGCGGCGCTGAGTGCCCAGGATTGCGGCGATTTCGGATTCTCCCGCACAGCCCGCCACAGCAACCGGCGTGCGGCGGCGGTTTCGCCCTGGCGCAGGCGGATCATTGCGTCGGCCCGGCAGAACCGCGAGACGAGCACGCGGCCGAGCGTTCCAGGAAAAGCCAGCCTTGGCCGTACTCGCCATCGTTCCCCGCTTGCGCATGGAATCGGACCCGCTTGTCAACCAGGCCACCCACAATGGCGCGGACCTCGGCCGTGACGTCAGGTCTGGAGCAGTTGTCGCTGACCAGGGCTTGCCGGTCGGTGAAGCTCTGGGCGCGGGTGCTGGCAACCGCTTGGCGGACCAGGTCGGCCCGGTTGAATGTGGGAACGCCGATAAATACCTTCGCCATGCATCATCCAATGACTTGCCCGCGGCCATCCAGCAAGCGCCGAGCGCGAGTAAGCCCACCGCGCAACGGCGCAGTCGGCACCCCTGGCCGGCAAGGCATGTTCGATCGCCACGGCGACATTGGACCTCAGTGTGATTACAATGGCAACTCAATCATCCCCAACGCCTGGGTCGCGACCATCATTGCATGCCGCCCGTGCAAACCGAGATAACTTTCTCCTGAGCACGCATGCCGGTGCGGCGTGGGTTGTGCAATAACGCAGTGAACGACGTTCATCAGCGTTCCGGGCACCTGAATGCGGGAGGTCGCCCAACTGTGGTCCCCCGGCGTTTCGGACACTCGTTCCAGGGAATGCGTAGCCGCCCATGCCGATAACCGTCCGCCCCCCCCTTCGGCGTTGGCAGCGTTGCTGATGGCCGTACTGTACCGGGCGTGCCTTGGCCGGGGCTTCGCATGATCGGCGAGGGCGTGACCGGGGGCTCCTGGCCGGCCGTTCGGCAACGGCTGGCTGCCGACGCAGAGCGGTTGCGGCGCTTCCAGGAATCGAAGTTCGGCTATCGGTTGCGCGCCTGGTTTGTCGATCCCGCGTGGTGGGCGGTGCTGCTGCATCGTCTCTCGGCCCTGGCCTGGGCGCGCGGGCACCGCAAGACGGCGCGACTGCTGATGCAGGTCAATTCGCTCGCCACCGGCGCCGACATCCATCCGGCGGCCGATCTGGGTGGCGGGCTGCTGATCCCGACGCCCTGCGGCGTCACCTTGTCCTGCAAGGCCGGGCGGGACCTCACGGTGATGGCGCTGGCCGGCATCGGCGGCAGCCTCGACGGCGAGGACATCGGCGCCGGGCCGGGCCTGCCGGTGCTGGGCGACGGGGTCGTCATCGGGCCGTTTGCCGGCCTGCAGAAGGCAATCCGCATCGGCGACCACGCAGTTGTGGAGGGCGGGTCCGGCGCGTTGAAGGACCTGCCCGCGTATGGCCGGGTGGGGCTGGCCAGCACGCCGCTACTGGCCGCGGCCGTGCCGGACCCGCCGCCACCGCATGCCGTGCTGCCGCCCTGCCCGCATGGCACCTGGGCCCGAACGCGCGCTGATATCGCCGCCGACATCGACCGCTACCTGGCGGAATTGGGCCGCTACCAGTCGGAAACTCCGGGGCGATGGGTTCGGCTGAGCGGTTTACTGACCAATCCCGGCCTGGCGACAGCGGTGCACCGGATCGCACACTGGCAGCACGCCAGCGGCCGGCCGCGCCTGGCCCGCGCGCTGACCGGGCTGAACCGGTTGCTGCACCGCGTGACGATCACCAGCGACAGCTGCATCGGCGGCGGGCTGTTCGTGCCCCACCTTGGCGGCACGCTGTTCTGCGGCACCGCAGGCCGGAACCTGACGCTGTATGCCAACGCGCTCTGCGCACCGCACGGTCCGGCGCGGGATGGCGGGCGGGCGCTGGCGCCGATCCTGGGCGATGACGTGATGGTGGGCGGCCATGCCTCGGTCATCGGCGCGGTAACCGTCGGCTCCGCGGTGCGGGTGGCGACCAAGCTTCAGGCGGTGGCGGCAATTCCGGGCGACGCCGATGCCTTCACCCCGATGGGCCGCTTTGCCGAGCGGCAGGGCGGCGGCGCGCCGACCGCGACAATGGACGCGCGCGAGAAGCCGCCGGATGCGCCGCGACCGCGCTGGCGGGAAGCCCGCGCTGCGTTGCGCGTCGATCTTGCCCGGCTTCGCGCGTCGGGCCAGACGCATTTCGCCGCCACCGCCTGTGTCCGGCTACACCGGCTGGCCGAGGCGCTGCACGCGCGCGGCTGGCGGCGTGGCGCGCGCTGGGCTTGGCTGGCCAACCAGCTGCTCACCGGCGCCGACATCTCGCCGGCCAGCCGGCTGGGCCCAGGCCTGATGCTGGCGCACCCC
>Ga0105048_10011783_pt1 | contig 13770 bp, 12 predicted proteins | sample MAT05_FD_78382 | JGI IMG/M metagenome (GOLD analysis project Ga0105048, IMG submission 78382) | Freshwater microbial communities from Lake Fryxell liftoff mats and glacier meltwater in Antarctica - MAT-05 | ecosystem: Environmental > Aquatic > Freshwater > Ice > Liftoff microbial mat | place...
CGTTGATCTTACTCGCCCATCTGAGCGTGGACGGAGATTGGATCTCCCGGCTGGGCGGCACCGCAACGCGCGGACCGCAAGGCGACATCGTCGCGCTCGATCTGCGCGCCACCTGGATCGGTGACGCCGACCTCAAGGCCATCGCTTCCCTTCCCACCCTGAAGTCACTGGACCTTTCGCACACTCTGATTACCGATATCGGTTTCCAAGCGCTCAAGTCCGCACCGGCGATTGAGGAACTGAATCTCTACTACGCCGAGCAAGTGGGCGACGGCGTTCCCACCGTCGTCAAAGCCTGGAAGAAGCTTAAGAAACTGAACATGCGCGGCACCAAAATCACTGACCTGGGCGTCTCTCAGTTGGCCGGCCACCCGACGCTCGAATGGATTGACGTGGGCTATTCATTCTTCACCGACAATGGCTTCGATCCGCTGGTGTCGATTCCCCGGTTGAAGCACGCGGCGGTGGGCGGCAACAAGCTCACCGATGTTGGCTTGAACGCCCTGCGCTTGGTGCCGGGGCTCGAGTCGCTCGACGTGAGCGGCTCGCAGCGGACTGACTCAGGCATGTGGTTCGCCAGCATCACGGACCGTGGCATGGAGACCATCGGCCTGTTGCCGAAACTCACCAGCCTGAACCTCCGCGCCAGCAAAATCAGCGACGTCTCAGCCGGCGAATTCTCTAAGCTGACCGCCCTCGTGAGGCTCGATCTGGCGCAGACTAACCTTACCGGCCGCGGCCTAGCGAGCTTGCCTGGGCAGTTGAAGTCGCTGTCGCTGTGGAAATGCGCCAAGGTGGACGACTCGGCCATCGAAGCGCTCAGTCGGCTGAAGCAGCTTACTTGGCTGGACGTCGAAGGCACGGCGCTGAGCGAAGCCGGGGTCACGAAACTCCGCGCTGCGCTCCCACAGTGCGAAATCAAGAAGTAGGTTTAGTGCTCCGACTTCTTTCTTCTGATGCAGCCTGCCATGCTAGCCCGTCGCGCAAGCGATGGGTCACATGTGCCAAAAAAATTCCAGCGTTTCCTGCTTTTGTCGAGGGCCTGGAGCGGTGGGTCACATTCGCTCAATTACCTTGCAGAAAACAATAGAGTTACGATTGTCCTCTGTGACTCGCCGTTTACGCGGCAGGCTAGGACTATGCTAGAGCCAAGCAGCCTCTGCTTCTTGCGATTCGAGCGCTTGGAAGAGAAAATCATCGACACTCTGGAATGCACCACTTTCGAGCCGTTTCTGGATGAGCGCTTCCATTTCGGGTTTGACGATGAGGGTCATATAATTCCTCATGATCACACGAAACTTAGGGCAACGCGTATGCCACCAACGAATCCGAAAACCGGTTCGAATACTTGTTGCCGCCCCCAGCGGCGATCACCACGTATTGCTTCTTGGTCTTCGCACTCCAAAAGGTCATCGGCGAGGCGAAGGCGCTGGCGGGAAGGGTGACGGTCCAGATCTCGCGGCCGGTCTTCGGGTCGAAGGCGCGGAAGCGGTCGTCATTGGTGGCGCCAATGAACAGGACGCCGCCGGCAGTGATGAGGGAGCCTCCCAGGTTGGGCGCGCCGGTGGCACCGAGGCTCGTGGTGCCCAGGACGCTGCGCCAACGGAAGCGGCCGGTGTTGAGGTCAATGGCCGTCAGGTGGCCCCAGGGCGGCACTTGGCAGGGGTGCAGTTGATTGTCCCAGAAGCGACCGCTGTTGGTCTTGGCGCCTTGCGCACGGAAGGGTGAAGAGGCGTCGGACGGGCGCGGCAGAAGCTGGAAGGTCATGCCGGCGTCCATCGAGTTGACGTAGACGGTTTGCGTGCGCGGGTCATAAGAGGCGCCGCCCCAATTGGCGCCGCCGTTGGTGCCAGGGAAGAGGATCGTCCGTTCGGGCCCGATGGGCGTGTAGAGCGAGCCGAAGACCGCGTCCTTGGCGATCTCATGACAAGGGGCGGTGGGGCGCAATTCATCCCGCCGCATCGACTGGCGGGCGAAAGGCGGTGGCAGCGCGGGGATCGGCTGCGTGGGCCAGGCGGCCTCGCCCGGGATGCGGCTGGGCGGCACGGGGGTTTCGCGGACGTCAAACAAGGGCTTACCCGTCTCGCGGTCGAGCAGAAAGACGAAGCCGGTCTTGGTGATCTGGGCCACGGCGTCCACCTTCTTGCCTTGCCGGGTGACAGTAACGAGCAAGGGCTGCGCCGGAAGGTCATAGTCCCAGATGTTGTGATGCAACGTCTGAAAGTGCCAACGGCGGCGGCCGGTGCGGACGTCAATCGCGACGACGGAATCGCCGTAGAGATTAGCCCCGTGGCGATCGCCGCCATAGAGATCGGGCGAGGGCGAGGTGAGGGGGACAAAGATGAGCCCGCGCGCCGGGTCGACGCTGGCCATCGACCACATGTTTAAGCCACCGCGTTGGCGGGCGCTGTCGCCGGCGAAACTGGCGGGGTCAGCAGTGGCGAAGCGCCAAACGAGCTTCCCCGTGCGGACATCGAAGGCGCGAATGTCGCCACTGGGCCCGCGCGGCTCGCCGTCGCTAACCCAGGAGCCGCAGATCACGAGGTTCTCGAAGACCGTGGGCGGAGAAGTCATGCCGTAGGCGCGTCCGTCAAAGCCATCGGCCATGCCGACGCGCAGGTCGACGACGCCGGCGGTGCCAAAGGCAGGGTCTGGACGGCCGGTGGTGGCATCGAGCGAGAAGAGGCGGCCGTCCTGGGTACCGTACAGGATCCGGCGCTGCTGGCCATCGGTCCGGCCATCGGTCCGGCCATCGGTCCAATGGGCTACGCCACGGTGGGTAAGCAGGTTGTAGCCCCGCTTCTTGTCGAGTTGGGGGTCGAAGGCCCAAAGCTGGCGGCCGGTTTCGGGTTCCAGGGCGATCACGCGATTGAAAGGAGTAGGGAAATAGAGGGTACCGGCGACATAGAGTGGTGTGGCCTCAAAGGCGCTGCGAAAGGGCCATTCGTGCTGACCGTCGCTCACGTCGCCGGTATGGAAGGTCCAGGCGACTCGGAGGCGCTGCAAATTGCCGCGATGAATTTGGGTGAGGGGCGAGTACTTGTGGCCGGACGGGTTGCCGCCATAGTGCTCCCAAGTCTGCGCATTGGCGAGGAGAGGAAATAGTACCAAGGCTGCGAACGGTCTACTCATGTTCGCCAGATTCTATCACCTAAGGCTGATCCCGGTGCGCCACTAGGGCTATGGCCGATGGAACTTTGGCACTAAGCCGCGCATGATCGAAGGTATGGTGATTCGCAAACGGAAACGGACCTTGATTCGCGGTGGGCAGTTTCGGCTGGAGAATGGCCAAGGCGGCATCCTGAGTGGCTTTGGCGACGGCGACTTCATCCGGTTGCGCGACGAGTTCGGCAATGAATGGTGCGGCGCGGCGGAACTTCAATACGACGAGAGCATTCGTTATCGCTTTCGCGATTCCGAAGGCCACTACGCCACCGGCGTCGGCGACAATTTCGGCATCACGCTGCGCGACGACCGCGGCCGCACGTGGCGCGGCTTTGTAGACTAAACGCGCCGAAGCCCGCTGGACTTTTGCCGGCGGGCTTCGGAGAGACTGAGTTTAGGCTACGGACGAGTCTGCCCATCGGCCTTCTGCCGCTCGATCTTAGTGCTTTGCCGATTCTGCTGGCGGTTGATCTTGGCGCGTTCCGCCGTCGAAAGTCCGCCGCCGTCGATCCGGTCCCGCCGGACCTCCTTGCGCAGGGCGGCCTGTTGGGCATTGAGCCGGGCGGCCTCAGCCTTCGTGAGGGTGCCCGAGCGAACCCCTTCGTTGATGCGGGCCTGTTGATTCACCTCGCGCTTGGCGACGGTCTGCGCCTGCAGGCCGAGCGACAAAACAGCGGCAAAGAGTGCGATTTTGATCATGGCTTTTATGCCTCCTCTGTTCGGTTAAAGGCCAATCCACGGGCAAAGTTGCGCCCTCCATAAGAATTTAGTTAAAGCTCGATTTCAAGAACCGGATGCCATCCGCGGCCAGGGTGTCCATGTCTTTTTCGAGGTCGCGCCAGATGCGGGCCGCCGCCGAAATCTCTTTCAGCGCCGAGCCGAAGCTCTCAATGGTGAGCCAGCCATCGTAGTTGACATCGTGCAGAGCCTGGAAGACGCCGGTCCAATCGACGTGGCCGGTGCCGGGCGTGCCGCGGTCATTCTCGCAGGCATGCACGTGCTTCAGCAAGGGCCCCGCCGTGCGATAGCCATCGGGGATGCTCTTCTCTTCGATGTTCGAGTGGAAGGTGTCGAAGAGGATGCCCACGCGCGGGTGGTTGATCTCCTGGCAGAAGGCGAGCGCATCGGCGGCGGTATTCAGGAAGTAAGTCTCAAAACGATTCAGGGGCTCAAGCGCGAGCGTAATGCGATGGGCATCGAGAGTGGGTGCGAGTTCCTGGAAGAATTCCACCGACCGCTTCCACTCGTCGGCCGTCCGGCGCACGCCGGTGAAATGACCGAGCGGCGCGTACATCGGCCCCGCCAGAATCTCGCCTCCGGCCTCGGCCAGGGCTTTGATGCAGGCGCGGAAATAGTCAAGTGTGTGACGCCGCACGCCGGGGTCCGGGTTGAGCGGATTATTCTCGAGCGACGCGATGCCGACCGCAGTTAGTCCCAGTCCTTTCGACATGCAGGCCTGATAAAGGGCCGCCGAGGGAAAGGCTTGGGGATCGATCAGCAGAATCTCGACTCCGTCGTAGCCCCAGCCCTTCGCTTTGTCCAGAATGGGAAGGTCAGCGACGGTAAAGTTCGCCGTCCACAGCATGGTGTTGATGCCAAATCGCATGAGCCGATTCTATCGCGATAATTGCCACTCGAGGCGAAGAAGTTCGGCCAGGCTCCAGGCTTGAGCTGGCGCGCCGACGGGCCGATGCGGCGGGTCACCGTCGTAAATCTCGGCGATGTGGCCCAGGCAACCGGCTTCGGTCTCCTCGCGCCAACGCTTCACCTTCGCCTCCACCTCGGCGCGGCGATCGGGTCGCAACCTCAGGCAGGCAGTCAAATAAGGTCCTAAAAGCCAGGGCCAGACGGTTCCCTGGTGATAAGCCGAGTCCCGCTCTGCCGGGCCACCCGTATAGCGGCCCCGATACCCCGGATCTTGCGGGGCCAGCGTCCGTAAACCCACGGGAGTTAGTAACTCAGACTCGATAATCTCAAGCATTGCTTTACCTTGTTCGGGACTTACACACAAATAAGGCAGCGATAGCGCAAATAATTGATTCGGCCGCAGCCGATCATCCCCCACCACATCCGACAAATAGCGGCCATTCCAAAAGCTTCGCTCGAAGGCCGCCGTGGCCGCTTCCAGTGCCGGATCGCCAAGATAAGCCAAAGCGTTGAGCCAGAGCGCGTTAATCTCCGCCGCCTTGCCGTATCGCGGCGTGATGGGCCGCCCGTCGACGCGAGCGTCCATCCAAGTGAGGTTCGTGGTCCGGTCACCGGCGGCTAGCAGGCCATCGCTGGGGTCGACTTGAATGCCAAAGAGAGTGCCGCGCCGGAACCAGGCCACGATTTCTTCAATCGCCGGGCGTAAGTCCTGACTATCTCCGCCAGCGGCTTGTAACTCGGCGATGGCAACGATTAACCATAAGGTCGCGTCCACTGAGTTATACTCCGGCGTTTCGCCGGCGTCCGGAAACCGATTCGGAATCAGACCTTGGTGTAAGTGGCCGAGAAAGGCATCGATGATGGCGCGGGCTTTCGCCAGTTCGCCGCGGGCGATCAACAATCCGGGCAACGCGATCATTGTGTCACGGCCCCAATCGGTGAACCAGGGGTAGCCGGCGATCAAGGTCGGCTTCCCATCGGCACGTTGGGCGTGGAAGTCGGCCGCCGCATCCCGGCCATGCCGGCAGCGGCCTGCCCGCCAGTTTTCGATGTCCAGTACCAAGTGAGGCTCTACGGTCGCCACCAGGGCGACGGGCTGGTCCGCCGAAATCTGGTAGAGGTAACGGCCGGGCGTGTAGAGGTCCTCGCGGAAAGCGAAACCGCGATCCTGCTCAATGGAGTACTCAAAGTTCCGCCACCAGCCGGGGTCCGCCGCGAATTCTCCGTGCCAAGCGTGCAGGTGCAGACCCTCCGGACGTCCCGCCCCGAGTTGATGATAACCACGTCCGGCAATGAAGGGCCGCACGGCCAATTCGCAAGCGGCGCTGGCCGCATAATGCACCACCGCGATGGGCCGGCCGGGAACCAGGAAGAGAGTCTTCCGCAAAAGCACCCCGTCTACCCAATAGGTCCACATGGGAAAGGGGTCAAGCGAGAAGTCCACCAGGTGGCGGTAACCGGTGGGATGCACGCAACCCGGAAATTGATTCGCCCCCAGCGCTTCGCCGTTCAACTCTTCGTCGACCTTGGCGAGCCAGACCTGCCGCTCTCCGCCGCCGGAGCCGACCACCAGATAGCCATGGTAGCGTCGGCTATTGGCGCCACTCACCGTCCCCATAGCAAAAGCGCCCGTGCCGTTGGTTTCGAGCCATTCGAGGCGCGAGGATCGCTCATAATCTTGGCAGAGATTTGCCGGAATGCGCATGAATTCGCCTTTAGCTATAGCGGATCACGGCGATGGTGATGTTGTCGTTGCCACCCGCCCGCTTCGCCACCTCGATCAAGCGCGTCACCTGAACTTCCAGCGAGTCGGCCTCGGCGAGAATTTCGTGGATGACGGCATCGTCGACCAGCCCGTGTAGTCCGTCCGAACAGAGCATCACTACGTCGCCCGGGTGGAAGTCGATCTCGTTGGTCCGGATGGAAACATTCTCTGAGGTGCCGATGGCCTGCGTGAGGACGTTCCGATTGGCGTAGCGCTTAATCTGCTCGTCGGTGAGTCCTAGATTGTGACGCAGCTCATTCACCAGGCTTTGGTCGTAAGAGAGTTGCGTCAGTTGATTCTCCCGCAAGAGGTAAGCGCGGCTGTCGCCCACGTTGGCGATGGCCAAACGCTCTCCCTGCCAGCACGCGGCGACAATCGTGGTGCCCATACCCTTGCACTGCTGCGTTTGCTTAGAGTGTCGCCAGACGCGGCGATTGGCTTCCGCGATAGCCGTTTCGAGCGCAGCTACGCTGTGGCCGTTGATGCCCGACGCCCGCAACAGGTCCGCCACGCAGTCGACGGTCATCTGCGCCGCCACCTCGCCACAGGCAGCTCCGCCCATCCCATCGGCGACCAAGGCGAGCCCGAGGTCGTCCGCGATAAGGTATCGATCTTCGTTGTTGGGCCGGACTAACCCAACATCAGTGCGCCCGGCCACATAGACTGGCATGTTCGCTTTACTTTACCATCTCGGAAACCCGAATTCTGCTCCCGTACGTCTTAGGATAGGAGCAATGCCTTTTATCTACTCCTGCCGGCTCCGGTTCGCCGACACCGACGCAAGTGGCCGCATTCACAATGCGGCCATTTTCCGCTATTTCGAGGCCGCCGAGTCGGAATTCCTGCGCGACGCCCAGATTCCTTATTCCTACATCGACACTCTGGGCGTCAAGTACCCGCGCGTCCGGGTGGAAGCCGATTTCGTGGGCGCCCTGGTCGATGACGATCTAATGAACATCGTCGTCCGGGTCGAACGCCTGGGGAGCCGGGCCTTCACCCTGGGCTTTGAAGTGGAAGTTGACGGTACCCTGCGCGCTCGTGGGAAACTCGTGATTTGCTGTATGGATCCGCTAACCGAGCGCTCCTGCGCCATTCCGGCCGAGCTGGCCAAAGTTCTGGAACAACATGTTTAAACCTTTTCTGACTCTCCTCTGCCTCGCCTTTGCGCTCGGGGCGCAGGACAAACCCGAAGGCACTTCCCTGCTCGGCGTCCCCCTGCGCGCCGAAAAGGACGATGGCCGCATCGCCGCCGCCGACGCCGACCTGGCCAAGTCCCCCGGGAAGCTCGATGCCATGCTGAAGGCCGGCCAAGTGCGCGACGCACTGCTCCAATACAACGCGTCGATCGGCGTCTACACCAAGGCGATGCAGGCGTTCCCCAACGATCCGCGGCCCTATCGCTGGCGCGGCCACCGCCAGATCTCGCTGCGCAAGTTCGACCTCGCCATTGTCGACCTCGAAAAAGCCCGGTCCCTCGCACCGTCGTCCTTCGAGGCCGCGTACTACCTCGGCCTCGCCTACTACTTCTCTCAGCGCTACGGCGACGCCGCCAACGAGTTCGCCCGCTGCGTCAACATGGCCGGCAAGCCCGATGAGTTCGCCAAAAGCCTGCCCGCCGGCATGGTTGGCTGCGCGACCTTGCCCCAAACCCCGGAGTACCTGATGGGCATCGCCGACTGGCATTATCGCGCCCTACGCCGCGCCGGCCGTAGCGGCGAAGGCAAAGAGATCCTGGGCAACATTAAGGAAGGTCTGCAAATGCGGTCGAACGAAAGCAACTATCGCGATCTGCGATTTTTCCAGGGCAAGGTGAGCGAAAAGGAACTGCTCGAGTCGACGGGGATCGCCTACACCAATGCCGCCTCCGCGGTGGCGCTGCAGCAGATTCTAGGAGGGCGCATCGGCGAAGGGTGCACCTTGTGGCGTAAGCTGTCGCGGGATTCGAACTGGTCGGCCTTCGGCGTCATCGCCGCCGAGGTGGAGTTAACGAAGGAGAGCCGTGCGGCCTGCGCACTCTTCAAATGAACAACGTATCGAGCCCAAATCTGGTTCGCTTTCGCTACGGCGCACTAACTCGCCTGCCCGAAGCTTCGACGCTCCGGGTTTCCGCCAGGCAACTACTTGGTGAACTCCTTTCCGTTCACTAGATCCACCAGTCTTGCTCAACGAACGCGCCGCGAAACATTCCTGAGTCAGCCATGTAAGCTAGAAAGTGCCAATGAAACAAATCCCTTTGCTTCGGCTGCTATTTCTGCCCGCGCTGCTTCAGGCCCAGCAATTGCAATTCGAAAAGACCTATCCCGCCGGCGCTCGCCTAACGCTGCCCGGCTTGCGCGCCGGCCAAATCTATTCGCTTACTGTCCGGGCCACCGCGCCCCTGTCCCCAACGGACCGCATCAGCTTGGAACTTACCAGCGGCGGCCGCCGCCTGGTCGGCAAAACGCTGCACCCCGGCGACAGCGACCTCACCGCCATGGTCCGCGCCGAAGCAGGCATTACCACGCTGGCTGCTAGTACCAGCGGTGCTAAGCAGAGCCTGAACGTCCGCGTGGTGGCTTGGCCTAACTCCGCGCCCGTCGAGGTGGAACCCAACAACCGTTGGCAGGAAGCCCAAACCATTCGCCTCGAACAGACCATCTTCGGCTCCGCCGATGACGCCCCTTACTTTCCCTTACCCGGAACTTCCATGCCAGCGCTCAAGAAAGCCGCCTTCGAACAAGCCCCGGACTGGTTCCGTTTCGAATTCGCCAGCGATAAGCCCAAGCTGGTCTTCTTCCAACTCGACCTCGCCGAGCGCGACAACATCCCCGCCGACGTAACCGTCTTTCGCATTCAGAACGGCAAAGAAGTTGCTTTCAACGATGGCGAAGATCCGGTGACGATGCCGCACGAGGTGCAAGCCCTTCAAGGGAATAAGTTCACCACGCGCGTTCTGCGCGAGCCCGGCACTTACTATCTCCGCGTCGTCGCCAATCATCCCGAATATAAGTTACGCACCCGCGTTTACGACTTACCCCCCTACCTCGACCCCCGCCAGGCTGTCCGCACCGCCATCGATTATGCCCTCGGCGCCGGCGACTCCTGGCACGCCAACACGCCCCGCCGTGGCGGCGTCTACGATCGGGTCTCCAGCGTCCATCAGGAGACCTCCCTCTGCGTCGCCTGCCACGTCACCCACTTTTCGCAGCGCGCTCAGCTTTACGCACTGCGCCAAGGCTACCCCATCCACCAGCGTCAGCAGTTACAATTCATGACGGAGCGTTTCTATAACAATCCCCGGCCATTATACGGCTTCGAAGAGCAAGGCGCGGTCTGGGCCCGCGTCATCTCCGCGCCCGCCAATGTCCTGGGCCGCATGTCGCACTTACTCGATCTATTCGAGCAACAAACCGGGGCCGATCGCCGCGAGCAATTCCATCGCGGTGTCCGCGAGTATCTCCAGCTTTACTATCAGGATCGCACTAAGCTTCCATCTGATGAAACCAACGGCAACCAGCCCCTGGTCTCCAATTACGAAGTCGCCTGGTATGCCTGGGAAGTCACCAAGAATCCGCAGCTCGAAACTCTACTTACCCAAACCGAACACAAGAACCTGATCGATCTTTGTTACCAAACCCAGGCCCTTGTCTCTATCGACGCCAGGAAACACGCCCCGCGCATCGCCCAAAACGTCGAACGCATCCTCTCCTTGCAACGCGCTACCGGCCAATGGTCAATGAAGTTCGCCGCCAACGAGAAAGATGTCGAGTTCCAAACCGGCCACGCCCTCTGGGCCCTCGCCATGGCCGGTGTGCCGCGTGAAAATCCGCAAGTTAAAAAAGGCCTCGCCTACTTACTCGGGCGTCAACAGGATTTCGGCGGCTGGCTCGATCCCCTTCAGTCCTTCGAGAACTTCCGTACCCCGTTCCGCGAAACGCAAATGTCCGTGCTTGCCCTTTCCACTTACTATCCGCTGGAGAAGCAGCCCAAGGGCTGGGGCACGGGAGCATTCAACCCGAAAGCCGACTTACTCACCGCCCTTGACTTAGTGTGGGACCAGCAAACGCCCCAGGTCGTAAATCTAATCACCGCACTAGCCGGACACCCCGACCCCTTCATCCGTCAGCAAGCCGTGGAAGCCTTGGGACGGCTCGCCCTGCCATCGTCGATGCCCATCTTACTCGCCCACTTAGGCGACGACAGTAAGTTAGTTCAGCGCACCGCCGCCTGGGCTATCCGGCAAGTCCAAAGCCGACACGCAGTAACTCCCCAACCGATCATCGCCGCCCTCGATTCCGCCGACGCCCGTGTCCGCTGGGGCGCCACTCGCATCTTCGCCACTCATTTCGCCGCCCTTGCGCGCTCCCCGGAATTAGGTGACGCCCTCGCCCGTCGCACTAACGACTCCCAGCCCGCCATCGCCGCCCAAGCCATAAAGGGCCTCTGGCAGTTCTGGTTCTGGTCATCCGATACGCAAGTCAAATCTCGAATCGAAGACAGCCTCCTCGCCGCTCTCGCCAGGCCTCAACACCCTTGGCCGGAACAGGCGATTCGCGAAGGCATTTACAACTTAGCCGACGAGAATATTCGGTATCTCTATAACAACTGGGTCCCGGCGATTTCCCGCGAAGCCGACCAGAAACGGGTCATCGCAGGACGCCTCAAACTCGAAGCCCGCCTGGCCGATAAGTTCGCCCGCTTCCTCGACACCCAACCCGACGCGGCCCGCAAGCGTCTGCTCGCCGGCTTAGTGGAGTTACCCCTGCGCCGCTCCGATATCTACGACCCCGCCGCCGATTCCGAACACGGCTTCGTCCCCGTCTACAACCGCATCGGCAACGACGTCGAGCAGAGCGTCTTTTTTGGCGAAAGCAACACCCGCTTCGCCACCGCCCTGCTGCCCCTGGTTGCGTCCCAGGACCCTGACCTCCGCCGCCTCGCCATTGGCGCCGCCCAGCTCACTCGGGATGCCCGCTTCGGCGCCGTCACCGCCATCTCCGGCAAGCCCGGCCCGGTGCGCGACCAACTCGTCGCCGCGGCCAAAGCCGACATCAAGGCACCCGAGAACGCCGAGTTGCTGAAGGCCTTCAACCAATTCCCCCGCCCTCCGGCCCCGTCCAAGGGCGCTGCCCGTCGCGGGCCAGCGGCCAAGCCCGACGAAGCCTTCTACCGGGGCTACGTGGAGCCCATCTTCTTGAAGCGCGGCAAGGACGGCTACGCCTGTGTCCAGTGCCACGCCTCCCATTCGGCCTTCAACGCTACGCTCAGCACCGTCTTCAGCGTGGTGAACCTGGAAGATCCTGAAGAGAGCCTCCTCCTCAAAAAGCCCACCTGGACCGCGGAAGCCGAAGGCACCATCGGCGCCCAAAGCCACGGCGGCGGCGTCCGTTTCGAGCGCGATTCGCCCGAATACACCACGATTCTCAACTGGCTAAGAGGGGTAAAAGAATAAGATTGGAGCGGGGGACGAGGCTCGAACTCGCAACCAACAGCGTGGAAGGCTGTGACTCTACCATTGAGTTACCCCCGCTCGAGGTGACGTTTTTATGATACCCCAACGGGCCGCCCTGGGACCCGCGCGTAACTAGGAGTAACCAGGAGGTGAGGCCCCGACCAATGCGGCCAGCACGCGGCTGGTCGCTGGTTGATCTCCATGAGGCGGCGGATTTTGGCTCTCGCGGCTTGGAGGCGGAGTTCTTCGAGAGTGGGTTTGGGTTCGATTGGGACTTCGGTTTTTTGCGGTTCTGGCGTCGGGATTTCGGTCTCCGGGGTGGGTGGCTTGGGTTCGATTGGTGTTTCGGGCTTGGGCTCGGGTTGGATGGCGCGGCGGTCTTCTAGGTCCCTCAAATCTTTGAGGCAATTGCGGTAATGGCGATGGAGTTGGGCGTCGTAGCGGAGGTAGAGGTTTTGCGGAAATCGCGCTTGTTCTGGGCGATGGTGACTTCGAGATGGGCGGTTTCGGAGAGCCAAAAGTCGTTGTTGTTTCCACTTGGAGTAGACGGCTTCGGTGAGTAAGAAATAGCCGGGGGCGAGCGGGTTGTAATTGAGGGAGGAGAGTCCCTGGGTGGTGGCTTTTTGGGCATTGCGCCGATTGGCTTCGATTCGTTTTTTAAATGACATGGGTTTTCTTTCCTTTCGTTGGTTACTTGTAGGTGTCGGCCGATGACAAGGCCGAACACCTCCCGGCTTACGCCGGAGGCTAGACGTTTAGTAGATCGCGATGAATGTCCCTACCGCATTCGCGGTATTCGAGGCCGACGAGTTCTTTTTAGGCCCATTTTGCCGGCAAAACACGGCGAACGGAAGGCGAACTGGGCATGTTTGCCCGGTGAGAAGGTCTTTAGGTTTTTTTTGAACGAGATCCCCAGGGTTGTTTTTGGGGAAAAGTTTTTCAGGTTTGTGGGGCGGGAACGGTCCAGCGGGGCGGGTCAGGGTTGCACCAGCCACGGTATTGCTTGACCACCGCGAGGGAGGCCAACCTGACGGTTTCGCGGAAGTCGGGGTGGGAACTCAGGCAATCGAAGATGGCTTGGTTGATGAGGGGCCACAGTTCGCGCTCGCGGGGGCGGTAGTCCGGGGCGGCGGGGACGAGGATGATCTTGTGATCGGGTTGAGCGGCGAGGAACTCTTTTTCGCACTCGGCAGCGGCGGCGGCTTGCCTTTGGGCACCAACGCCCTTGGAGACGACGATCCAGTGCTCGTCAAGGGTCAGGTCCGCCGCGGGGCATGAGTCGTAGTCAGTGGGATCGGACTAAAGGGGATAGGATTCGGGCATTGAGGTCTCCGAGGATACTATAGCAGGCGATGTCTCGCTTTTTTGTAAATGTCTATGATTCCATTGGTGACTTTCGTTGTGATCGCCGATTCGCTGGACCGGGCACAGCGCCGAGAGAGTGTAGCAAAGTGTAGAGTCGGGGCCGCGAGATTCGGCATGAACACGCTGACCTAGTCCTCGACTTAGAGCTTGGCCCGGGTGGCGATGGTTGGCACATTGGGTCAGGTGATGAAGCAGACTAAAAAACACAGTCTGGTGGACTGATTCCATTGGCGACGTTGGTGGTGATCGCGTTGGCGGTGGTGGCCGAAAAAATTTATGAGAACTTTGCCTTTGAAATCCCACTTATAAGTATGAGACCTATTTTTAGGAGCCGCGATGCGGTGGCCACGTGATTTTCGGCGGGGACGCCTGTATGGGGTCACTCAGCGTGGAAATA
>Ga0105048_10011784_pt1 | contig 13769 bp, 13 predicted proteins | sample MAT05_FD_78382 | JGI IMG/M metagenome (GOLD analysis project Ga0105048, IMG submission 78382) | Freshwater microbial communities from Lake Fryxell liftoff mats and glacier meltwater in Antarctica - MAT-05 | ecosystem: Environmental > Aquatic > Freshwater > Ice > Liftoff microbial mat | place...
GGCGGTAAGCACAGCGCCGAATTCGCGCATCATGCCTATGCCCACAAGCTCGACGGTGTAGACCGACGCGTTGAACTGAGCGAGCAGGTTGGCGCCGATGAAGGCGATCACCAGTCCGATGAAAAAGGACAGGAAGCAGACGATAGGCAACGCGTCGAGCCCGGCTTCTTCCATCACGGAGACGATGGACTTCCAGCGGATTCGGCGCGGATTGAGCACGAGGCGCCCCATCATCGCCATGGTCTCGCCGATGAAGGACAGGAGGCCAAGAAGCTCCAGCCACGCTTCCACCGCGCCACGACCTGCGCGGTCGAGCAAGGCGATGAAGCCTGGCGGACGGATAGGGTCTGGCGGTGCCGCAGGGCTGGCCTTGCGCACGCGGCCGAGCACGCGCTCGATCGAGGGATGCTTGCCGCGGATGCTGATCGGATCGTCGTTGCCCTCAAGCGCGCCGAAAGCACGGTCGATCAGATAGGCGCCGGATGTATCAATGCGCTGGAGGTCCGACACGTCGAGAACTGCGTCCGGGGCGATTTTGGTGTTGCGGAGCTTTTCCTCGACAAGGGCGACGGTCCAAATGGTCCAGTCGCCCGCGATGGAAAGCACTTGCTGTCCGCCGTCGGCCGCCTGAACCTCAAAACGTGTCGAGTTGGTCGCCATCAGTAGTGTGTACAGTCCAAACGTGTAGGAAACACCAAACGCCCTGCCCCCGCGATGTAGTTCCCTCCAGAGTTGCAGTATTCGGACGACAGAGGCGTTGCGGCCACCATGTTTCCTGGCCATCGCCCGCGCCCGTCTTTACCTGCTAGAAACGAACAAACTCGTGGAGGAACCATGCGCGCTATCGTTGTCGCGGCTTCGCTGGTCGGTCTGTTGCTCGTTGCGGCGGGCGCATCAGGCGGACATGGCGTTGTGCCGCTGGACGCGCAGGCGCGCTGGCAGAGCGCGTTCATATATGGCTTTGCGCATACGCTGGCGGCGCTTCTCACGGCGGTCATGCCATTCCGCAACACGCTGCAGTATGTGGCGGGATGGTTCTTTATACTGAGCGTCGTGCTGTTTTCCGGCCTGCAGATCGCGAAGATCATGCTGGCCGGGATCGCCATGGCGCCCACGCCGTTGGATAGCCTGGGCATGCTGGTGCCGGCAGGCGGCGTCGCCTTTATCATGGGATGGCTGATGCTGGGGCTGTCGGCGCTGATGCCGCGCCCCCGGGACGAGTTTACGGAATAGCCAAAGTTACAGGCCGAGGACCGGCGGCGCCGCGTCGGGTTCCGGAGCGCGGGCGGACACGAGCTCATCCGCCGCTTTGCGGGCGCGGGCCAGCGCTTCGTCGAGCGCGGTGAGTTCGAGCGTGATCTGGTACTCACTCTCGGAGCGCTTGTTCACCTGTACGAACGCATCGGAGAGGGAATCGCGAGCCTGGCGGGCATGGATCAGGGCACGCTCGAATTCCGAAACGTCGGCGCGTGTGGGCGCCTCGTATTTGATCAGTTCGACCGCAAGTTTGGTGAGCTTGTCGAGACCGACAGCCGAGGCCTTCATGTCGTTACGGATGCGGGTAGCCACAATGGCGGGCGTTCCCTTGTCGGCACCGATCACACGCCAGTAAGCGCCTTCGCTGTCGGCCTTGCCGGAGAGCATGTCCGCGAGGGAAGCAAGGCTGGCTTCGCCCGTCGCGAGGCCCTTTTCGCGCGTTTCCCTGCAATACGCATCGGACGGTTTCTGCAGGGGGGACACTTCGGCAACGAGGGAAATGTCGGCAGTCACCGGCTCGATCAGCGCGACGGTGGTGCAGGCGGTCGCGGGGACCGTCAGCGCGAGGGACACGAGGAGGATACGCAAACGCGACACCGAACCTAACCCCGAAAGTTCTTTACTTGTCAGAAGGGTATAGATGCGTCGCATTCAAAAAACAAACACGGCCTGACGATCTCGATTGGTTGACGCAAGGATGGCGCCCTGTAGATGAAGCAAGCATGAACGAAGACAGACCCCGCCGCTCGCTTTATCCTCCGGTTGAACCACGCAAGACTGGCCGCCTGGCCGTCAGCGGGTTGCACGAGCTTTACTGGGAAGAGAGCGGACATCCCGACGGCATTCCGGTTGTCGCCCTGCACGGCGGGCCCGGCGGCGGTTCCAGCCCGGAGATGCGCCGGTTCTTCGATCCGCGCCGTTACCGGATCATCATGTTCGACCAGCGCGGCTGCGGGCGTTCCACGCCGCATTCCGAACTGCGTGAGAACACGACGTGGGATCTCGTCCGCGACATCGAAACGCTGCGCGCCCATCTCGGCGTCAAGAAGTGGCTGGTGTTCGGCGGATCGTGGGGATCCACCCTCGCCCTCGCCTACGCCGCCATGCATCGCAAGCAGGTGCTGGGGCTTCTGCTGCGCGGCATCTTCCTGCTGAAGGAAAGCGAGATCCGCTGGTTCTACCAGGAAGGCGCGAGCAACATTTTCCCCGATGCTTTCGACCGCTATGTCGCGCCAATTCCTTTGGCCGAGCGCAGCGACCTGCTGAAGGCGTTCTACAAGCGCCTGACGGGCAAGAACGCCACTGCCCGCGCCGAAGCCGCCGCTGCCTGGGCGCGCTGGGAAGGCGAAACGCTGTCGATCCAGGGCCCGCGTCAGCGCCCGCCGCGCTTTGACGAGGCCGACTTCCTCGACGCGTTTGCCCGCATCGAATGCCACTACTTTTACAACAAGGGTTTCTTCGATTCAGACGGCTGGCTGCTGGATCAGGCCGCGAAGTTCGGCGACCTGCCGGGCGTGATCGTGCATGGCCGCTATGACGTGGTGACGCCGTTGTCGTCGGCGTGGGCGCTGAACAAGGCCTGGCCGAAGGCTGTGCTGAAGATCGTGCCGGACGCAGGGCACTCCTCGCTGGAGCCGGGGATTGTCAGCGAACTGATCAAGGCCAGCGACGGGTTTGCCGAGAAGCTGGGTTAGATCGGACCGCCGGGCGCCTGCCCGGCCGACGCGCGACAGCGCGTATCCAGATGTTCGTTGCTTTGCAGCGACTGCCGGGCGGGAGCCCGGCGGTCCCGACCGATCAGTCCGTGGTCGTCAGAGCGCCTTCGATCACTGCGGGCGCGCCGGCGGCGCTGAGCTTTTCCTGAATGCCGAGCACCAGGATGACGCCGATGGCGATGGGGATGACCCAGCGCACGAGGATGCTCCACACGCGGAAGAAGGGCATGCCGAGTTCGGCCTGCATCATCTTCTTCTCGATCACCCAGCCCGAGAACACCGCGATCAGGAAGCCGCCCAGCGGCATCAGCAGCGATGACGCGACGAAGTCCACGAAGGTGATGTATTCGCGGCTGTAGATGTAGCCGGCGCCGATGACGAAGGCGGCGAAGCCCACGCCGAGCGCAGCGCCCCAGCGCGTGACGCCGGTACGCTCATCCAGCCAGGAGACGGCGACTTCCATCAGCGAAATCGATGAGGCGAGCGCTGCAAACAGCGCCAGCAGGAAGAACAGGCCGCCCACGATGTTGCCGAACGGCATTTGCGCAAGGCCGATAGGCAGGTTGACGAACAGCAGGCTGAAGCCGGCGCCCGGCTCGCTGCCGACGGCAAAGACCAGCGAGAAGACGACAAGCGCCGCAACGAGCGCGACCAGCGTGTCGCTGGCGGCGACGATGGCCGAGGAGCGAGGCACGTCTGCGTCGGTTTTCAGGTAGGCGCCGTAGGTGATCATCACGGCGGCGCCGACGCCGGTGGCGAAGAAGGACTGCGCCAGCGCATCGAGCAGCATGGAGAAGGAGAAGTCTTCCGGCCGCACGCGCGTGAGGAAAGACACCGCCTCGCCGAAGGCGCCTTCAGCGATTGCGAAGGCGAGCAGCACAACCAGCACGAGCGCGAAGACGGGCATGAGGATGGAGGATGCGCGCTCGATGCCGCGCTTCACGCCGCGGCCGACGACGAGGGCCGCCGCTGCGATGAAGATCGCGAGATAGCCGAGCAGCATCGGCAGGTTGTCCTTCGAGGTGACGTCCTCGAAGCGTGCCTGCGATTCAGCAACCAGCGGCACGCCATCGGCAAACACGCCGGAGATTGCGAAGGGGATGTAAGCCATGAACCACGCCGAGACGACGCAGTAGAATGTCAGGATGAAGAACGCGGCGAGCATGCCGAGCCAGGCGACGCCGCCCCAGAGCTCGCTCTTGCCGGATGCGCGGGCGAGCGCCTGCACGCTTTCGACGGCGGAGTGACCCGAGCGGCGCCCGATGGCGTATTCGGCGGCAAGCAACGGGAAGGCGATGACCACGATGCAGACGAGATAGGCAAGGACGAACGCGCCGCCGCCATTTTCGCCCGTGGTGTAGGTGAAGCGCCAGATATTGCCGAGGCCGACCGACGAGCCGACGGCAGCCAGCACAAACCCCAAGCGCGAGGACCAGGTTTCACTCTTGCGGTCGACCCGTCCAGCGATGGTCATCTGGTCCCTGCCCCTTGGCTTGCGCCCTGCCCGGCGACCGGAATCAGAGCAATCCGCGAAGGGTCATATCGTTCGCGCGGTTGAGGTGTACAGCCATTAATAGCCCAAAACCTATCATGACCGTGACAATAGCCGTGCCGCCATACGAGATCAGCGGCAAGGGTATGCCCACAACCGGCAGCAGGCCGATAACCATTCCGATGTTGATCCCGACGTAAAGCATCAGGGTCGTCACAAACCCTGAGGCGGCCAGGGAGCCAAAGGAACTTCGGGAACTTCCAGCGATGATCATCCCCTGCACTATGGCGATGGCCCACGCGAGGAGCATGACGACCGAGCCTACAAAGCCGAATTCCTCGGCGATGATCGTGAAGATGAAGTCGGTGTTCTGCTCCGGGATGTATTCGAGCTCCTTCTGGGCGCCCTCCATGAAGCCCTTGCCGGCGAGACCGCCCGAGCCGATGGCGATCTGTCCCTGCAGGAGCTGGTAGCCGGCGCCAAGCGGGTCTGCGGACGGGTCCACCATCGTGTGGATACGCTCGCGCTGGTAATCGTGGAGGCCAAAGAAATAGACCACCGGGGCCATGAGCGCGACGAACAGCATGATGCCCGCAACGAGGCGCAGGCTGATGCCGGCGAAAAAGATGACGCCACAGCCCGCGCCGAGGATCATCAGCGAGGTGCCAAGGTCGGGCTGCTTGAGCACGAACCCGACCGGGATCGCGACCATGATGAACGCGACGATGTGGATCCAGAGTTCGGACCGGCCAGCGGCGAACATCTGGTGATAGAAGCGCGCGAGGGCGAGCGGCACGGCAATCTTCATCAGCTCGGACGGCTGGAGTGTGAGCGGGCCGATGGTGAGCCAGCGCTGCGATCCGTTGACGATGTTGCCGGCCACTTCGACCAGCAGCAGAAGCACGAGGCCGATCGCATAACCCGGGTAGGCGAGCGACGCCCACAGGCGCAGCGGCAGCAGCGACACCGCCAGCATCACGAAGAGCATGAACGTGAAGCGCCACATGTGCGCGATCGCCATGGTTGCATCGATCTTGAGCAGGCCGGTTTCGAGATCGTGCGCGCTCGATCCCGCCGAGAACAGGACCAGCGACCCGAACGTCGCCAGCGCGATGATCGTCAGCAGCAGGAACCAGTGCAGCTGCGTCAGCTTGTAAAGGAGCGTATCCTTCCGGATCATGTGGGCTGCGCCGCCCCGTCCGCAGAGGCCACATCGCGCGCTTTCGGCACGAAGGCTTTCCCCGCACCCGGATCAGTCCTGAGGGCATGAGCCAGCAGGTCGCGAGCGATTGGCGCGCCCACACGCGACCCCGAAACGCCGTGCTCCACAATGACGGCGACGGCGTAACGTGGCTTGTCGATTGGCGCGTAGGCGACAAAGAGAGCGTTGTCGCGCAGGCGCCAGGGCAGTTTGTCGTTTGAGATGGCTCGGCCGCGGGAGTCGCGATACTTGTCCAGCCCGATCACCTGCGCCGAACCGGACTTGCCGGCCATCCGCGCGCCGGTATAGGGCGCGGGCAATTTGTTTTCCGGATCAAGCGCTCCTGATGACGCGGCCGTACCCCCGCCCTCGGTCACGGCCAGCATCCCGTCGCGTACCAGTTCAAGCACACCCGACTTAAACTCGCCCATCGGGGTGATGGTCGGATCCGGCACGCGGAGGCCATTCACGATGAGGCGGGGATCGGGCATTCCTGCTCCGGCTGCCGCTCGCGCGATCATGACCGCCATCTCGAACGGGGTAGCGGTAACGTAGCCTTGGCCAATCCCCGCGCTGATCGTATCGCCGGGATACCAGCGTTCCTTGATACGCGGATGGTTGAGCTTCCATTCATTGTTTGGCACGACGCCAGCCTTACCGCCCGTGATGCCAAGTTCGTAGCGATGGCCGAGGCCGAAACGCTTGGCGACTTTCGCGATCTCCTCAATGCCGGTGCGCTCTGCGGCGCGATAAAAATAGCAATCGCACGAGTTTTTCAGGCCCGTGCGAAGGTTCATCGTGCCGTGGCCTTCAGGCTTCCAGCAGTTGTAGAAGCGGTTGTAGTACCAGGCCTTGCCCGAGCACGGCACAGTGTCTTCCGGGTCCATGGCGCCGGTTTCCAGCGCAGCCGCCGCTACGACAATCTTGAAAGTGGAGCCGGGGTTGTAAACGCCGTCATAGGCCTTGTGGTAGAGCGGATTGCGTTCGTCGTCGCGCAACGCATTGTAAGGCGTGTTCGCAATGCCGCTGACGAACAGGTTCGGGTCTGGCGCAGGAGTGGACATCATGCAGATGACCTCGCCCGTGGCGACGTCGATCATCACGGCGCTGCCGGCTTCCTGACCGAAGCGCTGGATGGCGAAGTTCTGGAGCTCGGCATCCACCGACAGCACGACATCGACGCCGGGCTTGCCGACAAGGTCTTCGCTCGGCAGGCGGTCGATCACGCGGCCGGTGGCGTTCTGCAGGAGGCGGACCTTGCCGGGATCGCCCTTCAGGGCCTGTTCGCCAAAAGCCTCGATGCCCTGCTTTCCGACGCGCATGGCGGGGTGCTTGTAGAGACGGCGGACAGCGGTTGCGCGCGACTTGCCTCCGGGCGAGTCCGGCGCCTCGCCAGCGACTGTGAGCTCATACTCCACCATGCGCTGGATGTCGGCCTCGTTGGCTTTCGCGACGTAGCCAATGGTGTGATAGAAGGCAGACTGCAGCGGATAGGACCGGAGCTCGCCCACTTCCGCGCTGACGCCAGCAAGTTCCGGCGCCATCACGTTGACCTGCGCGAACTCTTCCCAGGTGAGATCGTCGGCAATCAGGATGTCGCGGTGCGCAGGCGGCGTCGTGGCGTCCTGCAGCAGCGTGCGCTTCTTGGCTTCGGTGAGGCGCAGCAGGCGGCCGACGCGCTCGACCACGTCCGCGATCTCGTCGCGGCTCTTACCCGCCACTTCGGGGCGGAGCGTCACGTAGAAATTGCGCTTTGAGCTGGCGAGTTCGCGGCCGCTGCGGTCGTAGATCGTGCCACGGTGCGGCGGCGCAGGCTCGAGCTTGATGCGGACTTCGCGCGCCTTGGTTTCGAACTCGGCCTGACGGAACAGCTGCAGTTCCGCGAGGCGGGTCGTGAGGCCCACAAGCACAAACCCACCCGTGCCGAGGAAGATCATCCGGCGGGAGGGAAACAGATTTTTCCAGTCGCGGTTCATCGTCTCGCCACCCTGATGCTGGCCGGGAGGATCAAGTAGCGAACAGGAACATACAGGAGTGCGGTCATTATGAAATCACCCGTGAGGGCGTTTCGCGCAAAACCTGAATGACCGGCAACGCCGCCCGCTACGCCAAGCGCGAGGCTGACAACGATGAAGCCGCCGAGCAGCGAAATGATCTCGGCGCCGATGACCTTGATGGGCGGTTGGCGATCCCATGCAATCAGCGCCACGCCATACGCACAGAGCAGCGCCAGGGGCCAGGCGCCGATCGGGGCTTCGCCCATGTAATCCATCGCAAGGCCAAGCATGATCAGGCAGCCGGCAACCCAGATCGACAGGCCGAACGAGGCCAGCGTCGCGGCGAGCCAGAGGCCGGCAATGGGCCACCAGGCATCGGCCGAACCTGCACGCATGCCGTAAGCCGTGATCAGCGCGGCGAGCGCAGTCAGCACCAGGACCCAGAGGCGCCAGGCAACCGTCACTGGCCGCCTCCCTGCCCGCCAGGCGTGGCAGGTGTCTGCGCGGGCGCAGCGGGGGCGGTTGCAGCCGGCGCAGTCGGGCGCGGCGCCGCGGGGCGCGGAGCGGGCGGCGGCGTCACGACGGCTGCCGGTGTGGTGGTGGCGACCGGCGCGAGCTGGACGCCGACGCTGCGCAGCGTTGGTTCGGAATTTTCCTGCGGTAGGTCGTTGCCAAGGCGCGGGGCAATTTCCGGGGCGGCGAAATCTGGCGGCGGCACGAGGCGGACGAAATCGATACGGCCGGCATCGATGGCGAGATCGAGCCGCCACTCTTCGCCAACCTTGCGGGCAACGCCGACGCGGACGCCAAGCGGCATCTTTCCATCATCGCCCGAGGTGACCCACAGTTCGCCCTCGACGATCTTGTCGGGCGTTTCGGGTTCGATCAGGCGGGCGCCGGTGCCGTTGTCGCCGACCAGCAGGGCGCGGTCGCCCGAACGCGTGCCCATGACGGGGATGCGGCTCGCGAAGTCGGTGAGCATGAGGATGCGGGAGGTGTATTCGCCGACGCGCACGACGCGCCCGACGAGGCCGTTCTCGTTTACGGCAGCAAAGCCCTCGCGGACGCCATTTGCCGCGCCGGCGTTGGCGATACGGCTGGCGGCAAAGGGCCCGGCTTCTTCGGCGACGACACGGGCGGTGACCGACTGGCCCTGCGTTTCGCCGACGAGGTCGAGCAGCTTTTCATAGCGCTCCATCCGGAGGGCCATGGATTCGGCGAGGTCTTTCCAGCGGATCAGGTCGCGGACCTGACCTTCGAGTTCGGCGATGCGGGTCTTGTCTTCCTCGCTGCCGCCGAGGCCGAAGAACGACCAGCCGGACAGACCCGAGGCGAAAGTGGCGAGGCTGGCGGTGGTGCCGTCCATCGAGCGGCGTGAGGCGTCGATGCCCGAACGGACGGCCGTGGAGGTCTGGATTGCCAGCGCGCCGACCATGGACAGGCCAAGGCCGACGATCACTGCTCGCGCACCCGGGCGCGGCTCACCTGATCGTCTGTGACCATACCAGGCCATAGTGGCTCCTCGCGGACTTCTCCGTCCTGCGCTTCAACCGGAAAGGCCTAGACCTCCGGCGCCAGCACGCCCTTCATCTTTTCCAGATTCTCGAGGACTTTGCCCGACCCGAGAACAACACATTTCAGCGGATCTTCCGCAACCGTCACGGGCAATCCCGTACGCTCGCGAAGCACCACGTCAAGGTTGCGAAGCAGTGCGCCGCCGCCGGTGAGGACGATGCCCTTGTCCACGATGTCGGCGGCGAGTTCCGGCGGCATGGCTTCGAGGGCGGTCTTCACGGAGTCAACGATCTGGGCGACTGGCTCGGTAAGGGCCTTGGCCACCATGGCCTCGGTGATCTCGATTTCCTTGGGAACGCCGTTCATCAGGTCGCGCCCGCGGATGTCGAGGGACATGCCCTTGCCATTTTCGGGGGCTTTGGCCGTGCCGATTTCCTTCTTGATCCGCTCGGCCGAAGCCTCGCCGATCAGCAGGTTCTCTTCGCGGCGCAGGTAATTTACGATGGCGTCATCCATCTTGTCGCCGCCCACGCGGACGGAGCGCGAATAGACCAGGCCGCCAAGCGACAGGACGGCGACCTCGGTCGTTCCGCCGCCGATATCGACGACCATGGAACCCGAGGGCTCATCGATCGGCAGTCCAGCGCCGATGGCGGCTGCCATGGGTTCGTAGATCAGGTGGACCTGGCGGGCGCCGGCCATCTGGGCCGACTGGTGGATGGCGCGGCGTTCGACGGGGGTCGCGCCGGCAGGAACGCAGATGATGATGATCGGCGCAATGAAGGAGCGGCGGACCTGGACCTTCTGGATGAAGCGCTTGATCATTTCCTCGGCGACTTCGAAGTCGGCGATGACGCCATCGCGCATGGGGCGCACGGCCTCCATGTAGATCGGCGTCTTGCCAAGCATCATCTTGGCTTCCTTGCCGACCGCGTGAACGACCTTGCGGCCGTTCTGGTTCACATAGGCAACGACTGAAGGTTCATCCAGCTGAACGCCGTGCCCCTTCACATAGACCAGGGTGTTTGCTGTACCCAGGTCGATAGCCATGTCTGTGGACATCAGGCTGAAGAGTTTGCCGAACATGGGCACGGGGCTCCCGATCGCGCGACTCACTACGCGCAGATTCAATCGCTCCCCATACCCTCTGTCGCGTTTCAAATTCGCTAACGCAAGGGGCGGCTGCCAATAATGAGCTGTCCTGCCGGAACGGAGCGTGCCGCCGGAGTTTTGGGCAGGCCGGGGTGGCCGTCTGCGCGTTGAACGCGGTGAATCAAGCCTGAAGATGCCCATGGTTGAACCCCGGAAGACGGGACGCATCGTACCCCGGCAGAAATTCCCGAACTTTGGACACGCCACTTGCCAGACCGCCCGACGCGGAGCCATGACTGCCGCTCTTCCTTGAAGCGCCACCCCCGCCCTCCCCGATCCTCATGACCAACTCCAGCGCAAACGCCGCCCCGGGACATTCCGGGGACGGAAGGTTCACCGCCTTCCGGCACGGCCCCTTCGTGCTGTATTTCCTGGCGCGGTTGTTCACGACCTTCGGTGCACAGATTCTGTCGGTGGCCGTGATCTGGCACATCTATGCGCTGACCAAGTCGGCGCTGTTCACCGGGCTCGTCGGCCTCGTCCAGTTCCTGCCGCTGGCTCTGCTTGTCCTTGTCACTGGAACGGCGGCGGATCAGTTCGGCCGCAGGATGATCATGGGACTGTCGATCATCCTCGCCGCCACATGCGCCGCCGCAATGATGCTGCTGACCCTGAGCGCGGCGATCACACCGGTGCTGATGCTGAGCGTGCTGGTGGTGTTTGGCGTGGCGCGGGCGTTCCTGGGGCCGGCCTCGTCATCGCTGGTGGTGTCGCTGGTTCCCAACAAGGACTTTGCCAATGCGGTCACGTGGAACTCGTCCGCCTGGCAGGCGGCGACGATCGTAGGGCCGGCGGCGGGAGGCCTGCTGCTTGGCCTCGGCGAGCCGGCCTTTGCGCGCTGGCTGGTCGGCATCGGCCATCCGGAGCTTGGCGGGTTCCTGACAGGGCATGGGCCCGAGATCGCCTACACGACCGCTTTCGCCTTCATGGCGTTCGGCGCCTTGCTTGTGTTTTTGATCCCCAAGCCGCCCAAAGCGCCCCCGAAGGAGCGCCCCACCCTATCCAACATGTTGGATGGGTTCCGCTTTATCTGGAAACAGAAGGTGATCCTCGGCGCGATCTCGCTGGACCTGTTCGCCGTGCTGATGGGCGGGGTGATTGCGCTGCTGCCGATCTATGCCGAGGAGATCCTCAACCTCGGGCCAGAAGGCCTCGGCTGGCTGCGCGCGGCGCCGGGCATCGGCGCGATTGCGGTGGCGGGCATTCTCGCCACCTTCCCGATCCGTGACCATGCCGGTCACATCATGTTTGCCTGTGTGGCCTTCTTCGGCCTGTTCACCGTGGTGTTCGGTCTGTCGACCGTTGCGTGGCTGTCGATCCTCGCTCTCATTTTCCTGGGCGCAGCGGATATGGTGAGCGTCGTTGTGCGCGAGACGCTGCTGCAGTTGTGGACGCCGGATGATGTGCGTGGGCGGGTGAACGCTGTGAACTCGGTGTTCGTGTCGGCCTCCAACGAGTTGGGTGAGTTCCGCGCCGGGACGATGGCGCATGTGATTGGCGCGGGCGCGGTGGGCGCCGTTCCGGCAGTAGTGATCGGCGGCGCTGGCGCGATCGTGGTCGCCGGCGCCTGGGCCTGGATGTTCCCGCAACTGCGCAAAGCGCGACGGCTTGACGGGTCGGACGTCACGACAGTCTAGCGTTGCCTGACCCAGTGTCCCGCCTGCGTGGGAACGAGTTGGCGTCTGGGGCTTTGTTCCTGCAGGGTTGGCTGGGAGCTGAACACGTGAAAATCAAGATTTGCGCCATCGCGCTGTTGGCGGCGGTGTCCGCGTGCGTATCCGGTGAGGGCGTTGCGCCTGATGCTTCACCTGCATTTGCAAACGAGCCAGGCGCGACAAAGGGCCAGGTCAGCGTTCACGGTATCGCGTCGTCCCGTGTTCTCGGGGCGGTAGATACCCAAACACTGGTCGACAATCCGACCATCGCGAACGGTGGCGACGTCTCGGGTTCGACGGCGGCAAGCAATTCGGCGACATCCCCCGGCGTGGCAGTTGAAGGCGCGCAGGCGAGCGCCGTGCTCGCCGCGATCGACCCCACCAAGCTCGTCGGCGTCGGCGCCGGCTCGGCGACGGAAGCAACCGTGGCCGCCACGACAACAGGTCGTCCGGCGGAAGTGCAGGCGGTGGTTGATAGCGGCAAGCGCTACACGACCAAGGACCTTGCGGCGGCGCAGCTTGAAGCCCTGCGCGCGGACTAGATTTATCCCTCTGTCGTGCTGGCGACTCGTGCCGGCTTGAGCCAATCTCCGCCGCGAAAGTGTGGCGGAGATTGTATGGCTTACTGGCTCGTGAAATCTGAACCGGACGTCTTCTCGTGGGACGACCTCGTCAAGGCGGGGAAGAAGGGCACGGCGTGGACGGGCGTGCGCAATCATGGGGCGAAGTTGCACCTGATGGCGATGAAGCCTGGCGAGCGTGTGTTCTATTATCACTCGAACGCAGACAAGGCCGTGGTGGGCGTCGGCGAAGTCGTGAAGACCGCCTACCCTGATCCCACTGCGGAAAGCGGACCGTGGGTGTCGCCTGACATCCGCGCAATGGAGCCGCTGAAGACACCCATCACGCTGGCGGACGCCAAGCATGATCCGGCGCTGAAGGACATGGTGCTGGTCAACAATACGCGGCTTTCGGTGCAGCCCGTGACCGAAGCGGAGTGGAAGCATATCTGCAAGCTGGGTGGCGTGAAGGGTTGAGATCCTGACGGCCCATGGCCCGTTTTCCCGAGCAATAACGCTTACCCAGATGAAGGCCGTTCGCCCGCATTCGGGGTGTGGCGGTGGTCAAACAGGGGGCGGGCATGATTGCGGGCATTGTTGGAGCAATTGCGCGGACGGTTATTGGGGCTTCTGTTGATCAGCACGGAGGCGGCAGGCGGCGGGCCTATTACAACTGGGTGGTCACCACGGCTGCGTGTCTGCCGCTTGCTGTATTCCTGTTGATCTTCGTCGGCGGCGCCGTGAACGTGGCAAACGGATATGGAAGCGGGTGGCAGATCGCGCTGCTCGGACTGGCCATGACGGTGGGCTATGCCGCCTTGGTCGGGCGGCAGATCATCCGGCGTGAAGCGGTATGGGATGCAAAGGGCGTCAGGTTTCGCTGGCTGGGGGGCGAGGCGGATCTTGCGTGGAGCGAGATCGAAAAGGTCGAGATCCGCCCATTCAGCAAGGGCTATGCGCGGATCCGGTTTCGTGATGGGCGGACGTTCGGCATCGGCGCTCAATGCACGGGGTGCAATGCGCTTCTTCGTGAACTCGGTCGCCATGGCATTCCCTTCCACAAGTGGGGAACGTCCAAACCGCTGAATGCGGCGTGACGGGACGCGCTAGTGGATTGATTCCAACGTTTGGCGCCCCCGTGTTGCGGCGGCGATGATCCTGTCGGGGTCTGCGGTCCAGACGAAGGGCTTGGGCTGCTGGTTGTGCTCGGCGACGAAGCGGTTGA
>Ga0105048_10011787_pt1 | contig 13766 bp, 3 predicted proteins | sample MAT05_FD_78382 | JGI IMG/M metagenome (GOLD analysis project Ga0105048, IMG submission 78382) | Freshwater microbial communities from Lake Fryxell liftoff mats and glacier meltwater in Antarctica - MAT-05 | ecosystem: Environmental > Aquatic > Freshwater > Ice > Liftoff microbial mat | place...
AGATGTATTATTGGCTCCACTGGCAGGATCACCAAAATTCCATAAATAGATTTGACCCGCCTGTGCAGTACCCGAATAAGTAAAGCCTACATTTCCATTGGCTGGTAAACAGGCTGCGGTTGCTATTGTAAATGCAGCGCTGGGTGCAGCGGCTACATTAATGGTTTGTGAAACCGAATCTTTACAACCCGAAGTTGCTGTATAAATATACCAGATCGTATGCGTACCTGCACCGGCAATGTTGGCATCAAAAACGCCTGCTGCAGTAGTACCCGGACCATTATAAACTCCTGTACCAGGTACGCCGTTGGTTACTGTAGCAGTAGCTACCGAAACCGGTGCTGTAATGTTGCCGCAAACCGGGGCCAATGCAGGATAATTAAAAGAAGGTGCCAGGTTAAATGTTGCATTTACGGTAGTATCCTTAAAGCAACCATTGGCTGTGGTTGCACGGTAGGTAATGGTATAACTTCCAAAAGCTGGATAAGTATGGGTAGGGTTGGCCAATGTAGAAGTATTGGCTGTGCCACTGGCTGGATCTCCAAAAGTCCATAAATGACCGGTTATGGCCTGCCCGTCGGGTGTACTGGCGGTACTGGTAAATTGAACTATTCCGGTTGCGGGCAGGCAACCTGCGGGATAAGTGAAACTGGTTGTAGGCGGTGCATACACCGTAATTACCCTTGGCACCGTATCTGCCACGCAAAGGGTGCTTACACCTACGGTGTGTTTCACTGTGTAAGTACCAGGTGTTGAATAAGTATGCGATTGCACGGCATTGGTAGGTGCATTCACAACAGTGCCATCTCCAAAATCCCAGTAATAATTATAGATCGCTCCCGGTGTGCCGGTGTAGGTAGCTGTGCTGGTAAAGTTGATGGCTGTACCCTGGCAGGCCGCAGGCACATTGATTGTAAAGGCGGCAACCGGTTTAGGATAAATCACCACCTGTTTGGTGGTATCTCCCACACAACCTTCTGTTGATACGATCCTCAGGTTTACACTAAAAGGTCCGGTTGCTGCAAACAGTTTGCCTGTGTCTTTGGAATTGCTGATGCTGGCATCAGGAAAGTTATATCGCCACTGGTTCAATGCAAACCCATTCGCAGAAGTGGTTTGACCTGTAAATTTAACCGTATCTAAAATACAGCCGCTGTGTGAAATGACGAAATCGGTAGAGGGTTTGCCACGCACTTCAACAAAGTAAAATACTTCTTCGGTATTGTTGCAGTTTTCTATTGAGGAATGCGTAGCCAGGATCGGAATTCTAAAGCTGCCGGTACTGGAAAAAGTATAAATACCTGGCAATTCGAATTTATAGTAAGTGATGCCATTAACAACCTGGGTACCTGTGGCTACAGGTGCATTTTGAGTAACATCTGTATTAGGAGCGATGCCACCCAAAACAGTACTCAACTGCCATACAAGCCTGGTGGGCGGGGTTGGATAACCCAACAAAACAGAGAGTCTTACCGGAGTATTAGTACAAGTAAATGGATGCGACAGCGTAGCCGACGTATCACTGGTATTACGGATATCTCCGATAGCACTTAAGTTGTTGATAAGCGTTCCCGCATTGTAACCATAACTTTCCGCACCACCCAAGCCATATGTGATGGCGGTAAATGCAGAATCGCTTTTCGCTACTCCCTGGGCCTGGGCAGCAGTCCATCTTTTGATGGCAATACTGTAACCTGCAAGGCGTGGATGGGCATACACAAAGTCAAATGTTGGGGAACCATCAATCGTTAGGGAGCTTAAACCAGGCGTTGGAATAATTAGTGTAAGGTAATTGGATAAGATACTTTGCCTGTTGTTTCTGAAAAAACCGATCCGTTTGATGCCCTGCTCAATAGGGCTGATATACATCATCTCCGGGTCACTTGTTCCGCTTCCAGCACAACTCGTACCTCCTGTCATAAACTGTGCAACCATCATCGGTTTATCTGATGTAATATATTCCGGCTGGTTGCTTTCAAAATAATAATATGTACCTGCTATTAAACTGGCAAGGGGAATCTGAGTTCCATTTCTAAAAACCGGCACCAGCGGGTCTTTTACTGCAATTTTGTAAGCATTGGTCATAGCCGTAGATGCCGAACCATGTGTAGAGGTAGGTGCGGTTAAATAGCGCTTGCCCCAGGCCTGGCTGGGAAAACACTGTTGATTGTCATTGTCTCCACCACCACTGCCACATGCAAACGGATTTGAAGTGCGGCTACTGCCGGCAAAAACTGCAATAGGAAAGCATTCGCCAGCGGCATTGGCGATCGATTTAAATTTCGTTCCAGAAAATTCTGGTTTGCTGGTTCCCGCTTCGGGACCTGCCATGATTTGGTAAATATCGCCCTTGTTTAGTGTTACAGTAAAGGGAGTATTAGCAGCTCTCGGAAACCTGGTTATTTGAGAAGGTGTTATTTCTACAACAGTGTTATCATGTTGGGAAATTACATAGGCCCACGAAAAACAATTGGCAGCGTAGCTCTGCCTGCTATTCAAAGTAACATAAGAATAACCCCATGTATCTACCGGCATCAGCATAGTAGCTCCGGAAGAGGTGCTTCCATATATGTGGGCATAGGCTACAATTGGTACGTTGCTTTCTATGTGAATACCCTTATTAGAAAAAGCACCTTCTCCGCCACATGCAGAACCAGGCGGTAAAAATCCGCATGGAACCGTAAACAACCTGAAGTCGTATGTACCCATTTTTGGTATGGCCGCGGCTGTTAATGGACCGGGAAAACCACCGGTTGGCACAGTTAACTCCGTAGATATTACGGAGTTTGCAGGCACATTATACGTTCTGAACCAGGCCGTTCCCTGCACAGAAACCCTCACTGTAGCAGCCTGCGCCTCTGTACTGAAATATAAAACCATCTCCTGGGTATTGGCTCCGGTTTCCATAAACTGGTGGTGACCATAACCTACCCAAAAATCGGTTCCCTTATTTGATAAACCCTGTGCAGTTGCCTGCCCCAATGAGGCAAGCAGTGCACAACAAGTAATAAAATATAAACGGTATTTCTTCATTATTTTTTATCTCACAAGGTTTACAGATCCTTTTTTAACTTCGGTACTGCCATCCCTGAATGTAAGCTGGCATACATACATATACACACCACTTGGTTGCAGTTTGCCTTTGTATGATCCGTTCCAGCCACTCGCCTGGTTGGTACTTTCAAAGATTTTTTCACCCCATTGGTTAAATACAACAAAACGCATGGTTTGAATGGTATAACCATACACCAGTAGTTTGTCGTTAAGTCCATCTCCATTGGGTGAGAAGGCATTTGGAATATAGATTTGTGCGGTAAGCGTTCTTGCATTTACAGGTGTTGAAACAGATTCCTGGCAGCTCACAACCCCCAGTGCTTTCACCTGCAGTGTTACTGCAGTTAATGGAAGCAAACCTGTAACGGTATGTGTAAGACCTGCTGGACCAGATGATGGCGTGATCCAGGTGGTTCCACTATTTACAGACACCTGGTAGGTGACTGCGCCCGGTACTGCATTCCAACGGAACCTGATTTGATCAACTCCAATGGAATCGGCCACCACTACTGGTACTACAAGATCCGGCAGAATCCTGGCAATAACCCGCTTACGCATACTGATACAGCTTGCAGCGCTTGTGGCTTCAACATAATAAATAACCGTACCGTTTACGCTTGGTATGGTAAACGTTGTTCCGGTAAATACCGGAGTTCCACCAGTAGCCCCGGTAAACCAATTGTACGTTGTACCTGTAACCGGGTTTTGCACTACAAAGCTGGCACTGCTGGCACCACATACCACGAGTGAATCTGAAACCACAGCAACCGTTGGCAGCGGGCTCACAACCACCTGCTTGGTGGTATCTCCAATACAACCATCCTGTGCAATAATGCTAAAATTCACATTATATGTTCCGGCGGCTGCATATGTTTTTACCGGGTTTTGCACAGTGGAGGATGTAGCATCTCCAAAGGTCCAGTTATAAGACGTTATAGGAACGTTGTTGCTGGTAGTACCAGAGCCTGTAAAGCTGATGGATTCGCCCAAACAAACTGCAAAATCTCCTGTAAAGTCTGCCTGCGGTGCAGGTAATACATTAATGGTTAGTGTTGCTTCCTGGGTATTACTGCAACCTTCAATAGATGGATGCGAAATACGAATCGGAATGGTATACGTTCCTGGAGTAGCGAAACGGTAATCAATATTTAATACGAACCTGTAGAACCATCTTCCATTGTTGAAAGTAGAATCAACCGGCACAGGATTGTTTTGCAATGTATCCCTATTCGGATTCAGTCCTGGTACCTGGCTCACCTGCCACAGGATGTAAGTTGGTTTTAATGGAATGGAAGCAGATATTTTGAACGGAGCCTTGGCACATGTATAGGTACTGTTGCCGGTAGAGCTCAGTGTATTGGTAAATGTGGGCAGAATACTCAGGTTTTTAACCAGCGTACCGGCGTTGTAACCGTAACTTTCCACATTTCCCAAACCATAAGTGATAGCTGTGAAAGCAGAATCGCTTTGTACAATCACCTGTGCATTTGCTGCAGGTGACCATCTTTTTACCACTACAGTATAACCCGGGTTGGTATGAGCATAAGTATGATCAAATGCAGATGACCCATCTATCGTAAGTGTACTTAACCCTGCGGTTGGAATAATCAGGGTAAGGTATTGGGTTGTGATAGCAGATTCGGTATTGCGATACAGACCTACTCTCTTGATGCCTTGTTCTACAGGGCTCACATAGATCATTGCAGGATCGCCACCACCAGCAGTATTAGGACAGAAACCGGAAGACGACATAATTTGTGCTACGATGATAGGTTCGCTGCCTTCAATTACATCTGCAGTGTTGCTTTCAAACTGGTAGAAGAAATTATTAACCAAACCTGTTAAAGGGGTACCATTCCTGGTAACCACCGTTGCAGGATTTTTAACTGCCACCCTATAGATGTTGGTATGAAAGCTACTGGCAGACGAGCTGTTTGATGTTGGAGCCACCAGGTATTTTTTACCCCATGCAGTGTAAGGAAAATTCTGTTCAATAATATTATCTCCACTTCCTGAAGGATTACTTGTTCCACATCCGATGTTTGTACGGCTGCTTCCTGAGAAAACGGCTACAGGCAAACAACGGCCTTTGTTGTTTGCAATAGATTTGATGGTAGTACCTGTCATGTCATATCCGTCGTTTCCGCTAATGAGTGCACCCAATACCTGGTATATTTCTCCTTTGTTGAGGTACACATCAAATGGTACGCCTGCAGGAGAACCGGTCAGTGTAGGGTTAGAAGGGGTGATGGTGACTTTGGTGCTGTCGTTATCAGCAATAACATATACCCATGAATAGGTATTTGTTGCATAGTTTTGTTTGGTAGTAAGCGCAGTGTACTCATACCCGTAGGTTCCCACCGGAAGCAGCATGGCTGCTTCAGAAGTGGTAGAAGCATAAATGTGCGCATAAGCTACAATTGGTACGTCGCTTTGAATACTGATACCCCTGGAAGACTTCCCATCTGTTAAGAGTCGTGCATCAAACAGGCCATATTTGGGCACAATGGCACTGGTTATTACAGAATTTGCAGGAACAACATACGTTTTACTATAAGCAGTTCCGTTGATCCGCACTGTTACATTGGCTGCCTGCTCTGCGCTAAAATACAGCACCATGTCCTGGGAGTTTGCCATAAAATTCTGGTGATGACCATAACCCACCCAGAACTTCGTGCCCCTGTTGCTGCTATCTGTGGGCGGTAGCGTTGGTGGAGCAATTACAATACTGCCATCTGTAAGACCAGTAAATTTATCCATGTAAGTAAGGGCAGTATCAGAAAAAACATTGATGATGTCGTCTACTTTACTGTTTGGCCTTACTACCCACGCATTGGCAGCATTTGTGTGACCAAGTTTAATGGCTGGCTGACTTGGGATAAAGCCCTGCCATGAGTCTACATAAAAATGTTGCAGCTTATACTTATATGCTCCCTGTGCAGGTACATCCACATCAGTATAATAATACATGCTCAGTTGGCCGGCTGTTAAACCGGGTGGTATAACACCAGAATATCTTCGTAAAGAAATACTGGCTGGCACCGGAGCCGCAACGTCATATGTTATTTTAGCCACAGTATCTGTGCCATACATAAATGTTTGCGTAATGCCCGGAGCGGGTGCGGCTGGAGTTGCGAGCAACACAGTAGGCAGGGCTGTTGGTAAGAATTCGAAAGCACCCATATCCGGTACACCTGTAGTAAGGGTAGTAGGCCTGGAGGCATTGTTAAAATCATAGTCGTTACCCTCTATTTGTGTTCCCCTGCCATGTATAGCCCACACATCCGGATCGGCCAGGTCTGGTGTAAGGTCTGATGAACTGAGCAAGGCTGGCTCTACTGCAATGGAGCTAAGATCCCAGAAAGATGTATCCCTCCATTGTTGCAGGGTTGGATACAAATTGCCAGCATTCCATTGAATGAGATTGGTACCGGTTGTATAATATGTATTGTAATCGCTGTAAATAAAATTAAGGTTGGTAATATACATAGCTCTTCCACCACCAAGGTGAGAGAAAATGTTGTTTTGAATGTTCACCGCTGGGTTGGCTCCCGATGTTTGTGAAAAGTATCCTACCACGTTGTTTGTTGTAGAAGTTGCTGTGCTCACCAGCGTATTGTTCTGAAACCGCACTCCACCTCCACCGGTATAATAAGATGCATAAGAAGTGGCGCCTGAGGTATTTATACTGATGAGATTATTTACGGTATTGTTAAAAGTGCTAGCCGTTTGATACAACCCGTATAAGGTGCCGGTATTGCCGGTTAACGCCATGATACTGTTACCGGCAATGCTGCCACGTACGTTATTGTTAGCATCACACCCTGTAAAATACATACCGTAACTGGTGGTGCTTGTGATACCGGTCATGTTTATTTTATTGGCTACATATTGGTATGCCGAGTCGCTGCTGGTGCTGTAAATACCATAGTTGGTAGCATTCCTTGGCATGGTCACATTCACGATGTTCCTGGTAGTTTTTATCCTGCCATTCATGCCGATATAAATACCATAGTAATAAGAATTATTGATGCTGTTGCTATCAATTATATTATCGTAGGTTAAATCTGCTGTAGAGGTACCTTCTAAGTAAATACCGCTTGAACCATTAGTGATGATGTTATTTTTAATAACGTTGTTTCCACCCCTCAATAAATCTGCATAGATACCAGCTATTGTGTTGGCTATAGCGGTAGAAACAGGGGCCGTAATGCGACAATTCACAATGCTGTCAAATGAAGCTGTATTGGCCAATTCTATTACACGACCATTAGAAACATTGGTTGCAGTGATCGTCATGTTCTTGTAAGTAATGTAACTGGCACTGTCTAATTTCAATGTATAGTTATTAGCTGCTACAGTTGCGTTGTTCGTAAGAATAACAGATGCAGGGTCACCGTTGGCACTGCGGAAAGTTACCCTTACCGTTGGAGAAGTTCCTGCTACAGCTTTCATCCTGATTTGCTCGGTATAGGTATTAGGTGCCACATCAAAGAATACTGATCCTGTAATGCCACAATCCAGTGCAGCTACTGCACTGGCAAACGAAGTAAAGTTTACAGCAGATGCTGGTATCGTACTGTTGATGGTATAGGTGCCAGCAAGGAATGCCGGGTTTAACGTAACCAATACCGGTGTAGAAAAGGCCGTATTTCCGCTACAGGTAACTGCTACACGATAGTAAAGCGTAGTGGTTGCAAAAATGGTCGTATCCGGGAACAATCTTGAACCACCTAAAGAAGTGTAAGGTCCGCCTATAGCTGAAGCATATTGCCATTGATAAGTTTGTCCGCTACCAATATTATAACCGCTAAGGCTTAGGTCTATCCTGGCCCCCAGGCAAATTCCGGAGTTTGGAATTGCAACAGCAGCACCTGCCACAGGCGGTGCAGTACAAGGCGGAATAGTAAATTCATATGCACCCATATCCGGGGTGGTAACACTTCTGCCCACATTTAATATATCTGTTGAAATTCCAACCGGGGTACCCAGGTTATCCATTGCAGGATTGAGCGGACTGTAATTTCCTGTGGCCGGGCTGCTAAATATTGGCTGCACGGCTATCGAATTGGCATCCTGTGTTGTTGCAGACTGCCAATTGGCCAGCGTCACCCTGTTGGCGCCGTTGAAACCGGTGTAAGCATTGGTACCAATTATAAATATATTGTTGTAGTTAGAAGTATAAACTGTGGTTGCGCTAACAAAATTCAACCCGAATTTATTACCCGAGCCTGCACGGGAAACAGTTAATATGTTGTTCTTAATATCAATTCCGTCTGCAGTAGTTACCTGGTAAAAGCCGTAGGTTGCGGCTGTTCCTGAATAGGTGGGATCTTCTAAAGAAATCGTATTGTGATAATATCTCACATTATCAGAACTTCCATTATACAAACCATACTGCGTACCGCCTGCATTTACGTTATACACCAGGTTGTTCGATACGATATGCTCTGACCCCGTGGGTGCATCAGAGCCCGTAATATAAATAGCACCAAAAAGGGATGTACTGCCTGGTGTCCCCGCAAATGGATCATGGATCCTATTCTTGGATATTTTCAGTCCGGTACTTAAACCGGTTACATAAACACCATAAAAAGTGCTTGTTACTGTTCTGTTTGGCCTGCTGATATTATTCCCCTCAATTAATGTATTGTTGTTTCCGGAGATATAGATTCCATAGAAGTAAAAATCCTCTAAGGTATTACCGGTTATTTTGTTGCCTTCTACGGGGATAGTAGTTGTGGTGGTTCCGCCCACACAGGTAATACTATAATAACTACCAATCACCCGGTTGTTGCTAATGGTATTCCCATCACACAAACTGCTGCCCGTAGTAGTAGCACTGCTTTCAGAGTTGTTGATTACGATACCTGCAAAGTTGGTAGAAGTAGAAGTGGTATTACCAATCACCGTACAATTGTTGATGGTATTGCTATCGGCATTGTTGAAAAACTGTACACCAAACCCATAGGTACCGGCACCGGTAGCATCAATTCTAAGACTGTCAAAAATGATATGGCTCACAGACCTGAGTTTAATCACAGCCCTTTCCAGGTTATCGGAAGAACTAAAGGCGATTGTATTGCCATTACCGTTAAAGGTAACCGTGTTTGTGGCGGATGTACCGGCAATGTCCTCCAGTATCAATTGCTCGTTGTATGGGCCGGTACCGGTGGCTACATTAAATATTACGGGTCCGGCAATACCACAATTCATAGCGGCTTTGGCTGCGTTGAAACTGCCATAGTTGGTTCCTGATGTTGGTAGTGTTGCATTAATGGTGTAGGTTCCTGCAGGAAGTGCGGGGTTTACAGTCACTAAAACGGGAACTGAAAAAGTAGTATTGCCACTGCAGGTTACTGCAGCACGGTAATAGCTGGTAACAGATGCTACAACAGATATATTAGGGTTGCTTACCGAAGTACCAATGTTCGTATAAGGTCCCGCTACGTTGGCAGATGATTGCCACTGGTAAGTTTGCAGCAGGCCAATGCTGTGGCCGCTCAAGCTCAAACTCACCGACTGGTTCACGCAAACTACAGATGGATTAGCCAGCGAATTTCCGGGAGTAGGTGGAGTTGTGCAGTTCCCTGGGGTGAATTCGTATGCGCCTAAGTCTGGAGTAGTAGCACTTCTTGGTAATGCAGTTATATCTATCAGTACACCCACCGGGTCTCCGAGGTTATCTATGGAGGCATTGGTAGGCCTCAAATTACCAATCGCTGCACTTTCAAATATTGGATTGTTCGAAACCGAGTTAGCGTCATCGCCAGAAGCTGTTTGCCAATTGCCAATCGTGGCCTGAGCTGTGGTATAAAACCCGGTGAAGGCATTGGTGGATGCCGGTGAAATATGCAGATCGTTTTTATTGGAATAAATATCTGAGGTGATGGTATTGTGGTACACAGCGTATTTAGCGCCTGTGCCCGTTTTATCAATGCTCACAATGTTGTTTTCGAAACGAATACCCGCAGCCAGGGTTGTTTGATAAAACCCTCTTGTTAAAGCTGTGCCTCCAGCTCCGTCCATCAAAATAGTATTGTGTTGTATCCAAACATTGTCGGAGCCAGTATTATTGATGCCATTAGACTCCCCCAATCCCGTTGTATTATACACTCTGTTGTTGATGATTTTGTTTTCAAGACCTGCCAGGGCGTCAACGCCGGTAATAAATATTCCATTGAATAATGCTGTACTGGCAGGAGCTCCTCCAAAAGGATTTGTAATAGTGTTCCTGGTAATATTTACAAAAGTGCTTAGGCCTGTCATGTAAATACCATTGCAGGTTGATACCACTGAACGGGTTGGACGGCTTATCGTATTTGAATCAACCAGTGTGGCAAAGTTGCCCGTCATATATATACCATAGAAATAGAAGTCTTTCACTTCATTGTTTCGCACAATATTATCTCTCACTGCAGAAGTAGAACTTCCAACGAGGGTAATACCATAGTAACCGCCGGTAATGTTGTTACCCGAGATAATATTTCCATCACATAGGGTAGTGCCAGTGCCCACAGCACTCGTTGCCGACGCACTCATTGCAATGCCAGCATAGTTTGTAGAGGTGGAGGCAGTATTAATGTTGATCGTACTGTTGGTGATGGCATTGCTATCTGCATCATTGGTAAAATGCACGCCAAAACCATATTCCGTAGTTGTAGTGCCCAGTGCTGCAATCACCAGGTTGTCAAATTTAATGTGGTCTGCACCATTCAATTTGATTACTGCTCTTTCGTTAGTATTAGCAGAAAGAAAAGAAATGGTTCTGCCACTGCCATTAAAAGTAACGGTATTAGTTGCAGATGCTCCCGGAACCGGTATCATGATCAACTGCTCATTGTATGGTCCGCTGGCTGCATCTACGTTAAATACTACCGGGCCACTGATGCCGCATTTAATATAATCGTATGCAGCATTAAAACTTTGAAAGTTGGTACCGCCTGTTGGCAAAGCACTGTTGATGGTAAATGTGCCGGAAACAGCCACTGGACTAAAAACCTGAACCGAAGTAGTGGTAGCAGTTCCTCCCGGTGTGCCTGTACAGGTTACAGTAGCACGATAATAAGTGGTTACCAGTTGTGTTGTATTAAAGGAAAAAGAAGTTGCACCCGGAATATCGGTAAATGTAATATTATCCGGAGACGATTGCCATTGATAGGTTAAGCCGGAAGCAACTGTTGTTCCGCTCAAAGAAAGACTAAAGGGGATACCCAAACAAACTGTAGATGGATTTGCCGTGGCAGTTCCCGGTACAGGAACGCCTGTGCAGGCTGTTGCAGGTGTCCAGTTTAAAGTAACATTTGGACGGGTTGTTTGTGTACCGGTATTAGTAGTAGTGGCAGATCCGCACAAGTTACCTAAGTTATTGGCCCTGTAATTATGTGATCCGTTAAAGGACAATCCGGTTGTCCAGGGAATAACAGGATTTTGTGTAAACCATGTACCGGTTGCATTTCCAGGTTCGCCGCCACATATCTCGATTACTATATTGTCTGTGCCATTCCAAAAATAGGGAGATGAAAACGTAAATGTGTTTAATCCTGCCACCGGTTGGTAATTAGCTGGGCCAAATACTGTTGCACTTACGGGTTCCCAGGTAGCTGTACCCAACGTACCTGCTGATGTTCCTCCTATTTTTAAAGTGTATTGTTCAATAAGGCCTGCTGTTCCAATAGATAGCACATTATATTTGATGGAATTGATATTACCCGGCCCCATTCCTGCAGCAGTTAATTCTGAAGCAAGGTACAGGTATTGCGTACGGCTGCCTTCATAAAAATCCTGCAATGGACAAGGATAAGTAGTGGTGCCATTTCCCACTGCTCCTGTACCAATAGAAATATCTGTTTGTGCCTTTGCTGATGTTACAAACAATAACATGCATAAACCAATAAAACCATTCCATTTAAAAATTAATGAGTAAAATTTTGTCATTATAGCTTATTTTAAAAAATATTTAGAATGAAAATTATCTGATTACAATCCGGGTCAATATTGGCCTAAATGAGCATAACAGTAAATCCTAACGCTCATTTTTTAAATGGTACGTAATAAACTCAGTAAAAACTTAACAAGGGGGGATGTTTTATCAACAGTATCCTAAACAAATATTTATCCCGATAAACAAATAAAACTGATAAAACAGATGCGTAAGATAATTCACATTTTATTAACAAACAAGATTAACTGTATCTCAAATTGACTAATACAGGGTTTTAAATTTTAATATCATAACAAGATCAATTCAATACATATTTTTTTAAACCACAAGTATTAAGGAAGTAGAAAAAATTCTACAAAAAATTATACCTGATTTTAAAATAAGGATAAGTTTGAAGACAAACGGGGATTATTAACTAAAGAAGTATTCTACATCTGCTTTACACAGTGCTTTTACAAAACCGTTATCATCGGTAATGAGTTCTCTTGCCAGAATTTTTTACGTTGCTTCAGTTGAAGGATTTTCAATCTTAGTATCATTAGCAAAATCCAATACATATTTTTTAAAACGCTATTGTTAAGGGAGTAAAAATTTTTACAACAAGCTAATTTGATTTTAATAGAACAAAGTAAACTAATGTTATTTTGCATTGTAACTTTCAGACGGAGGTAGAAGTTCAAGTATTTCAACGACAATTCCATCAAGTTGTACCGGATGTCCATCTTATAACGTAAGCGTTCCTTCTAAAAACAGAGATAATGATATGGGTCAAACAATTGTTCAATTTACGGATCCTGTTCAATTTACAGATCCAGTTAAACCAACCAACCCAACTACAACCATTTATGGTATTTCCTGGGCCAATTTTCAGCGCAAAAATTAAATAAACAGTTTAACTTAACTCACGTAGCTTGTTTCATAGGCAGCTACGTGAGTTTATTAATTTATCAATCAATAGAAAACGTAATTGTTACATGAAAAAAATCTTCCAATTTATTTTAATTTCATTCAGTTGTAATCTGGCTGTTGCCCAACAAAATCTTTCTAAAAATTTCGTTACTTTATCAGCAGGCAAATGCTTCAATGGTTCTGGCGACCTCAGAGGTTTTATCTACACAACCAGTTACCGTTATTATTATAAAAAAAAATGGAGTTGGGATGTAGGACTTTCAGGAACTATTCATGATAAGTCGACACCCATTTTTTATAATTTCAATGGAGTAGACTATGATGGCTCAGTGAGGGCAACCATTGCGGGAATTCAACTTACTTCCCATATAGGCCGTAGTTTTATCAGGAATGAAAGACATGAATTTAGTTCGCTATTAGGAATCCTTGGCAGATACCATTCATCCTCCCTTTCGGATGCACTTTCCATATACTATCCTGTTGGAACAAATATACCATTTCCAGTTGTGGCACATGAACAATTGGAACCAATGCGTCAGGTAGCTGTGGGTGGAGATATTCAGATACAATACAATTATACCATCAAAAAGAACATTAGTATTGGCATTGTTGCTGGCTTTCAAACCGATTCGGAGGGAGATAACTTATCTCAACTATCCATTTTGGTTGGATATAGATTCTAACTAAACAAATACTCCACATCTGCCTTGCTCAAAGCTTTTACAAAACCGTTATCATCGGTAATGAGTTCTCTTGCCAGAATTTTTTTACGTTCCTGAAGTTGCAATATTTTATCCTCAATCGTATCTATACAAATCATACGGTAGGCAAAAATATTTTTCGTTTGCCCAATACGGTG
>Ga0105048_10011788_pt1 | contig 13765 bp, 8 predicted proteins | sample MAT05_FD_78382 | JGI IMG/M metagenome (GOLD analysis project Ga0105048, IMG submission 78382) | Freshwater microbial communities from Lake Fryxell liftoff mats and glacier meltwater in Antarctica - MAT-05 | ecosystem: Environmental > Aquatic > Freshwater > Ice > Liftoff microbial mat | place...
CGCGAGCGGTACGAGGAGATCTCCGCAAACACGCTGGGGGGACATCTCCGCGAACGAAGCGGGGGGATCTCCGCAAACACGATGCGGGGACATCTCCGCAAACACGATGCGGGGACATCTCCGCAAACACGATGCGGGGACATCTCCGCAAACGATGCGGGGACATCTCCGCAAACACGATGCGGTCGCATCTCCGCGAACGATGCGGGGACATCTCCGCAAACGATGCGGGGACATCTCCGCAAACAAACGATGCTTCGATGATAAGAAGTGGTGACACTCACTTCGACATGTCACCCGCGATGCAGCGAAGCGAAGAGTTGTCACCCGCTTCTGCGTCGCGGGTGACAACTCTTCGCTTCGCTGCATCGCGGATGACACCTCTCCGCAAACGAAGCGAGCAAACCGCCGCAAACACGATGCGGGGACATCTCCGCAAACGATGCGGGGACATCTCCGCAAACAAACGATGCTTCGATGATAAGAAGTGGTGACACTCACTTCGAGATGTCACCCGCGATGCAGCGAAGCGAAGAGTTGTCACCCGCTTCTGCGTCGCGGGTGACAACTCTTCGCTTCGCTGCATCGCGGATGACACCTCTCCGATCTCCGCTTACGAAAACAAAACTCCCCTGAAATGCCGAGCGGCCATATCAGGGGAATTTATTGTTGTTACGAATTTATATCTGTAAATGAGTTACTTATATACCGTGTCACTCACTACTCAATGCTCTCTACTACTGCTTCCTGATACGCGATGACTAAGCCGTCTTTTGCTTCGTTCAGGGTAGCCGTCAATTGTGCACCTTCTCCCGGATTTTCGCTCAGAATAAATTCTGCGAGCGGATCTTCAATATATTTTTGAATGGCGCGGTGCAGGGGGCGTGCTCCAAATTGCGGATCATAACCTTTTTCTGCTACAAATTCTTTGGCTGCTTCATCCAAATTTAGTTCAAACCTCAACGCATTTAAACGATTCAACAGTCCAGCCAAAGCATTGTCAATGATGCGGAAAATTTCTGCTTTACCCAATGGATTGAATACAAGAACATCATCAATACGATTGAGAAACTCGGGCGAAAAGGTGCGTTTCAGCGCATTTTGAATCACTACTTTACTGTTTTCCTGTGCGGCTTCTTCCCGGGCCTGGGTAGCGAAACCTACGCCTTGACCAAAGTCTTTTAACTGTCGCGCTCCGATATTGGAGGTCATGATAATAATGGTATTTTTGAAATCTACCTTACGACCTAATCCATCGGTCAACAGTCCGTCATCAAGTACTTGCAACAGGATATTGTACACATCAGGGTGGGCTTTTTCTATTTCATCTAAAAGAATGACAGAAAAGGGCTTGCGGCGTACTTTTTCTGTGAGCTGTCCGCCTTCTTCATACCTACATAGCCGGGAGGCGCTCCAATAAGTCGGCTAATGGAGAATTTCTCCATGTACTCCGACATATCAATTCTGAGCAGGGAATCCTCGGTATCAAAAAGGTAACGCGCTAAAGAACGCGCTAACTCGGTTTTACCTACTCCGGTTGGACCCAAGAAGATGAAGGAACCAATGGGTTTTCTCGGGTCTTTCAAGCCTACCCGATTGCGTTGAATGGCTTTGGATATCTTTGAGATAGCTTCGTCTTGACCAATGACCATTTTTCTGAGGTCATCACCCATGGTGATCAGTTTTTTGCTTTCGTTTTGACCTACTTTGCGCACGGGGATGCCGGTCATCATGGCCACTACTTCGGCAATATCGTCTTCTTCTACGGGATAGCGGCGCACTTTGCTTTCCTCTTCCCATTGTTGCTTGGCAAACTCCAATTCGCGGGTGAGGCGGCTTTCTTTGTCGCGCAGGTTGGCGGCTTCTTCGTATTGCTGATTTTTTACTGCCTTATTTTTTTCTTCTTTTAATTGTTCAATGGCTTGTTCCTGCTCTTCTATATTTTTGGGTACTACGATGTTTTTGAGGTGTACACGGGCACCTACTTCATCCAACACATCTATGGCTTTGTCGGGCAGAAAGCGATCGGTGATATAGCGATCGCTCAGGCGTACGCAGGCTTTTATGGCATCATCCGAATAGGAGACGTTGTGAAATTCTTCGTAACGCGACTGTATATTGACTAAGATATTGATGGTGTCTTCCTGATTGGGTGGCTCTACAATTACTTTTTGGAAACGACGGTCTAAAGCACCGTCTTTTTCGATATATTGGCGGTACTCATCAAGCGTGCTGGCACCGATGCATTGCAGTTCGCCGCGGGCTAAAGCCGGTTTGAAAATATTAGATGCGTCTAAAGAGCCGGTTGCGCCGCCGGCACCTACCATGGTGTGTATCTCATCAATGAACAGGATGACATCACGGGTTTTTTCCAATTCGGTCATGATGGCCTTGATGCGCTCTTCAAACTGACCGCGATACTTGGTACCTGCCACTAACGCGGCGAGGTCAAGCATAACGATGCGCTTATTGAAAAGGGTGCGACTCACTTTTTTCTGCATGATGCGCAGGGCCAGTCCTTCTACAATGGCTGTTTTGCCCACACCAGGTTCACCGATGAGGATGGGGTTATTTTTCTTGCGTCGGCTCAATATCTGGCTGACGCGCTCAATTTCTGTTTCGCGACCAATGATCGGATCTAATTTGCCTTCTTCTGCGAGTTTGGTTATGTCGCGGCCAAAATTATCCAATACGGGGGTGCGGCTTTTTTGCTGTGCTTTTTGACCGGTAGAGGACGATGAGGAGCGATAAGAGGAGCGCTCGTCGTCGTCGTCATAATCGCCAGGATTGCCATCGGCCTGATTAAATAAGCCGGGTGTAGAGAGGTCTTGCTCGGACCGCACATATTCCAGTTCTTTTTTAAAAGTGTCGTAATCCACGTCGTATTCGTTTAGTAGTTTAGTTGCTACTGCATCAGCATGTTTGAGCAGTGACAACATTAAATGTTCCGGGAAAATTTCGTCATTTTTCATCATTCGGGCTTCTAAGAAGGTGACTTTTAGGACGCGTTGCACCTGAGTAGTCACCTGAAATTCACCGACAAAAAGATCATCAGCGGGTGGATAGGCGCTATAACGCGGAATGGCGCGTTCGAGGCGTTTTTTCAGGTCATGCACATCTACCAAGAGCGCATCCAACACGCGAACCGGCAAGGAATCGCGTTCAGATATGATGCCCAACAGCAGGTGTTCCACGCCTATATAATCATGACCCAGCCGTCGTGCTTCCACGCTGCTTTGAGTGATGATCTGCTTTACAACCGGGGAAAATTTATTATTCATTACTATAAGGGACAAAAATTAATAGTCAATATATATTTGAAGCGACAATGTTAAGGGATTTTTCCTATACCAGTCAAGTGTATGAGCAAATTTTAACATTTTTTTCGATTAAATGTTTTCAAAACTATATTCACCGTTGAAAGGGAGGCTTCATTTTCGGGATAAAACCTATTGTTTTGAGTATCCATCTCTATTGTAAAAATGATGCCATAAAATTTTGGCTGCCGATATGGCAGTTTAGCTTTAAACGCTGAAGATGGCCAATACGGGCGGAAAAAGTTATTTTTTTATAAAAGCTAAAAAGAATCATTACTTTTGCCCTTCAAATAATCAAAATACAATTGAGTTTCACTGTCATATTATTGAAAATCAGCACCGTATGAAATATAGGTTGGATAAACAAGAACATTACGCCATTCTAACACTGGATGAAGACAACCTCAATTCCGGTATTGCGCCGGGTTTGAAGAGCGATTTTTTTATTTTTAGTCAGGAGGGTGTTCGCAACCTGATCTTCGATTTGACGAATGTCAAATTTGTAGATTCCAGCGGATTAAGTGCCATTTTGACAGCACACCGCCTTTGGAAAGACGGCGGGTGTTTTGTGATAGCAGGCGAACTTCAGCCGATGGTAAAAAAATTGATTGAAATTTCACGTTTAGAAACAATTCTGACTTTAGTGCCTACAATCAGCGAAGCTATTGATTACGTGAAGATGGAAGAATTGCAGCGGGAGTTGATGGGCGAGTAGTGGCATGGAGTCTAATGGTTGAACCAATATAAGCGCTATCTATTATGTCCGTTCGAAGTTTGCAACCTTCCATTGTCTGGAACCACTTTGCTGATTTAAATGCCGTTCCTCGTCCTTCCAAAAAAGAAGAACGAGTGGCTCAATTCATGGCCGATTTTGGAAAAAAACTTGGCTTGGAAGTACTCCGCGATGATTTTGGCAATGTGATCATCAAAAAACCAGCCAGTAAGGGGCGAGAAAAAAATCCGACGATCATTATGCAGGCGCACTTAGATATGGTGCATCAAAAAAATGATGATACGCAGTTCGATTTTGAGAAGCAAGGTATTGAAATGATCGTGGCCGGCGATTGGGTGCGGGCCAAAGGTACTACTTTGGGTGCCGACAACGGGCTTGGCGTAGCGGCTATTATGGCTGTCTTGTCGTCCAAAGATTTGGTGCATCCTCCTGTTGAAGCCCTGTTTACTTTAGATGAAGAAGCGGGTATGGGCGGCGCAAAAAATTTGGGAAAAGGCCTGCTTAAAGGTAAAATCCTGCTCAATTTGGATACGGAAGAAGACCATGTATTCACCATTGGCTGCGCTGGCGGATTGGATACGCTGGTGGACTGGGATTATAAACAAGAATCTTGCCCTGACGGCTATTCCGGTGTGAAAATTGTGATTAATGGACTGAAAGGCGGGCATTCCGGCATGGATATCCACACTGGAAGGGGCAATGCCAATAAACTAATGAATCGCCTACTCATGGCCGCCAAAGGTATTCGTTTGGCAGGTTTAGAAGGTGGCAGCGTCCGCAATGCCATTCCGCGAGAGAGCCAGGCCACTATCGCGGTCAAATCCATTGGGTCTTTTCAACGGGCTTTTAAAGCCATTCAAATAGCCATTTTGGGTGAATACAGTGGTATAGAACCCGGCCTGCAAATCCAGATCAGCGAGGTACTATGCCCAACCATGGTGATGCGCCGCAGCGACCAAAGCAAATTGCTGAGCGCGATTCGGGCGGCCCACAACGGTGTTTTTCGCATGAGTCCCGATGTGCCGGGTTTGGTGGAGGCTTCCTCTAACTTAGCCCGGATAGAACTCCTCGACGGACATTTTTTCGGTGGCACCCTGCAACGCAGTTCGGTGGAAAGCAGCAAAGCCGACGTGGCTGCTGCATTTCGGGCACCTTTTGACCTTCTTGGGGCAAAAATCAGTACCGCCAATGGCTATCCAGGCTGGAAGCCCAATCCAAAATCAAAAGTGTTGCAGAAAATGATTGCTCTGTACGAAAAAACTTTTAATGAAAAACCGCACGTGGAAGCCTGCCACGCCGGTTTAGAATGTGGCATTATTGGGGAGGCATACCCGGGGTTAGATATGGTTTCTTTTGGCCCAACCATCCGTAATGCGCATTCGCCCGATGAATGCGCATCGGTGTCCTCGTGCCAAAAATTTTGGAGTTTTTTGTTGGCGGTGCTGGCTTCTTTGTAAGTGAGTACGTTATAATTGGGTTGGGCACGGTGGCCCGATCTACAGATATGATCGGGCACGGATGACCCGATCCACTGTTTTTTACTCACTCCGCAAACTCTTTATCGGATTAGTCAAAGCAGCCTTGATGCTCTGAAAACTCACTGTCAGAAAGGCAATCAGAAAGGCCGTCAGCCCTGGCATCGCAAAAATTGTCCAGGAGAGTTCCGTGTGATAGTCAAAGTTGGAGAGCAATTTTTGCATGGCCCATACAGCCGGTGCTAAGGTCAGCGCAAAGGCCAACAGGACGGGCCGGAAAAAATCTTTGGACAAAAATAGCCATAGCCCGGCAACACTGGCACCCAATACCTTACGGACTCCGATTTCTTTAGTACGCTTCTCTGCAAAAAATGCCGATAAGCCAAATAGTCCCAAACAGGAAATAGAGACAGCCAGGAGCGCAAACGTATTGGCCATTTTGCCAGTGAAACGGATACCTTCAAAACTTTTTTGGTAATCGTCTTTTACAAAACGAAATTCACAGGGGTATTCCGGGAATACTTTTTTGGAGGTTGCCTCAATTTTTTCAAGGTGGTTTTTCCACTGTCCGTCGTTGTCAAATTGCACAAAAAAGTAGTTTAAATCGTTTTTCGTCAAAAATATGGCCATAGGCGCCAGCTTGTTTTCAGGATTATTACAGACAAAATCCTTTATCACGCCAATGACCGTACGGGAGGTGTCGTCTTTGATTACGGTACCCACGTACTGGTTCTTTCAATCCCATCATGCGTACAGCCGTTTCATTGAGCAGGCAAGCCATAGAATCGGCTCCAAATTCAGGCGAAAAGTCCCGCCCGTCCACTATTGTCATACCCGCTGTTTTCACAAAATCGTGGTGAACACCCGTCACAGAAATCAAAAAATCCTGCTCCGGTGTTTTGCCCGGCCACTCTATGCCGGAGGTGTTATTGCCATAGGAGACTAAATCATGGTTGCCCGCTGAAATAGATTTCACGCCCGAAATTTGCTGCAATTCCCGTTTGAGCAACTCAAACCGCTCGCCCATATTACCCCGTGCCGGGATGGAAATCAGGTTTTCGGCATCGTAGTCTAACGGCCGATTGGCCAGATGATCCAATTGGCGATGGATCACTAAGGTGGTAATGATCAAAAAAATGGAAAGGATAAATTGAAAGGTGACCAGACCTTTTCTCAGCAATGTACCGGCGTTTTTACGGGTGGTTATCTGGCCTTTTAATGCGGAGGCCGGTTGGAATTTGCTGAGAAAAACCGCCGGATAGCTGCCAGCTCCTAACCCCGTGATCAACCCCAAAGCCAGAATAGAGGCCAAATCTGCCAATTACCCATTCCGAAACTGAGTTCTTTTTCTGCCATCCGGTTGAAGCCCGGTAAGGCCAAGGCCACCCAACAAACGCTCAAGACGAGGGCCAAAAAAGTGATCAGCAATGCTTCTGTCAGAAACTGCCCGATGATCCACCGGCGTTGCGCGCCGACTATTTTTCTTACAGCCACCTCCCGGGCACGCCCGGCCGAACGGGCAGTGGCCATATTCATAAAATTGACGCAGGCAATGAGCAAAACAAACAGGCCAACAATACCCAATAAGCCGATAATTTGCTCGCGGCCGCCGTTGGGTTTTCCTTCTTTGAATTGCCCACGCAGGTGATAGTCGGTCAACGGATAGGCAAAAGCATGCGCTGCCGCATCCGCATTTTTACCCTGAATGTAGTTTTCCAATTTTGCATTGAGTGCTGCAAAATTGGTTTTTGGATGCAGGGTAATCCACGTTTGTCAGGAATTATTCCCCCTGGTAGTGTTAATTTCTGGCAGGTTCTTTCGTTCTATGATGCTAAATGGCAGGACGACATCAAAGCGCAAGGTGCTGTTGGTTGGTATATCTTCGATGATCGCAGCCACTTTCATGTCGTTTTCATTTTCAATTCGGATGGTCTTTCCCATGGCATCCTCCGTTCCGAAAAATTTTTCCGCCGTTCGCCGCGTGATAACCACTGAACCCGCTTCTCGCAGGGCCGCTACCGGGTCGCCGGCCAGCACCGGAAACTGTAAGATATTAAAAAAATCAGGTTCAGCATAATACCCGCGTTCATAGGTTTGCTTGTTGCCCACACTCAACAGATAGCGACTAATCCATGACATTCTGGCGGCCTTATCTACTTCCGGAAATTCAGCCCTTAACCCCGCTGCCAATGGTCCCGGCATGGACTGAAAAGTGTAGGTTACACCGCCCTGCGTCTGGTTTTGCATTATCACGTGGATATTCGACAGGTTTTTATGGAATCCATTGAAACTCCACTCGTGCATAGCCCAAAGGAGCAAGAGGATGCTGCCAGCCAAGCCGACAGACAAGCCCGCTATGTTCAAAAAACTATATAAGCTATTTTTCTGAGGTTGCGAAACGCAAGGAGGAGATAATTGGAAAGCATAAGATGTATAATTTGTTGATTTGTTGGTGCGTTGATTTGTTAATGCGTTGATTTGACCGCCGACTGGTTGTTGGTTATTGTTTGGTAAAATTTTAAATTACATCAAAAATTTGAAATCATGTAATCGTAAATTGCATAGATTCCCTTGTGTATACTTGTCTTACCGCAATTGCCATGCCGTCCATTTTTTAGTTGATTATCAATGAATTAAAGAGATACAATTGTTCATTTTTGAACATTGCAGCGTTCGGAGACGGACAGCGGAACGACTTTATGCTAAAGATGCACGACAAAAATATGCTCAGGCGGTCGTCAACCAGCATTATCATAGCAACCTTGAACTGCTTTTAAATAACCGGTAAGGTTTGATGAACTGACCGCAGCTTTGATCGGGTTAGAACTCATTCTAATTGGCACGATCGCGAACGGGGCAGAAAAGTGTGATTTCCGCTTTAGGGAACGAGTAAATAACGGCAGCATTTTATTTTATGTGACTACTTAATTTGTCGTCCATTAAACCATTTTGTAGTTTTTTAACCCAAATTCCGTAAAAAACCTTTTACTTTGTGCGTAATTAAAGACGTATATCAGACTAATAGGTAATGGGGCATGAAGAGTGGAGAATCTTACAAAATATTGAAAAGCAATTATTTACCCTAAGGGATAGCCAAAAAATAACTTATAACAATTAGGCATGATTTGCCGACGAATTTTGATAAGTTATTCTTTTATCGTCCTTAAGGAACGGTGTCATAATAAAGTATCAATCTTATCTGATTCCTTTTCACTCAAATTGCCCATCTTTTTGTTTAAATAGCCCCACTAAGTAGTCCACAGTCAATAGTCGGCAGTCCACAGTCTCACAAACCCTTGATAATAAGGTAATTAATGAAATTAAAAACTACGATTATTTCTATTTACCTACTTATTAGCCCAAAAAGATAGTTATTTGAGCAAAAACTAATCTACCTAAGTTTAGTACTTTATGCTGACACCGTTCCTAAAGCAAAACCAAGCCTTTATGCTTTGAGTACTTTAAAACCTACACAAGTTTTTGTTTTTCTCCCAGCGTTAAAACACTGAGTTGAGAAAAACAAAATTTGAAGACGCGAGTACAGCAATGCCGAGGTGTTTAATCAGGTTATATTGGAGTATGAAAATTCAAAAAACAATTTTAAATAATTGAGTTTAAATTGTTACTAATTTGTTGTGTAGTAGTCTTGTGTCTTGTGATATATTCCGCGATATTGTCGGGCGTGGACGACCCGACTTAAATTACGCTTTAGGGGCTTTTGTGTTCTTTTGTTTCTTTTGTGTTTCAAAAAATACGCTACGGGTCTTCTGTGATGTGTTTCGCGATATTGTCGGGCGTGGACGACCCGACTGTACGCTGCTTGTGTCTAGTGTCTGAAGTCTTGTGTCTGAAGTCTTGTGTCTGAAGTCTTCTGTCTGATGTCTTCTGTCTGATGTCTTGTGATGTGTTTCGCAATATCGTCGGGCGTGGACGACCCGACGTACGCTGCTTGTGTCTTGTGTCTGATGTCTTCTGTCTGATGTCTTCTGTCTGATGTCTTGTGATGTGTTTCGCGATATCGTCGGGCGTGGACGACCCGACGTACGCTGCTTGTGTCTAGTGTCTGAAGTCTTGTGTCTGAAGTCTTCTGTCTGAAGTCTGAAGTCTTCTGTCTGATGTCTTCTGTCTGATGTCTTCTGTCTGAAGTCTTGTGTCTGATGTCTTCTGTCTGATGTCTTCTGTCTGATGTCTTCTGTCTGATGTCTTCTGTCTGAAGTCTTGTGTCTGAAGTCTTGTGTCTGAAGTCTTGTGTCTTCAAGTCTTGTATCTTCAAGTCTTGTATCTTCTATATTTACCGATTACTCGCATGATGTGTACTACTTTTATTCGCCTCTTTACGCCCATTTTCTTTCTGGTGGTGCTTGTTGTAACCGCCAAAGGACAAACCAATTGCCCTCCGGAATCTCGCATACTTCGATTGAAAATTGACTCCGACCAATTCTGGCAGGAGATTTCATGGACGATTACTAATTTTGACGGGAGTATTGTGTGGCACAAGGATCGCTGTGATTTTGACAGCCTGCTCACGCGTACCTATTGTGTACCCAAAGGGGAATGCATATTATTTAAAATTACAGACGAATACGGCGACGGAATGGCTCCCGATGGTCATTACACCTTATATTTGGATGATAACTGGGTGTATTCCAATCAAAAAGGCAATTTTGGAAGAGGAGAAACGGTATTCTTAGGCTGCCCCGAAGGCGCTCATTGCTCTAATCCGCTGCCCGCCCAGACAGGTACGTTGAAACCTTACGGCCCGGGAGAGGCGTGGTACCAGTTTGTACCGCCTTCCAATGGTACCTACGAATTGACGACGTGCGGGCAACCAATCGCCTGTTCTACCGCCATTTGGGTCTATAATCAATGCAAAGACCTGTTGCTTTCCACTGGCCCCACGGGCGCCATTTTCTTTTCAAACAAGGGCTGCGATTCACTGGGTGCAACGGCAACGCTGTTTTTGGCCGCCGGACAAACCTACTATTTCCGCATTGCCCGTACCGGCGAGGGCGGGGTACTTTGCAAAGATAAACCGATTTATGCAGAATTGATCTATCGAGGGCCGGTAGTGGGTTGCATGAATCCGAAAGCCTGTAATTATAATCCTTTAGCCGAAATTCAATCGGAGTGTATCTTCCCGGATGACCCGCGTTGCAGCGACGGCCCCGACTTGATGATTCGGGAGGACAGCCTGCGCAACCAGCTTCGGTTGGGCTACGTCCCTGCCGCCGATGAATGTGCGGTATTAGACGGGTGCTTTCGCGGGGTAAAGGAGCGCTATATGCTTGAATTTGGTACGTACATCCAAAATATTGGCAACCGTGACTTTTATGTGGGCAGCCCACCGACTGATACGACGAAAAATGACGGGCGCTTTTTTTGGGATCTGTGCCATCAGCATTGGCATTACCGGGGTTATGCGGAATATTTGTTATTTGATGCAGTGGGAAGACGTATTCCGGGTGGCACGAAATTGGGGTTTTGTGTTTTTGACCGCGAGTGCAATAACGGCGGCATGAGCAAGTTTAGCTGCCGAAATATGGGTATTTCGGCGGGTTGTGGCGATTTTTACGAACGCGCCTTACCTTGCCAGGCGGTGGATATTACCGGTCTGAATTCCGGCAATTATACCTTAGCGGTTCGGGTCAACTGGAATCAGCTGCCCGATGCAAAAGGGCGGGTGGAACGTGCTTTTGACAATAACTGGGCGCAGGCTTGTTTCAATCTGTCGTATACTGTGGCAGGTAAACCCGTGCTAAAAGCACTCCCTGAAACGTGCAAACCCTATTTCGATTGCCTTGGCGTGCGGTTTGGGTCGGCACAACCTGATTGTGAAGGTAAATGTAATGGCACGGTCTTTCATGGCGACTGGAACCGCGACGGGCAGCGCAACAACGACGATATAAAGGGGTATTTAACCGGCATTTTAAACCAGGCAACTTCGTCGGTGTGCAATGACCTATTTGCTGATGGTGCCTTAGATGTGTATGATGCCGCCCTGCTACAGGAATGTGTACAATATCCTGCGTCTAATGCACACTGGGCCTTGCGTTTTCCCTGCCAGTTTCCGGGGGGGCTGCAAAACTCCAATGATTTGATTCAACTCCTGACCACGCCAGCCAATACTACTGCACAAACTATTGATATACAGATAATTAACCCGGGAAATGGCGTGATGGGTTACGATTTTTTCCTGAGGGGTGTAGAAATTGAAAAAATTGATAACTTAGTGCCGGGGTTTCTTGCAGACATTCAATTCAATAAAGAAGGGCGTATCCTTGCATTAGGCCGTGCAGAATCACCAGTTTTGCCGAGCAAAACACCCCGTGCCCTGCTCCGCATTAAATACAAACGCCTGACCGGTGAACCAGTGTGCATCCCTGCCCGGATGACTGTGGTGAATGACCAATATCAAAAAAGTGAAGCCAAAGCCGGCGCGGGTCGGTGTAGGGTCATTCAGGTAACGGGCCGCTCCGGCCGACCGGGTAATAATGTTGGGTTGTACATCATGCCCAATCCTTTTGGCGAAAGCACCATGATCTATTTTGATAATCCCGAACGGGCGCCACTGCGGTTGGAACTGGCCGACGCTGCCGGGCGGGTGGTGCGCACTGACACCGATGTGACAACCGACTCTTTCCGTTTGGAGCGGGGAATGTTGCCGCCGGGTATTTATTTTGTGTGCATCAGCGGTAGTTTTGGCAAAGTGACCGAACGAGTGGTGATGGAATAACTTATTGTTGGCTGTTTCCTTAGATTATCCGTATCTTTGCGAATGGAACTCAATCAACTGCTTAGTGCAGCCCTTTCGCGTGCCGGTATTACCGAATTAAACAAGATGCAGGAAGCCGCGCTGCAAGCTATTCAACAGGAGCGGGATGTCACGCTGCTGGCCCCCACCGGGTCTGGAAAGACTTTGGCCTTTTTACTTCCGGTGCTCAACCTGCTACAGGAGGCATCAGTCGGGGTACAATGTTTAGTCATCTCCCCCACCCGCGAACTCGCCATTCAAATTGAACGCGTTTGGCAATCTATGTCTACCGGCTACAAGGTAAACACCTGTTATGGCGGCCATGCCATGTCGTTGGAAGTACAGAACCTGAGCCAGCCTCCGGCGTTGCTCATTGGTACTCCGGGGCGTATTATTGAACACATTACGCGTGGGTCATTTGACGTAAAAACCGTAAAAACACTCATTTTAGACGAATTTGACAAGTCCCTTTCTTTGGGTTTTCACGAGCAGATGGAGCAGATCATTAAAGCACTGCCTTCCGTGGAAAAACGCGTATTGGTTTCTGCAACCGATAAATTGAGCATTCCAAAATTCACGGGTATTACCCAACCTAAAGTACTCAATTTTACCCGTACTGCGCAAAAAACAACCGATGGTCTGTCCCTGAAAACGGTACTGTCTGCCGCGCCCGATAAAACAGAAACGCTGTTCCGCTTGCTTTGCCATCTGGGTGGTGCCTCCACCCTGATTTTTTGCAATCAACGCGAAACTACCGAACAAATTTGTACCGCTTTGGGCGAAATGGGCATCAAAAGTGCTTTTTTTCACGGTGGCTTGGAACAAATTGATCGCGAAAAGGCTTTGGTACAGTTCCGAAATGGCACTACTATTTTCTTAGTAGCCTCCGATCTGGCAGCGCGTGGATTGGATATTCCGGAAGTAGAACACGTTATTCACTTTGAATTACCCATGAAACAAAGTGATTTTATCCATCGAAACGGCCGTACTGCCCGAATGAATGCGGAAGGCACTGCATACTTATTGCTACAGACGGAAGAGCCTTTACCCGTTTACCTGACGGAGCGCCCGAAGGTGTTGCTACTGCCGGAAACCTGGCAATTGCCGCCCGCGTCTCCCTGGCTGACCTTGTACATCAGCGGGGGCAAAAAAGACAAACTAAGCAAGGCCGATATTGCAGGGTTTTTATCCAAAAAAGGCGACCTGCAAAAGGATGACCTCGGTAAGATAGAAATCATGGATTTTATGTCGTTTGTTGCGGTTAAAAGAGCGATTGCCGGACTTTTAGTGAAGTCGGTACAAACAGAAAAAATGAAAGGGAAAAAATATAAAATTCAGGTGAATCAATAGGGGGGACTTCAGACAGAAGACAGAAGACAGAAGACAGAAGACTTCAGACACAAGACTTCAGATACAAGACAGAAGACAGAAGACAGAAGATACAAGACAGAAGACAGAAGACACAAGACAGAAGACAGAAGACAGAAGA
>Ga0105048_10011789_pt1 | contig 13765 bp, 12 predicted proteins | sample MAT05_FD_78382 | JGI IMG/M metagenome (GOLD analysis project Ga0105048, IMG submission 78382) | Freshwater microbial communities from Lake Fryxell liftoff mats and glacier meltwater in Antarctica - MAT-05 | ecosystem: Environmental > Aquatic > Freshwater > Ice > Liftoff microbial mat | place...
AGTTGGCTGTGCGTTCAAACCGCATGACCCTGGAAGAAACCCGGGCCCTGTTGCGTTTGTACGAAGAGGGCTTGGCTGGGTACACGTACTTGGAACGTGCGTAGTAACCTCTAGGGTCGGGGCGGGGAAGTTCCCGCCCGATTCTCTTGATCGCATTAGATCCGCTTTTGCGCAGCTTCTTCGCTTTTTTTCCAATCGTTTGTGTGCTTTAACTAACTTCAACGTGACGACACTGAAGCACCTGCGAGCACTTGTGGGCCTCGGGTTGTTGGTGGGAGCCTGCGGTTCAGCCGACGACGATCGGCCAGCCGACTGGGCTTACATCGCCCCCGCCCTGATTATCCCCAACTGCGCCACATCGAGCTGCCATAGCGAGGCCGCCGCGGTAGCTGGGCTCGATATGTCAACCCCGGCAAAGGCTTACAAGAGCCTAACTGGGTTGAAAGTGTGCAGAGGCGATGGCGATAACTGCGGTCCTAAGGGTGACGACCTCAAACCTCGCCCACTGATTACGCCAGGTAACCCAGGGCAATCGAGAACAGTGAACATGATGCGCGCGAACGACGCGCGGCGAATGCCTCCCGATCGGCCCATGGCCGAGGCCGACATAGCCCTATTTGAGGAATGGATCCTGGCCGGCGCGAAGCAGACACGGAGTTCAAACTAATGCGTCTTTTGTTTCGAGTGCTGATGGCAGCATCTGTTGCCTGCTTGGCCATTCTAGGTACTACGTCATCGGCCAAAGCCTATCCCCAGTGGCAATTCACATCGGGAACAACCCGATGCAATCAATGTCACTTCAATCCTGCTGGCGGAGGCCTGCTTCGTGGTTACGGTCGCGATGCGGCCGGAGAAGATCTCGCGACGTTTAACGGAAACGGAGGCTTTCTTCACGGCGGCGTTGAACTTCCCGATTGGATAGCTGTTGGAGGCGACTTTCGCTTGGCGCTTGCCGCCCAAGACGTTGGTGGTCCTGTGGCGACCGAGCCAAAGCTGTTCCCAATGCAAGCCGACGTCTACACGCGGGTGGCTATGGGCGAATCATTTTCATTGAGTGTCACCGGTGGTCTAAGAGGCCAGATTCGACGAGTTGGAGATCCCTTGGCAACCGGAAGCTATGTGGCTGGCAACAGCAATTACCTGGTTTCCCGTGAACATTTCGTGATGTGGCAGCCTTCTGCCCAAGGCTGGTACGCGAGGGCAGGGCGATTCTTTGCCCCGTTCGGCTTACGATTTGCCGAACACATCATGTTTGTGCGGCGTGACCTTGGCTTCAACTTGCTACAGGAAAGCTACAACCTTTCAGGTGGCTACATTGCCAACGAATGGGAGTTGCACCTAACAGCATTCGGCCCTGATTTAGTGCAGAAACTCGGAGCTCGAGAAAGCGGAGCATCGGCGTATTACGAACGCCGCCTATTCGACGAAACGGCATCAATTGCAGCCCAGGCGAAGTTCGCTACCGTCGATGGTACTTCGCGGATCATTGGTGGTGTCGTTGCCCGATACTTCTTAGCGCCAGCAAAGGTAATGTTCCTTGGCGAAGCCAACATCGTGAACCAGCAATTCAATGGTCCCGCAGCTCAGAACCAATTTGTTGGCGCGGCAGGGTTGACCTTCTTGCCGTGGAACAGCCTCATGTTCACGGCTATGGGGGAACGCCTTCAAAGTTCAATTGCTGTGAAAGACACCGCTACAAACGCAGCAACGGCCCTATTAAATTGGTTCCCGTATCCTCACGTTGAAATTCAATGGGTCGGGCGTCTGCAAATGCCAACCGCCCAGGACACTGCCAAAACCGTCTTGCTTCAGGTGCATTACTACCTATGAGCGCTCACAACATGAAATCAAAAGTTGGCGGTCTGGCTCTGCTAGCTGCAGGCTTTGCTGCCTGCGGTAGCCCGCCCGTGGCGAAGTCGAATCCCACTTGGGAAGCGGATGTGTATCCGATTCTTCAAGGGCAGTGCTTGCATTGCCATGGGCAGGATCACGAGTCAAAAGGCCAGTCGGTCACAAGGTTCGACTTCTTTGACCTCTCGAACTGCACGGACCTTAGTTTCGTCGACAAGGCTCCAACTATTTCAGCAAATCATTCGCAAATAAAGACGCTCATCGTCCCTTCCCCCGACCTACTAAGGAAGGACTTGATGCCTCCAATTCCCGCAAGTTCGCTGGAGGATTGGCAGATAGAAACCATCAAGAACTGGGCGAAGATCACTGACAAAGAAAAGCGTCGCGGCTCCCGCTCCAGAAACCACAACCCCAAGATCATCATCACCTCAAAACTCCCCAACGACGTGGGCGATGAACTCAAGGTGTCCTACCGCTTCGAAGACACCGACGGCGATCCAGTTATCGGCGTCCTAAAGCTGGGCGATGCGAAAGTGGATCTTCTTAAGTTCAGCGGCGAAGTAACGATCAAAGGCATCACCGGATCGAAGGGTGACAATCTCACTCTTTCAGCAGAAATGTGCGACGGCTGGAAGAAGGCCTCGCAAGACAACCTCGGCGAAATCAAACGCCAGTAGGTTCATCCAGAACCCTACGCGCGAGCTCCGGTTCCGCCAATGGAAGAACCGTACTCGCGTAGGGCATCCAAGGTGCTGGTCAGGAACCCTGCCAAACTTGCAGCGACCAAACCGGTGCGGCGACGTCGCCTTCGACGGGCGGCCCCTCCTGCGCAGATCGCCAGCGTGGCCTGAAGGCTTGGGTTCGTCTGCGTCGCTGTGGAAGTCATCGGGATGGAATATGGTCCTACATTCCCCGAGATACAACCACCATCTACTTTACAGATCTTTGCGCGGCCGCAGGGCATCGTCGATGATCGCCCTGATCTGCTCAAGCGCTTTACGGTGTACTTCACCTTGTTGAACCGCTTCCATCAAGTGGCTTAACGAGCCATCAAGAGCGGTGGGAAGCGCCTTAGGCGGCCTGCCACGACGTGGCTTTTCAACCACTGCCTCAACAGGAGGCGTCACAACGGCAGAACGCCCGGCCACACGGCGGCCAGGCTTAACTGCAGATCGGCGCTGAAGACCAAGAGCCTTCTTGGCGCGACCATAAATGATCGGCACCACCTGAAGGCCCTTTTTGTCCGCAGCAGCTTTTAGATCGCCGAAGGCGATACGGGGGTTTTTCTCAAGCTGGGCCACAGCGAAGGCCATGCTTGGGCTTGAAGGCTTTTTTGCCATCTAAGGCGCCTCCCCCCGAAACGAAACGGTTAAAGCTTCCCGGCTGCGCGCAGCTCGGAAATCACAACCTCGATACCACGCTTGGTGATACCGCGGATGGCTTCTGTGCTGACGCGAAGACGAATCCAGCGGTTTTCGCTGGGGACCCAAAAACGCTTAGATTGCAGGTTTGGCAACCAGCGACGGCGAGTTTTGTGGTTTGAGTGAGAAACCTTATTGCCGGTGGTTGGCTTCTTACCTGTAACTTGGCAAACGCGAGACATGATGATCCTAGTTCCTAAATGAGCCGAGAGACTAGAGCGTTCCCGGGGGCTCTGCAAGCCGTTTTGGGTGTTTTGGGTACTAAATTTTTCTAGCGGCGGTCAAGGCTGCCAAGTCGACCTTAAAGGCCTCTTTGCAGTAATAGCGCATTTCGTCGAGACTTGCGTGCACATCCGACAAGGCCCGGTGATTGGGGGCGGGATGTTCGTAGCGGGCATTCGGAAACCAGGCATCTGCCAGAATCCCGAAGGTTGATACATCCACGCGGAGGAAGTGAAGGTGCTGCTCCACACGGGGCATGTAACGCGCCAGGAACTTCCAGTCGTTGTGTATCGACCGGCCGCAAAGCAGTCCTTGGCCGGGGCCACAATGAGCCGAGATTTCTCTGAGAATGTGGCTTTCAACCACCCTCAGATCTATCCCTTTGGTCCGTACGTCAGTCACCAAGCCGTTGGCCGTGTGAATTTCCCGCACCTTGTTGCTCATGCGAGCCAGTACGTCGTCCGTTTGGAACACCACACGTTCAATAGACGTGAGAGGTTGCAAATCTGGGCCAGTTACGACCAAGGCGGCTTCGATGATCGCGTCGTAATCAGGATTTAACCCCGTCATTTCGAGGTCAAGCCAGACGAATCGTGGTGCGAGGCGGTCAGACATTTTCAGAGCCGGTCAAAACGGAATAGGGCGACAGAAAGCCTGCCGCCCTTGAAACCAATGACCCGTAGAGCCGCGAAGGACTCCACGTTTGGTCCTACCAGCTGCTCTTGATGAGGCCTGGCACGTCGCCGCGCAAACCGTAGTCACGCAAGGCGATACGGGACATGCGGAACTTGCGGAGGAACCCGCGAGGACGACCTGAGATTTCGCAACGATTGCGGAAACGAACCTTTGTGCTGTTGCGAGGAAGCGACTGCATCTTACGATTCGCTTTGTCCTTCTCCTCAGGAGAAGCAGAGGCCGAAGAAATCACTTCCTTCAGCTTTGCACGCAAAGGCGCGTACTTAATCGCAAGCTTCTTGCGCTTTCCATTCGTGATCAATTTAGCGAGGGTAGCCATTCAATTCTCCAGAGGGCGAAGCACTACCATTTGGGCGCCGCTTGCGCAACCCCTCAAAACCATTCACGGACTTTTCAGGGGTGACACGTAGGTTTCACAATGTGCGGGGGCGGCTTAAGTGCCAACCGCATGATATTACAAACCAATGCCGTGGCCAGAATCTGGATTGTACCGAACCACCCGCGCCCTTGCCGGGCACGAAAAGGATATCCCTGCTGAATCCCTCGTTTACATCGGGCGGAAGGGCGGTCAACGATTCGTGGTAAGGCCGCACGACAACCGACAGAACCGCTGGTTCTGGCATGATCCAGTCGTCACCCTTACAAACCAGGAATGGTGTTCCACCTTGGTGACTCTTCCCGTGGAAGGGTTTTATACCTTGCCCGAGGAGATCGCCTTCTCCGGCGGAGGTCGCTGGCTTAAAAACGCCATTGTGCAACTTGGTTACAATGAGGATGGTCGGCCCATTCTCTTCATTGCTGAACGTCACGAGGGCGCCAAGGAAAACGGCCTTCTCTTTAGTGACAGGGGCATGTTGATTGATGACACCCTTATGGTTCGACTGCAGTGGGCGCCGATCCTGCCAACGGGACCGAAGGGCGAAGAACTCGATGAAGACGCCCCAATTGCCACCCGCGGAACAATGAACTAGAGCTGGCGTAGCTACATGTTGTTTTCACATGGCACACTGTAGGTATAGCGGACGCAACGACAGTTTCCGAGCGAGGTCAAGTGGGGCTATCCCGGCCCGGCTGCGCCGAGAGCACGATATACACGCACGTATTGAGCTTGTTTGGGAAGCGGTGGGACAGGACGAATGGCGAGTGCGAATTAAACGGGCGCCTGTTGTGGATCGACAACCAAAATTGATGAGGGGCTTTGCCAAGCGTTTTCGCGCGGTGAAAACCACCGCAGAATGGATGCGAGAACTGCGCGAAGGCGAAGACTAGGTGCTTGTCGTCGACACTTGTATTTTGCTGGATGTAGCGGACGACGATCCCACTTTCGTAGGCCCGTCGTCGATGCATTGATAGGGGCTTTGGCGATGAAGCACGACGGAATCCTTACGCGAAACGGCGCGGACTTCCTTTCCTTCTATCCCAAGCTCACAATTGTTGTGCCGTCGCAAGCACCCTGAGCTTGGCTGGTGCCACTGCGGGGGTATGCAACACGTGAGGTAGAGGCACCTTCGCCAACGCTTTCTTCCAAACACCAAACGCGCCCCCGGCACGAGCCGCTTCCGCCGCGGCCATGCCTGCGGCAAATCCACCTTGCGCCAATCGGTATTCCACCCAAGCCCAGCGTGCGGAGGTTGATCGGATGTCGACCTTGCCCTTCACGCCGTCACGCAGCCGCGTCAGGCGTTCTTCGATGACGGCCGTGTCTTCAAAGGGATGCTGATCGAGGGGGGTGTTTCGTTTCGCCACGAAAGGTGCAATACCGAAGGCGACCTTAGGCGCGATCTTCGCCAATTCCTTGGCGAAGCGAATCAGTTCGTCAATGTCGTCCATCGTCTCGCCGGGAAGGCCCAGCATCATGTACAGCTTCAACAGCCGCAGTCCGTGCTTGCGTGTAAGTTCCGCTGCCGCCAGCAAATGACGTTCGTTCGTCTTGCGAGCAATCGCGATACGCATTCGTTCTGAACTGCCATCAGAAGCGGTGGTCAGCGTGCGATAGCCGCCCGCCTTCAACAAACCAACGATCTCGTCAGTCAATCGATCGGCACGAAGGCTAGAGATACCGATGCCATGTCCCTTGGCGACCAACGCGGAAAGAATCTCCGGCAATTTAGGGTGATCTGTCACCGCTGCGCCCACCAAGCCAACCCGTTTAACGTCATCCGGAATGAGCGAAAGCACTTTTTCGGGTGAGACCAAGCGCATGCCGCCGTTGGTGCTGCGCCTCATTACGCAATACGTGCACTCTCGATGGCAACCGCGCTCTGGCTCGATCAGCAGCATGTTGGAGAGCTCGGTATGCGGCGTGCGGATCTGTGAATGTGCGGGCAATCGTTCGTTAGGTACCTTGGCTACGGAAGGCGCCATCTCGCCATGGATCGAAGGCACGTAAAATCCTGGGATCACTGCCAACTTGGCCAGCAATGTCGACCGATCACGTTCGGCTAAGACGTGACCCACCAGAACGCCTATCAGATCTTCGGCTTCGCCCATGATCATCACGTCAGCGAATGGACCAGCCGGAACCGGGTTTGAAAACGTCAGCGGCCCACCCACCAGCACCAAGGGATGGCGGTGTGGATCGTGCGCACGATCGGCAGCAAGAGCTGGGATCCCCGACATATCCAGGCAATCAACCAACCCCGCAAGCTCAAGTTCATAAGCTAACGAAAAGGCCACAATGGGAAAATCACTTACGGGGCGATTCGATTCATAGGTGCAAAGGGCTTCGCGGCTTTGTTTTGCTGCGGGCACATCGTCGGGCAAGAACGCACGTTCGGCTGTGACGTCTGGCAAGGCGTGCAGTTCACGGTAGATCGTCTGGAAGCCCAGCGACGACATACCTACGTGGTACGGGCTGGGATAAACCAGCGCCACCGGCAGGGCCGCTTGCTTAAATAGCGTGCCCACTTCATCAGAAAGTCGTTGTTCGCGGATGGCTCGAAAGGAAGTCAATATGATGTGAGTGTACGGGGTGGGGCCTGACTGTGCATCTTCTGCAGCATCTACAGGCCATAAATGCAAACACCCCCGACGCAACGCGCGCTGAGGGTGCTGTATTGAGGCATAACGCCTTATTTTACGGGATTGCCTTCTGTGTCTCTCAATTGCACGTTGGCAATCTTGCCCAAAGCTTCTTGATTTGAGGCCCGGTCGCCGACCACAACAATGGCCAAGTGCTCCGGTTGCAAGTACTTCTGGGCCATGGCTTTGACGTCCTTAACTGAAACTGCGGACATCTTTTTTTGGTAGCTTTCAAGTTCATTGATGGGCAGGTCAAACATCGCGAGGCCTGCCATTTGGCCCGCCACTTGTTTGGTTGTCGCGAAGAAGGCTGGGAATGCCCGGACCAAGGCATCTTTTGCCTCCTGTAGCTCAACGTCTGGAACATCCACATCGCGAATGGTGTTCACTTCCTTGAGAATTTCGTCCACGGACAAGGCCGTCTTATCGGCCACGAACTCGCCTGAAATCACCCAAGAGCCAGGAATCTTGTTGGTGTTGAAGCGCGAATACACGCCATACGTCCAACCCTTTTGCTCTCGCAAGTTCAACGAAAGGCGACGGAAACTACCTCCCAAGATCTCGTTCATCACGCGGGCTTTGTAGTAATCGGGGTGCTTGCGTGGCAATCCGGGCAACCCGATGCGTAAGGACGATTGTGGAGCACCAACCTTATCAACCAGGAAAATCGTGGGTTTTGCCAGTGGCTTCACATTTGCCACCGTCCGGGGCTTCTTCGCCTTGCCTTTCCAAGTCTTTAGCAATGGCTCAATAAGCGCGCGAACACCGGCTTCATCCATATCTCCCGCAACCACCAGCACAGCGTTGTCGGGTTTGAAGTAATCAGCGTGGAAGGCTTTGAGCTCCTTGCTGCTGATCTTCGGCAGCGTTTGCTGCGTACCATCTTGCGGCCAACCTAAAGGGTGTTTTTCGCCGAACACACTTCGCGCAAACACCAGTGCTGCCAATGCGGGCGGGGAATCTTTGCGGCGTTCCAGTCCGGCCATGCGGTTCTCTTTGACCCGGTCCACTTCGTTGTCGGCGAATGCCGGGTTCAAAACAACATCAGCCCAAACGGGCAACGCGCGAGCCATAACTTCAGTGAGGCCTGAAACATTGATCGAGGTGTAATCCCAATCGGCGCCCGTGGAAAGAGAAGCTCCCAGCTGTTCGATCTCCGCTGAAATCTGCAAGGCGCTGCGGGTTGCGGTGCCTTCGTCCAACATATCGGCAGCTAAATCAGCGAGGCCGGCGTAGCCCGTGGGATCGGCAAGCCCGCCGGTTTTTACAACAAGCTGAACATTCACCAGCGGCAACTTGTTGTCGCTGGCCAGGATCACCGGTAGGCCCGATGAGAGTTTGAAGCGCTTGACTTTCGGAATACTGAAAGCCGCTTCGGCACCAGCTTTCGGACGTTCAGCACGGAAATCAGCATCGGGGCTTACCCGTTCAGAAAGCCGCTCGTGAACGGTTGGCGTAGGCGGAGGCGCCTTGCCTTTGACTTCAAGTTCTGGCGGAAGCGCCGCCATTGAGGCAGGGGTTGCCGTTGTTTCAGGTGTGGCCGCGGCGCAAGCGCCTGCAACAATCGAGCAGCCAAGCGTGGCGAGACGGAAAAAGCGCGAATGAAAAACGTCGTTGGTCATGTTCTTTGCCATGGTCATGGTTCGGTTCTCCGTTAACTAGAGCTTCACGCGGCCCATAATGGGGGCTTTGTCGTTCGGTGTAACGGTGACCGTGAGGCGACGATCATTTCGCAGGAACGCACGGGCATACGACTGAAGTGATTCGGTCGTTACGGCTTCATAGCGGGCCAGGTCTTTGCCGATGAACCCCGGGTCGCCTGTGAAATATTTGTATTGGGCCAAAAGACCTGCAACGCCTGCCACCTGCTCTATCCCGCTGTAAAACGTGGTTTTGATCTTGTTCTTCACGCGCTCAAGTTCGGCTGGTTCAACGGGGGCGGCTGCGAGCTTGGCCAACTCTTCATCGATGAGTGGCAGAACATCTTTTAGTGTCTTTCCCGGCAGCGGCGTGACGGAAATCTCGAACAGCCCCGCGTGCATCAACGACCACTGCGACGCCCCTACCTGTTGGGCAACCTTCAGATCATAAACTAAGCGCTTATGAAGCCGCGACGTCTTACCATCGGTCAAGATAGCACTAAGGATGTCCATCTCGGCGTCGCCTGGTTGGTACATGGCAGCGGATTGCCAAGTGAGGAACGCTGTGGGCAGTTTGACCTTCGCTTCCATTTCGATGGTGCGTGGGCCTTTAAACTGAAACTTAGGTGCCGCGCGCCTAACGATAGGTGGCGCTGCTGGAATGGGCCCGAAGTACTTCTGCACCAGGGCTTTTGCGTCGGCCGTTTCGAATGATCCAGCAATGACCAAGATCGCGTTGTTGGGTGCGTAGTACCGAGTGAAGAAGCCCTTGATGTCGTCAACCGATGCGCGGCTCAGATCATCCATGCTGCCGATCACTTCGTGGTGGTACGGGTGATCTGCGGGAAACATGTTTTCAAGTTGAACTTCCATCACCATTCCCATGGGACGGTTCTCCACCCGCTGCCGCCGTTCGTTCTTTACAACGTCACGTTGGTTGTCGAGCGTCTCTTTGAAGCTGGGGCGGGCCAATAGAAACCCCATGCGTGACGATTCAAGCCACATCGCCAACTCAAGCCGGTTGGCTGGCAACGTTTCGTAGTAGTTGGTGCGGTCGAAGCTGGTGGTGCCATTGACGTTCGATGAACCCGCTTCTTGTAAGTACTTGAAGTGAGCGTCTTCAGGGACGTGTTTTGTGCCCTGAAACATGATGTGCTCGAACAAGTGGGCGAAGCCGGTTTTACCGGGCTCTTCGTCTTTAGATCCCACTTTGTACCAAATCTCGGTGTGCACGGTGGATACCGAGACGTCACGAGACAGAACGACCTCAAGGCCGTTGTCCAGCGTGTACGTTTCATAAGGGATTTCGGGAACGCGGGCTTGGGCGGTGGCTGCCACCCCTGCCATCGCTGCCAGTACACCAAACACTATGGTTCTGCGAATCATGCGCGCATCCTGACGTGGGTCGAGGTTCAAGTAAAGAGGGGTGTCCGTAACCCTTCAGAAGGAAGCCCGTGGCTACCGGTGACGCCGGTGGTTTGCAACCGGTAAAGGCGGGCAAATAGTCCGCCCTTGGCCAACAATTCTTCCCGGGTTCCCTGTTCCACAATTCGGCCCGCGTCGACGACCACAATCCGATCGGCGTTGATGATCGTCGAAAGCCGGTGGGCGATGACAATGGAAGTGCGTCCTTGCATCAACGCAGACGTGCCTGCTTCAATCAGTCGTTCTGTTTCGGGATCGACGTTTGCGGTAGCCTCGTCAAGCACCAGCAATTCGGGGTTGCGGCACAGCGCACGTGCCAGGGCCAGTAGTTGCCTTTCACCTGCGGAAAAGTTGGATCCGCGTGGCTGAACCAGCATTTGCAGGCCCAGTGGATCTCTTGCTACCAAATGAGACGCTCCGGCTTTTTCAAGGGCGCGGAGAACCTCATCGTTGGTGGATTCTGAAAGTCCCACGGCTTCGGCCAAAGTACCTGAGAACAAATATGGTTCCTGTCCTATGAGAATCACCCGGCGCCTGAGCTTGTCGACAGGCAAAGAGTGCAAAGGAGAGCCATCGACGAAAATTTTTCCCTGGGTTGGCTCGTAAAACCGGGACAACAACTTGATCAGGGTCGATTTTCCCGATCCACTGGTGCCCACAACGGCGACGGTTTGGCCGCGAAACACCTGCAGATTGATTCCTGTCAATACAGGTTGTCCCGGGCGGTACTCGAACCCCACATTGCGAAATTCGATCAACGGGCCAGTTGATGACTTCTGTGTACCTGGCGCAACCACAGGTGCATCGAAGTCATTTGTGTCGAGCAATTCAAATATACGTTCGCCGGCAGCCATGGCCTGCTGAAACACCGTGTATTTCGTGGACAGGTCGCGGATGGGGGCGAAGAATTTCTGCAAATACTCGATGAACGCCACAAGCACGCCGAAGCTCAACGTGTCGTTCATGATGCGCAGGCCTCCGTGCCACAACAAGCCAGCCACGGCAAAAGATCCCACCGCTTCCACGACAGCGTACAAAGCCGCATCCGCTCCAATGGCCCTCGCGTTGGCTCGACGGTAATCTTGGTTTAGCAGGTTAAACTGTGAGGCGACCAGTGGCTCTTGTGCAAAGGCTTGAACGATGCGGATGCCACTTAAGTGTTCCTGCAGGTAGCTGTTCAGCTTTGACAAACGGCTACGAATGTCGCGGAACGCTTCGCGAACCAACCGACGGAACAGCCAGGCCACAGTAAACAAGACAGGGGCACTTGCCAATGAGACCAACGCCAACTTAGCGTCGATGAGAAAAATTGTAATCAAGATGAACGAAAGCTTTACGAAATCCCCTACCAGACTGACCAATCCCGAAGCGAACATTTCGTTCAGCGACTCAACGTCGCTGGTCATGCGGGTCATTAGGCGACCCACGGGCGTTGATTCAAAGTAGCTTTGGGAAAGCTTAAACGTGTGGCGGTACAGCTGGTCGCGCAGGTCGGCCATCGCCTTTTGCCCCACGAATTGCATCAAATACGTCTGCACGAACAGAAGTCCGTATTGGCCGATGAGCATTGCGAGATAGGCAATTCCCAATCGATCAAGTCCGTCGAGGCGCCCAATAGCAATGTGTTCGTCGATTGCCAGCTTCAACAGGTATGGTTGCGCCAATTCAAAGGCCGCAGCCAGCGGCAGCACCACCAACGCTGCCAAGATCATGCGTTTGTAGGGCCAAACATAAGACAATATGCGGGCCAGCAACCGCCGATCCAAAGCTTTGCCTAACACGGCTTCTTCCGATTTTTGGGCCCCGGCTTTCGGTGTTGTTTGCGTAGAAGTCATTCTGCCGCTTCCACCCGTACTTGCGCTTGTTGTGAAGCTTGTTCCTGATACAACGCTGCATAAGTACCGTCTTGGGCCAACAAAGACGCGTGTGTGCCGCGTTCCACGATGCGGCCTTTGTCTAGAACCAAGATCTCATTGGCTTGTATAACGGCCGCAACCCGATGCGAGACCAAGACTGCGGTGCGCTGGCCAAGATGGCTGCGCAGTTGCCGCAGAATTGTCTGTTCCGTTTCGGCGTCAACCGAGGACAGAGAATCATCGAGAATGACAATCGGCGTCTGCGCGAACAGCGCTCGAGCCAGGGCTACACGTTGGCGTTGACCACCTGATAGGGTGATTCCGCGTTCGCCAACCATCGTGTTGAGCCCGTCCTTGAGTTCCAGCAGATCTCGTGAAAGGCCCGCGTCATCCGCAGCCTTTCGAATGCGCAGGTTTGTGGTTTCGTCGTGTTGGCTTTGACCGAATGCAATGTTTTCCGCAATTGTTGCGGAGAACAGAAACGGATCTTGCGGGGCGTACGCAATTTGCCTGCGCAACGTTGCAAGCGACACTGACCTCACATCAACACCGTTCATCCACAAGGTACCGCGCGGAACGTCGACCAACCGGACCAAGGCATCTGTCAGCGTGCTTTTGCCACTGCCCGTGCGACCCACGACAGCCAAAGTGTGGCCCCGGGGTATTTCGAAACAAAGGTCGTGCAGGATTTCGCGCCCGTCTAGCTCAACAGACAGACCTCGGACTTCTAGTCCAACCGAACCCGTAAACTCGACCTTTTGCTGCGAATCCTCGAGCGATTCGGCCGGTGTTTCTTGCAGGATTGACTTCACTCGATCCCAACCCGCAAGGCCTCGTTGCCACAATGACAACACCCAACCCAACGCCAAAGTAGGTCCAGCCATGTAGACAAAATAGGCGTTGAAGGCGACCAGCCCACCCACCGTCATTCGTCCCGCAATCACTTCTTTGCCACCCACCCACAACACGATCAGCGTACCGAGGCCAGCTGCAACAGCAAATTGAGGGCCCAACAATCCGCGTGTTCGAACGAGGTCTAACGATTTGTGCAGATACCCTTTTGAAAGGGAGGCAAAGCGTTTGTGTCGTTGTTCTCCCAGGGTATAGCTGCGAAGCGTGGAAATGCCGTTAAGGTCCTCTTGAAGGTGATTCGACATCCCTCCCATTAAGTTTTGCAAGTCGCGGCTGTGACGATAAACGCGGCGGGTAGCCAACTGAGCTGAGATAACCACCAGCGGTAAAGGGATGATCGCGAATAGGGTTAAATGCACAGATAAACGGGTCATCATGTACAGCCCAGAGACGTAGACAATCGTGGTGTTGATGACGTTGAGAATGCCCGGGCCAAATAACATACGGACGGCTGACAAATCGTTGGTTAGGCGGGACATCAGCTCGCCGGTCGAGTTGTTTCTGTGAAAACGCTGGGGGAGCCGCAGCACATGTTGGAACAGTTCGGCACGTAGCCGAAACTCGACCTCACGTCCTGCATTGAAAATGACGACACGCGAGAGTGTTCGAATCGCGGCTTGAAGGGCGGCCGCGAGGATGATGGTTAACGCGATCCAGCCAATCTTGACTGACGCTGAGGGGGCGCGGGCCTGCAGGGTATCAACGGCGTGTTTTAGTTGTG
>Ga0105048_10011790_pt1 | contig 13764 bp, 9 predicted proteins | sample MAT05_FD_78382 | JGI IMG/M metagenome (GOLD analysis project Ga0105048, IMG submission 78382) | Freshwater microbial communities from Lake Fryxell liftoff mats and glacier meltwater in Antarctica - MAT-05 | ecosystem: Environmental > Aquatic > Freshwater > Ice > Liftoff microbial mat | place...
GAATATCGATGTTTGACATGCCACTGCGTGCGCGGGAGAATCTCGAAGCTACGCTAGCGCAGAGATCGACGCCCACAGGTGTTGTCTGATGGCTGAGAAACTGAAAACCACCGAGTTGTACAGCATCCGGAATGCGGGTGTCGGTCACGATTCAAAGGCGTTGGATTTTCATCAGGCCGAGCTACTTGAACTATTCGAAGCAACTGAACTGACTTTACCCACCAAAGTGGATCGATTCCATCTCAGCGCAGAGTTGGCCCGCGGTGGGATGGGCGTGATTTATCATGGTTACGATCCGGTCATGCACCGCTACCTGGCTCTCAAGACACTTCTTCCTGTCCATGCTGTCAAACCGAATTCGCGCCAGCAATTCCTGAAAGAAGTGTATGTGACGGCCCGGTTGGAGCATCCCGGCGTGGTGCCGGTTTACGAAACCGGTATTCTGCCTGATGGTCGGCCGTACTACACCACGCGCGTGATCCCCGGCGAGACCCTGGCTGGCTTGTTGGAACGCATGGCAGCGTCGGTGGAACATCGGCCACGGTTGCTGAAACTTTTCGAACAAGTCTGCCAGACAATGGCGTTCGCCCACTCGCGAGGCGTCATCCATCGCGATTTGAAACCCGCCAATATACTCGCTGGCCCGTTCGGCGTCGTGAAGGTGATCGACTGGGGTGTGAGTAAGGTACTTACTTCCAGCCCATTATTTCGCGGCGGCGACGAGACCGTTGCCGATGTGGACCCGGGTGAAATCTGGCCCGACTGGAAAACCCAGTGCGGCCTGATCGTTGGCACTCTCGAGTACATGTCGCCCGAGCAAGTTTCCGGCGACGTAGAGCATGTCGATGCCCGGTCGGACGTGTTTGCCCTCGGAGCGATCTTGTGCGAAATCCTGACGGGTCATCCGGCCTATCGGGCCGAGACCAAGCAACTGCTTCTTGCCAAAGCGCGAGCCTCCCTTCTGGAGGAAGCCTACACCCGCCTGGATAAATGCGGCGCCGACCCGCAACTCATCTCCATTGCCATCCGTTGTCTGGCGGTCAACCCCGCCATCCGGCCGGCGAGTGCCATAGAACTTAGTGCGGAATTCACCGCCTATCTGGAATCTGACCTGAGGCGGGCTGAACGCGACCTGGTGCGCTTCTTCGAGTTGTCACTCGATCTATTCTGCATTGCCAATTTGGAAGGGTACTTCACGCGCGTGAATGTGAATTTCACCCGCGTGCTGGGCTACGACATGCCAACTCTTCTGGCCCAGCCATTTCTGTTTTTTGTCCATGAAGAAGATCGGGCGAAAACCCTGGAAGTGATGGCCGATCTCAGCGCTGGCGTCCCGGTCGTACGTTTCCGCAATCGCTATCGCGATGTCAACGGCCAATACCGCTGGTTCGAATGGACCGCGAAGTCCGTCCCCGAAGAAAGCATCATCTTCGCGGTCGCGCGCGATGTCCCCGGCGAACGTGACACATAGCCGCAGGCTCGCTCGGGAAGCGAGTTCGACGGGGGAGAAGAAATGGGCATATTGAGTTTACGCGGGCCCGCTTGTCGCACCGATGCCCCGATTCCCGCGTGCCGGGCGACGCGCACGCTTCCCGGTGCGGGTATCGGCCGCAGTCGCGAGAAACCGAGCCTGCAAGCGAGCCCGAACCCGTGCGACCAAGGGGTGTCTGCAACAATGTTGAATGTAAGCTTTTCTTTCCCCTGTAGTGCTATGGGACCAGTGTGAAGTCGAATGGCGGGTTGTCGCCATTATTGACTTCAATCGTCAGCCCGCTGGTGGAAGTGTTCTGATACTGCTTCGGAACTGGCGTCACGGGCAATTTCGCCCTGGCCGCCTTTGCGTCGCCGGCCAGGGCCAGCGACTCCTCCGGTTTCATCACCCCGCCGGGCATAATCGCGACACGATAGCTACCGGGTGGCAAGCCCTCCCCCTGATACGTCTTCACTTCGTACCGCCCATCCGGATCGAGAGGAGCATTCAGCGCGACTCCCGTCTCGGTGTTCTCGAAGAAGACGTTCGCACCGGTCACTGGCTTCGAGTCCATCATCACACGCCCGCGTACGACACCGAGAACTTTGCCCTTTTCGGTACAGCCCAAGGCCAACAGCAAAACCATGACTAACGGGCAAACGATACAGGGGCGAAAGTGGAGCATGAAGCCCGAAGTGTGAAAAGGCAGTGTCATCAAAAGCCCCCCGCGACCTGGCCATCATCCCGGTTCGCGAGATTGTAGAGCGTCTGGAGTGTCACGGACTGAGATACGAAGCGGACCCCTCCGTCGCCAAACAGGATCATGATGCCGCCGGGGTGAGCCGATTGGAGCGGCCTGTTCTGCCCGTAGTACAAGTCGCCGACGCCCTTGTTTTCCCAAGTCCGATCGTTGACCGCATACCGCACTGCGGTCAGATTCCAATGCCGGTTCTGGTTGACGGGGCCTGGACCCATTGCGAAGCAGTGGTGGAAGTCGCTTCTGCAATCTACCTGCACGCCGGCCGAATTCTTACACCAACCGCTCTGTTCGCCTACCATCATTGTGTTCGAGGTGCCATCGGTGATCTCCGAAATGCTGTGGGCTTCGTGTGACACCAGCACGCCGCCGCGCGAAGTCTGTCCTATGCCTCTATGTACATTCGATTCCGAATCACGGTCGAGCTTGGTCGGGTGATTCACCGCGCCGGTGATGCCTGTGTAAGTTGAAGACAAAACTCCCGGAGTGGGAGTCATCGTGGGGAACCTCCACTTCAGAAGAGTGGACGACGGGCAGAACAGCAGCTTCAAGTCCTTACCTGAGAGCAACGCACCGTTGTGTTCGTTCGCGCCCCAATACACGAGTCCGGTTGTTGAGTCGTACTGTGATTTAAAGTCGAACTGGTTAAAAATCGAACCCTGCTCGATATACGGCAGCATGAGCGCCCACCACGAGTGCCCGTAGTCTTGCGCCGGCGAGATGGTTCCACCGCTGGGGAACTTGTTGAGCGAATCGTGGTGGTTGTGCAATGCGAGGCCGATTTGTTTCAAGTTATTACTGCACTGCGATCGTGCGGCTGCTTCACGAACCTTCTGTACGGCCGGAAGCAGCAATCCAATCAGAACAGCGATGATGGCAATCACTACCAACAATTCAATGAGCGTGAAGCCGCTTCGGCGCTCAAGGGATGACTTTCGGTACGACATACAATTCTCCCGCAAAGACATACATTGACCTTAGGCAGCATAACACGGTGCCCGCCCCCGCCCCACACTCTTCCCCGCTGACCTCGCCGGCTCAGGCCTGCTTCCAGTCACAGTTTCAACGTAAGATAGTACCAGATGTGAATAGCGTTTTTTGGAATTTTTATAACGAAGCTGAGAAAGAAAGGGGATGAAGCTCTTGTTCGCTTGACGTGCAGGCCGCGACGAGCACGAGTCGTGCACCGCGGACGCTTCCCGGGGCGGGTTTCGGCCACAATCGCGAGAAACCGAGCCCGCAAGCGGGCCCGGACCTGTGCAGGCGGCCAAGGGGAGCCTGTAATCATTCTGAATCTCCGCTTTTCTTTCCTCGGCAGCGAAGTCGGTTGCTCTGACTCGTGCCTGACGCGGCAATCGTTCACCGTCCCGTTTCCATCAGCTTACTCATCCGTTCCAGCAGTTCATCCTCGGCGGAGCTGTTCCAGAGGAACTCGCTTTGCGGTCGGAAGCCACCTTCGCCGTTGATGGTGGCGAGGGGGACGGGACTGAGGGGGAGGCCGCCGAGCAGGCGGCCGCGGCAGCGGAGTTCGAAGGTTTCGATCTGTTGAAGCTCGGCAGCGCTGTGGAAACGGCCGCAGATCATGGCGGGGCCGTCGGTGACAAGGGTTTCGACTTTCTCCGATGCGAGATCGTTCTGCCCCGAGGTGATCAGCAGGACGGTTGCCATGCCGGCGATGCCCGGTTCGCGGCTGCCGAGGACGAAGCAGGGGGCGGCACGCAGAACCTCCGGCCATGGTGGCAGGTGGCGGTGCACGCGCAGGCCGGCTTTTTCGGACTCCACCACGAAGCGTGTGTCGAGCAGCCGCAGCGAATCGTGGAACGCCTTCGGCGTGATCGCGCGCAGGCGCTGGGCGGCCAGGACCGTTTCGCCCATCATCCATGTCACCTGCCATTCGCCTGTCCGCCTCGGCACTTTCGGCGGCGACGCGGAGACGAGTGCTTCCCGGGCGTTCAACTGGCTGGCAACCAACGGCACCGGCACGCTGATCTCCCCCGCCGATCGGCTCCAGGAGAAGACCGCGCGCAGGCCGGCATCGATCAACGGGGCAAGACCGCTGGCACTGCGCAAAAGGGCTGTCGCCGTCAGGCCACGGCACTGGTTGGCGACGACCGACGATGCTGCAATCTGTTGGCCGCCCACGTTCACGAATACCGTGGGCAGGTTCACACGCAGTTCGTTGGTGAAGTCGCCGACGGTCTGAACCGGCAGGTCGAGTTTGCCCAGCAGGTGAGTTCGCCAGTAGAGCTCCGCCGAGCAACTGGCCGGCGGCGGCGCGAAGCGGAAGAAGACCCGGAAGCGTTCGCCGTCTTCTTCCTTGCGGAACGATTCGGCCGGGATGGCATCGACGCCCGGCAAACGCAAAGTGAAGTCGCTCTTCTTGCGGGCGGAAGGCGGCAGGCGCAGCAGAGCTTCGACCAGGACCGCATCCGCCGTGGGGAGGATCGGCTGGTTCTGGAAGACAATCCCGGCCTTCTCGCAACTGAAGTACAGCGACCGCGATTGCGATTGAAGGCGGTGCGGGATCACGATTTCATTCATGGCCCAATCGTGCCAATGCCTGATCCAGTGCCACATCGAGGTCCTCCCCCGCGGGCACGGCCATTGCCGCTGCCCCGCAGATGAGACACTCCGGAAACCGGGCGATACGAAAACGGTAAGGCTTCATCGCATCCGCGAAGATGCCTTCCACCTGCCGCAGCGGCATCAACAGGCTGCTGAACCCGGGGTCGATGCCATCCATCAGGTCGAGCGTTGCCTGGGCGTGCATCGCGGCAATCACGTTGATGGCGGTCTTCGTGGCCGGGATGCGCGCCGCAGGCACTGCTGCCTGCGGGTCGGCATAATCCGGCGCGGGGGTGCGATCCGTCTCCATGGTACGCTGCAAGTGGCTGGCAACGCAACCGTAGCAGGCCCCGCCGGGCACAAAACGATGCACCCAACCGCCGATGCCGCCACTGAGCACTTCGCCCATAGTCCACGATTTACCGTGCTGCCGCATCAGGACATCAAAGCGGAACTTGGCCGATTCGACGTCGACGGCACAGATGCCGAACGTGGCCGACGCCGCGGCCACTGCCGATTCGGGGGCTTCGACCGCGAGCGGCAGCGCTTCAATTTCGATGTCGCTGCGAAATCGCCCGATCCACTCGGCTGCCAGATCAACCTTGAATCGACCCATGGATGCGGCAGGAAAGTAGTGCCGATGCACGTTGTGGGGTTGATAGACGTCCGGATCGATCAGCGTGATTTTGCGCACACGCTCATCCCGGCAGAGCAGGTCAAGCACGACCATGCCGCCCGAACCGACGCCGACCTGGAACAGTTGAATCATCGGCAAAACTCCACCGCGTGCATCCTACATGCATCGGCCAGCGTACAGAAGAGATCAACCGCCTGCACAAACGGCACTGTTCCGTCGCCGCCGAAGAAGATTCAACCACGGACGGCACGGAGAACACGGATAAAGACAGGTTCAACGCCGTGTACGGCCACGGTTTTCGCCGTGTTCTCCGTGGTTGAATTCTTCGACTTTTGCAATTCGGTTGATCTATTGTCGCATGCCAGTCTCACCAAAAGACTTCCAGTCTCACCAAAAGACGCGCGTCTCCGCTGGGGTGGCAGTAGATTGAGACAGACGAGTCCGGGTTAGATTGTGGTCGTGCGTTCGTCTCCCCGGTTGTACCCCCGCTGCGTAACAACGGCCGTGAATTTGTGTTGTGGATCGCCGTCCGCTTTGCCACAATCTCAGTGATGATCAGGAACAGGGGACTTAACGTCCCCCGCTCGCCAAGATAGAGGATCCGAAAGATGTCCGCCACCTTCCGCAATCGCATGCTCGTCGGTTTGGCCGCCCTGGTCGTCCTCATCGGTTTTACGCAGAACGACTTGCTGGCGCAGTTGCCGCCAAACGGCCCCAACGATCCGAAGGTGAAGGACGAGCCGCGCACGGATGAATTCAACTTCCACATGGATGAAACCAAGGCGCCGAAGATCATCGATTCGGTGATCAAGCACCTGAAGCCCGATCTGCCGGCCGACGAATGGCGCGACATCATCACCAATCTGCAGGCGTTGCTCGATGATCCGTCGGATCGGCTGGTCGAATGGACCGACCCGCTGTCGAAGGACCGGAAGCCGAAGAAGGAAAGCATCCGCATTGTCGCCACGAAGCTGATAGGCCGCTTTTCAAAGCAGGGGCGCGACTTCTACCAGCGTGAAGTCGGCCCGAAGGCCGACGAGCGCCTGAAGGACGCGATGGAGAAGGGCGACTATCGGCTCGTCAACGACGTATCGATGCGCTACTTCCACTCGAAGGCCGGGGCCGAATCGACCGTGCTGATGGGCCGGCATCACCTGGACCGCGGCCGTTACAACGCTGCGGCGGCCACGTTCCAGCGCTTCATGGAGCGCAACACCGAAGACGCGGTCCCGGTGAATGTGAACTTCATGGCCGCGCTCGCCTGTAAGCGGATCGCACTGCAAGGTGCCATCCGCAATGACAAGGACACGAAGGAAGTCTACGACCGCTATGCCGCCGGCTTCTGGGATAAGGTCAAGGCTGAGGTCGGCACCAAGGAAGTGACCTTCGGTTCGCGCAAGGTCAATCTGAATCAACTGGAACAGGTCTACAATCAGTCGATGGAAGGTCCGGTGGTCATCGGCCAGGACGATTGGAGCATGGCTCGCGGCAACGCCCAGAACAACGGCCAGGGGGTCGGCAGTCGGCCGTTCCTCGACCCGGCATGGCAGTTCTCGATGATGCCGATCCTCGACAAGCAGGACCAGGACCGCAAAGGCTTGGGCATGAAGTGGATCGACGACCATCTCAAATCGTTCATGCAGCAGATTGAGCAGCGCCCCAACCAACCGCCGATCCCGGCGTTCTTCCCGGTCGCCTCGCTCGGCAAGATCATCTTTCGCACCTACGACGGCGTTTACTGCGTGGCCACGCGCGACGATAACACCATCAATCCGCCGGTCAAGGCCGGAGAGATGCTCTGGCTCGTCGAGTGCGAACACAGCCTGCTCGCCATGGTGCGTGACAATGGCCCGCGCAGCCAGATCGACCAGTGGAAGACCCACTACCAGCAGCAGGGCCCGTTCGGCATCTTCTTCGAGAACGGCCTGATCGGCTCGCTGGCCCACGACAGTTCGCTGGTCTACTTCGTCGACGACATCGCCATGCCGCCGCACCCGAACCACCAGATGCAGTTCGGCTTCAACGGCCAGCCGATGATGTTCGGCAGCTACTTCGACGACATGGTCCGCCACAACAAGCTGCAGGCCGTCAGCATCGAGACCGGCAAGCTCGCCTGGAAGGCCGGCGGCAAAAGCCCCAGCCGCAAGGCACCCCCCGCGCCGGGCGAAGAGGTGATCGAAACCGCTCAAACGCTGCTGTCCGACTGCTACTTCCTGGGCTCGCCCATGCCGCTCGCGGGCAAGCTGTACGTCGTCATTGAAAAGGATCGCCAGTTGCATCTGGTCTGCCTTGACCCGACGAAGGTCGACGCAGCCACGCGCCATCCGGAACTGGTCTGGTGGCAACCGCTCGGCTCACCGAACGTGCCGCTGCCGACCGACACACTGCGCCGCATTCAGGGCATCCCGCTCGCCTACAGCGACAACACTCTGGTGGTGCCGACCAACGCGGGAGCAGTACTGGGCATCGACCTGCTGTCGCACGGCATCATCTGGGCACGATCGTACCGGCTTGCACAGGAGAACCCCGCGGCGCCCGTCCCGAACCAGCCGCAGTTCCAGCCGCGCGGTCGAGGGGTGCCGAACCCGAATCAACAACTGAATGCTGACCGCTGGCGCACGTCGGTCCCGATCATTTCGGGCGGAAAAGTCGTCTTCACCGCTTGGGATTCAAACACCGTGATGTGCCTGAATCTGCGCGACGGCGAAATCCTTTGGGAAGCAACGCGCGGGACCGATGACCTGTACATCGGCGGCGTTTACGACAACAAGGTGCTGGTCGTCGGCAAGAACTCGGTCAAGTTCCTCGACCTGAACAAGGGCACGATGCTGGGCATGGTCAACACCGGCATGCCGTCAGGCGTCGGTACGGCCAGCAACGATGTCTACTTCCTGCCGCTGAAGCCTTCCCGAGACAACCCGGACCCGGAGATCCTTTCGATCGATGTCAAGAAGATGGAAGTCTCCGCCCGTACCCGGTCGCGGAAGAAGATCCCGACGGGGAACCTGGTGTTCTTTGACAACGCGGTCTTTTCGCAATCGCCGTACGCGGTGACGGCCTACCCGCAGCTCAACATCAAGATCCAGGAGGCCGAGAAGCGCCTGGCCGCCAACCCGAACGACCCGATCGGCCTGGCGGAAGTCGGCGATCTGCGCCTTGATGACGGCAAACGCACTGAGGCAATCGACGCTTACAACAAGTGCCTTGCCAACAACCCGAATGCGGACACAAAGGCAAAAGCCCGTGAGAAGTTGTACGACGCCATCACCGAGTTGATGCAGATCGACTTCAACAACGGCGAGGGGATGCTGAACCAGTACAAGGACCTGTGCAAGGTCGACATTGCCGACTCGGACGATCCGCTGGCCCGTCAGCGCAAGGCGGACGAAGAACTGCGCCGCAAGTCGAACTATTTCTGTCTCGTCGCCAAGGGTAAGGAGAACCAGGGCAAGCTGCTCGAAGCTTACGACAACTATCTGCAGTTCGGCACGCTGACCGGCAACAAGGACCTGATCAGCGTCATCGACCAGCCGAACACGATGGCCCGTCCCGACGTCTGGGCACGCGGGCGGATCAACAGCATGATCGAAAAGGCGACTCCCGAGCAGCGCAAGCCGCTGCTGGACAAGTCGCGTGCCGAGTGGGAGGAAGTGAAGAAGTCCAACGACCTGGCCAAGCTGCGCAGCTTCGTCAGCATCTTCGGCACCGGCTTTGAAGCGGGCAATGAAGCCCGATTGATGCTGGCGGAGAAACTGATCGCCACCAACGGCGAGGAAGACTTGCGCGACGCGGAGAACATCCTGCTCGGTCTGAAGACGCTCGACGATCCGCAGTACGCCGCCCGCGCCACGGAGTCGCTGGCACGCCTGTACATCCGCAAGGGCCTGCTCGACGACGCGATGGGCATGTATGCCGAACTGAACAGCACATTCCCCAAGGCCATTGTCGATGGCGGCCGAACCGGGGCGGACGTGTTCAACGATCTGGTGACGGACAAACGCTTCCTGCCCTACCTCGAACCGCTGCGCCAGACGTGGTTGCACACGCGCATGAAGGCGATGGAGGACAACGGCTTCCGCAACAACCAGCAGATGCAGTCGTTCACCATCACGCCGGAAGGGGAGACGATTCCTTTCTTCAACCGCCACAAGATCGTCATGGACATGATGACGCAGGGCAGCGCGGTCTGGACGCTCAAAGTCGTCGACCGCATCACGGGCGAAGAAAGGTTCCGATCGAAGGGCCTGCAGGTCCCGCAGTACATCTGGAACTATCCGCAATCGAACAACCACCGCTTCGCGCAGATCCGCGGACACATGCTTCTGCTGAACATGAACCACATGGTCTACGCGTTCGACCTGGCCGACCGCAAGCTGCTGTGGGAACACAACCTGTTCGGCAAGATGCCGATGCCCAACGCCGTCCCCGTCCGCACTGAGAACGAATCGGACGGTGTCCGGTTGTACTACCAGGACGGCTGGACCCAGAAGGTCGGGCAGATTGGCGTCATCGAATCGGGCTACGTCTGCCTCATCACCCGCGACGGGCTCGTGGCCGTCGACCCGGCCCGCGGCACCACGCTGTGGAGCAAGTCGAACGTGTCGCCGCGCGTGCAACTGATGGGTGATGAAAACTATGTGTTCGTCTTCGAATCGAATGCCGAGGGGGGCGTGACCTCCGCCCGGGCGATCCGTGCCAGCGATGGCGTCGAAGTACAGATTCAGGATTCGTCGCAGGTATTCACCAACATCAAGAAGTCCAAGACCGCCGGCCGGCGCGTGCTGGTGCTCGACGAGAAGAGCGACAAGAAGTCGATGCGCCTGTACGACATTCTGACCGGCAAGGACGACTGGAAAAAGGAGATTGACGGCAACGTCATCATGCTGCGTTGCGAGGATCCGAACCTGACCGGTTACGTATCCACGACGGGCGATGTTGCAATCTTCAGTGTGAAAGACGGCAAGCAGGTCTTCACCGGGAAACTCGACCCGAAGAACCTTGACAAGCAGATGGAGAAGGTCGACAACGCCGTGCTGCTGACCGACCGCGAACGGTTCTACATCGTGCTGAACAAGCCGTTCGAGGGGAACAACAATTTCAACAACAACCCCAGCCTGACGCCGGGCATCCGCACACTGCGGGTGAACGGGCATATGTACTGCTTCGACCGCGCGACCTCGAAGCGCCTGTGGCGAACCGATGAGCAATTTGAGAATCAGCAGATCATCCTCGACCAGTTCCAGGACCTGCCGCTGGTGATCGGGGCTCACTGGTACAACCGGATCAACAACGGCGTGTTCGAAGGCAACGGCCTGCGCGTCGCCGCCATCGACAAGCGCACGGGGATGTCGCTGTTCCGCAAGGAAGTGGCGCCGAACGGGCCGTTCCATGCCCTGACGGCCGACCCGAAGACCGGCATTATCGAACTGATCCGCTCTGACCTGCGGATCAAGTTCCAGCCGGAGGACATGAAGCCGCAGGGCGGCACGACACCGCCGGTCGCCTCGACGGGTGTGCCCACGCCGGCCGTTGCCCGGCCGATCATCATCCGGCAGAACCCGGTGCCGCAGATTATCATCGAAAAGTAAAATCGTTGTCGAGGAACTGCCGTTCATGAAGGACCGACTCGAGATCGCCCGCAATTGGCTTCCCCGCTACACGGGCATGCCGCTCGAGCAGTTCGGCGAATACGTACTGTTGACGAACTTCCACAACTACGTCACGGAATTTGCCGCGAAGTTCGGCTGCGACCACTACGGCGAAGGCCGGGCCATGCAGGCTTCTACCAACTCGCAGGGGCTGACCATCATCAACTTCGGCATCGGCTCCGCCAATGCCGCGACCGTGATGGATCTGCTCTCCGCCCGGCAGCCGAAGGGAGTCCTGTTTCTCGGCAAGTGCGGCGGGCTGAAGAAGTCGACGGAACTCGGCCACTTCATCCTCCCCGTCGCCGCGATTCGTGGCGAGGGAACCAGCAACGATTATTTCCCACCCGAAGTGCCCGCCCTGCCCTCGTTCAAGCTGCACAAATTTGTCTCGGACAAGATCGTCGCACGCAATCTCGAATATCGCACCGGTGTCATCTACACCACCAACCGCCGGCTATGGGAGCATGACGATGTCTTCCTGCAGCGACTGCACAAACTGACCTGCATCGGCATCGACATGGAGACAGCCACCATCTTCATCGTCGGCCACCACAACAGCATCGCCCGCGGCGCACTTCTGCTTGTCTCCGACATGCCCTACTACCCCGAAGGCGTGAAGACCGAGGAATCGGACCGGCTGGTCACGGAGAATTGGGTAAACATCCACTTGGAAATCGGCATCGAAGCGATGACCGAGATCGGTGAACGGGGCGAGAAGATCAAGCACTTTCAGTATTGAACGGGGCTCCGTGAAGCCGCGACGCGGAGCGCTGCGCGTCGTCACGGAGTGGATGTGGTCGACATGCAGATCGCGCCTACAACTGCACTTCCGGCAAATCGGACTGGCCCGCTGTTCTTCGCGATTCATCCATCACGACCAGTGCCAATTTCAGGTACGCGCTCGCGACCGGACTGTCCGGATAGCGGCTGACGATCGGTTCGCCCGTGTCGCCGCACTCGGCCACGCGCGGGTCGATCGGGATCTCGCCGAGCAGGGGGACGCCGCCTTCTCGCGCGAGTTTCTGGCCGCCGCCGTGGCGGAAGATCTCATAGCGCTTGCCGTCGTCGCCCATAAAGTAGCTCATGTTCTCGATGACGCCGATCACTGGCACGCGCACTTCGTTGAACATCTTCAGCCCCTTGCGGGCGTCGATCAGGCTGATGTCCTGCGGGGTGGTGACGACTACCGCGCCGGTCAGCGGGGCCTGCTGCGTCAGCGTCAGTTGCGCGTCGCCGGTACCGGGGGGCAGGTCGATGATGAGATAATCGAGATCGCCCCAGTTGATCTGGCCAAGGAACGCCGCGACCGCCTGAGCGACCTTCGGCCCGCGCCAGATGACCGCCTGATTCTGATCGACGAGAAAGCCCATCGACATCAGCTTGATGCCGTACTTCTCGATCGGGAACGGCGTGGTGGTCTGGTCAACCATGCCCAGCCCCATCATGGTGGGGACGCTGGGACCGTAGATGTCGGCATCCATCAGGCCGACACGTTGGCCGTGCAACTTCAGCGCGAGCGCGAGGTTGGCGGCCACGGTCGACTTGCCGACGCCACCCTTGCCGCTGGCGACGGCGATCAGGTACTTCACGCCGGGGATGGCCATCTTCGGGGGCATGCCTTGTGGCGGATGCATCAATTCTCCTTGCCGTCCGCGGGGACGGGGTTGCTGATCTGGCGGAGATAATCGAGCGAGTAGATTCCCGTATCGTGTCCGTCGTTCCAGACGATCTGGTAGGCGTAGTGACCTCGGGCATTCATTTGCACGGGGACCGGCGCGCCGGCCGCGATTTCCTTGTCACTCAGAATGCGAAACGGGTCGGGCGGCTTCTCGGTCTTGTCGAGACAGGTGGCACAGGGGCATTTGTCCCGCAGCGTGCGCCATGAAGCGTGGGTACGCACGCCATCATTCCATTCGATGGTCAGACCGTCGCCGACACGGCGCACGTTCAACGGTTTCAACAATGGATCCGGCATCGATCCCTACCCGGCGATGATTGGCGACACACGCTGATTGTACGAATGCAGTCACGGATGTTTAGCAGACATCCCGACGGCGTGCCCGGTAATACGCATCTCCACGGGGTACAAGTACCGCTGGCTACAATGCGACTCGCTCTTCGAGCAACCGCGGGTCTCATCGGTCTTACCTCCGTGGTGGTCGATCACCGACGACGGCCGGCAACCTTCCTTTCGCTCGTCTTTCCCGTCCCGGGTCAATATCATTCCCTTCTGGCAACTGCTGGCCTATTCCTCTTCTGGATCACCATGAACGGACCTTCGGACACGCACAACGACTCGGCCTGGGATTCCCTCGCTGCTGATTTGGGGCTCGACTCGGCTGATACCGCCAAGCCCGTTCCCGCTCCGGCCAAGCCTGCGCCCGCCCCGGTGAAGAGGCCCGCCCCCATGCGCGAACCCGAGCCGGAGCTGGAACCGGAGTCGGAAACTGACGATGCATTCGGCAGTTTCGACGAGGAAGAACCCGCGGTGATTCCCGCCGTTCACGATGATGGCGTTGAAGAAGCAGTGGTCGAAGACGGCCCGGGCCTTTTCGACGATGAAGCCCCAACCGAATCAACGTCCGAAGAAGGTGGCACCGGCAAACGCAAACGCCGTCGCCGGCGCCGCAAAAAGAGCGGTGGCGATGCAGCCCCGATCGCAGCGGGTGACGCCGAGGAAACGGCC
>Ga0105048_10011793_pt1 | contig 13762 bp, 16 predicted proteins | sample MAT05_FD_78382 | JGI IMG/M metagenome (GOLD analysis project Ga0105048, IMG submission 78382) | Freshwater microbial communities from Lake Fryxell liftoff mats and glacier meltwater in Antarctica - MAT-05 | ecosystem: Environmental > Aquatic > Freshwater > Ice > Liftoff microbial mat | place...
GCGGCTTCGATGACGTCCGCGAGGTCTTCTCGGGCCGCTGCATCCGCAGCACAAGCTCGATCAGTTCTTCCTTCGACAGCCGCTGCAAATCACCACGATCCATAGTCCAATGGATTCAGGCTTCCGCGCCATTGGCAAGCCCGTGGGTAATTACGCTGCCCTAACGTTGGGCGCGTTTTTGGTAAGTATTCCGCTAACGGAATGCTGGGATTTTAGCCAATCCGTAACTGCTGATCTTCACTAATCCATGAGGAGACTGGGTGTCTGCGGGCGTCCAGGCCAGAGGGGCGTGAATACAATGCAGAACAGCCAACTTCTCGGACCGGAAGGCCTCGTGCTGGGCCACCGCACGATCGACGAGATCGGCCGTCATGTCCTGCCCGTGAGCCCCCAGAACTACGAAGTCTGGCTCACCTACATGACCCAGTCCTCGCCCGACCTGAAACTGGCGGTCGACAAGATCCTCGCCACCGGCAAGCCGCTCACTGCCGACGACATGGAGCAGATCTACGAGCGCTTCTTCTCCACTACGCATCTGTCGACGCAGGTGATGGAGACCGGCTCGCGTATCGCGCATGAGATCGCCGACGCGCTCGACGCCCTCAAGAAAGCCGGCGCAACGACCGAGCGCTACGGCGCAACCCTGAACGTTGCCGCTGACAGCCTGCAGAGCGCGTCGATCGATGGCGATGCACTGAAGCGCCTGATCAATGTGCTCTCCTCGGCCACGACCGAGATGTCGAAGCAGAACTCCAACCTGTCGCAAAAGCTCGCCACCTCCTCACAGGAGATGGAAAAGCTGCGCACCTCGCTGCGCCAGGCTCGTGCTGAGGCGCTCACCGACGCGCTGACGGGCATCGCCAACCGCAAGCTGTTCGACGAGACGCTGCGCCTGCGCAAGGACGAGGCCGACGCGTATAAGACCGAACTGACGCTGATGCTTTGCGACATCGATCACTTCAAGTCGTTCAACGACACCTGGGGACACCAGACCGGCGACCAGGTCATCCGTTTCGTTGCTTCGGCCTTGGCCAAGTTTGCCCTGCCAGACCATCTCGTCGCCCGCTATGGCGGCGAGGAGTTCGCTGTGATCATGCCGCGTACGTCGCTGAAGGAAGCCGGCCGCATCTGTGATCAGATCCGCAGCGCCATCGAGGCCAAACGCCTGGTTCGTCGCTCTACCAACGAAACCATCGGCGCCGTCACCGTGTCGTTCGGCGGCGCACTTTATGCGCCGGGCGAAACGGTCGGCCAGATCATCACGCGCGCGGACGAATGCCTCTACATGTCCAAACGCAATGGCCGCAACCGCGTGACGCTGGAAACATCCCTGCCGCCGCTGGCGGCAACGCACGCGGCCTAGAGAACCACCGCAACCAGAAAACCATCATAGCCCTTGTTCCCCACCGTCTGAATGGCAGTGGCGGACACGCGCTTGTCCTTGCTGATCGCGTCCATCATGCGGCGCACGCCCTGCACCTGTGCGTTGCCGCCCGGGCCTATGACATCGCCATTGCGGATCACATTGTCGACCACGATCACGGCGCCCCTGCGCGAGAGCTGAACGGCGTAATCGAAATAGTCGGCGTTGCTCTGCTTGTCAGCGTCGATGAACGTAAGGTCGAACGGACCCTGCAGTGACGGCAGACGCGAGATCGCTGGACCGACGAGGATGTCGACCCTGTCATTCAGTCCCGCACGCCGGATATTGTCGCTTGCCAGCTCAGCGTTGCGCGGATCGATCTCGAGCGAGACCAGTTGACCATCCTGCCCGAGCGCCCGAGCCATCCATATGGCTGAGTAGCCGCCGAGCGTTCCCACCTCCAGGATGCGCTTCGCGCCGATCGACAGCGCCAGCAGATGCAGCATCTTCCCCTGCGCCGCAGACACCGCGATGGCGGGTAGCCCCGCAGCGGCACTCTCGCGGATGGTGGCCGATAGTGCAGCATCTTCGCCGACCAGCCGATCCTCGATATAGGCGTCGACTTCGCTCCAGATCCTGTCGCTCATTTCCTGGCCCTCGCCTTGGGTGTCGCCTTCTTCGCTGTCATTTTCTTCTTCGCTGGCGCGGGCTTTGGCTTTGGCTTCGCCTCCGCCTTGCGCTTCACCGCCGCCGCAAATGAGCGTCGCGCGACCTCTACGGCCTCGTCGGGATCATCGGCCGCCGTTTCAGGCATTCGCCAGTAGCCCATCTCGCGCGCCTCGCCATTGCGCGTGTAGACCCACGGAACCGAGCCCTGCCCCTTCAAATCGGCTTGCAGCGCATCATCGACCCGAAAGTACGCGACGTCGTCGATCAGCACCCCGAACATCACGCCATCCCGGAACAGGCCGGCTCCGCCAAACATCCGCCGTGCCTGAACACGGCCGAGGCCGGCCAGCAGTTCGACCACGTATTCCGAGAATCCGGGCGAGAGCGGCATGTGATTTCCCAGCGTCAGGCCGGCAGGCAGCCATGCGACGCTACAGCTTTCTGGCGTTGGGCCAAGGGTCTGCTAAAACCCTCGCATGCAGCTGTTCCGTATCAACTCCCGCCTCGACCCGCATGAACTTTCCAGGCAGTTCGCCCATGGCGACCGGCTGCAGATTGATGACTTCCTGGAGCTGCCCGACGCCAAGAAGCTGGGCGAAAGCCTGGAGACGCTGGACTGGCGCCTCGTGCTCAACAGCGGCTCACGCCATGTGGACCTGCACCCGGACCAACTCGCCGCCCTGCGCCCCGACCAACAGTCGGCGATCCTGACCGAAGTGAAGAAGAACGCGGCCCACTATTTCCAGTATCTCTATGAGAACTACCCCGTGGCTGACATGGCCGAAGCGGGCCAGCTCGATCACCGCATCCTGAAAACCGCGTTTGAGACGATGAACTCGGAAGCCGTGCGTAGCTTTCTCGCCAAGGTCACTGGCGTCGAGACCGATTTCTGCGACATGCAGGCGACGCGATTCTCGCCGGGCCACTTCCTCACGATCCATTCCGACAATGCCGTCGGCAAGAACCGCAAGCTGGCCTACGTGCTGAGCCTCACGGGCGGCTGGTCGCCAACCTGGGGCGGGCAGCTGCAATTCCTCGACGGGAAGGATCGCGTTATGGGAAGCTTCACGCCCCGCTTCAACGCGCTCTCGGTGTTCAAGGTGCCGACCGCCCATCATGTGAGCCAGGTCGCCAACTTCGCGCCGAAGGGCCGCATCTCGCTGACGGGCTGGTACAGAATGCGCGAGGAAACTTAGCGGACGCTACTCGGCGTGCGCCGGAACGATCGTCACACTCTCGCCGCAGCCGCAGGCGTCCGTCTGGTTCGGATTGCGGAAGGTGAACTTGGAGTGCATCGGCGAGACTTCGTAGTCGACCACGGACCCCAGCAGGAACAGCACGGCCTTGGCGTCGATGACGATCGACACGCCATTGTCGTCCACGCGCTCATCCGTGGGGTCGGCCACGTCAGCATAGGACATGGTGTATTCCATGCCCGCGCAGCCGGCGTTCTTCACGCCCACACGCAGCAGCCCCGCCCCCTTGTCGGCCATGACTTCCCGGACGCGCTCTGCAGCGGCGTCTGTGAGGGTCACAACCTTGGGGCGAGGACGTCTGGCCATAGTGTCTAAATGGATACCCTGAAACCCGCTTACAACATGTTGAGCTGGAGGCGTGCCTCGTCGCTCATCCGCGATGGATCCCATGGCGGATCGAACACAAGGTTCGCCCGGGCGGACTTGACGCCCTCGACCTTCCGGGCGGCGTCTTCCACCCAGCCGGGCATCTCGCCCGCCACGGGGCAAGCCGGGGCCGTCAGGGTCATTTCGATATCGACATGCCGGTCGTCGTTGATGTCGACCTTATAGATCAGCCCGAGCTCGTAGATATCTACCGGGATTTCCGGGTCATAGACCTTCTTCAGCTCGCTGATCAGGTCGTCAGTGATGCGGTCCAGCTCGTCCTGCGGGATGACAGGCGGCTTCTCCGCGCCCTCGGCATCCGGGGCGGCGTCAGCGATCTGGGATTTCAGGTCGTCGGCCATGGTTTCTCTATGACAGCATCGCCCGGGCCTTGGAAAGCGCCGCGACGAACGCGTCAACCTCCTCAGCCGTATTGTACAGCGCAAAGCTCGCCCGGGCGGTTGCGCTAACCCCTAAATGGGACATCAGCGGCTGGGCGCAATGATGACCAGCGCGAATCGCCACCCCATGCCGGTCCAGGATCTGGGCCAGATCGTGCGGATGGGCCCCTTGCAGCGAGAAAGCCAGCACTGGCCCCTTACCCGGCGCGGTTCCATGCAGGGTCAGGCCATTCACCCCGCGCAGGGCTTCCACGGCGCGGCTCAGCAGCGCCTGCTTGTGCGCATGGATCGCCGCGCGATCCTGCCCCTGCAGCCACGTGATCGCGGCCCCAAGGCCAATCGCTTCCACGATAGGCGGCGTACCGGCCTCAAACCGGTGCGGGGCGGAATTGTAGGTGATGACGTCGCGGGTCACCGTCTCGATCATCTCGCCGCCGCCCTCGAACGGCGGAAGTGCGTCGAGCTTGGCCCGCTTGCCATACAGGAAGCCGATACCCGTCGGGCCGTAGATCTTGTGGCCAGTGCCGACATAGTAGTCTGCGTCTAGCGCCTGCACGTCCACGCCAAGATTCACCACGGCCTGGCATCCATCCAGCAGCACATCCGCGCCAACTGCATGCGCCATGCTGATCGCGGTCCTCACGTCTGGCACTGTGCCCAGCACGTTGGACATGTGCGTCAGCGCCAGCAGGCGCGTCTTCGGCGTCAGCTGCTTCGCGAGACTGTCCATGTCGAGCGAGCCATCCGGCAGCGTGTCGACCCACTTCAGCACCGCCCCTTTGCGCTCGCGCAGGAAGTGCCACGGCACGATGTTGGAATGGTGCTCCATGATCGAGAGCACGATCTCGTCACCCGGCTTGATGCTGGCGCCGATGCCGGCCGCGACGATATTGATCGCTTCCGTGCCGCCCTTGGTGAAGACGATCTCTTCCACGGCGGAGGCGTTGACGAACCCGCGCACAGCTTCGCGCGCATCCTCATAAGCCTGCGTCGTTTCGTTCGCGAGCGTATGCAGCCCGCGATGCACGTTGGCATAGCTGTGACGCATTACGTGCGCCATCGCATCAATCACCACATCCGGCTTCTGCGCCGACGCGGCATTGTCGAAATAGACCAAAGGCTTGCCATGCACCGCGCGCGAGAGGATCGGGAACTCCGCGCGGATAGCGTTCACGTCGAAGGGTTTCGGGCCGGTGGATGTCATGAGGCGTTCAGCCATGCGCGCGCCTCCTCCATCAGCAGGTCTGCCCACGCCCCGGCGCCCGACAGTGCCTCGGCGACAAAACTCTCGGCCAGCATCGCACGCGCTTCTGCTTCGGGAATGCCACGCTGGCGCATGTAGAACAGCGCCGCCGCATCCAGCTGACCGCTGGTGTTGCCGTGGTTGCAGGTCACGTCGTCCGCGTAGATTTCCAGCTCAGGCTTGGCGTTGATCTCCGCGCCCTCTTCCAGCAGCAGCGCGTTGTGCTGCATCTGGGCGTCGGTCTTCTGCCCGTTGCGCTCGACAAGGAACTTGCCCTGAAAAACGCCGCGACCACGCGCACGCGCCAGACCCTTCACGCTCTGCCGCGTGACGCATGAGGGAGCGGCATGCTGCACATGGCTCGTCAGGTCCGCATGCCTACCCGCGCCGACCATATAAACGGCGTTGAGCGTCGCCTCGCTGCCGCCCACGGCGTGCAACACACGCGTTTCCATTCGCGCCAGCTTTGCGCCGAAGGCCAGCGTTGTCTGGTTGAGCCTGGAGCCTTTGCCCAGTCGCACTGTACCCGCCGCCGCCATCACGGCGCCTAGCGAACCATCTTGCCAGATCACGCGGTTGAGCGTTGCGCCGTCCGCGACGTCATACTCAACCAGCACGCTGCTGATCTCGTCGCTGTTGGAATGCGACTCGATCACCGTGGCTTCAACACCGGCAGTGACGCGCACGCGCGTATGGCACCAGTAGCGTTCGCCAGACCCGGCGAAAATCAACCGGATCGGATCGGCGATCGTCTCGGTGACTTCAATCGTGCGCTGCTGCTTCGGCCACGATGCGGCGACAGCCAGCGCGGCCATCGGCATGGCGTCAAGCGGAAGCACAGCTTCGGCGAGAACGCCGCTGCTCCAGCGAACGCCTGCGCGCTCTGCGGGTGCAGAATGCGAATTGTTTCCCGATACAAACTCAAGCTCGAGCGGACCAATCGGACCGATCAGACTGGGCTTATGTCCCTTGGGCTCGGCGAGCTTGCTGGCTGCAGCGCGAACATCCGTCCAGCGCCAGCCTTCGATCCGGCGCCCCGGTAGGCCTGTAGCGGCAAAGATTCTTCCGGCGGATGCGCGCAGTGCGTCCGACGCGTCGAGGCTGCCCGCCCATTTCACCAGCTGATCTTCGTCGATGGCGTTGCGCGGTTGCAGTTCCTGCTCAGCCATTTCAGGCCCCCGCCGCGATCACGCCGTCATAACCCTCGCGCTCCAGCTGCAGCGCCAGATCAGGTCCACCGCTCTTGATGATGCGACCGCCTGAAAGCACGTGCACGCGATCCGGTTTGATGTGATCCAGCAGGCGCTGATAGTGCGTGATCACCAGCATCCCGCGCGTGGGTCCGCGCAGCGCATTGACGCCATCCGCCACAACTTTCAGCGCATCGATATCGAGGCCGCTATCCGTCTCGTCGAGGATCATGAAGCGCGGCTCGAGCATCAGCATCTGATAGATCTCAAGCCGCTTCTTCTCACCGCCGGAGAAACCGACATTCAACGGCCGCTTCAGCATGTCCGGATCGATCCGAAGCTTCGCCGCAGCAACCTTCGACAGCTTCAGGAAGTCGATTGCCGAAATCTCCGCCTCGCCGCGCGTCTTGCGTTGGGCGTTCATCGCAGCGCGCACGAACGTCATCACCGGCACGCCAGCGATCTCCAGCGGATACTGGAAAGACAGGAACAGCCCCTTGGCCGCGCGGGCTTCAGGCTCCAGCCCGAGCAGGTCCGCGCCATCGAACGTCGCCGATCCGCCTGTCACCTCATAGCCGCCCTTGCCGGTCAGCACGTAAGACAGCGTCGATTTGCCCGACCCGTTGGGGCCCATGATCGCGTGCACTTCCCCGGCGGGGACTGACAGCGAAAGCCCCTTCAGGATCTCGCGCGCAGGTGCATCCTCGGGGACGACACGGGCGTGAAGGTTCTTGAGTTCCAGCATGTATTGCCTGCAAACGCGGAGCTCTGCGCCCCGGACCCTCTAGATAGGCCCTCGTCCTCGTCTACGCGAGGTTGGGCCGGCTGGTTTGCAGCGTGTTTCGAGCCCTATGGAGCAAAAGTCCAGTGGGCTGGGCTTAAGCCTGCGCTTACTGCGGGCCCAGCATATCCTTAACCAGTCCATCGACCGTCGGTTCGGCGCAGAATTGGGCCGTGGCGGCCTCGGCGGTCAGGCCAAGCGCGGTGAGGTCGGCGTCATCCTCGATCGTGCAATCCGCGCTGATCACCTTCTCGGCCTGGTCGTCCAGCTTGCCAGCCACGCGCGCGGTCAGAAGGGGCTTCAGCACGTCGGCATCCAGCTTGTAGAAGTCCACGAAATACTCGCTGGCGCTTGAGCGGCCCTGAACGGCAATGTAGCCGCTATCCGTCTTCACGATGGAGACGCCGTTGGGCTCGCCCACGCGGACGAACTTCTGGCCCTCAACCTGACGCCAGACCGCCCAGGTCGTGTTCACGTTCCCAGTTTCCAGCGGCATCAGGATGTCGGATTTGCCGTCCTTGTCGAAGTCCTCGACGCTCGGGCCGTTGAATGTGCCGCCCATGCGCTCGACGAGTTCCTGAAGCGTCGCGTCGCCGGGCGCCACAACTTGGACCTTCACTTCGGTAGAGTCGTCTTCCGCCGGCGCATAACGCGCTTCGATGGCGAGACCCGACTGGTCAGGAAGCATGAGACGGCAATCCGGATGCTTCCAGCCATCGACGCCAAGGTCAGCGGCTTCGACTGCGCCGCAATCAGGCAGCGGCATGCGCTTGGCAGCTGGTGCGACGCCGCCAGCGTTGGCGGCTTCTTCACTGGGGGCCGGGCCGCAAGCAGCCAGTCCAAGCGCCATAACGCCAGCAAGCAGATAGATCTTCATGGCAAGTCCCTTGTCCTGCACCCGGAATAGATCACGGCGCGACGGTCCGCCAGCTTAAGGTGCTGTAATCAAGCAGGACGCATGCATCAGATGCCGACGGCCAAGTACAGGTAAATGTCTGTCCGCACCTTCGCCGGGTCGTCGCTCCAGTCGCCATAAATCTCCAGCGACAGCGGCGTGAGCTTCAGCCCCCTCGCCTTCACTTCGGCATGCAGCGCATCGTACGTGGTCTTCATCTGGCCGTAGTCGCCCCAATGCGTGGCCGTGATCACGCGGCCGCCCGGCGCATGCGCCGCCTTCACATCGGCATCGGCGCCGCCAGGCGCCCGTTCCAGCACGCCGATGGTCATGGTGATCTCGGACGCCAACCCGCCATGATAGAGGATGAAATTGTGCCCATGCCCCGGCGCAAGCGCGCCCGGTTCGTAGATGCGATCAAACGTCTGCCGGATCGTCGGGATCAATTGGGAGCGCGCGCAGGTCACATCGATTCCAGCGCCGGCTTGCGGAGCAAAATCGATGGTGGCCGCCTGCGTCACCCCACACTCCCCTCGAGGCTGACTTCCAGCAGCTTCTGCGCCTCCACAGCAAACTCCATCGGAAGCTTCTGCAGGACATCGCGCACGAAGCCGTTCACGAGCAACGCCACCGCCTCTTCTTCGCCGATGCCGCGCTGGCGGGCGTAGAATAGCTGGTCTTCGGACAACTTGGTCGTTGTCGCCTCGTGCTCAAGCTGCGCGTCGCTGCGACGGTTCTCGACATACGGCACCGTGTGCGCGCCGCAGGTCTGGCCGATCAGCAGGCTGTCGCACTGCGTGAAGTTGCGCGCCTTCGCGGCCTTCGGATGGATCGAGACAAGACCGCGATACGTGTTGTTGGATTTACCAGCCGAAATACCTTTCGAGATGATCCGCGACTTCGTGTTCTTGCCGAGGTGGATCATCTTGGTGCCGGTATCGGCCTGTTGGCGTCCGTTGGTCACCGCGATGGAATAGAACTCGCCAGACGAGTCGTCGCCGCGCAGGATGCAGCTCGGATACTTCCAGGTGATGGCGGATCCCGTCTCAACCTGCGTCCACGAAATGCGCGAGCGGGCGCCACGGCAATCGCCACGCTTGGTGACGAAATTGTAGATCCCGCCCTTGCCCTCTGCATCGCCCGGCCACCAGTTCTGAACGGTCGAGTACTTGATCTCGGCATCCGCCAACGCAACCAGTTCGACAACCGCGGCATGCAGCTGGTTCTCGTCGCGCATCGGCGCGGTGCAGCCTTCGAGATAGGAAACGTAGCCACCTTCATCGACGATGATCAGTGTGCGCTCGAACTGCCCCGTGCCCTTCGCGTTCATGCGGAAGTACGTCGACAGCTCCATCGGGCATCGTACGCCCTTGGGCACATAGACGAACGTCCCGTCCGAGAACACCGCCGAGTTCAGCGTCGCGAAGAAATTGTCCGTCACCGGCACAACGCTGCCGAGATACTGCTTCACGAGATCGGGGTATTCGCGGATCGCCTCCGAGATCGACATGAAGATCACGCCGGCTTTCAGCAGCTCGGCGCGGAACGTGGTCGCCACGCTGACGCTGTCGAACACGGCGTCGACCGCCACACGCGGCGTCTCGCGCGCCGCCGCCGCTGTCTCCATCGCGCCTTCAACGCCAAGCAGCACCTCCTGCTCTCTCAGCGGGATCCCCAGCTTCGCGTACGTGTCGAGAATTTCCTTGGGTACGTCGTCGATCGTCTTGTACTTCGCAGCGCCCTTGGGCTCGGCGTAGTAGTGCGCGTCCTGGTAATCGATCTTCGGATAGTGAACCATCGCCCAGGTCGGCTCGGTCATTTCCTTCCAGCGCTGGAAAGCCTCAAGCCGCCACTGCAGCATCCAATCGGGCTCTTCCTTCTTGGCCGAGATGTAGCGGACGGTGTCCTCGCTCAGCCCCCTGGGAGCGAGTTCCATCTCGATGTCGGTAACGAAACCTTCGGCATACTTGTCGGACTCAAGCGCGCGCGCCGCATCCACCGTTCCCCGGTCGATGCTGTCCTTGACCAGCGTTTCCTTGCCTTCAGACACGCGTTTATCCCTTTAATTCCCTGCCAGTTACACGTGGCGGGGCTGGAACACAAATGGGGCCGCTTCGAGCTGATTACAGCCCCGAAACGCCCGTCAGGCCGCTCATCGCCTCTTCTGGATGCGCGCCGCCATCGTCAGCCATGCCTCGGCCAGCGCATCGAAATCCTCTGAGCGGCTGTTCCAGCCGAAACTCGCCCGGATCGAGCTGCGCGCCATGTCTTCAGACAGTCTCATCGCGGTCAGCACCCGGCTGGGCTTCACCTTGCCTGATGAGCACGCGGATCCCGCGCTCACCGCAAACCCGGCGAGGTCCATGTTCATCACCTGCGTTTCCGACGGCACGCCCTCAAGGCCAAAGCACGAAACTCCCGCCACCCGCGGCGCTCCGGCGCCATGGACCACGACACCAGGCACAGCATCCGTCAGCCGAGCTTCCATCCGGTCGCGATGCTCCGCCAACGCCTGATACGCGCCCAGCCCCTCGAGGGCGGCATCAACCGCCGCGCCAAATCCGGCAATTCCAGCGACATTCTCGGTGCCTGCCCTGCGGCCAAACTCCTGCCCGCCACCTGTCTGGATCGCCTGGAAAGGCGCGCCCGGCTTCACATAGAACGCGCCAACGCCCTGCGGCCCGCCAACTTTGTGCGCAGATAGCGAGAGATAATCGACATCGAGTTCGATGATCGATGTTTCGATTTTCCCCAGCGCCTGGATCGCATCGCAATGAATCAAACCGCCCGCTGCGTGAGCGATCTCGGCCGCCTCAGCGACCGGCTGGATCACGCCGGTCTCGTTGTTGACGAGCATGAGAGAGACGAGCGGCCTGAAGCCACCGGCTGCTTCGGCTTTGACGACAACAGCGAGTTGCTCAAGATCGACGCGGCCGTCGCGCCCCACAATCCATGCGCTTGACGCAGTGGCTAGCGGACGGACGGGAGCGTGCGTGGCGAACTCCCCAGCAATTGAAGCCACCGCGTCATGTTCGATCGCGGAAGCATGGAACAATGATGCCTGACCCAGCGCCGTGAGCGCCGCTCTCAACGGCGCGGCGACCGCCTCCGTGCCACCACTCGTGAACGCAATATCGTCCCGGCACGCGCCAATGGCCGCTGCAACCGACTCCCGCGCGCCTTCAACCAGCGTGCGCACTCTGCGGCCCTCGCCATGCACCGACGAGGGATTTCCGGTCAGCTCGAACGCACGCAACATCGCTGCTTTCGCTTCGGGGCGAAGGGGAGCGGTCGCGTTGTAATCTGCATACATGCGGGCAGTGGGGCTCATGTCCCCGGCTATTACGCCAGTTTGACGCCCGCCGACAGGCCGCCCTGCTGTCCCGACACGATCCGAACGGGTTCGCGGGTGGGCGCTTCTGCGCGGGCGGCATCCGAGCCTCGGCCCGCCTCTGCCAGGGTCACCGTGCGCAGATAAGTCTCGATCTGCTGGTCCAATCCGGCCCAGACGCCCGCTGCCGGTCCTGCGGACCAGTCACGGCCGCTCTCGACACGTCCGCTTTCAGCCTGGCCACCTGCAACTTGCGCGGACGATTCCTCGACAGCCTGGAATACTTCAGCCAGCGTGATGTCGTCGGCGGATCGCTGGAGACGGTATCCGCCCCCCGGACCGCGAGAGGCGATAACCAGGCCCGCCCGGCGCAGCATGGCGAACAGCTGCTCCAGATATGACAACGAAATCTGCTGTCTCTGAGCCACTTCGCCCAGCGCAACAGGGCCTTTTTGGCTGTTGTGGAAGACATCGACCAGCGCAACGACTGCGTATCTGCCCTTGGTGCCTACCCGCATAAATCTACCTCGCGCGCCCCGAGGAGGGGCCATTACCCTGTCCCCGCGTCGGGTTTACGGAGGGTCGCTGTCGGCGGATCACACGAAAAGCTTGAAATTCGAGACCGAAATAGTGTTTGTCGGCCGCTCTGGTGCTGCAGCCCCCGCTGCAGCGCCTGCCACGACAAAGAGCGCGAGCATATCATGGGCGAACTGATCATCTCCGGACCCGCAGGCCGGATCGAGGCCCGCTACAATCAGGCCCCAGGCGAAAACCCGCCTATCGCGCTGATCCTGCACCCCCACCCCAAGGCGGGCGGAACCATGCAGGATCCGGTCACGATCACCCTGTTCGAGATGTTCTCGGCCCATGGCTTCTCCACCATGCGCTTCAACTTCCGGGGCGTCGGTCGCAGCCAGGGCACATTTGACGCAGGCGTCGCAGAGCTGTCGGACGCCGCCTACGTTCTCGACCACCTCGAATCCCTCAACGAAGCCCCGAGCCAGTGCTGGGTCGCGGGTTCCTCATTCGGCGCCTACATCTGCCTCCAGTTGCTGATGCGCCGCCCGGAAATCGACGGCTTCGTCGCGGTCGCCCCACCGGCTAACCACTATGACCTCTCCTTCCTCGCGCCCTGCCCGGCCTCGGGCATCATCATCGCGGGCGACAAGGACGTCGTCGCCCCGCCGCAGGACATCGACCGCTCGCTGACCAAGGTTCGCGTCCAGAAGGGCGAAGTGATCGAGCGCGCCAACGTCAGCGGCGCCAACCACTTCTTCCAGGGCAAGCTCGACGATATGGAAAAGACCGCGTCCGCCTATCTCAAGAAGCGCATGAAGGCGTGGGAGAAGGCGCAGGAAGAAGCCGCCCGGGCCAAGGCCATCAAGGACGCCGCCAAGCTGCCGGCGCCGCCGAAGCAAGGCTGACCACGAACGCCGGGCCCCTGCCCGGCATATGTCACGCGCTGAGACCAGGGAAGCACCATGGGCATCGACAATCCAGAAGCGGTTGATGCGATCGGCATCGATCCAGACAGCGGAGACGCGCTGCTGGTCATCACCGATGATCTCGACTGGTCAGACCCCGTCGCGCACCTCAGCGCACTTCAGCAGAAGATCGGCGCCTATCTGGGCTTCATCCAGACCGGGCAGTTTGAAGCCGCTCTGCCCGAGTCAGCAGGTCGCAGGCGGCGTATCAGGGTCATCCAGGCGTTTGAGCCGCCGCTGAAGCCCGTCCCGATCCTCGACCAGTTTGGCGAACAGCTTGAAGCCTTCGACGTCGACTTCAGCTACGGCCCGCTGCCCGGCGGCTACGAGCAACCGTAAGACGCTTGCGACAGGCCAATGCGTCGGGCATCTGTCGCCGCCATGACCGAAACACCCGAACCGTTCTTCCACCGCGACGGCGACACCTACACGCCCACGCTGAAAGCCAATGGCTGGTGGCGGGAGACCGGCAACCTCCACGCGCGCGTGATGATCGGCCTGTTCGCTCACGTCATCGAGCAACAGTTCGGCGAGCCTGACCTACAGCCCGCGCGCCTGACGGCCGACCTCTATCGCCTTCCGGACCTGTCACCCATCACCGTCGCAACGCGCCTTGTACGCCAGGGCGGGCGCATCAAACTGATCGAGGCCGAGCTGTTCTCGGGCGGCATTTCATCAGCCCGCGCCTCGTGCCAGCTTCTTCGCCGCTCGCAGCAACCCGAGGCGCCGATCTGGTCGCCCGCGCCATGGGACGCACCGCCGCCCGAGCAGGTTCCGCCTCCC
>Ga0105048_10011794_pt1 | contig 13762 bp, 10 predicted proteins | sample MAT05_FD_78382 | JGI IMG/M metagenome (GOLD analysis project Ga0105048, IMG submission 78382) | Freshwater microbial communities from Lake Fryxell liftoff mats and glacier meltwater in Antarctica - MAT-05 | ecosystem: Environmental > Aquatic > Freshwater > Ice > Liftoff microbial mat | place...
AACACGCTTGATACCTTGTGCTTCTAGTAACCCCACTACCCGGTCAGCATCACGAACTGAGGAAATTTCTGGTGTGCTGATAACTAGCGCTTCTTTTGCCGGGCCGATCGCATTTTTAAACCCATTTTCAATGCCGGCGGGGCTATCGATGATCACATACTGATACTTTTGCGCCAGTGCATTCACCAATAACTTCATCTGTTCCGGTGTGACTGCATCTTTAGAGCGATTTTGGGCTGCCGGCAAAAGTACGAGATTGGGTTGGCGCTTATCTTTCACCAAGGCTTGTTCTAAGCGGCACTCTCTGGCTAAGACTTCCACCGCAGTATAGACGATGCGGTTTTCTAGCCCTAGCAGCAAATCCAAGTTTCTCAGACCAAAATCCGCATCAACCAAGGCAACTTGACGCCCCATTTTGGCTAAAGCCATGCCCAGATTTGCTGAAACTGTGGTTTTACCCACTCCTCCTTTACCGGAGGTAATCACAATAATGCGAGTCATGATAGAAATACGGTCAATAAGGGTTCAGAAAATATAAAACAGTAAATTGCAGTATAAAGTATGAAGTATCGTATCAAGTATGAAGAAATATCTGGTCTCCCTCATCAGGGCGATGCATAAATATTTGCTTTATTTCATCTTTATCTACTTCATCCTTTAAGTAAATATTTATGGCTCTTGATTGCTTTTGGTAAATTGGTTTCTAGAAAAATCAGTAGCCCTAGCGATGCGAATTCCTTGGGGCGTAATATGTGCCACTTCTGGAGAAAACTGCACTGGCGGTTTTTCTGGTGCCCTAGCTACAGCATCTGCGATCCGCAATTGGGTTGGTTCCATTTGCAAGGCCATAATCAGACACTCACGATTGCCTCCAGCACCAGCATGAGCAATTCCACGTAGGCGACCCCAGATGATAATATCTCCATCTGCAATTACAATACCACCTGGGTTTAAATCTCCCAAGAGAATTACTGTACCAGGATGACGAATTTCTACTCCAGAGCGGACTGTCATTTCCAAATAGAGGGCATCTGCCTGGGGTATGGCTGTAGCTTTTGGCTCGGAAGTCAGGGAAGTTACGGGCTGTAATTGTTCTACAGAATACCCAGATGTGACGGCAGCGATCGCAGTTTGCCGACGACTAGTCGAGACTGATATTAGCCGCAGTTGGACTTCACTCAAAGCCTCGGCGAGTTCTTGGAGTTGTCTGGCATCTACTAGGCGGTCTTGTGCCATCAGATGCACAGGAGTATTAGATATACGGAAGCGGTCGCCTGCATTCAAACGCTGTCTTATTTGTTGCCAAATATCAGACCAACTGAGTTCTGAGGCAGATACTTGAGATTCCGGGGGCAGAATTAATAAAAGCCGTCCCTCCTTACTTTTTAACTGGACTTGAGTATTGTCATTTACGCGATGCCCTGATATTGCTGACTCATTGGGGTTTGAATCAGTAAGAATAAAATCTGATTCCGGATCAGTATTTGACTCTACATCTGGGTTAGCAGGATTTGACTTTACATCCTCAAGGACAGTATTTGATTTTAAATAAAGGAGGACAGAATTTAACTCCGCATCCGGGAGGATAGAATCTGACTCTACCTCAGAAACAGTAGGATTTCCCTCTACCTCCGAAAGGATAGAGTTTGGTTCTGCGTTAGGAAGTGCAGAATTTGACTTTAGATCGGGAACAGCAGAATCATAAGTCATGAAGTACTAGCCAAAAGACAAAGAATACACAGATTTTGGATTTTAAATTTGGGATTTTAGATTTGTGTTACCCACAAGGGCTGAAAGCACGTAGCAAGACGTTAATCTGGCATGAACTAAAAGATTATTTAATCTCAAATCGTTCGACTGAGCGTAGTCGAAGTCTCAAATCTCAAATTGGCAGGGTCAACCTCTGATAAACTGTCCCTAAGGCATCAGCATCGCCGACATTACCGGGAAACAGCACCACGGGTAAATCAGGAAACTGGGGATGATCGGAAGGCGTTAACACCATTGAACAACCAGCTAAAATTTGACCGAGTAAACGGGCTGAAGTTAACGCTAGTCCAGTACTCAAGACATCATTAGAGGTAATGCCACCCTTGCTGATTAAGAATCCTATATCAGATGGTAAACCGCGTACAATATCCATCAATAAACCTGAAACTTTTTCCCCAAACTCCAATCGTGTCTTGACATCTTTAAAATTCAGTTCCTGACGGCTAGTATAAACCACTGGTGTTTTGCCAGCCTCGTGTGCCGCCCGTGTACTTTTTTGGATTTCATTTAGCAGTACCGCAGATTGATTTGCATCATCATCAAGTAATCGCGCTACATTCACTTCGATTCCCACTGTTCCTTCTAGCCTTAATAGCGCCTCTAATTGCTGGGTAGTCTTTTTCACATGAGAACCAACAATTACCGCACCTGGTTTGCCTTGTAGCACGTACTGCGCCATTTTTTCGGCAGCAATAGGTTGGGGTGGTAAAGCAGCTAAAGCCGTTAAAATACTGGCCGCACTGCGAAATAGAAAGCGTTTCCCTTGACTTGCTGCTGCTAATATGTCTACTGCAAAGCGGTTGAGATCATCTTGAGTTTCACCATCTACAACAGCGCACTTATTACCATTAAATTGTAACAAGCGTTCCAAACTACCAGCGCGAATATCAGCTAGGAGAAACCTTTCTACAGCTTCGGCACTAATTCGTCCTTGAGTCTTTTCTTCGACATATTTGGGTAAGTAACTGTGATGGTAACTGAAGACTGAATCACGGGCAAATTCAGTTTCATGGACTGGGGTGGGGACACCAGCAATAATTAGATAATGCACACTGTCACGAGTGATGCGTCCCCCCTCAAAAAAAGCTGGTACAAGAAAATGAGCATCAAAAGGGCCGAGTTCTTGTGCGATCGCATCAGTTTCAATGGGATAATGTCCCCGCAAAGTAGAATCAGAACGGCTGACAATTAAAAAATCGTCAATTCCTTCAGCATTCAAAGCGATTTTCAGGTTATGGCAAACTTCTTTAGTGACAGATGCAGCTGACTCTGGCGTTAGCGATCTAGTATTAGTCAGCACAAAGAAAATCGGCGAATCATCCTGCAACCCGATGCGTAGAGTGTCCACATCCCAGTGCATTAACAGCAAGCAGCTGTGGACTGTTTGAGAACCTGTAGGGTCATCATCCAGGACAATTATTTTGGGTTTGTTGCTCATTTAGGTCAACGGGGCGATTGTTTTTTGAAAAAGTCATCAGCAAAGAAAAACTCTACTCAGCCTTTCTGCAATTTTCTGATTTCTGCTTGCACATCGATCGCAATTTGCAATGATTGATTTAGCAGTTGAGCATATTCGCCTGCTTGACTACTAACTTGTAAAGCTTGCAGACTGGCTAAATTATTCACAAATAACTCTTGGTTATTAGCAAGCAATTTTTTATTATCCCGCAAAATTCGTTCCGTTTTCAGAGCGCGGACTAAATCTTCTCTAATTAGTTGCAGGGCGGCGGTTACTTGATCTCGGTCATGGAAACTGCTTTCTACGTTTCCTGATGCTGCCAATTGGTCATTAATATCTATAGCAGCAACTAGGTCATGATATTTATCAACTTCATCTAAAAGTATTGTCAGCCCTTCAGGACAGGTCAACTGCCGCCATAGCCATCGGCCCACTAATATTGGCATTGGCACTAAAATGAGTAAAAGAATTCCTAGTCGAATTGAAGAACCAATTGTTGGCAGAATAATAAACGCGTAAATAAAACCAACAATTATTGGCGTTAGGGCCAGCGTCACCAGCAATTCATTAATAAAAAACCCTAATCGCTTCTTGCTATCTCGCAAAACAGAGGGGCGAAAAACGTCTTCTGGATCGAACCCAGTCAAACGTCTCAGTTCCCCCTTACTAATTTCCAAGCCTATTAAGTCCGGCTGCACGGCTGGATAACTCCTATGGAAGCCCAAGTTGCGTATTTATTTTAATCGGGTTTGGTAGAGAAGCAATGGATGGTTACGTATAGTTATGATAAAAAGCTGACTGTGGAACACGATTAGATCAAGCTAAAAAGCATTTGTACTTATTTTTTGCTCTATTTTAGATACAATGCAGTACTTATGTAGGCGATCGCGTTTAAGCGCACGTCAAGTATTTAATCATCATATTTGCCAAATCGCACCACTTCTACTCAGGAAACCAGTTTTCATCTAAAATTTGTTCTAAAGAGCCAAGCAGTGCAACAGGGAATGTATCAATGGGAAGTTGAGAGCGATCGCTTGCTTCTTTCCTTGCGTCTTGATAACATTCATCAAATATTTCTAAAATGTAAGGTTTTAAGCTAGGACTATCTTTTAGAGCTTTTTTAATCTCTCTACGAAAAGTCCTGATTTCCCCTTTCCAATGTCCTTGATTACGTTCTCGTTCTTCATCCCAACACTTGAGTTTTAGTAGATGTTGAAGAAGCTTAATTAATAAACTTTCAATTGCTCGCTTCTCCCTTCTACCCATAGTTTCTAATTCTTCTAACAAATTATCTAAATCAACAGCAGAAAACTGACCAGCGCGAAGTTGGTTTATAGTTGTCCTGAGCCACAGATAATAATCTTCGTCGTATAAAGTCTGGTTTGTTGGTTCTATTTGTATCACCATATACTTGTTAAACTCCTGTTATTTCTATTAGACACTGTGTGTTTTATACAGCCATTCTGCTTAAGATTTTGAATACCCCTTATGACACCATCATAATAAAGAAAGTTGAGTTGTTGGTTGATTGATTATATAAGCCACTGGTCTGTTAATTTTTCTCACCTTACCTTCATTCACAGCCCTGTTTAACCAATCTTGCATTTGAGATTGTCTAACATCGAGACATTCCGCCAGAGATTTTGCATCTTTTGGTTGTTGTAAATGATTAAGAATAAAAGGTAAAACAGCTTGATAAATATCTTGTGGATGAATATCCAAAATAGTCTCTTCAGTTGTTGTTTCTACCTCAGTCTGTACCGATTCAACCAAAGAAGCCGCTTTTGTCAAAAGTTCTCTCAACGGATCATTCCAGGGTTCAGCCGGAAAAGCTTTTGCACCTTGATTGTGCAGTTGCTGATTCCCTTCTGACACAGCACCATCCAACCGAACAAAAAGTGGGATATCTTGGAGTCGGGAAAGGGCTTCCACTGCACCCGCCCAAGTACCGCCTTTGCCAAAAGATGAACTGACTACAAGGGCATAATCCGCTAAAGCATAAATATATTTGTTTCGCCCCATCGCATTACCAGTATTGAAACCAGCTTCAGGGTCGTAACTAGAAACCAAACTAAGTCTACCCTCTTGAATACTAGAGCGATACTTGCTGTTAACTGCCGCTTTAATCAAACTGTCCGCCAGGACACCGACAGATGTTCCTCCTGCGTCCAACACGCCTAGCATTGCTGCTTGGTCTACCCCACGCGCCCCACCGGAAATCACTTGCATTTCTTGTACAGCGCTGTTTTGTGCAACTCTTCGCGTGTAGCCAAGTATCTCTTCATCGACATCACGAGAACCGAGAATTGCTAATCCTTCTAGAGATAGCAGCTCGATATTGCCAACACCATAGAGAATTGCAGGTGCTGAATGTCTCAGTCTTTGCTTGAGACGTTTAGGATAGTTTGTGTCACTTCTTCCCATCACCCACAATCCCTGATTAGTCCACTTCTCAACAGCTAAACTTAGCATCATACCCCGTTCTAATAAAGCTGAAAGCCTGTCAGGGTTAAGCTTATTAACAGTAATTTTTTCTAACTGTTCTTTGGCTGTAGATTTTAGTAAATCTGCTGGGCGCATCTGGTTTTCCCGCAACCAGTTTGTTAAAGAATTATATTCACTCAGAGTCAGAGGTTGTGGCTCAATTTGACGATTTTGCCCAAAGCTGGCACACAAGAGCAAAATTGCTTGAGTATCTGGTTGCAGGACATGATTTAACATGATTTTTTAATCCCCTTGACCGAATGAAATGAGTGCTAATGCCACAGGAAAAACTACTCCACTGTTAGCACGACGCAAAAGTGCTGCAATTACAGTAAAAGTCCAACGGGAATCAACTATATCATCAACCAAGAAAACAGAACCACTCATTCCTTTCCAAGAGTCAATGCCAAAAGCCCCATCCAAATTATGAGCTTGCTGGTAACTGTTATTCATCTTTTTCTGCAATTCAGTTTTGTGAACTTTCTGCACAATTGGCATGAACGGCAAGCCTAATTTTTCTGCCAGTTGTCGAGCAAAATTTGGTACGAGTTCTGGACGATTCAATGAGGGAACACAAGTTACCCAAGTCGGAAAGGGTTGTGGTTTCCAACGTTGAATCATGTCAATAACACCCTGCACCAGTGCATCATCAAAATGATTATCTTGATATTTACCCTGCTTGACTAATTCTCCCCAGCCTGCATCACCCCATAGAGATAATGCTCTTCCCGGTTCTGATTGTAAATTATTTTTAATATTGCCTGAAAAACCATAATTGGGCAATGCTTGTGGTGGCCATTTTTTGCGCGGTTCAATGATTTGGTCGCTGCGACGTAAATATTGAATTGCTTTATTTACAAGCTCGATTGAGAAAGTTTCTGGTAATAACGGTCTATTCAAACACACAGCACATTTACCGCAAGCTGTGGGATGAGGATCATCTAATTCTGTCGCCAAAAAAGTCATCAAGCATTCTTGACTTTTTGTATATTCTAACATTCTAGCTTGTTCTTGGCGACGAATTTGTGTGAGTTTTTCAATTTTTTCAGTGTCAGGATGATAAGATACTGGGGTCAGATACCATTTTGAGTTTTGCTTAGTTACAGGTGCAGGAAATTCCAGTGACAGCAGTTTTAAAACTTTTTCAATTTGTCCTCGTGAAAGATTAAGTTGCTGCTCCAATTGCGGAACAGAAAAACCGTCTACAGCTTCATTAAGTGCATTTAAAATCTGTTGCGTATGTACCTCTGGAGGAAAAGCTGTATTGATGAAGAAGTTAGTGATATCATCATCTTCATCTCCACTGAGGAGAATTCCATAGGCTTTTTCTACCGCTCTACCTGCTCGTCCCACTTGCTGATAATAATGGACAACCGAACCAGGACGCTGGTAATGAATGACAAATCCTAAATCTGGTTTATCAAAACCCATTCCTAATGCTGTAGTTGCTACTAATACTTTAATTTCATTGTTCAAAAGTTTATCTTCTAATATTATACGAACTTCATTATCTAAATTACTATGATATGCTTTAGCATGAATATTTTGAGTTTCTAACCAATCAGCAACTCTTTCAGAATCTCTAACAGTTAAGGTGTAAATAATCCCACTTCCTGGTAAGTTAGGAAGCTGTTGGACTAACCATGCCATTCGTGCTGCTGGACTAGGGATAGAAATGTTTTGCAGATGCAAACTTTGTCTGGTTAAATTTCCTCTGGAAACACGCAGATTTGATCCCAATTGAGCGACTATATCATTTACAACTCGATTGTTGGCTGTAGCAGTTGTTGCTAATACTGGGATGTTTTGGGGAAGTGCTTGTAAAATTCTCACAATCCGGCGATAATCAGGGCGAAAATCATGTCCCCAATCTGAGATACAATGGGCTTCGTCAACAACAAATAAACCTATCCGTTGAGATACTGGTAAAAGAATTTTCTCCCGAAATTCTTCGTTACCTAGTCTTTCGGGAGAAATTAGCAGAATGTCTACTTCTCCTGCTAGCAACTGTGTTCCTATTAGTTGCCATTCATCTGTATTGCTGGAGTTAATTGTTTTGGCTTTTACACCAATGCGTTGGGCTGCTGCAATTTGGTTTCGCATTAAAGCTAGTAGTGGCGAAATCAACAGAGTACAACCAGCACCTCGATCTCGTAGCAAGCTAGTTGCTAAAAAATAAACTAGACTTTTACCCCACCCAGTGCGTTGAACAACAAGTAAACGCGATCGCTCCTGGAGTAACTCTTCAATAGCTTCCCATTGTCCAGAGCGAAAGTCAGCTGTGGAGTTATCAAGCGCTTGACGCAGAAGCAATAATCCCTGTTCGTGAATACTAGTTGTCATATATACTAAGTAACTGATTGTGGTTTCTGTTGTAACATAAAAGACAATCAGTATTAGTTATGCTGGAGCGATCGCTTAACAAAAATACTCATTATTAATAACATATAAGGGCACAACAATATATTGTGCCCCTACATATCTATTCAATTCTATTCAATTAAAAACTGCTGTGTATGCCTAAATCTTAAGGATAAAGACCTCTGTCAGTCAGCGCCTGAGCCACTCTACCTACCCCTAAAGTGTAAGCTGCTAATCTTAAAGAAATTTGCCGCTTCTTTGACTGCTGAATTACTCGATGGTAGGCTTGCACCATCAAATGCTCCATTTCGCGGTTAACGCGTTCCTCATCCCAAAATACGTAAGAAAGACCCTGCACCCACTCCAAATAACTAACTACCACACCGCCAGCATTCGCTAAGATGTCTGGTAGCACTGTCACACCCCGCGCCTCTAACGCCAAGTTAGCCTCAAGAGTAACCGGCCCATTAGCCGCTTCTGCGACAATTTGCGCCTGCACCTGATTCACATTTTCTTCAGTGATCTGGTTTTCTAAAGCTGCTGGTATTAAGACATCGCAGGGTAAAGTTAATAAATCTGCATTGCTAATTGCTACAGATTGCGGGAAACCCACAATACTCTTACGATTTTCAGCAGCGTAGATTTTCAACGATGGAATATCAAGACCAACTTCGGAAAATATTCCCCCAGCACCAGTTGAAACAGCAATAATTTTCGCGCCTGCTTCATATAGTAATTCAGCTGCGGCACCACCTACATTACCAAAACCCTGAATAGCTACTCGCACTCCTGCTAAAGATTTACCTTGCTGTGCCAGCGCCTCACGCACAATAATCATCACACCACGTCCAGTTGCCATTTCTCGTCCCAGAGAACCACCAATAGAAAGCGGTTTCCCCGTTACAACTCCTGGTACAGCATGACCGACATTCACAGAGTAAGTGTCCATCATCCAAGCCATTTCACGGGCAGAAGTACCCATATCCGGTGCAGGAATATCTACGGAAGGCCCAATATCTTTAATCAACTCGCTAATATAACGGCGGGAAATTCGCTCTAGTTCCCCAACACTGTAGTGTTTTGGATCTATAGGAATGCCACCTTTGCCACCACCATAAGGAATACCTAACAATGCACATTTCCAAGTCATCAGCATTGCTAGAGCCGATACTTCACGCAATGTCACAGCCGGATGATAACGAATTCCGCCTTTGTAGGGGCCTAAAACATCGGAGTGCTGTACTCGATGTCCAGCAAGAACCCGTATTTCCCCATCATCTAGTTTCACGGGAATGGAAACCGTGACAACCTTACGCGGGTGACTGAGAATTTCCAGCAAACCCTGATTTAAATTTAATTCTTTAGCTGCCGCTTCTAAGTAGCTACATGCTTGATCAAATGGGCATATATGCGCTGGAGAAGCAGGTTCTAGCGGTAGCAGTGACTTTGAAATCATAAAATTTTCTCCTAATCACGGTATCTTTACGAACCGGATATCATTCTGTAACTAGCTTATCCTTTTTTTTGGAGAAATAGGAATTTTGTAGTTTTTGTTACAGTTTTTTATTTTATATTCTGTTATGGCTGCAAAGCATGGTGCTTATACATCAGGAATAAATGCTTAATTAAAACTTATATATCATGTCGGTCTGATAGTTAAATTTACAAGTTTTATCTTGCTAATGCGATCGCTGCATTCTGTCCCCCGAACCCAAAACTGCAACATAATACCTGCCGAATTTTACTTAAACGTGCTGCTGTCACGATATCTAAGTCAAACTCTGGCTGCTGCAATCCTACACAGGGTGGTAATATTTGATGCTTTAATGCCATGAGAGAAAAAGCTACACCTAAAGCTCCAGATGCCCCTAGTGTGTGGCCTGTGCTTCCCTTAGTGGAACTAACTGCCACCCCTTGGGGAAACAAACGCCGGATTACCATGCTCTCCATCTGGTCATTTAGCTGGGTAGCTGTGCCATGAGCATGAATGTAATCAATATCAGATGGTGAGAGACAACTACGTTCTAGACATTGTTTGATAGCAGCGATCGCACTTTTCCCTTCAGGCTCTGGTGAATTAGCATGATATGCGTCGTTAGTTAAGCCAAAACCGAGAATTTCACCATACACTTTTGCTTGACGCTGTTTTGCCAACTCTGCTGATTCCAAGACAAACACAGCTGCGCCTTCGCCCAACACTAAGCCTTCGCGGTGCAAATCAAAGGGATAAGCCCCAGTTTTCGCCAAAGCACCCATCTGCTGAAACCCAGCCAAAGTTAGGGGTGTAATCGGCGCTTCCACTGCGCCAGCGATCGCCTGTTGACATTGCCCAGTTTGGATAAGCAAAGCTGCTTGAGCGATCGCCCAAATTCCAGTTGCACAAGCTGCCATCGGTGCTAAAACTATACCTGATGCACCGATTTGTCGCGCAGCTGCGATCGCATTCATGTGAGGTAATATATCTAGCAAATTTCCAAAAGAGGACACGGGCAAATTTGCCGCGTCTTCATATATTTGCCTCGCCAGAATTTCCCAAGATGCTTGATAAGCGCGACTCGATCCAATAACTACAGCACAATCAACTAAGGGTGTAACTAACCCAGAATCTTGCAAAGCAGAAGAAACAACCATCTGAGTCAACATTGTTAACTCAGATGGTTTTTGACCAATCAAACCTAGAGGAAGTGGTGTAAATTCTGGAAATGGTTGATGTAATCGAATTCCAGATTTACCTGCTAGCAAATTTTGCCAGCTATCCTCTAAGTTTCCACCCAAGGCGGAAATTAAACCAATACCAGTCACAAGAACCTTTGCCAATTTAGGAGTTAGGAGTTAGTAGTTATTTTCCCCCTGCCCTCTTCCTCTACTTCCCTGGTATTTTCAGATTTTCAGCACCTTGGGTGACTTTAGCAGAGTCAATGCGATCGCCTTGCTGAATTTTGTTCACTACATCAAAGCCTTGAGTGACATTGCCAAACACGGCGTAGTTACCATCCAAGATCGCCAAATCTGCTAAAGCAAAGTAAAACTGGGCAGAAGCGGAGTCTGGTGATTGCGATCGCGCCATCGCTACTGCACCCTGTTTATGGGGCAATACGACAGGTTGAGCAGTAGCATCAAATGGTTTATTGTAAGTCGGAGTATCCGAACCTTTCGCCTTAACTTCTAAAGGTATATAACGAGCATTTCCCGTTTTTGGGTCAATATAGCTACCGGTTCCCAGCGTATTTGCCGGAACTTTCGGGTCTTTGCTTTGAGGATCGCCCCCTTGAACTACAAACGGTTCGGGTTCGCGTACAACTCGATGGAAAGCTAAACCATCGTACACACCCTTCTGCACTAAATCTACGAAGTTGCCAGCTGTAATGGGGGCATCAGTGCCGTCTACTTCGATAGTTATCGGCGAGCCTTTAACTGTTAGCACCACAGTAGCCTTGCCCTCGAGGCGTGGTAAATCTGCCAGTCCAGGAATACTCTCACTATTAGTTTGAGATACAGATGTTGCTTCATTAGTTGTCTTGGTGCTTGCCTCGCTTGTGGTCGAGGTAGCTGTCGAGGTTGGAGAAGACGTATTAGAACCGACTTGCTGTGTTGAACATCCTCCCAACATCAAGGCACTGATGATCACAAGAGAAAGCAAAAATTGTGAAATTTTTAACCGCATTGCCTGTTACCGATTTAACCAGAGTATCTTATCGTTTTGAGGGGCATTCGAGAGTGGGGAAGAGGCAAGGCGGAAAAGAAAAAATTATCTCTATCTCCTCTGCTCCCTGCTAAGTGCCCCTCTGCCTCTTGTGCCTAATACCCAATTACAGACCTTCTAGTGACACTCCCAAAAAGCGGGCTAATTTTGCGCCTTCTGTTTCCAACTCTGTTAAAGATAACGGTTGTCCAACCCGTGTTAAGGGTATATCTCGCCGGCCCTTAATGCGTAGATAAAGGGCGCGAAGGGGATTAAGACCTTCTTTGACGGTTATTCGCACCGACTGCACATCTTCTATGCGGCCGTCAATCTCAATTTGGCGGTTTTTGCCAGGAAATCCCCAACGGAATATTTTGATTGTGCCAGTTTCTTGATTAAATTCGTTGTAACCGCCTCCCACGTCCCATAAAATTACTAGCCACAGGTATGTAGCTAATAGCAAGCCAGCAGTGCCATATAAACCCATCACCAATCCTTGGGGGACGAATACCAGTTGAGTTGGATCGGAAACTATGAGTAAATTAACTTTTAAAAAACTGGATATCCCAGCCAATAAAAAGCCGCTTGCTCCCAACGTAACGATAGTTGCCCAGCAGTAATTACTGAACCGACGAGAACCGAGAACATTTTGATGCAGGAGGCGATCGCCTTTGTTAATCGTTGTTGATGCCGTCATTGAACTACCATTGCCCTGTGAGATACTCGCTGTCACATACTTGCACACTTAATGCTCTTGCATAGAGTGTGTGCTTCTATACCAATCCGGCTATTGCTTAGGAGGCACTGAAGCTCTGTTTTAAGTCCACGGTATACTTAACCGTAGACGATGAATTTTTTACCCTGTACCCTACAAATTTTACTGTCCCGGATGATGGCTTATTTGCGCTATGGGACAACCTACGTAGGCTATTTGTATTAGTCAAGATGTGCCAACTTCCTTTCCCCTTGTCCAACGTTTCACATAGTTTTTCCAGAGGTGTATCAACGACCGTGGCGGCGAAGTAACCATCCACATTTTACCAAACATTGTTGATAAAAACTCAACTGCGCCCTTCCCTGTTCCTGCTACCCATATAATAATTTTTTAGGGCACTAAGTCCTAAATTTCTTCACTCAATAGCTGATAAAAATTCTTTCTCCCCTGCCCCTGTGCCCTCTTTCTCCCCTGAGTTGCATATTTGCGGGATGATTATCCAAAATTCCCCTCTTGCCTTCCGTGCCTCCCCTGCTTCCCCTGCTCCCCGCTCCCTGCATCTTTTTCACCTTTTGGGAATGAGTTACCTACCTACGTCCATGTAGACTAAATTTTTTTACATTTCTGAGAAAAGTTGTGTCAAATTGTAAAATTTCTGATATTTATATTATTTATAAGGTTCGTGTTTCATGGCTGATTTGCTTCTGTGTATCAGGCAAAAACCCTGAGTAGTGTGATAAGTTAAGAATCATTAAGTTACCACAAGCTAGATTAGTAGCCGATGGTACGTGTAATGGCATAAAGAAAGAGAAATGCTAATTTCATTAATCAGCATTTCTCTCAGAATCTCAGTTGATTTCACGCTGTTGAGATTGTCAAAAAAAACGTTAATTCCTCACGGCAGTCGGTTACACTGGCTCTCCGCACTGTCTTAGAAACGTTGCAATTTTAGTAAAAAGAGGATTTTAGTCCGATGACCATCGCAGTTGGACGCGCCCCTAGTAGAGGGTGGTTTGACGTTTTAGACGACTGGCTCAAGCGCGATCGCTTCGTATTCGTAGGTTGGTCAGGGATACTATTGTTCCCCTGCGCCTTCCTAGCACTAGGCGGTTGGCTGACCGGCACCACCTTCGTCACCTCTTGGTATACCCACGGATTAGCCTCCTCCTACCTAGAAGGTGCTAACTTCCTGACAGTGGCAGTATCCACCCCCGCCGACAGCATGGGACATTCCCTATTGCTGTTGTGGGGGCCAGAAGCCCAAGGCAACCTCACCCGTTGGTTTCAATTG
>Ga0105048_10011797_pt1 | contig 13761 bp, 12 predicted proteins | sample MAT05_FD_78382 | JGI IMG/M metagenome (GOLD analysis project Ga0105048, IMG submission 78382) | Freshwater microbial communities from Lake Fryxell liftoff mats and glacier meltwater in Antarctica - MAT-05 | ecosystem: Environmental > Aquatic > Freshwater > Ice > Liftoff microbial mat | place...
AGTCTATAACCAGGGAATACTTGAGTTCGATTTTATCACCACAGCGACTTCCTTATCGTTCAAGTATACATTCGGTTCGGACGAATACTTGGAATATATAGCCTCTGGGTTCAATGATGCTTTTGGGTTCTTTCTTTCTGGACCGGGAATAAATGGCCCATTCGAAAATGGCGCCGTCAATCTTGCCATGGTTGGCGGAGTTCCGGTCTCGGTGAACGGGGTGAACCCTTTCAACGGCAATGCCGCCTATTTCTTCGACAACACCTTCGTTGTCCACCTCGGCGAGCCTACCGTCGAGGGGGTGAATGCGCAACTGCAATATGATGGATCCACGTGGGGTCTTGTCGCAACAAAGACAGTGCAATGTAATCAGTTGTATCACATGAAACTTGCCATCTGCAATTCAGGTGATGGCGCACTCGATAGCGGTGTATTCATAGAAAAGGGAGGCATAAAATCGCAGTATTCCCCACCGGGCCCATTGACCATCTCTCCTTCCCCAGTATGCGCTGGTGAACCCATCACCCTAACAGTAGGTGGTGAACCGAATTGGACCTACACTTGGAGCACAGGCCAATCGGGCGTTGGTCTGCAAACGATCACGACAAATGCAAGTCTCGATCTGAACAGCTACAACGTAAGCGCTGAATACCTGCCTGGTTGCTCGCTTTCCACTGCCTCCCTCGCCCAAAGCCTTGTCGTACATAATCCGGTGAATACACCACCTACCTGTTCGGGTGTGAACGGAACCGGTGCCACACAGTTCACCATTCAAGCTGGTGAACAGGGGTGCTTTACTATACCAACGAGTGATTCTCCGAATGAAGCTGTAACGATATTCAGATCGGGAGGGAATGCAGGAGGAAATCTGATCGACAATAATGCATTCCACGAAACCGGGTCTTTTTGTTGGACACCAAGTGCCGACGACCTCGGATTCCACACCTTAGAAGTGACCGTTGTTGATGAGAATAGATGCGATGATCAGTCAAGTGTATGCATCTTCGACATCAAGGTCATTTGTGAACATTGCCCCATTCGCGTGTATTATGAGAGGCGCAATCCATTCTTCCACACACTGCCTGCCCAAACCATTGCCGGCGAAGCGATTATAGCAGGCTATAGCGTGGACCCAAGCCAGCAGGATGGGGAGAGGTGCTCACAGGAACCGCTTCCGTGGAATTCCGCGCACCTTTCATTGATCTACAACCGGGCTTCACGGGAGGTCCGGGCTTTCTCGCCATAGCTGATGATGGTACTTGCGTGGAGGACTGTGATGTGTGTTGCGACGATTGGCAGGGCTTCACGTTGGACATGTATGATCCTGATGGTGATGGCATTTATGAATTGAACCATGGTTTCATTGTTGGCGGTGATGCATGGGACGGCTTTTGGCAGGTTCATGATGCTGGTCATCCGTTCTGCGCCTACGGCGCCCAAGCTTACGAGTTGACCATCTGGGTGGGGGCAAACGGTTGGGGTAATCCGGTCTGGCAATCGTACGTGAGCTATTCCGGATGTTGCCCTTTTGAATCTCGAGCACCTGAGAACCAAATCGAGCATTCCGGGATCTTCTGGGACGGAACGATCAATACCGGTTTCTGGAATTGCAACGGCTGCTATGTCACAACGGGCACTTACTACGCCTATGAACTGCGCTTAATCGGTTGTGGTGGGGAAGCCGTTTATACGGGCTTGATATATGCCGCTGGCGATACCGACGGCCTTGCGCAAGCTCCCTTAGTTCCGTTAGCCACTCTACTGGCCCAACAGGACAGCAGTATGCTTGTCGGCCAGCAAACCACCCCACTCTCCGAGCCCGATACCAAACAACCGGTCCTTCGCGTATACCCTAATCCCGGCACCACAGACGTTACCATTGGGTATCCACTTGGTATTTCCAGAATGATGCTAATGGACGCTACTGGACGCGCTTTGCGCGATGTGCCTGCAAATGGAGCTACTTCCATAACGCTGGAGGTCTCTGATCTTGCCACGGCGAGCTACCTTCTCCGAGTAAAGGATTCACAAGGCGCTACGCATTATCGTACATTGATCAAGCAATGAACACAATACAACGCCTCAAGTTCTTCGTGTTATCCCTTGGGCTGTTTGCCGCTTGCAGGCGTGATGAACCCACTTCCCCCACAACGCCAGCAACTCCTCTGGATGGCCGTCTCAAATTCGTTGGCACCTATGATGTCTATGACACCCTGAGCAACTGGCAGTACGAAATGGAGATTTCACTGCATCCCGGGTATATTGCCGATTCCTTGTTCATTCAAAATTGGGGTGATGCATTTGATGTCTACTGTCAACAGGACGCCGAAGATTATGGCACTACTTTGAATTTTGGCTTTCATTTCGGCATTACTGACCACGATGGGCATTACTGGGTACTGAACCAGGAGTATGATGCGGCTTTCAGGCACAATCTTTTCCGCGGCGATACCCTGCACATGTCCTACTTTAAGGACAATATCGCCTTCTACGTGGCTGATGGGGTGCCATACTTCAGCCAGAGTTCTAGGGAGTATGCTGTTAAGCGCGATTGGGAATGATATGACACAATCCGGCATCTACATGGGTCCGCATCGAATATGCACTTGGCTTGGATCAGATTCTGGTACTGGATGCCACAGGTCGCACAGTGGTTAGCGTTGTTGTGGGCGGTTCTTCTGCACTAACTTTGAATATTGAGGATCTGGCTGCGGCGGGTTATTTTCTTCAGGTATGGGACATTCAAGGGGCCATGTATCATTTTAAGCTCATCAAGCAATGAACAAGGCGTATACAGTGATCGCAGCCCTAATTCCGGTCTTGCTGTCGACATCTTGCCGGCGCGATCGTTCTGTTGATCCAATTGCACCTCAAGAAATAGATGGGCGTCAGAAATTCACCGGTATTTATGATGTATATGATACACTGGGCAACTGGAACTACGAAATGGAGATATCCTTGCATCCCGGACTTGGGATCGACTCATTAAGGATAGATAATTGGGCTGATAATTTCATCGTTTACTGTCAGCAAGACGCGGGGGACCAAAGCAATTTGTTGGATTTCGGTCTCTATTTCGGCATTCAGGATTCTCAAGGAAAGAGATGGGCACTTTATCGGGAATCGGACGACTCCTTTATGGCCAATCGTTTGGTAAATGATACTCTACGGATGGCTTACTCTTTAAACAACATCGCCTTTTACACGGCTGATGGGGTGCCTTACTTTAGCCAGAGCTATAGGGAGTATGCCGTGAAGCGCGATTGGGAGTGAATGGACCAACCCGGCATCTACATGGGTCCGCATCGAATATGCACTTGGCCTGGAACGGGTGCTGGTGTTGGATGCCACAGGGCGCAAGGCACTTAGCGCTGCAGTTGGCGGTTCTTCTGTACTAACTCTTGATATCGAGGATCTGACTTCGGCCGACTACTTTCTTCAGGTATTTGATGTTCATGGCATGGTGCATCAATTTAAGCTGATCAAGCAATGAAAAGGCGTTGTGCTCTTTTTGTGACTGGATTGACAGTGATCCTAGTGTCTTCCTGTAGGCGCGACCGCTTGAGGCGGTCTACCTGATCAGGACAGGTCTTGATCAAATGCAAGTGTGGTTGTTGGTGTTGAAATGAGGGGTTTGGGGAGACTCATAACTCGTTGTTCTTGTTGATGTGTTCTAGCCCCCTAATTTACCGGACACGTTTATGGTCGCAAAACCATAAACCGTATTACCATGAAGGAGCGCAAGAAGTACAGCAAAGAAGAGAAGTTGCGGATCGTACAAGAGGCCGCAGCGCAAGGGGTTAAGGCCACCTTGGACAAGTATGGGGTGTATCCGGCCACCTACTATGACTGGAAGCGCAAGCTCGAAGCCATGGGCGAGAAAGGCTTGGAGTGGGGCATGACCCCCGAGCACCTCAAGGAGATCCGTAGGCTGGAGAAGGAGAACCTGCGGCTCAAACAGTTGGTGGCCGAGCAGCAACTGGAAAGCAAGTTGAAGGATGAGCTGCTAAAAAAGAAGTACCCCTGGGCGAGCGGAAAGAACTGATCGGGAAGTTCGTCGCTCAGGGGATCGCGTAAAGCTGCCTTGACCATCACTGGTGTTACCCGCCACCGGTATTACTACAAACCCAAAGCAGGCAAGAAAGGTCGGCCACGGACCTGCTCCACCGGTCAACTTGTGGAGGGGCGCCTGGTGAGCGTGCCCGACAATGAAGTGGTCGCGCGTATACACGAGCTGAAGAGCGACCCTGACACCGACTCCGGCTACCAAAAGACCGCACGCCTACTGATGCTCGAAGGCTACTACATCGGCCCGAAGAAAACCCAGCGGATCATGGCTGAAGAGGGTCTGCTGGCCCCGCGACGCAAGGCCGCCAAACGCACCTATGTGAAGTACAGGGTGGTCACACCGGAGCGTCCGCTGCATGTGTTGGAGATGGACATCAAGAGCAAATGGATCACCCGCGCGCGGCGTAACGGCTACATCCTCACGATCCTGGACACCTTCACGCGCCAAGCCCTGTACTGGCAGGCGGGCCTGTGTATGACCCAGCACCAGGTCACCCACGCATGGGACCAAGTGATCAAGCAACACCTGCAACCCGCCGATCTGTTGAACAAGAAGCTGCATGTGGAAGTGCGCAGCGACAACGGGCCACAGTTCATCGCTTCCATGGTGCAGGGCTACTTCAAGGACAATCACTTGCACCAGGTCTTCACACACCCTTATACGCCCCAAGAGAATGGGCACATCGAGAGCTTCCATGCCATCCTGGGCGCATGCCTGGACCGGCACACCATCTGGGATCTGGACCAACTCCTTGAGGTGCTCTCCAGGTTCTACGCAGGGTATAACGGCAAGCGCATCCACGGCTCCACCGCCTACCTCTGGCCCGACCTCTTTGAGCAAGCTTGGCACAGCGGGCTCATCGAGCGCACGGTGGACAGCCGCTATCGCGTGAAGTTCAAACTGCTAGTTCCCTATCAGGAACTACTATCGGGGTGCAGGAGCCTGAAGGGAGTCTCCTGCTCGACCCCGAAGGGGGCGCACTACCTACAGCAAGTGTCCGGGCCCGGCTCACTTCAGACGCCATCGGTAACGCAGTCACCTTCGGTCGTCTCCTGCTGAGGCAAACCTATGCCGCTAAAAACCTACTTTCACATCGGCCCAACAACGTTGTCCGATTCATAGGGGGTTAGACCACTTTCTCGTTCAGCCTGGCGGAATTTTCGAGGCAGTAATTACGGACTGCGCATATCCCACTAAATCACTGTACCCGGAACCCAGCCAGTTCAGTTTCGTTCACATGCTACCTTGGGATAAACCAATTGAGCAAACCATTTCTGTCTTTCCAAATCCAACTTCCGGTAAGTTCACATTGGTGTTACCTGAGCAGGTGAATAGTGCGAGCGTGCTTGTCCGCGACACACGGGGTAAAATAGTTTTGACCCACAATGCAAGGAGCAAGTATGAGCCAATGGAGTTTAACGAGCTGGCTCGAGGGTTGTACTTCCTGGAGGTCTATTTGAACGGTCAGCTATATCAGTCAGTACGTATCTCTTATGAATAAAGGCATCTTTCTGCTTGCGTTCACAGGGACTGTGATCTCATCAGACGATCTATTCGGAAAAGAGAGGGACAAGACGTTGGTCTATTTTCAAACGGGTGCCAATTATGGCTTCCCAAGTGGTCAAACACATTTCCCAGTTATTATCTCGTCCGGTCCAGATCCGTTGCTTCCTATTATTGCCGGTGGGTTCGATCGCGTTCCTTCGATCACCTACACTACACAAGTGGGGGCACTCCTCCCACTTTCAAATTCCGGTGTTCATGGCTTCCGTGTCGGCATTGGTCTCACTCGCCGAGATACGCGACTACTCTATTACGACTACTCCTTTCAATGGGGCGGACGCATATTCAATGGGGAAATGGATGCGGTGCGTATTGCAAATACGGATGCGGAGATCACTTGCTCATACCTCTTTACTACTGGTCCACTGAGATTGGGCTTGGGCTTGATCGGCATTGCGTGGCAAAAGAAAGTGTATCATGACCAATTTGCCAATGGCATTGAGAGCAGTGTGGTGAGTTCATCGTTCGTTCGATTAAGGGAATGGTATCCAATGATGACGGCGTCCTACAGGGTGTGGAAATGGAATCATCTGGATATTGCACTTTATGTCGGTTTGAACAGTAGAGGGTTCAAGACCTCAGAGACCGCATGGTGGGATGCGCAGGTAGGTGTGTCGGTGACCGCTCCCTGGAAAAGCAGATGAGTGCAGTCTCGTTTTTAAAGCGGGGTATGTTCACACCCGCTTCTTCGGCTGCGCCACGTTCGCCGCTTTGCCGTAGTCGGGGACCAGATACGCCAGGTCATCCACCCCTGTGATGTGCCGGGGAACAGTTTCCATCCCAAACGGAGCGCTGTGGAATCATCCTCGGATGGTTCAGGCGCAACATCTGCGAATTCCGCCTTACGCATCTTTCCGAATCCTGCGCAGGATCGTTTTACATTATGGGCTGATTTCGTAGGTGAAACCGAACTAGCCAACGTACTGATCTACGGTGCGCGTGGTGACTTGGCTATGACCGGGACAATGCGCGGCCCAATTGTTAAATTCGATACTTGTGGGCTAGGTGGGTTGTATCTGATTGTTGTTGAAAGCGCCGGAGTTCGGCACACAGCTAAACTCGTCATCCAATGATCACCCCTTTTCAAAGAGCGGTCCTCTCGCTTCTCGCCTGCGCTATGCAGCTTCCAAGCCAAGCACAGTGCTTCCCGGATTCATCCGCCTCTTGGTGCTTTCGAAGTCTGGAAAACTCCACAAGCGTTGTCACTCACATGGTCATGGGGGCGCGGCCGGACACGGTCGTCCTGAGCCAAACATACAAACGGGTAGATGAGTACAACAATGACACTGAGTTCGATCAGTGGCAATTCATCAAGCACCACTACGTGCGTTCCGATCCATCAGGCCAAGGGTACCTTATGTTGTTGGATTCGTTGCAAGAATACCTCGTGGCGGACGTTAGCGCGCTCGCGGGGGATACGGTGCATAATGTCTTGATCGCGTATGAATGGGGCGCATATCAAGAGCCTTATTGGCTTGGATCCGTAGTGGTCGATTCCGTGGTGGTGCGCGCGAACAACGACGTTCAAGTTTCCCGGCAATACGTTCACATCGTCGACTCCCCCCCCATAGCTTCGAACATCGGCTACCATATTTTCTGGCAAGCCGGCATCGGTGTGTCATGTGGCCCACTACTTCTTCAATCCTTTTCCAATGGCAATATTGAACCAAAGTGCCTGCGGGTGCAAGACACCTATGTCTTTTCTAGTCAGTTTGGATATATCGGGTTGCCGGGCATTCCATGCGATTGTCCATTGGAGAGTCCACTGGGCATTGAAACCCATCCTGCGCAAGGGCATTTGGTCGTAGGGCCCAACCCTTCCAGCGGTCTGTTCGCGTTCTCAGATGGTCATAAGCATTCCTTCACAGTCTTCACCACCCATGGGTCGGCCCTCATTACGGGGAACTTCTCGGTAATCGACCTTAGCGGGCAGCCCACCGGAATTTATACCGCCGTTGTCGCTGCCGCACAGGGTCGGCAGGCATTGCGCTTAGTGGTGCTGCGGTAACAAGGCACTATGGACTTGCCCAACACCTTTCTGGACCCTGATGGCTTCTCAAGTAAGGAGCCACGATCAACATGAAGGCAACCGCTCGGACCTCCATTCTTGCTTGGTGCTTGTTCGTCATGCCAGTGCTTGTCCAAAGCCAAAACATCACTGTCCGCGACCAACTCACTTTGCATGCAGTTGATGGTGTTCTCTTCGAGCGGAAAACCCTTGCTCTGCGCCTCCTCACCAGTGTTCAGGGCGCTGTGGACCTCACCCCGTTTGCTAGTAGCGATACGATCTTCATCAGCCACTTGGCCTATGGTGCCATTGCAATTACCCGCGCCGAACTGGAGCGGTTAGGGGGCACACTTTACTTGGTCCAGCGCGCAATCAGCCTCGATGAATTCGTACTCTCCGCAAACAGGTTCCTCGAACATAAGCGTGATGTACCCGAACAGCTCACGCTGATAAAACGTCGGGACATCGGGTTGCTGGACCAGCAAAGCACAGGTGATCTGTTGCAGAATAGCGGCATGCTCTTCGTGCAAAAGAGCCAGATGGGCGGTGGCAGCCCAGTGATCCGCGGGTTCGAATCAAGCCGGGTGTTGCTCGTAGTGGATGGTGTGCGGATGAACAATGCGATATATCGCGCAGGCCACTTGCAGGATATCATGACCGTGGACCAGAACAGCTTGGAGCGCATCGAGGTGATCAGTGGACCAGCCTCAGTAGCCTATGGCAGCGATGCGCTTGGCGGAGTGATCCACATGATGACGCGCAGTCCAGCCTTCAATGACACTGCGGGCATTGCTGTGGGGGGCGCCGCATTTTTCCGGCATAGCACTGTGAACGAGGAAAAGACAGCGCATGTCGACTTCTCCTTTAGCACACGGCGCATTTCCAGCTTCACCAGTATTTCCGCAAGCGACTTCGGCGACCTTCGTCAAGGAAACAGGCGTGATAGCCGTTATCCGGAATTTGGCTTGCGGACCTTTTCCATTGAGCGGCAGGGTACAACTGATGTAGTGGTCCTAAATCCTGATCCCGATGTGCAGCTCGGAACGGGCTACAAGCAATTGGATGTTTTGGAGAAAGTGCGCCTGCGCACCGGGGCACGTACGGTGCATCAGATCAATGTCCAGTTGAGCACCAGTTCCAATGTGCCGCGCTACGACCGCCTTTCCGAATACACCCTGGACTCCATCGGAGCGATCGTCCCTGCGCAGGCCGAATGGTACTATGGCCCCCAAAAGCGATTACTGGCAGCCTATACGTTGGAACTGGAAAAACGGGGTTTCTTCGATCAGGCACGGATCACACCGAGCTATCAATTCATTGAACAGAGCCGACACAACAGAGGCTTTGGCAGCAGTCGCTTGGGCAGCCGTGTGGAGAAAGTGGCCATGTACGGTTTAAATGCGGACTTCGAAAAACGCATCTATCGTCACGAAGTGCGTTATGGCCTGGAGATGTACCTGAACGACGTTGGCTCGCAAGCGCAACGCCAACAAGTGCAGACCGGTGATGTTAGTTATCTCACCACACGCTACCCTAACGGCGGTTCAACCATGGCAAGCCACGCGGCGTACGTCACACATACGTATGAGTTGAACAAACGCTGGGTATTCAGCGAGGGGCTCCGGTACACGTACGTGGCCTTGCAGTCCACCTTCGCGGATGAAGCCGACTACCAATTTCTGAACGGCACTGTGGAACAACGCAACGGTGCATTTAATTGGCGCGCCGGCGCCATCTGCATGCCCGGCCTCGAATGGCGATTCTCTGCTTTGGGTAGCACGGGGTTCCGCGCACCCAACGTGGATGACCTAGGCAAGGTGTTCGATAGCTCGCCTAGTCGTGTGGTGGTACCCAACCCGGACCTTAAGCCTGAACGCACGGTGAACGCTGAGATCGGCGTGAGCAAGGTGTTCTGTGCGCGATATACCGTGGAGTTGAACGCCTTCCACACATGGTTGCATGACGCTTTGGTGATAGCCGACTCCCGATCGAACGGAAAGGATAGCATCGTCTACGATGGCACCTTGAGCCGCGTAACCACGCTAACGAACAAGGACCAAGCATACATCTACGGCGGATCGGGCCGTTTCACCGCCCGCTTCGATGACCACTTCAGCTTGAGCAGTGGCATTACATATACCTACGGTCGCGTACACACCGATAGCACAGATGCACCACTGGTCCACATCGCACCGCTCTTTGGCCGCACGGGTCTCGAATTCCAGATGAAACGTTTGCGCGGCGAGGTCTACGCCCTCTATAATGGATGGAAGCATCTACATGACTACAGCAACTCTGGTGAAGACAATATTCAATACGCTACCGTAGATGGAATGCCCGCCTGTGCCACGGTGAACGTGCGTTGTTCCTTGGCATTCACGCAGCACGTAACTCTTCAAGTAGCGGTCGAAAACATCACCGACGCGAACTATAGGACCTTTGCCTCCGGCGTAAGTGGTCCCGGTAGGAATTTGCAGGTGTCGTTGCGGGCTACGTTCTAGTCGATTTCGGTTGCGCCACATTCGCAGCCTTTCCATACTCAGGCACCAAGTAAGCGTGATCATCAAAAGCGCCTTCCGCAAAGCGGCGCTCCACTTCCACGAATGCAGCAGCAGCCGTAGGCCGAATGCCGGGCAAGTGGCGGATCGTGGATCCGTTCTTCCACAGGTCGGCGGCCTTATCAGCACCATCACCGAACACCACACGCGGGCCTTCCGCAGCAGCCACCCATTCCTCGCTCAGTATTACTGGTGTGACAGGTCCAAGCGTTCTCCCGTCCGCAGCGAACGGCTGCGTGAACACTTCCATGCGCCGCGCATCGATCATGGGCCAGAGCACCGCATCGGCCTCCACACCCGAACGCAACGCGGAGTGGACGAGCACCTGCAATGTGCTGAAGCCGATCAAGGGTTTGTCCAGCGCATAGCACAAGCCCTTCGCTGCACTGAGCCCGATGCGCAAGCCGGTGTACGATCCTGGGCCGATACCTACGGCAACTGCATCCAACTCGTTCAGCGAAAGGCCTGCTTCCTCCATCACCTCGGCGATGAAGATGTTCACCTTCTCCGCATGGATGTGCTTCTCGCTCTCCAACTCGCGCAGTGCTAGCACCACACCGTCCCGTGCAATGGCAACGCTGCAGAGCTTGGTGGCGGTTTCCAGGGCGAGGATCAGGGGCATCGGTAGTGCAAGTATCGAGCGAACGGGCCGAACAACGATCTTCTTGTTCGGTGACGAGACTCCGGCCTTCGCCGGAGTGACGCTACCAGGGGGCGTTACAAGGTGATCGGGAGTCCTTGCATGATCTCCAAGGCCTTCATGGCCATCAAGAAACTGTAGCGCGCGGTGATCATGTCGGCGTTCGACCGGTTGAGGTTCGCCTTCGCCGTGCTCAATTCCAAGGCGGTTACTGCTCCTTGCTCGAAGCGCTCGGTCGCATAGCGGACAGATTCGGACGATGCTTCATACGCATTGGAGGCCGCGCGGAACTGGCGGTAGGCAGCGCGTTGGTCGGCTATGGCCTGCTGCACCGTGAGCTGCAACTGCTGCTCCTGGTCCGTCTGTTGCAACCGCGCTTGCTCGTAGCGGATGCGCGCTTGCTGCGTGCCGGTGCGGCTGCTCATGTTGTTGAAGATCGGAATGCTCAACGTCCACGAGCTGGAATAGTTGATGTTGTCCTGCAACTGCTGGCTGAACGATTTTGTGGCCGTGTTGTAAGAGAAGTTGGGGGTGTAGACCGCTTCGCCCGACTGCGTGAACCCCACTTGGTTCGGCGTTCCGACAACGGGTTCACCCACGATCACCTCATCGCGTCCGGAATAGCCGGAGGCCACGTTCGCACTGAAGCGCAGTGATGGTATGCCACCCGCTCGCGCGATCTCCACGGAACGTTCCGCGCTCTCCACATCCAGCTTCCTGCGTTTGTAAGCTGGGTGCGTTTCCAGAACCCGTTGCATCACTAGGTCCACACTGGCCGTGGGTTCCAAGGGCTCGAAGTCGACCAGCTCCGGTGCGGTGATCCGGAAGGCCATGGACTCCTGCGGATCGAGCTGGAGCAACTGGGCCATGCGCAATCGCGCTTGCTGGTACTGGTTCTCGGCGGTAATGATGTCGTATTCCTCACGGGCCAACTGTGAACGGATGTCCAACAGTTCCACACGCGCCGTGCGACCGGCTTCCACCAATGCTTCGGTCAACGTGAGTTGTTCGCGGGTCCTGTCGGTATTCACCGTAGCTGCTTTGATGCGTTCCTCGGCACTCAACATTTCCATGAAGCGCGCCACCACCGCCGATAGCACATCCACGCGCGCTGCGGCTAGGGATTCCTCAGCGGAGAAGTTGTCCAGCCTCGCTTTCTTGAACAGGTTCTGCTGGCTCATTCCGCCGAAAAGCGTCCAATTGCTACCGAGGTAGAAGTTGTTCGTTCGGACGCGATCCGTGGCGAAGGTGTTGGTATACCGGTCGATGGTCTGGCCCCAGTTGTAGCCGTGGGTGGCCGCCGCGTTCAGATCGGGAAGGAAGCCCCACTTGGCCCCACGTTCCCCTGCAGCGGCGAAATCCCGATCGTACGACGCGCTTTGTATGCTGAGGTTCCTTGCTTCAGCACGCGCCGCGCATTGTTGCAATGTCCAAGCTTCTTGGGAACTCGAACTGAAGGCCAAAAGGAAAAGGAACGCGGTGGGGATGATGCGCATGAACGAGGATCTCCCAGCCTATGTACCGGGTCACGAACAAAAATACCGGGCGGGGCCCAGTCGCTGCGCGGCATATGACGAACGGTGGATGAACGGGGCGGGTGGTGGACCCGATGCGGCGGGCCGACCCTAGAGGCCCAGCACTTTGACCTCCACGCGGCGATTGGCTTCGCTCTGCTCCTTGTTCGTGGGCTCGGGGAAGAGCATCTGGGAATTACCCATGCCTTGGTAGGAGATACGCTCGAATTCGACATCGTTCACCAGCAGGAAATCGTAAACGGTCTTGGCCCGAGCGGTGCTCAGGTCGATGAACTCCTTCTTGTTCTTGAACGTGGGGCCGTTCACGTGGCCTTGCACTTCGATCTTCACCTTCGGATTCTCCTGTAGGAAGCGGAGCAGCAACAACAACGATGCTTCCGATTGGCGCATCACCTTGTCCTCGTTGCCCACGAAGCGGATATCGTCCAGCACGACCTTCTCACCCGCGCTGATCGGTGCCAGTGTGATATCGATAATGACGGATGGCTCCGTGCTCCCCTTCAACCGGACCGTGGTGAACATGTAGCCTTTGCGCGTGCAACCCACTTTGAGGTTGCGGTACATGTCCATGTCGTATGCGTAGGTGCTCTTCCCTTTCGCCTCCACCACTTTGTCGAACTCCATGCCGTCGATGGTCAGGTTCGCGTCGATCGGCTTGCCGGACTTCGCATCGGTGATGTTGATCACCACATGCTGCTTTTCCTTGGTCTCTTTTTCCGGTTCCGGAGGAGGTGGTGGTGGGTCGTAGTGGAAGTGGATCGTGTACCCCGACTGCGGACGGTCCTGATGATCGATCACGAGGTAGAACAGCTGCCCCGCTTCGGTTTCTACCGAATGGCTGTAGCTCGCACCAACGCCGGACCTCACGTATTCGTCGGTCGCTTCCTTGCTCAAGCCGCAGCGCGATCCCAGCGCCACATCGTTGCGCGAGATGTTCGACCTCAGGGGCTTCACTTGCTTCGCGGCTATCTTGTCACAGATGCCGGGAATGTTCCCCTCAAAGACAAGGAAGTCGATGTCGTCCGTTCGTATGTTGGGGATGATGTCGAAAGTCAAGTTGCACTTCACGGGCACCCTGAACTTGTACCACGTGGTGTGGTGCTCTCGCTCGAACCACTGATGGTCCTCGGCCGGATTCTCCTTGATCTCCAGCTTGTTGCCGAAGCCACGCACGGCCTGATCGGTGCGGTAGACCGTGTCGGTGATGAAGATGGCACCTGTGCAATCGCCGTTGTCCTGCGTAAAACGCGCCGGAGCTTGGGCCCAGAGCATTGCGTGCAGAAAAACCGCCACTAGGGAGAGTGGAGAACGGATCATCTCGGCCCGTTCATACGCAGGGCGGTCGCTCAGGGTTCGTACGCCAAGTTGCTGCCCAGCCAGCGCTCCAT